>OFHO01001687.1_pt1 | contig 15229 bp, 16 predicted proteins | sample 1521531 | NCBI WGS metagenome assembly OFHO01 (sample SAMEA3504124, study PRJEB24116) | mouse gut metagenome | biome: mouse gut; feature: mouse-associated habitat; material: faeces | place: Denmark | collected 2011
ACAGAATCCGAAGATAATCCCGTCTGCCATAGAGAACACGGTCAACGTACACGTCTTGCCCATTCACACGGTAAAAAACCATGTAATTTCCACTGGTGAGAAATCGGTAGTCGCTTTCTATATCTGTCACAGCGGACAGCGGAGCGCCGATTTCTGAAAAATTTTCCAGTTCATCAACAGTGTCCATGATTTTGTTTACGGTGTTTTCAGCGGCTTGCGGATTACATAATTCAAAGGTAATATACTCCCAGATTTCGTCCAGGTCGTTCTGGGCTTCCGGGGAGTAATAAATGTTATTCTTCATTTGCCTTTGCCCGGAAATGTGCTCTCACATCCGAGGACGAAAGCCATCCCTTTTCCTCTCCAGATTTTTTTCCTTTTGCAAGCTCGCCCATGAGCTTCAGGGTCGCCTGTGTTTTTTCATAGTCCTGCATGTCAATGATTGCATAGCGCCCGCGTCCGTTTTTGGTGAGAAAGACCGGTGCGCCCACAGATACGTCACGGAGCACATCACTGTAATTCCTCAAATCAGAGATTGGTTTGATATTCGGCATAATCACATTCTCCTTTCCTGCCCTTAGTATACCCTGATTTGCTGTAAAATTCAACAGCATATTTTACAGCAGTATTTTAGTGAGCACCCCATATGGATTTTGAGAGGCTCCCGGGATTGAAGAGGACGAAGCACAGCAGCACCGTGTACCCACGCAGGTCCAGATGGCCCCCATCAGGTCGCTGCCCGCCGCGATACCCTGCACCAGCGCGGCGTATGTCAGCATACCTGACTTCCGGCGGATATCGTAAAACGGTGCAGGGCAGAGGACGGATGTTTGTCCGTATGGGTGTCATCGTGATCTGTCAATCACTTATGCATTCCTCCGGTACTCGCTTGGACTAACCCCCATCTTCTGCCGAAAGATCCGTGAAAAATATAACGGATCGATAAAACTCACCGAATGTGCGATCACGCGGACAGACAGGTCTGTGCTTTTCAGCAGGATACAGGCCTGCCTGATGCGATAATCTAACAGGTAACTCTGTATGGAGACACCGGTAAAGGTTTTGAAGACACGGTGCAGATAGGAGCGGTTGATGCCCAGATGGTCGGAAATCTCCTGAATCGTGATCGGGTCGCAGTAATGGTCTTCGATATATTTCAGTGCATCCTCCGCATGGCTGGCTTTCTTCTCGTAGACGACGGCCCGACTGTTGGGAAACTTCTGTGTCAGAAGGAAAAGATATTCATACAGAATGCCGTTCATCATCAGATCGCGGTTCTGTGTCAGCCTGTCGGCTTCGGACATTTTCTCATGGCAGAGACGCAGCTGGTCGTCGTGCCCGAAATGGACGACCAGATCATCCGGGAGGGAAGTCCGCTCCAGGTATCCTTTTATTTTAATTCCCTGCATACCGATCCATGTGTAGGTCCACGGTGTATGCAGGTCCGCTTCATAGTAGATCAGCTCGTGCGGGCAGATCAGGAAAGCGTCTCCTTCACGCAGGCGGAAGATCTTTCCGCGCGCCTTGTAAATTCCCATGCCATTCAGAACATAATGGATTAAGTAGCCATTGCGCATGATAGGGCCGTAGCTGTGGCCTGGAGCGCAGCTCTCATAGCCGCAGGTGTAGATCATGGCGTCTATATTTTTATAGAAATCATTGGAAAAAATATAATCCAGCATTGTCGTAAAGTCTCCGGGGTTTATGATTTCCTCTGCAGGAAGTCCGGGCATGTGCTCCTGTTAGGGAAGCACTTTGCCGCGGCCGGCAGGGGCGCAGGTTTGATGACATATGGATTCGTAAATGAAGTTCAGGAAAAATGTCATAATCTTCAATATTAAAGTCACATATCTCCATATACATATAATCTTAGCAGATTATAATGATAGATACAAACATAACTTTTCTGTGGCCGCAGAAAACCGACACTATGAGATTTTACAAAGCAGAATCGCAGTAGCTAATGTGAATAAAGGAGGAGCAGGAAATGGATGCGAATAAGCGTCAGCGGTATGAAAAAATATCCATAGAACTTACCAGACTGGTCGGCGGAAAAGATAATATTCAGGGCGTGGCTCATTGTGCGACACGTTTGAGGATTGTTCTGAAGGACAATGATATTGCAGATTTGAAAGCAATCGAGGATGTGGATCTGGCAAAAGGCGTGTTCGTGGCGGGGGATCAGGTGCAGATCATCTTCGGTGCCGGTTTGGTCAATGATGTGTATGAAGTGTTCGCAGAACATAACAATATGATAAACATGAGTTTGAGCGACTTAAAGACAGTGGCGAATCAGAAGATGAATCCTCTGCAAAGGATCATCAAGGCGCTGTCGGACGTTTTTGTAGATATCATGCCGGGTATTCTGGCGGCGGCGCTGCTGACCGGTCTTTCCGGGGTACTGGGCAATCTGGATTTTGTGAAAGCAAATGATACGCTTTACGGTATCAACAGACTGATCAATATATCTTCCGGCGCAATCTTTGGATTCCTGCCGCTGGCGGTTGCGTATAGTGCCTGCAAGCGTTTCGGGGGCAGGCCGATTCTGGGAATCGTGATCGGATGTATCATGTTAAGTGACAGCTTGGCCAATGCCTATTCGGCGGCGCAGGGCACAGTGGAAGTCACGACGCTCCATATCTTTGGCATGGGTGTGGAACTGGTAGGCTTTCAGGGTGGCATTATCGTGGCGCTGTTGATGGGATTTGTGACGGCAAAGCTGGATATCTTTTTCGAAAAAAAGGTGCCGGAGGTCATCCGCCTGTTGATATCGCCGCTGCTGACTACGCTGGTGGGTGCTCTGCTGCTGTTTACCGTGATCGGTCCGGTGGGACGCGGACTTTCATCAGGCATTACCAATGCGCTGGTTTGGATGACGCAGAATCTGGGCGTGGTCGGTTATGCGGTCTTCTCGGGCCTGCAGCAGTTGGTTGTCATTACGGGTCTGCATCATATTTTTGGAGCAATTGAAGCGCAGCTTCTGGCAGACACGGGCAGAAACTTCTTGAATCCGCTGATGTCCGTGGCCATTATCGCGCAGGGCGGTGCGGTGCTGGGATATCTGCTGATGCACAGAAGGAATGTGAAGACGAGAGAGCTTTGTATTCCCAGTTTCATTTCCGTACTGTTTGGTATCACGGAGCCGGCGTTGTTCGGTATTAACTTAAGATATCGCTTTCCGATCATAGGCGGATGTATCGGTGGTGCACTGGGTGGCGTGGTCGTTTATCTTACGAACCTGGCGGCAGTTGGTTTCGGTACAACGGTTCTTCCGGGTATTGCACTGGCAGATCCGACAGGGAACGGGTACGTGAATTATATCGTTGCGCATGCGGTGGCTATCGCCGGCGGTTTTATTATGACATTGATTCTTGGGAAGTTTATGGATAAGACTACGGAAGAAACGGCTCCTGCCGGCGCACCGAATGCGGTGCAGGCTGAGAAGGATACGGCAGCAGGTGTGCAGGGAAATTCCACGAATGCCTCCGCACAGTCGGGAACGACGTTGGAGACAGAGATGCCGGCGGAAGAAGTTTTCTTCGGGTATGCAAGCGGACAGCTGATCGCGATGGAGGATGTGAAAGACGTGACATTTGCCAATAAGGTTCTGGGTGACGGTGTGGCGGTGCTGCCGGCAGAAGGTAAGGTATACGCACCGGCGGACGGCACGATCATGAGCATCTTCGATACGAAGCATGCAGTGTGCTTTGCCAGCAGCTGCGGTACGGAAATTCTCATTCATATTGGGGTCGATACGGTGAATCTGCAGGGTAAATATTTTACGGCCCATGTGAAGGACGGTGATACGGTGAAAAAGGGACAGCTTCTGATCGAGTTTGACAAAGAGCAGATTGAAAAGGCCGGATATGATACGGTAATCCCTATGATTTTTACGGATCTCCCGAACGAAAAGAAGCTGGAGGTGTCTGCACCCGGTGAAATGACGCCCAATACAAGGACAGTAGTTGTGCGCAGGGGATAAAAGTTATAGAATGAAGTAATAAAGAGCTGCAGTCTGGGGACTGTTATCTACGGGAAATCTATATCAGACAGTAAGACAGCGTTTCAAGAATAGATGCATAGGAACGCTGTGCTTTACAAAGTATTCAGTGTATTAGGAGTGAGAAAACGGCATGGATAAAAAAATCGTTTTTTTGGATATCGACGGCACACTAATTTCCGGATTGCCCGCGCCCTCTGAGCGTACCGTGGAGGCGGTGCGCAGTGCGCGGGCAAAGGGGCATAAGATACTTCTGTGCACGGGAAGGAATATGCCGATCATTGGCAAGGATATTCTGGATGTAGGGTTTGACGGCGTTATTGCCAGCGCTGGCAGCCATGTGGAAGTGGAGGGCAGGGTGCTTTTTGACAGAGTCCTGGCAGAGGAGATTATCCAGGAATGCCTTTCCGTGTTCCATGCACAGGGGATGTACTGCAGGATAGAGACAGCAGAGGGGATTTATACGGATCCTCAGATGGAAGCACTACTGAAAGCAGTGAAGCCGGATCGGAGCAACTCCGAGCTGATCCGGATGCAGAAAGAGATCGAGGCGGGGATTCCCGTACATTCTTATCAGGAATATCCGCGTCAGGGAGCGTATAAAATATGTTTTACCAGCAGAGATATGGCTTCCATCGAGAAAACAAAAGCCTGTCTGGAAGACCGGTTCACCTATGCGGTACATTCCTATGGAAACAGTACGGCCTGCTTTAACGGGGAGATTATTCCGAGAGGAATCGACAAAGGCAGGGGCATGGAACTTGTATGCCGGTACTACGATGCAGAACTGCAGGACACGATAGCTTTCGGAGACAGCATGAATGATCTGGAGATGATGCAGGCGGCGGGTATAAGTGTTGCGATGGGGAATGCCTGCCAGACTTTGAAGGATATGGCGGATACTGTCTGTGAGGAGGTCTGGCAGGACGGTATTTATCATGAATTTTGCAGACTTGGATTGATCTGAAGGCTTTGGCTGGATGCGGTAGTTGATTGCTAATTAGTTGTGTGCTGGATGGGTGAAAAGGATGTCTGGAGGGCAAAAGAAGTGTTGGCGCAATGGGATTTCCATACCAAAGGAGCGGATTATCTATGCAGTGGAAAGGGTTGAGCATCAGCCCCTGTAATCTGTGTCCGAGAGAGTGTCTGGCACACAGGGCAGAGGGACAGCGGGCTTGCGCTGCCGGTGGTCTACAATGGTGGCCGGATATTCGGCGGCTCCTGACTATCCGGAGGTGGCAAAGGGGGCGCTTGGCGAGATGGCAGACACAGTGGAGAGCCGGTCTTTGATGAGAATGGTATGATGCAGAGGGGCGTGATTGTCAGGCATCTTCTTTTGCCCGGGCATAAGAAGAATGCCAGGGATGTGATTCGGTATGTGTTTGAGACCTACGGCGACGCTGTGTATTTGAGCCTCTTGAATCAGTATACACCGTTCGAGCGGCTGCGGGAGATGCCGGAGTATCAGTCCATTTGCCGTAAAGTGACACGGCGGGAATACGATGCTGTAGTAGACTATGCGCTGGAACTGGGGGTTCGGAATGCTTTTGTGCAGGAGGGGGATACGGCGAGGGAGAGCTTTATCCCTGCTTTTGACGGGGAAGGGACGGATTTTTAATTCGCTCATTGATATCTCTTACTGGGTACTCGCAGGCAAAAGTATTGCAGAATGGCTTAAAATAAAATAGAAAACGCAGCTTTCTGTTGGGATTATTGAGGTTTGGTGGGGTTCATCACGGTGGGTGGTAGACCCCTCTTTTCCGGCTTCGGGTCAGGTTGGCCCGGAGCAATAAAAAACCGCCAGCGTCAGCCAGCGGTTCCATCGTTACTATATTTTGTTTTATCCTTCGTTGTCATTCTGCGGCAGATCAGGAAACAGAATCCGAAGATAATCCCGTCTGCCATAGAGAACACGGTCAACGTACACGTCTTGCCCATTCACACGGTAAAAAACCATGTAATTTCCACTGGTGAGAAATCGGTAGTCGCTTTCTATATCTGTCACAGCGGACAGCGGAGCGCCGATTTCTGAAAAATTTTCCAGTTCATCAACAGTGTCCATGATTTTGTTTACGGTGTTTTCAGCGGCTTGCGGATTACATAATTCAAAGGTAATATACTCCCAGATTTCGTCCAGGTCGTTCTGGGCTTCCGGGGAGTAATAAATGTTATTCTTCATTTGCCTTTGCCCGGAAATGTGCCCTCACATCCGAGGACGAAAGCCATCCCTTTTCCTCTCCAGATTTTTTCCCTTTTGCAAGTTCGCCCATGAGTTTCAGGGTCGCCCGTGTTCTTTCATAGTCCTGCATGTCAATAATTGCATAGCGCCCGCGTCCGTTTTTGGTGAGAAAGACCGGTGCGCCCACAGATACGTCACGGAGCACATCACTGTAATTCCTCAAATCAGAGATTGGTTTGATATTCGGCATAATCACATTCTCCTTTCCTGCCCTTAGTATACCCTGATTTGATGTAAAATTCAACAGCATATTTTACAACAGTATTTTAGTGAGCGCCCCATATAGATTTTGAGAGGCTCCCGGTCTTGGCCTGTCCTTCTTCTGGCAAAGTGAGTAAATGCAGTTATGCTATGAGACGGAAACAACCTTTTCCTCATATTTTAAAACCTTTAAATCCGGGGCTTTCCGGATTGTCCACTCATAAATCCCTTTGATGTGTTCCCATGTTACATCGTGGCTGGGCATACCGCCTGCTCTCCCGCCCAGCACATTCCTTCCCATCAGCATATCCCAGGAAAAATCCTCGATGGGTTCCCTGGATACCAGGAAGTTGCCTGCCCTCTGGGTCAGCTGCGCAAAATTTACCACATAGTCTTCTGTCCCGCCGGAATAGGTATATATCGTACTCTCGCTTCCCATAAAGCCAATGTCCGCCTCACCCGTGAGCACTGCGGTCATGGTCTTGTCGGCGCCGAAACCGGTCACAAGTGTCAGTTCAATTCCCGCCTCCTGAAAATACCCCTCTTCTATTGCCACATACATAGGTGCATAAAAAATGGAATGTGCCACCTCGTTCAGCACCACTTCTGTTTTTCCTTCTTTTTCCGAATCCCCGCTCTTTCCGCAGCCGGTCACGGAAATCACCGCCATAAGCGTTGCCAGACACACTGCTGCAGCCTTTTTTAAGGATATCTTTTTCATAAAAACCTCCATATGATTTGATATGCCATCATATGAAGAAAGGAAGGTTTTTGTTCCTATTTTTGTTCTTTCTTTTTTGCCTCCGGCTTTCCCGAGGTATTCAGTTCATCAATCATCTTCTCAATCATTAGTTTTTTCAGATAGACATCGAAGCTCAGGGCACAGATAAAGGCAAATTTCCTCAGAAAATCCGCATCTTCCTCCGGGGCATCCCTGAATGTATTCTGGGCTGCTTTATATTTTTCCGTCACATCTGCTTTCAGGGCCTGCATCTGCTTTTCTTCCATGCTGAAAGCCTCCCTGTAAACGCTCTCCAGATTGAATGATTCCCCGTTGTGGAAAAACCGGGCCGTCACCGGTCCCAGAAGTGTCTGTATGTCATTGATGGACAAAATCCCCTTGTAATAATAGATAAAAATCAGGAGCAGCACATGTTCCTTTGAATACTTTTTTCTCACAGGGGGAGGCAGAAGATCATTTTTGGCATAATTATTGATCATGGTCTTTGTCAGTATTTTGTCTTCCCCGGGATTTCTGGCCGTGGAGTGCAGATGACTGGACATAAATGTTGTGATCTGGTCCATGTACAAGTCAATATTGGGAATGTCCTCCGGGCTGATATATTTCACTCTGTCCAGACTTGTCAGTATGCTGTTCAGTAAATCATTATTGTCAATTGTCATGTGTCGTTTCCTTCTTTTCTCCGAATCAAAATAATATGCCTGCCAACTTCATTATATAGTATTCAATACTACATGACAATATCTTGTTTGCAAAATCCGGATATTTTTTGGGATATCTTTACTTTACAACTTTAATATGTTAAAATGACAAAAGAAAAAATATCTGAGAGGTGCTTTCCTATGAACAGAAAATTGAAGAATTCTGCTGTGGATTTCCTGTTTGATGCCATCCTCTGTCTGAAAGACCGGAATGAATGCTACAGCTTTTTTGATGATTTATGTACTGTCAACGAACTAAATTCCATGTCACAGCGTCTGGAAGTGGCCGCAATGCTGAAAAACCATTGTACTTATCTGGAAATTGCCGAGAAGACCGGCGCATCCACCGCCACCATCAGCCGTGTCAACCGGTCCCTGAATTACGGTAATGACGGATATGATATCGCATTCGGACGCATGTCCCAGAAGGAACCTTCGGACGATTCCGTATGAATTCCGTATCCGGAGGTGAATCCTGCCGGAGCATTCCGGCCGTGTCTGTGCCGTTGGGTTTTTGTCCTATGTCGCAGACCTTCCCCTTATCAGGCAGAAAAGATTTCCACCGCGCGGGGCGCATGTTGCGTCTGCAACTATTTTCCTTATGCGCCCCTGCGCATAAAAAGAAACGGGCCCTCGCCAAAACGGCAGGCCCGTCTTTTCATGTTAAAATCCAAAAACATGGCCCTCCGGCCTGTATCAGCCGCTCTCCTGAAGGCTCCTATTTTTATCTCCCTTTTCGGAAAAGTGTTCCCATTGCATAAATCTTGAAATGCATATTCTTACATGCTATTACGGAATTTGCATCCACTTAACAATTCAGCAAGCTGAAATTCATTCATCGCTTAAAATAAATTTATAGATACATTTTTCATACTCGCCTCTGTCACGCATATCGTTTCCTTCCGGCAGCGCTACTGTTTCCAGCAACTTTCCCCTGGCATATTCACATGTTTTTCTTGACCCATAATTGTCTGGATTGCAGGTTATGTACAGATATTTCATATCATGTTTTTTTGCAAGCTGAAATAATAACAGGCAGGCCTTTCCTGCATAATGCTTTCCTCTATATTCGGGAAAAATTGTGTATCCAATATGTCCGCCATAATAAAGGTTGTCATTATATCCAATTCTTAAGTCGCACTTACCCATCTTATTGCCATTGATGTCGCAGATGAAAAAATGATAAGCAGGAACCCAGTTTTTCATTTCATCCCCATCTGCCGTTTTCTCCAAAACTAATTGTATTTCATGACTCTTTAAAAACTGAGTGTCTAAAAACATATCACAACTCCGAAAAGTAAGTTTTTATTCTTCTGTCTTTGTCTCTGTGCTCTCGGTATTCCCCTCCTCAGAAGATTCCTCCACTTCCTTGAGCGCTTCCACGATAGCTGACTTGGCAGATTTCTTCATCGCCTTCACTGCCTTGTTGTTTGGCTTTAACTTCTTGCTGGCGTCCTGATTCATATCACAGCGCCCCTGGAAGACAGCCTTTTCGTCAATTACAAGGCCTCCCGTGGTAATATCCCCGATCACCCTGGCAGTAGAAGTCAATTCCACCTTCTCAGGTACATTCAGGTTGCCATACACCTCACCCCCGATGATAACCTTTTTGGTATTGATATCACCGTTGACACAGCCTGACGCGCCCAGAATCACGGTATCCGTCACCGTCACGTTTCCGTTTATGGTGCCGTCAATCCTCACTACGCCGTTGGCAATAAAGTCACCGTTACATTCTGCGCCCATACCGATAATGGTTGAAATCTGTACTTCCTTTTTTCTCATTGCCTAAATCCTCCACTTTCTGATCAGCCGCTGATGTCCAGCAAATCCATGGGATTGACATATGTTCCATCCTGCATCATCTGATAGCCCAGCCTGGAGCTCTCATCATTGATCAGGAACAGCGTCGTCCCTTGTGTGACAGTTTCCCCCTGCTTTACCTTGACATCCCCCTGATTCCTATATATCGTCGTATAACCGTTCCCATGGTCAATCCAGATATTATGTCCGTATTCCGCATCATCATTGACTACGGATACGGTTCCGTCTGCCGTGGCAACTACCATGGAACCGGATGCGGCCGTAAATACACAGACGAGATCGTCTGTCACCTCATCCATGGTTGCTCTCTCTGACAAAGGCAGCCTTGTGGGAAGAGAACGCTTTTCCAGCTGTGATGACAGACTGTTCTCCGTCTCCACCTGCTGGGATACCGTTTCACTCAGAATCCGTACATTTTCGTTCAGACCCGCGATCTCGTCATTCAGGGCCGCGATCTCGTCATTTAAACCCACGATCTGGTTTTCCAGTTCAGCCTTTTCCTGCTCCAGGACTCCTATGGCCTCATTCTGCACCTTTGACTGGTCCAGCCTGGCAATCCATATATCCTTCTCATAGGAAAAATAGCCGATCAGGACACCGATAATAATACAAAGCACAACAATGATTGTCTTCAGCATCCAGGGCCGGACACGAAACTGCTTCATCTGGGAATCCGCAGCATCGGATGTAACAATTACCACATGGTTGCTCTTACGCTTGTGTTTGTTTCGTCCCATAAAAAGTCACCTCCGATAACCTTTTGTTATTCTACCATAAATGTGATTTTATATCAACGATAACATGACTTTTTTGTAATATTCCACCAAATAAAATCACGTTTTTTCTCTTTAAAAGCGTAAAAACAGCCTTATTTTTTGTATATTTTTACTAATCGTTTCTCCTTCCGTACTGCCTCCGGCAAATTGGGAAAAAAGGCCTTCCGGCCGGTGTTTTCCTATTTTTCACATATCTCCAGTATTTTCTTCCAGGAAAGGTCCCCCCCGAACAAATCCAGCGCGCTGCCGATAGTGACATTCAGGCGGTTTCTGCCTAGTTCACGGAGCCGGTCCAGATCTTCATAACTGTGGACGCCTCCCGCATATGTCACGGGCCGCCCTTCCCACCTGCCCAGAAATGCGGCCAGTTCCTCCTCGATGCCTTCGGCCCTTCCTTCCACATCCACAGCATGAATCAGAAATTCGTCACAATAGGCAGACAATTGGTCCAGAAGTGGTTCCCCTATCAATTCATCTGTTATTTTCTGCCATCTGTCCGTGACCACATGATATCCATCGGACATCCTTCTGCAGCTCAGATCCAGAACCAGCCTGCTTCTTCCCACCGTTTCCTTCATTTTTTTCAGTCTGTCAAAATGAATCCTGCCATCCCGGAATACATAGGATGTGACAATCACATGGCTGGCTCCCGCCTCCAGAAAATCAAAAGCATTGTCCGGGGTGATCCCTCCTCCGGCCTGAAGACCGCCGGGATAAGCCTGCAGTGCCGCCAGCGCCTGATTTTTTGAGTTTTCATAATACTGGCTCCCCTCCGGGTTCAGAAGAATCACATGCCCGCCTTTTATCCCTGCATTACGGTATATCTCCGCAAAAAAGCAGGCGTTTTCTCCCGCTACATAGTTTTCTTCCGCACGGTTTTCCGTATCCCGGAGACTTCCTCCCACAATCTGCTTTACCCTGCCATTATGAATATCAATACATGGTCTGAATTCCATTTTTCCTTCCGTTTCTGCGCGGTTTATGCGCATAACCCAGTTTGTGGCAAGCCATATATGGCTATGCAATGCGCAGCCACAGTCCCGAGACTGAAATTTTAATTTACAATTTTTACTCCTGCCAGTCAACACTTGCTTTGAAAATCTATTTCCAGTCTTTTCCTGATTCTCTTTCGTTTTCCGGGAATAAAATCCTGCTTCTGTCCATATACTACTGGCAAATCAGCCATGGAACATGGTCTGGTTTTAAATGCATACAGCAGAATGGAGGATGCTATGAAAAAAATGAGAAAACCCGCAGGAGTAAAGAAACTTCTGGCACTGGGTATGGCCCTTGCCTTTATGTGTACGGCAACCGCCTGTACAAACAGCGCCAAAAACAACAATAACTCCGACAGCATGGCAGGCAGTACCAGCGGTGACAATGGTTCTGCCGGCAGCAGCGAAGGTACCGGAACCGCCGGCAATACAAACAATGGCGCCACCAACGGCACCGATACCGCCGGCAATACAGGCAACGGCACCACCAACGGCACTGACACTTCCCTGGGAGACAACGGCGTAACCGGTACCGGCGCAGCCGCAAGCGGAGACAATGATTCCCTTCTGGATGATGTTGGCAATGGCCTCACCAATGTGGTGGACGATGTGGCAGATGGCATCAACGACGTGACGGATGACCTCACCGGAACAAACGGCACCACCAACGGCACCGGCACCGGTGCAAACGGCGGAACCGCAGGAACCAATGTAGGAAGGTAAATTCTACTCAGGCGTACGCCGGCCGCAGCCCTGTCATATCTTCTGCGGCCTGGAAGCCTGCGCCTGGGACTTTTCGGAAGACTTTATTCTTCTTCCATGACAGCGCCGTTTCGATAAGCTTCCAGCAGCTCTTCCAGATAGTAAATTCTTTCCCTGATATCCTGGCCTACATCAGTGTCCGCAACCAGTTTTCTCTGGGGGAAAACTTCCACGTCCACCGAATGGGAAAACAAATCCGATTCATTTGCAATTACCGCCCGGGCAGACTCAAAGGGCTCATGGGCCGCCAGCTCCATTCCCCTGGAATTACATACCAGAGTATATCCGGCAATGCCCGTCTTGGCCTGATAGGCCTTGGCAAAACCCCCATCAATAATCAGCAGCCTTCCCCCGCATTTCACGGGAGATTCCCCGTGAATCTGTTCCACAGGCACATGGCCGTTGACTATATGGGCATCCCGGCTTTCCAGCCCGAATTCCTTCAGGATCTGCTCCACTGTCTCCTCTTTTTCCACCAGTTTATAGTAACTGTTCTTTTTTTCTTTATGGGTTTCTTTTTCTTCCAGGAAATACCGCTCGAAAGTGGCCATTTTTTCTTTGCCGAAGACCGGCGACCCCGGGCCCGTCCAGATATACCACATAATATCCTGCCCGGCAGCGCGCTCTTCCTCATCTTTGGCATAGTAAGCCCTTCTGGCATAATATTCCAGCACATCATAGAGCGCTTTCCCGTAATATCGTTTCCCATATACGTTTACGCCTGCAAAGCTGCCGTCACTGTTCATGGGCACACAGCCATGATAAAGCAGATTACCGTTGTAAATTTTATATAAACCGCCTTTTGCATAGAGAAAACGGACATGGCGCTGCAGCTTTTCACATTTCATAAAAGCCTGGCGCAGTCTCTCCATGACCTGGCGCTCCTCCTCCGTCAGTTCAAACGGATGTCCGGGATCTATGGTGGGGAAATCCATGTCCAGCATCTTATATTCCCTGGAAGCTCCGGATTCCTTATTTTCCACCCGCAGAACCCCTTTCTCATAGTCGATCCGGTCCAGGAGCACCCGGTCCTCCATGCCGAACTCAGGATGCCTCCTGATCAGCTGTCCTTCCAGTTTAAACTGTATCACGGACATGGCCTTGTGCATTTTTGCATCCAGTCCGGAATCTTTTGTATTATAATCTGTGCCGTGCCGTATGGAAAAAACGCTGCAGTCCGCATTCCGGTAGACATCCATGGCAAAGGTTGCCAGCGGCAGCAGATTGATACCATACCCGTCCTCCAGCGTGTCCAGATTGCCATAGCGCGCCGCAATCCGCACCACGTTGGCAATGCACGCCATATGTCCGCAGGCAGCCCCCATCCAGGCAATATCATGGTTTCCCCATTGTACATCCACGGAATGATAGGAACACAAAGTATCCATGATGATATGGGGCCCCGGCCCCCGGTCATAGATATCCCCCACAATATGCAGATGATCTATCACAAGACGCTGGATCAGTTCGCTCAGGGCAATAATAAACTGTGGGGCCCTGCCGATCCGGATAATCGTGTGTATAATTTCATTATAATAGGCTTCCTTGTCATGAATCTCCGCTTTTTCCGTGATCAGTTCTTCAATCACATAGGCGAAATCTTCCGGCAGGGCTTTGCGCACCTTGGAACGGGTATATTTTGACGACACGCGTTTGATCATCTGGACCAGCCTGTAGAGGGAAATTGTATACCAGTCTTCCAGATTTTCCTCTTCCCTCATGACAATTTCCAGCTTCTCCTCCGGATAATAGATCAGGGTTGCAAGGCTCCTTTTGTCCCGGCTGCTTATGGTATTCCCAAACTCCTCGTCGATCTTTTTGCGCACGGAACCCGATCCGTTTTTCAGCACATGATTAAATTGTTCATACTCCCCGTGAATGTCTGTCAGAAAATGTTCCGTCCCTTTGGGCAGATTCATGATGGACTGCAGATTAATGATCTCCGTGGCAGCAGCCGCGCTGTTTCTGTATTGTCTGGCCAGGACCCTTAAGACTTTGCTATCTTTATCGTTCATATTTTCTTCCATGTATGCCGCACCGCAGGCCCGCCGCAAAGAATACGGGCCGGTGGGTGGACAGTACTGTTTTCACATCATGTCAGTGGCACAAAGCTTCAATCACATCTCCCATGTCATATTTCCCTGCCGGTTTTCCCGCCAGATACTTTGCGGCCTGTACCGCGCCTTTTCCGAAGATTCCCCGGGAATACGCCTTGTGGGAAAAGGTAATGACTTCATCCAGCCCTGCAAAAATCACATCATGCTCTCCCACAATACTTCCTCCCCGGACCGCACTGATGCCGATTTCCTTTTGGGGCCGCTTCTCCCTGCGCCCGCTTCTGTCATATACATAGCCATACACGCCGCCCAGCTCCCCGTTTATGGAATCTGCCAGGGCCAGGGCCGTACCGCTGGGCGCATCCAGCTTCTGGTTGTGATGCTTCTCCACGATCTCCATGTCAAACCCTGCCGGCGCCAGAACCCCGGCGGCATCTTTCAGCAGCTTCAGGAGAAGATTAATGCCCATGGACATATTGGCTGACCTGAGTATGGCAATGCTCTCCGCCGCCTTTTCCACTTTCCCGGTTTCCTTCTCTCCCAGCCCCGTGGTACACAATACACAGGGCAGCTTCTTTTCCACACAGTAATCCAGCATGGTTTCCATGGCAGAAGCCGTGGAAAAATCGATGAGACAGTCTGCCTCCACATCACAGTCCCAAATATCTGTAAAAACAGGATACGGATTGTGTCCGTCGTCCGCTATATCCACACCCGCTACCAGCCGAGCCTCTTCGTCCTCAGCCAGCAGGCTGCTGATCACCTGTCCCATTCTCCCGTTACATCCATGCATTATCACTCTTATCATATGATACCTCCGGTTTGTATTTTCTCTTCCCAGACACCTATGCAGCCTGTCACACCATCATTAACTTTTATAGTAAACCTCCATCATGCTCAACCTGCCGCTTAGCGGGCCGCATGGCCATCCA
>OFHO01001690.1_pt1 | contig 15177 bp, 14 predicted proteins | sample 1521531 | NCBI WGS metagenome assembly OFHO01 (sample SAMEA3504124, study PRJEB24116) | mouse gut metagenome | biome: mouse gut; feature: mouse-associated habitat; material: faeces | place: Denmark | collected 2011
AGATCTGGCCCTGCTCTCCGGTATGGAGCGATATGCAAAAAAATATCCGAACAAATTTCTGAACGTGGGAATCGCGGAGCAGAATATGGTCGGAATTGCCGCAGGGCTGGCCATGGACGGCTGCTGTGTGTTTGCCTCCACCTATGCCTCCTTTCTGGCGGTGCGGAGCCTGGAACAGGTCCGGCAGAATCTGGCTCATATGGGCTGTAATGTCAAGCTGATTGGCTCCAGTGCGGGAACGGCGGCGGCCAAGGCGGGGATTTTCCACTGGGCCACCGAGGATTTGGCCTTTATGCGGGCCTTGCCTAATCTGACGGTGCTTTCTCCGGCGGACAGCCTGGAGGCGGTTCAGATGACGGAGTGGGCGGCGGATGTGGACGGCCCTGTGTACCTCCGGCTGAGCGGCGGGTTGAACTGTCCGCCGGTCTATGAGGAGGACTGGGGCTTTACTCCTGGAAAGCTGGTCCGGCTGAAGGAGGGGAGTGGTCCTGCCGTGATTGCAACCGGGCTGATGGTCGTTGAGGCAATGAAAGCGGCGGCGATTTTGGAAGAAAAAGGGATTTCCTGCGCCGTCTACAATATGCACACAATTAAGCCCATCGACCGGGAGGGCTTGGGGGAAATTTTCGTCCGGCACAGTCTGATTGTTACGGTGGAAGAGCATATGGTCACTGGTGGTATGGGCAGCGCGGTGGCGGAATATAAGGCAGAACAGGCCAATGCGCCCCGGCAGGTGTTTCTTGGATTTCAGGACGCGTTTCTGGAGGCTGGTACCCAGCGATATGTCTGGGAGCAAGCTGGGCTGACAGAGGTTCAGCTTGCGGAGCGAATTGAGGCAGAATGGGAGCGAGAAGCATGATAGAGGCGTTTCACCAGCAAAATCCCTATGGTCTGGACCGGATGGAGAAGGGTCGGATGCTTACCGAAGAATTGAAGGAGCTGACCCGGTTTCACCAGGAACACTGTCCGGAATATGCAAATTTTCTGGGCATGGTGAGCTATGATGCGAACAAGGTCCACGTCCCGGCGGATATCCCCTTTTTTCCGGTCAGGCTGTTTAAGCAGTTTGACCTTCTGAGTATCGACCGCAGAGATGTTTTTAAGACCATGACCTCATCGGGCACTACAGGCCAGCAGGTTTCCAAAATCTTTGTGGACAGGGAAACCGCCATGCTCCAACAGAAGGTGATGCTCCGGATTTTAGGGGATTTCTGGGGAAAAGGCCGCCTGCCCATGCTGGTGGTGGATACCCCCGCCGTTCTGAAAGACCGGAAGTCCTTCACCGCCCGGGGCGCGGCGATTATGGGTCTTCAATTTGCCGCCCGGGAGATGGTATTTGTTCTCAACGACGATATGACGCTGAATGTTGAGCGGCTGCGGGCCTTTATAGAGCAGTATCGGGGCAAACGGTTTGTCATTTTCGGGTTTACATTTCTGGTATGGCAGCACTTTTATCAAGCGCTGGTTCGCCTGGGGGAAGCATGCGATCTGTCGGATGGCTTTCTGATGACGGGCGGAGGTTGGAAAAAACTGGAGTCAGAGGCGGTTTCGCAGGAGGAATTTAAAAGGCGGCTTGAGGAGAGCTGCGGCATCTGCCATTTTCTGGACCACTACGGTATGGTAGAGCAGACCGGCGCCATTTATGCCGAATGTGAGTGCGGGCACCTCCATGCCAGTATTTATTCGGACGTTATCATCCGCAACCCGCAGAACTGGTTGCCCTGCCCTATGGGACAGAGGGGAATCGTTCAGGTGCTCTCCGTCCTGCCCCGTTCTTACCCTGGACATGCCCTCCTGACTGAGGATGAAGGGGTGGTTTTGGGCGAGGACGACTGTCCCTGTGGACGGAAGGGCAAGTATATCCAGATTTTAGGGCGCATGAAGAGCGCGGAACTGAGGGGGTGCAGTGATACCTATGCGGCTGAGTTCGGATGATTTGACGTTTTTGGTCGGGGACCTGGAGCGGCTGTATCAAATGCCTGAGATCCCGGTGCTTCCGGCCTTTTCCGAGCGGATGGTGAACTTTTTAGCACAGTTATCCCGTCTGCTGCTTCGGGATAAGCGAAGCGGTGTGGACGTGAAGTCCTATGCCTACTGGATTCGCCGGTCGTCCTTGGAAACGGCCGCCCGAGAGGGCGGAGGCCGGAACCGGCTGGGCCGGGGCGTGGCCCTGCATATTGCCCCATCTAATGTTCCGGTAAATTTTGCGGTGTCTATGACCTCCTCGCTCCTCGCAGGAAATGGTACCGTAGTTCGAGTCTCCAACAAGCCTTTTCCGCAGGTAGACCTGATCTGTGAGGCTGTAAACCTTCTGTTGGATGGGGAGTGCCAAGAGATGCGGCCCTATTTGTGCATTCTGCGCCATGAGCATAGTGAGGAAATTACACAGGAGCTCTCCCAGCTGTGCGATGTCCGGGTAATTTGGGGCGGAGACCGCACGATCGAGACCATCCGGCGGGCGGCTCTGCCGCCCCGGGCGGTGGAACTGGCTTTCGCGGACCGGTACTCGATTGCGGTGATTGACGCGGAGGCGTATCGAAGCAGTGAACCGGAAGAAATTGCGAAAAAGTTTTACGCCGATACCTATTACACGGATCAGAATGCGTGCAGTTCCCCCAGGCTGGTGGTCTGGCTGGGAGAGGATGTCCAAGCAGCCCGGGAACAGTTTTGGACGGCCCTGGAGAGGGTGGCGCGGCGGAATTATGACCTGCGGCCCATCCAGGTGGTGGATAAGTATTCTGCGGTCTGCGCGTTGGGCATGAGCCGCGGCGGAGTGCGGTATATACCTGGAGATACCCTGGTGGTGCGGGCGGAACTGGATAGGCTGACGGCAGATGTGATGGACTATAAGTGCGGAAGCGGCTGTTTCTTTGAGTATACGGCAAAGGGCCTGGAGGAAATTGTCCCGGTGCTGACCAAACGCTGTCAGACGGTGGCAGTACTGGGAGTGGACCGGGAACGGGTGAAAGAGCTGGTGTTTTCCAGGGGCGTTCGGGGGGTGGACCGCATCGTCCCCTTGGGCGGGACGATGGAACTGTCCCTGATTTGGGACGGCTTCCAGATGGTGGAGAGCATGAGCCGGTATGTTGACGGATGAGGGTGAATGAGATGCTATTGAAGGGAAAAACGGCTGTCATTACAGGATGTAACCGAGGAATCGGCAAGGCGATTTTGGAGCGGACGGCAGGCAGCGGCGCAAATGTGTTTGCGGTGGTGCGGAAAGAGACGGACGAATTTGCGGAGTACTGCGCCGCTCTCTCGGCGGAACACAGCGTAGAAATACAGATTGTCTGTGCAGATTTTGAAAATGAAGATCAGGTGACAGCAGCGGCTAAGAGCATTTTAAAGACCAAGCGACGGATTGATATTCTGGTCAACAATATTGGGATTGCCTTCCCACAGCTTGTGTTGGCCATGACCCCAATACGCATCATCAAGGAGTCTTTTCAAGTTAATGTTTTTTCTGGTCTTCTGTTTACACAGCTCATTTGCAAGAGTATGGTGCGGGACAAACGGGGGAGCATTGTTTTTCTATCCTCTGTGGCTGCTTTTGATGGCGGAGTCAATATTGAATATTCTGCCGGGAAGGCCGCAGTAGTGGGGGCAGTTCGGCGGTTGGCGAGAGAATTAGGGAGCTTTGGTATTCGGGTGAATGCGATTGCACCTGGTTTAACCGATACTGGTATGGGTGATATCGCCAGTGAAGAGGTTAAGACCGCCGCCCTGAGCCGCAACGTAATGAAACGTATGGGCCAGCCAGAAGAAGTTGCTGACGCGGTCCTTTTTATGGCCTCAGACATGTCTCGGTTTATAACAGGACAGGTGCTTAGAGTGGACGGCGGACTGTTTTAATGCAAAGAAAAGTGCCGGCTGAAGTTTACAGCCATAAATTAGATTCTCTGGAGGAATAGCGATGAATGCCACCGAGCGAAAAATGCTTGATTTGCTGAAAAAAATGAAGAACGAATATGGCGCACTGGCGGTAAAAGCCGAGTTCGAGGCGGAGGGTACAAGGACCAGCGAACTCATGATGCTAAACGAAGTTATATTTCGGGCAGATATGGAATTGTTCATAAAGATTGGCGGCTGTGAGGCGGTACGTGATTTGGAACAATGCAGAACATTAGGCGCAGGTGGAATTATGGCGCCAATGATCGAAACGCCGTTTGCAATGAAAAAGTTTAGGGGTGCAGGCCGCAGGGTGTGCGCAAATCGAGAAGATATTGAATGGATTATTAACGCAGAAACCATAACATGCCATCAGAATTTAGAGGAAATTCTTTCAGAGGGAAAGGATTTTTTGAATACAATCGTAATTGGACGGGTGGATTATACTGCATCAATGGGGTTGGACAGAACGGCGGTCAATGGGGAGAATATGCGCAGGCAGTCAATTGATATTGCGAAAAAGGCAAAGAAATGTGGCGTTCGTGTAGGGATTGGAGGAGGGATCTCCACGGATGCGATTCCATTCCTTCAAGAGGTTTATCCTTTGATGGATCGATTTGAAACAAGAAAGGTTGTTTTCTCAGCCAGCACAGAGGAACATATTTTGCGCGGCGGCATTACAGACGCAATGGAATTTGAGATGTTGTATTTACAAAACAAATTTAATTATTATGACCAAATTGCAAAAGAAGATTCGAACCGCTTAAAAATGCTGGAGGATCGCCTGCGTAAAGCGGAAAAATGTGGCTTGGCAAGCAGATAAAAGCGGACAGACCAAAGCCAGTCTGCTGGCACTGATATCAGAAGGAGGGTCTATAAGTATGATTCGAGTAGCGGACTATGTTATGAAACGAATCAGCGAAGAAGGGATTCGACATTTGTTCTATGTTTCGGGGGGACAATGTGCCTACTTAACGGATGCCCTGCGTAGGAGCAATGATATTCAGGGTGTGGCCATGCACCATGAACAGGCGGCGGCTATGGCGGCGCTCTCTTACGCGCTTTATAATAACAATTTTGGAGCCTGTCTGGTTACCACAGGTTGTGCAGGAACGAATACAATGACAGGTGTTCTGCATGCTTGGCAAGACAATATTCCCTGCATTTTTATCTCGGGACAGCAGATTTACCGTCAAACGATCAAAGCGTCAGGCTTGCCGCTTCGGGCCGTTGGTGTACAGGAGGCGGATATTGAGAACATTATGAAACCGATTACAAAGTTTTCTGTAACGGTTGAGGAGAAAGAAAAAATCGCTTTTTACCTGGATAAGGCAATATATTTGGCGAAAGAGGGACGGAAAGGACCGGTTTGGATTGACATTCCTATGGATATCCAAAATTCTATGGTTGTGGAAGATCAGCTGGAGCGATATATTCCGGAACCTGCAAAAACGCCAAAGGCGGCCGAAGAGGATATACAGTATGTGACGCAGGCGCTGAAGCATGCACAGCGTCCGGTTCTTCTGGCTGGAAACGGGATCCGAAGTGCCGGAGCAATTGTGGATTTGAAACAATTTATAGAGAAAATTTCGATTCCAGTAACATTTACCAGACTTTCCTGCGACTTTTTCCCTTCGGATGAGCCGTTGCATATGGGGATTGTCAGTGCTGCGGGCGGGGCGTCTCGCTATGGGAACTTTACGATTCAAAATGCGGATTTGGTGCTTTGTGTTGGTTGCCGGCTCTTTTCGGACACAACAGGGACTGAGTTTGAAAAGTTTGCCAGAGAAGCAAAAATCATTGTGGTAGATATTGACGAGGTGGAACACAGCAAAAAGGGCGTTCAAATTGACCGCTTTATCCATGGAGATGCAAAGGATTTTCTGAGCAAAATCAGTGCGGTTCAACTGGAGCAAATTTCTCCAGCGTGGTTGGACAAGTGCCGGCACTGGAAGGAAATTTTCCGATATCGCAGTGAGTGGGATGATCCGGAACATCTGGTTGACGCAAAGGTGTTTATGGAACGTCTGTCGCTGCGGATGCCGGAAAACAGCGTGTTGATTTCGGATGCGGGGATGACTGGAGTAATCGTCCCTGCGGCCAGCAGGATCAAGCCGTCAGACCGAGTAATCGCCTCCTTTGTGCAAGGAGAAATGGGCTATTCTTTGCCAGGGGCCTGCGGGATTGCTACGATTGCAGAAGGTCCTGTGATCTCTTACACCGGAGATGGTTCCTTCATGATGAATTTGCAGGAGCTGCAAACGCTGGTTCGAAATCAATTTAATATCAAGATTATCATTATGAACAACAATGGATATTCCGGAGTTCGGCATGGACAACGAGCGCATTTCCGGGGTAAGACCATTGGAACGGACCCCAGCAACGGTTTGGATTTACCGGACTACGAAAAAATTGCCGCCGCTTTTGGGCTCCCCTACTGCAAAGCGGAAAATACGGGTAGAATCGACGCGGCAATGGAAGAAATCTTTCGTTCTGAGGGGCCGGTTATCTGCGAAGTTATGTGTGACCCGGAGCAGTTTGAGCTCCACAATGCTCTGGTGAACTACGGAAAGCGAAAATTCGGCTTCCGCCCCATGGAAGACCAGTCGCCGTTTATCGACCGGGAGACGTTCTTCCGAGAGATGATTGTAAAGCCGATGGAAGAGAGCTATGGAACTCCGGTCTGAAACTTGTTTGGAACCGGCCAAAATACCCGGACAGCGGGGCGTTTGCCGCTGTAATACGTCCGGTTCAAACGGCGCCGGACTGTAAATTTTAAGTAAAGGGTGATTCATATGACAAATTTGGAAAAATACAATCAGGCGTTTGCCGAGGCGCTGGAGATTTCGCAATCCCAGCTTCCTGGTTTGGAGTACCAGGGCATTGAGCAGTGGGACTCTGTGGGCCATATGGGACTGGTTGCGGCGCTGGAGGATGTGTTCGATATTATGATGGACACGGACGACATCATTGATTTCAGCTCCTATGAGAAGGGCAAAGAGATTTTGACCCAAAATTACGGGATTGTGTTCTGAGAAAGAGAGGGGGGAGCCGGGTGAAGTGCTTTGTTTGCGGCGAAGAGATGACCGGTTATTTTCAGAAAAAGATGCGGCCGGATATGCCGGAGTGGAATTATGTGCGCTGTGGAAGATGCGGGCTTGTCCTGTGCCAGACGGTGTATGAAATGTCGGATCGTGAATGGGAAAAGATCAACGATGGTTGCGGAGAAAAGTTTGGACATGATGAGGACCCAGATGACCCCCGATGGGTAGAGCGGCTGCGTGGCCAGGCGGAGCTGTTTGCAGATTTGGCGGCACATGGGATTTGGGAGCCGGAGATGCGGTTTGTAGATTACGGCTGCGGCGACGGCAAGCTGGCGGACTATGTACAGAACGAGCTGAGTGTCCGCGGGTGGGGGACATCCGTCTCTCATAAACTCTTGAAATATGAAAAATATTTGCATCCGGAGGGCCCCAGCGATTATTTGCCGGATGAAGCTGTAACGCCCGGCAGCTTTGACATGGTAGTCACCTGTTCCGTATTTGAGCATCTGCTTGGCAGGCCGGATGTGGATGAAATTGTGGGGCTTCTCAAGGAAAATGGGACGCTCTGTATGCACACGCTGGTCTGCGAAGAGGTCCCTCAGGACCCGGATTGGTTCTATCTGCTGGGCGGGCACTGTACGCTGTGGACGAACAACAGCATGAGCCTGCTGTTTGAACAGTACGGGTTTACCGGCTGTGCCTACCATGTGCAGGCGCGTATGTGGCTCTTTTTCCGGGACCGCCAGCGTTTTGAGCAGCTGAAGAGCAAATGTACATTGATTCCGGGGGAATGGATATTCTCCGATCAATTTGTAGACTACTGGAAGCAAAAGCCCTACCGGTAAGTCGGCCCCCGCCAAAAAGGGAGAGAAGGCATATGATATTCGATTTTCAAACATACAGCGAAAATACCGCCGTTCTGGATGAATTTGGCATGTCCCTGACTTACAGCGCACTGTCTGATGCGGGCCGGCGCGTCATGGAGGCCGCAGGCCGCCGCTGTCTGGTTTTTATCCTGTGTCAAAATGAAATCGGCGCACTGGTTGGCTATACGGGCCTGCTCAATGGCGGAGCGGTTCCCCTCTTGCTGAACAGCCGCCAGGACGGGGAGGCTTTGGCGGGGCTGCTGAGGGCCTACCAGCCGCCCTTCCTATGGGCGCCGGAGGATATGCTGGACGCATTTCCGGGCATGACGCCGGTTTACCGCGCCTTTGGGTACGCTCTTCTGCGGACCGGTTATGAGACCGAGTATCCGCTTCATCCGGAACTGGCCCTTCTGCTGACCACCTCCGGCTCCACCGGAAGCCCCAAATTTGTCCGCCAGAGCGAGCGGAACATCCGAGCCAATGGGGAATCCATTGCGTCTTATCTGGAGCTGAACGCCTCGGAGCGGCCCATTACCACCCTGCCTATGAGCTATACCTACGGTCTGTCGATTATCAACAGCCACCTTCTAACCGGCGGGACTCTGCTGGTTACAGAAAAATCGCTGACCCAGCGGGAGTTCTGGACCTTCTTCAGACAGGCGCAGGCTACCTCCTTCGGCGGCGTACCCTACACCTATGAGATGCTGGACCGGATGCGGTTTGCGAAAATGGACCTGCCCTCCCTGCGGACCATGACCCAGGCGGGCGGAAAGCTGTCCTACACACTGCACGAGAAGTTTGCCCAATACGCCCAGGAAACGGGACGGCGTTTTGTGGTTATGTACGGCCAATGCGAAGCCACTGCCCGGATGGCCTATCTCCCTCCGGAGAAGGCGGTGGAGAAGTGCGGTTCGATGGGGATTGCCATTCCAGGTGGAAGGTTCCATCTGATTGACGGAAACGGGGCCCCCATTACTGCCCCCGGCGTGACTGGGGAACTGGTCTATCAGGGGGAGAATGTAACCCTGGGCTATGCAGAGCGGGGTGAAGACCTGAGCAAAGGGGATGAGCGGGGCGGTATTCTCCAGACCGGGGATATGGCGAAATTTGACGAGGACGGCTATTACTACATCACCGGACGAAAAAAACGCTTTTTAAAAATTTACGGCAATCGGGTAAATTTGGACGAGGTGGACGCTCTGGTAAAGGAAACGTTTCCGGCATTGGACTGCGCCAGTACCGGAGTGGATGACCATCTGTATGTTTTCATCACGGATGAGAGCCGGCAGGCGGCGGTAAAAGAGTTTTTGGTTCACAGGACGAAGCTGAACCCGGCGGCGTTCCATGTGACGGCCCTGGAGAAAATCCCCAAAAACGACTCCGGCAAAACGCTGTACCGAGAGTTGGACATGCGTGCGGTTGGGGGTGGCGAATGAAACTGTTTTGCTTTCCCCATGCGGGAGGGACTGCGGATTTTTTCAGCCAGCTGGAGCCGCGATTCTCCCCCGCCGTGGAGCTGGTGAAGCTGGAGTATGCCGGGCACGGGACCCGTCGTCAGGAGCCCTTTTATCGGGATTTTGCTCAGCTGGCCGACGATTTATACGAGGCCGTCAAAGGGCTGTGTGGTTCAGAGTATGCCCTCTTCGGGTTCAGCATGGGGAGCGTGGCAGCTGTGGAGGTTCTGTCCCGAATCCTCCAAGAGAGGAAAATTCCCCCGCCTGTGCGGGTGTTCCTGGCCGCCCATGAGCCGTTTACAAAACGGGAACTGATGCACTTTCAGGGTGAGGAGGCGGATGAGTGGGTCAAACGCCGGACCATCTCCCTGGGAGGCATTCCAGAGAAGCTCTTGGAAAACCGGACTTTCTGGCGGGTCTATCTGCCGTTGTACCGGGCGGATTATACTCTGATTACCGGCTATGACTTCGACAAGCTGACCCTTGCATGTGAAGTTCCTCTCACCGGCCTGTATGGAAAACAGGACCTGGACCTGGAGCAAATGCGGGCCTGGAGCCAGTATTTTCACGGCGAGTGTGAGTTTGTAGGGTTTGAAGGGAACCACTTTTTTATCACGGAGCACGCTCCGGAGCTGGCGGAGCTGATGTTGGATCGCCTGCGGAAGGGAGGGGACATGGATGGAATTTGAATCATTCCTGCAAATGGAACCCTACGCCCTGACGAAGGGGGAAAAGGAGAAGCTGCTGTTCCAGCGGCTGAGGGAGCTGACGTGGCATCATCGGGAGAACTGTTCCGCCTATGCCAGAATTTTGGACAGCGGATGGGCGGAGCCCTCCTGCTGTGAGGAGCTCCCCTTTCTGCCCGTCCGCCTCTTCAAAGAGCTGGCCATGCGCAGTGTGCCGCCGGAAGCGGTCGTGAAAACGATGACCTCTTCCGGTACCAGCGGTCAGGCGGTGTCCAGAATTGATCTGGACCGGACCACCGCGTCCAACCAGCAGAAGGCTTTGGTGAAAATTGTCTCCAGCTTTACCGGCTCCGGCCGGATGCCCATGATCCTGATTGACTGCCCTTCGGTGGTGAAAGACCGGCGGATGTTTTCCGCACGGGGAGCGGGTATTTTGGGGTTTTCCATCTTTGGGGCGAAAAAGCTCTATGCCCTGGACGACGAAATGCGGCTGGATGTGGAGGCGCTGCGGGAATTTTTACAAGTCCACCAGGGAAAGACCATTCTTCTGTTTGGATTTACGTTTATGGTCTGGAAGCATTTTTATCAGGAGCTGGTTCGTCTGAGCTCCAGCGGTATAACCTTTGATCTGTCCGGCTGTATTTTGATTCACGGCGGAGGCTGGAAGAAACTGCAAGGTGAGGCAGTCAGCCAGCGGGACTTCCATGACCGGCTGCGGGAGGTGTGCGGCCTGAGCCGCATCCACGATTATTACGGCATGGTGGAACAGACAGGGTGTATCTATATGCAATGTGAGTGCGGACACCTCCACGCAAGCGTTTTTTCTGATGTGATTGTCCGCCGGTCCCTGGACTTTGGCGTGTGCGGCGTGGGAGAACCAGGGATTTTACAGGTGCTTTCCAGCATACCCGAGTCTTACCCCGGACATTCTCTGTTGACGGAAGACGAGGGGGTGCTGCTGGGGGAGGACGACTGTCCCTGCGGACGAAAGGGAAAATATTTTAAAGTAACAGGCCGGTTGAAACATGCGGAGCTACGGGGGTGCAGTGATACTTATGCGGCAGGCGGTCAGTAAAGCGGAACAGGCGGTTTTGGAGCGGCTGAGCTATCTGGCCGGAACCCCGGAGACGGTGGCGGGAATGGACGCTCTGCCTGCACGAACCCCCTTTGACGGGGCGGTTTTGGCGTTTTTGGAGACGGTATCTCAAATACTGCGGTCCGGCGGGCGGGCGTATCCAGATGTGATGACTTTTGCGTTTTGGATTCGGAGAGCGTCGCTCCAGAGCTTGAGAAACAGATTTTTCCGAGAGGACGGAGACCTGCGGTTAGGACGGGGCACGGCGTTTCACATTGCGCCGTCTAATGTGGCGGCGAATTTCGCCTATTCCCTGGCGGCGGGACTGCTGACCGGAAACGCAAATGTGGTCCGCCTCCCGACGGAACGGTTTCCCCAGGCGGAACTGATTTGCAGGGCAGTCCATACAGCCTTGGAGGACCATCCGGGTCTGCGGCCCTACATCGCTTTGGTCCGGTATGAGCGAAGCAGAGAGAACAACGATTTGCTGTCCCGTCTGGCGGATACACGGCTGGTGTGGGGCGGCGACCGTACCATTGCAGAACTGCGAAAATCCCCCTTGGCCCCTAGAGCGGGGGAGATTACTTTTGCCGACCGGTGTTCTCTTGCAGTGATTGACAGCGGCTGGGATCTGGAAAAGGGAGAGCGCAGGAAACTTGCTCTGGATTTTTACAACGATACCTTTTTGACCGACCAGAACGCCTGCACCAGCCCGCGTCTGGTTGTCTGGCTGGGAGAGCGCAGAGAGGAGGCGAAGGCGGTCTTTTGGGAAGCCCTCCATGAATTGGTGAAGGCCCGGTATGCGTTCCAGCCGGTGCAGGGGATTGACAAGCTGACGCAGAGTTGTCTGCTGGCCGCAGAACGCGGGGACGTGCGTGTCCAGCCCCGGAGGGATAACCTGATTTATCGGGTTCAGGTGTCTTCGCTGGCGGGCGGACTGCTTGACCAGACGGGCAATTCCGGCTATTTCCTGGAATATGACTGCGATGACATTTTAGAGCTGCGGGAACTCTGCAATGACCCGCGCTGTCAGACGGTTGCCTATATCGGGGAAAAGAAGATGTTTATGCCTCTGCTGAATACTGGAATCAAGGGGATTGACCGGGTGGTTCCTGTGGGAAAGACCATGGATTTTGACTTGATTTGGGACGGATATAACCTATATGAGCGGCTGACAAGAATCATCAGCTTAAAATGAACTTTGTTTCGGGGCATTTTAGCCTAGTCTGGAGTGAGTAGATGGAACGACAAGAGAAGGTTGATATTAGTGTTCAAGTATTGACTTATTACCACGAAAAATATATTGCTCAATGCTTAGATAGTATTCTGGCGCAGGAGACCGAGCTTCGGTACGAGATTCTTGTGGGGGACGACGCCTCGCAGGACCGGACCCCGGAGATTATCCGGGAGTATGCCGCCCGCTACCCGGATATCATCTTCCCGACTCTGCGCAAAGAAAACCTGGGGGCGAGCCGGAACAGCGCAGAACTGCTGGAGCATGCGCGCGGGAGGTACCTTGCAATACTGGAGGGGGACGACTTCTGGCTGGACCGGCATAAACTGCAAAAACAATGGGATTTTTTGGAGTCACACCCTGAGTACAGCGCGTGCTGCGGAAAGTGTTTGATTGTGGATGAGGCGGGGCAGGCGGACTATACGCAGGTTCCTCACTTTGTCTGGAACAAAAAGGTTTTTACGCTGGACGACCTAATTGAGAGCTGGAACGTGCCTGGGCAGGCTGGGACCATGATGCACCGGCGGTTTACGCAGGTGGACCCGGCTCTGAGCGAGGTCCACCGCAATGTAGGGGATAAAACCGGTGTGCTGTTTCTGCTGTCTAAAGGGCCGATCTATTGCAGCGGGGAGGTGCTGTCGGCCTACCGCCGGGTGGACCGGAGCGATGGGCATAATTGGTTTTCCATTCACCACAGTAATCCGTACCGGAACTATGACATGTTTATGTATCCATGTAAGCTGGAGACCTGGGCCAGAAAAAATATGGGTCTGCCACGGGACAAGCACTTCGGGAAACGGAGCGAGTACCGTTTTTGCCGGTTTGTCGAGGAGCTGGTCCGGCAGCCGTCGTGGACGCGTGTGAAGTATTTGGCTGAAATGGTGGCGGGCAGTCATCAGCCGGTTAAATATGGTTGGCTGACGCTGAAAGCGTTAATTGAAATGGAGTGAAAAAGATGAAATTTTGTGAATTTCCCTACAAAGAAGTGTACTTATCTCGAGATGGCGAAGTGTGGGCCTGCCCTTGGATGCACTGCACCATTGGAAATTTGTATGAAGAAGACTTGGGGGAGATGTGGACCGGCGCGGTAGCCCAGCAGGCCCGGGAAAGCATCCTGGATGGCTCCTATGCTTTTTGCAGAAAGACTTCCTGCCCGCATTTGGAACGGGATGACTTGCCGGATTGGACAGAGGAAGAAATTCAAAAAAGAATTGTGGTTACTGAGGTGCCTGAGCGTATGGTAATTGCAAATGATTTAATTTGCAATATTGCTTGTACAACGTGCAGAAAAGAGTTGTTTTGCCCAACTCAGGAGTACCGAGATAAAATTGATGCTGTTTTGGAAAATATTCTTCCCTATGCAAATAAAACGAAGAAGCTGACGATGAATGGCGGCGGAGAGTTCTTGGCAAATCCTAGTTTTTTGAAGCTATTGGAACGGTTACAGCCGGTGTACGAAGATTTTGAGCTTTACTTTGAGACAAATGGAATTTTGTTTGACGAAGAGCATTGGTCAAGATTTTCGCATCTTGCGGATTACCATATTGCTCTTGCAGTTACAATTAACAGCTTACGGCGTGAAACCTACCGGTATTTAACTGGTGGCTTTGATAAGCTGGAACAGGTGAAAAGTAATCTCAAATTTATCAGCAAATTGCGTCGGGAAAATAAAATTAAACATATAGATGTGGTTATGGTTGTTCAGGAATGCAATTTCCAGGAAATACCTGAATATGTTCGTACATTGACCCAATCTGGGGAATATGCGGTAGATCAGGTTATTTTCCGCCCGGTCTACAACTGGTTCCATATGGAACCAGAAACCTATTGGTTTAAAAATATTCTCAATCCTCTGCATCCCTATCACAAAGAGTATCTCAAAATTTTAGCGGATGACTGCTGGAAGGACCCCAAGGTGTATGACTGGGGTTGTCATAACATCCGGCATGCCGCGCCCCATCCTCTCAGCCAGGAGAAGACATACAACCGCCTTCTAATGGAGATTTTCCAGAACAGCCAGGGGCTTACTCCGGCGGAGTTCCTCAGAGCCTGCATGGACCGCGTGGGAGGAAAGCGAGTAGGCTATTATGGAAAGAACGATTTCTCCAAGTCGATGGCAAAGATGCTTCTTGACGCGGGTATTGATCTGGCATTCCAGATTACATGGTCAAAAGAAGACTGCGATGGGCCGGTTCCTAAGGTAGCCAAACAGGAATTCCGTCCGGACATGGCGGACGTAATGCTGATCATTGACTTTCATAAAGGCTATTACTGGTTCGGGATTTGCCTGCCCTGGGCTTCCAGGGGCCCATTCTCAGCATTGAATCCTTTATTGAGGGGGGCAAAATGTGAAAAAACGGATGGCGGTCTTGACTGCGGTTTTGGGGGCGGTTTCCGGCGGAGTGCTGGTAAAGAAGGTCTGGTTGGAGAAATACCGCAGACAGAAAGCGGAGCTGGAGGCCGCTGGCCGCGAGCGGGATCTGTTTTACACCTGGCTCCTCCTGGAGCAGAATGGCGTAGAGCTGGAGGAATATTTCTCCGCACACGGGTATAAAACGGCGGCTATCCTAGGCATGAACCGGGAGGGGCGGCGTCTCTTTGCCGGGCTGAAGAACAGTGAGATGGTTTCTGTGGTGTTCGGAGTGGAAGCGGATAATTATGCGGCGGTACACGAGACATTGGATATTTACCGCCTCGGAGATGACCCGCTGCCCCAGGCGGACTGCGTGGTGATCTGTGATTTGGAGCGGGTTTCGGAGAAGGCTGCGGCGGTGCAGACCTGCGGGGAGCCTGTGGCGCTGGCTCAAGTGCTGGCCTGGCTGCTGGAGCGGCATGGGATCAAGCCTTGGGATGGAGCCATCAAGGGGTGGCCCCCGGAGGAGCGGAACGAACCAGACAAGCGATAAAACGAAGCAGAGGCCGCCCGAATT
>OFHO01001694.1_pt1 | contig 15167 bp, 16 predicted proteins | sample 1521531 | NCBI WGS metagenome assembly OFHO01 (sample SAMEA3504124, study PRJEB24116) | mouse gut metagenome | biome: mouse gut; feature: mouse-associated habitat; material: faeces | place: Denmark | collected 2011
GCCGATGTGCAGCTTGTCGCTGGGGTAGTAGATGGGGGTGGTGATATAAAAACGTCTGTTTTCCATAACGGTCTCCCTTTTGTTCATATTTGTAGGGGCCGCCGCCCTCGGCGGCCCGTGTCCTTACGATATGCAGCGGGGAAATGCGGGCCGGCGAGGGCGGCGGCCCCTACATATTATTACTCCTGTTCTTCCTCCTCCGGGGGAGGCATTCGCTCCGGCCAGGGGCCGGCCAGCAGGGCTCGGGCAAAGCCCAGGGCGGACAGGGAGAAGGCGGCGGTGGCCGCGGCGGTAAACAGGTCGGGGCCGTCAGCCAGGGAGGTGATGCCCAGCGCCACCCCCGTCAGGGCGAAGAACAGGGTGCCCCGGGGGCGGGGCTTGCCGTAGAGGAAGCCGGCCACGCAGTAGTGGGCCAGGGTGAGCAGCAGGGCGGCGAACAGGCCGAAGCCGTACTTCATCAGCACCGGCTCGGTGCCGTGCTTCAGGTGGGCGGAGAAGACCCACACCAGCCCCGCCAGGGCGGGGAAGGAGGACAGGAAGCAGCCCGCGCCGTTCAGCGCCCCCCGGTAGGCCATCCGGCCCAGAAGCAGAACCCCGAAGGCCGCCAGAATACACAGCACCCCCGCCAGCAGCTGGGTGCCGGGGATGGACAGCTGGTACATGGCCGGGTTGGCCCTCCACAGCCCCAGTCCCTGAAAGCCCTCCTGAACCCCAAGGCCCCCGGCGGCAAACAGAAGAAAGCCGGCGGCGGTCAAAACGGTCATCTGCCCGCTGCCCGGGGAGCCGAAGGCGGGGAGAAAGTCGTCCAGACCCTCCTTTTTCTTCAAAACCGCCAGCAGGAAGGCCAGGGCCAGCAGGCCGGTGAGGGCCAGCAGGGCCAGGGTGGCGGGCGCGCCGTGGACGAACAGGCCCGTCTCCGGCAGGTAGGCGGAGGCCAGCTGCCACCGCCGCAGGAAAAAACCGGCCGCGCCCCCGGCCACAGCCAAGGCGGGCAGGAAGATATCTTTTCTCATGGTGTCCGTTCCTCTCATTGGGAAGCTTTGTGTTGATAATGGTCTATCATATACCAGATTGCGGGGAAAATCAATCCTTTTTACAGCCGGGATCTTCCGCCGGGGCCGCTCTGCCCCTTTTTGTTTCCAAACAGCAGCCACAGAGCGGCGAACAGCAGGATTACGCCCACAAGGGTACACAGCGCGCTGGCCGTGTCGGAGATCAGGTCGTTGATATCCAGCAGGGAGGCGGCGGCCAGAAACACCAGGTCGCTCCACAGCAGCGCCTGCCCGGCGGGGTTCCAGCGGTTTTTTGCCCGGCTCCGCTCGTCGGCCAGCTTTTCCTGTTCCAGCTGGCGCTTCCGCTCCACAGTAGAGCTGTGCCGGCGCTTGTCGTTTTTCCTGGCCATAGCGGCCTCCTTTCCGTCAATCGGGGACGCTTCGGGTGATAACCGCCCCGCCCACCACCGTGTCCCCGTCGTAGAGCACCACGGTCTGGCCGGGGGTGATGGCCCGCTGGGGGCTGTCAAAGGTGAGGCGGAGGGCGTCCTCCCCCGTCTGCCAGGCGGTGCAGGGCTGTTCCGCCATGCGGTAGCGGATTCTGGCCCGGAGCCGGACGGGGCCGTCCAGCCGGGGGCAGGGGATCAGGTTCAGTCCCGACCCCTCCAGGGTGCGGGCAAAGAGGCTGGCGTTGTCTGACAGGACCACGGTGTTGTCCCCGGGGCGGACCTCCTTCACATACAGCCTTCCCCGTCCGGAGGACACCCCCAGCCCCCGGCGCTGGCCCACGGTGTAGTCAACCAAACCGGTGTGCCGGCCCAGCACCGCCCCCGCCTCGTCCAGGTAGGGGCCGGAGGGGTAGTCCCGCCCGGTGTGCCGGCGGATAAAGGCGCTGTAATCCCCGTCGGGGATGAAGCAGATGTCCTGACTGTCCCCCTTGTGGGCGTTGGCCAGGCCGGCCTGGGCGGCCAGGGCCCGCACCTCCTCCTTGGCCAGCTCACCCAGGGGGAACAGGGCCCGGGCCAGCTGCTCCTGGGTGAGCATGGCCAGCACATAGCTCTGGTCCTTGTCCGGGCGGGCCGCCTTTTTCAGCAGCCAGCGGCCGGAGCCGGCGTCCAGGTCCAGCCGGGCATAGTGGCCGGTGGCCACCCTGGCCCAGCCCCGCTCCCGGGCCAGCTCCAGCAGGGCGCCGAATTTGATCCTCCGGTTGCATTCCACGCAGGGGTTGGGGGTCTGGCCCATCTCATAGGCCCGGACAAAGGGCTCCACCACCTGGGCCTGAAAGGGGCCGGTCAGGTCAAAGAGGTGGTGGGGGATGTTCAGGGCCCGGGCGGCGGCCCGGGCGTCCTCCGCCCCGTCCTGCCCGCAGGGGGCCAGCCGCAGGGTGACCCCCTCCACCCTGTGCCCCCCCCTCAGCAGCAGCGGGGCGGCGGCGGTGCTGTCCCCGCCGCCGCTCATGGCGGCGGCCGTTATTTGCTCCATAAAAACCTCCATAGGCATTTCGCTGAAATTTCACCCAAAGTATACCACATTTTACCCCCGCTGGCAACTTCAAACCCCTGGAAAGAGCGGGGTCCGGGGGTGTAAAAAGTCGTTTATACATCTTGTATTCACAGCTGGGGACGGCGAAAAAACAGCACAATATATAGTGGACAAAGCGGGACAGGTGTGCTATAATCCATAACGTGCTTCCGGTGTGGAGGGCTCTCCCCGGGCGGAAGCGCGGTTTTTTTAGCGTCTTTTACCAATGAGAGGAGAACAGGAATGAAGGTTATTAAACGGGACGGAAGCAGCGTAGATTATGACCGCAGCAAGATTGTGATCGCCATTGAGAAGGCCAACGCCGAGGTCCCTGCGGAGGAACGTCTGGATCGGGCGGGGATCGACGCCATCATCGACAGCATCGAGGCTCAGAAGCGCCAGCGCATCCTGGTGGAGGATATCCAGGACCTGGTGGAGCAGGGGCTGGTGGAGCGGAACATGTTCCACCTGGCCAAGACCTATATTATTTACCGCTACAACCGGGCCCTGGTCCGGAAGGCCAATACCACCGACGAGTCCATCCTGGCCCTGCTGCGCAACGAGAACAAGGAGCTGGCCGAGGAGAACTCCAACAAGAATACCATGATCGCCGCCACCCAGCGGGACTACATCGCCGGCGAGGTGAGCCGGGACCTGACCCGGCGCATCCTCCTGCCCGAGCACATCTCCAAGGCCCACGACGAGGGGACCATCCACTTCCACGACGCGGACTACTTCGTCCAGCCCATCTTCAACTGCTGCCTCATCAACATCGGGGACATGCTGGAGAACGGGGCCGTGATGAACGGCAAGCTCATTGAGAGCCCCAAGAGCTTTCAGGTGGCCTGCACGGTGGTCACCCAGATCATCGCCTGCGTGGCCTCCAACCAGTACGGCGGCCAGAGCGTGGACCTGCGCCACCTGGGCAGGTATCTGCGGAAAAGCCGGGAGAAATTCAAGGCCCATGTGGCCTATGAGTGCGCCGGCAAGGTGGACGAGGCCACCATGGACCGCCTGGTGGACGACCAGGTGCGCAGCGAGCTGAAAAACGGGGTGCAGACCCTCCAGTATCAGATCAACACCCTGATGACCACCAACGGCCAGTCCCCCTTTGTAACCCTGTTCCTCAACCTTCAGGAGGGCGACCCCTACATTCAGGAGAACGCCATGATTATCGAGGAGGTGCTGCGCCAGCGGCTGCAGGGCATCAAAAACGAGGCGGGCGTCTACATCACCCCCGCCTTCCCCAAGCTGGTCTACGTGCTGGACGAGCACAACTGCCTCAAGGGCGGGGCGTACGACTACCTCACCGAGCTGGCTGTAAAGTGCTCCGCCAAGCGGATGTATCCCGACTATATCTCCGCCAAGAAGATGCGGGAGAACTACCAGGGCAACGTCTTTTCTCCCATGGGCTGCCGGTCCTTCCTGGCCCCCTGGAAGGACGAGAATGGCAACTACAAATTCGAGGGCCGGTTCAACCAGGGGGTGGTCTCCCTCAATCTGCCCCAGATCGGCATTCTGGCCAATGGCGACGAGGAGAAGTTCTGGCAGCTGTTGGAGGAGCGGCTGGACCTGTGCTATGAGGCCATCATGTGCCGGCACAACGCCCTGAAAAAGGTGCGGTCCGACTCCTCCCCCATCCACTGGCAGTACGGGGCCATCGCCCGCCTGCCCAAGGGGGCGTCCATCGAGCCCCTGCTCTACGGCGGCTACTCCTCCATCTCCCTGGGCTACATCGGCCTGTATGAGCTCACCAAGCTGATGAAGGGGGTCAGCCACACCCAGCCGGGCGGTACCGAGTTCGCCCTGGCGGTGATGAACCGGCTGCGCAAGGCCTGCGACGACTGGAAGGCAGAGACCAATATCGGCTTTGCCCTCTACGGCACACCGGCGGAGTCCCTGTGCTACCGCTTCGCCCGCATCGACAAGGAGCGCTTCGGCACCATCCCCGACGTCACCGACAAGGGGTACTACACCAACAGCTACCATGTGGACGTGCGGGAGAAGATCGACGCCTTTGACAAGTTCACCTTCGAGAGCCAGTTCCAGCGTATCTCCACCGGCGGCTGTATCTCCTATGTGGAGATCCCCAACATGCGCCACAACCTGGAGGCTCTGAAGGACGTGGTCCGGTTTATTTACGACAACATCCAGTACGCCGAGTTCAACACCAAGAGCGACTACTGCCAGTGCTGCGGCTTCGACGGGGAGATTGAGATTAACGAGGAGTTTCATTGGGAGTGCCCCGTGTGCCACAACACCGACCAGTCCAAGATGAACGTCACCCGGCGCACCTGCGGCTATTTGGGCGAAAACTTCTGGAATGTGGGCAAGACCAAAGAGATTAAAGCGCGGGTACTGCACCTGTAAAAACACCGGCGGGCCTCCATCCGGAGGCCCGATTTTATCCATGGAGATGATAGCGATGGACCAGTACCGCACCTCAGGTACCATGAACGAAGACACCCTGCGGCAGTTCAAAAAATATCTGCTGCCGCCCCGGTCAAAGTGGCTGGCGCTGCTTTTTATCGCGCTGTTCTGTGGAACGGCGGCCCTGAATTTTGTGGGCGGAAACACGGTTCTGGTGGTTATCAGCATCGCCGCCGCCCTGGTTTTTGTTGTGGAGATTCCCCTGTTGAAGCGGAAACTTCTCCAGAACAACATCGCCCGCCTGCGGGAGAGCTACCCCGACGGCTCCTGCCGGTATGAGAGCTTTTTCACCGTGGACGGCATCCACATCCATAATCTGTCCAACGGCGGCGAGACCCTGCTCCGCTATGAGCACTTCGCCCGGGCGGCGGAGGCGGAGCGCGTTTTTTTCATCATCAGCAAAACGCAGCAGTTCTTTCTGGTGTTCAAGGACTGCCTCACCCCGGAGCAGCAGAAAAGCTTCCTTCCCTTTTTGAAGGAGAAGTGTCCCAAGCTGAAAATCATGCGGTAAGGAGAAGATTATGAACTACGCGGATATCAAAAAGGTAGACGTGGCCAACGGCCCGGGGGTGCGGGTGTCGCTGTTTGTGTCCGGCTGCACCCACCGCTGTGAGGCGTGCTTCAACCCGGAGACCTGGGATTTTGATTACGGCTCCCCCTTTGGGGAGGCGGAGGTGGAAAAAATCCTCGCCTTTCTGGCCCCGGACCACATCCGGGGGCTGTCCCTGCTGGGGGGCGAGCCCTTCGAGCCGGACAACCAGTCCGCCGTTCTGGAGCTGGTGGGGCGGGTGCGCAGGGAGCTGCCCCAAAAGACCATCTGGTGCTACTCCGGCTATCTCTTCGAGGAACTCTCTGCCGGAAAGGTGGGGGAACACAGCCGGGAACTGCTGGAGCAGCTGGACGTCTTGGTGGACGGCCCCTTTATACTGGCCCAGAAAGATCTGGGGCTCCGGTTCCGAGGCTCCGCCAATCAGCGGATTATTGATGTACCTGCCTCCCTGAAGGCTGGAGCGGTCCGGCTGGCTGAGGCGTATAGGAATTGAGGCTGCCTGTTCCTTTTATTTTAACCGAAAACTGCGTTTTGCTTCCATATAACCAGGCCGAATCCGGCTTTGGCGGACGCAAAACGCGGTTTTTCACTAAAATTCTTTTTCAGTTCCGTATCTCTCAAGAAAAAGGAGCAAAAAGCGGTGGGCCATCCAGCTTCAGCACCCGGTCCGCACCGTCCAGAACGGCGGGTTCATGACTGACCAGCAGAACAGGCGCGGGGAGGGTTTTGAGCCGGTCCAAGATGCGTAAAGCCCGGGGGAGATCCACTCCGGCGAAGGGTTCGTCCAGCAGGTAAAGACGGGCAGGGAGAGCCAGACAGCGGGCCAGAGCCAGCCGCCGTCCCATGCCGCCGGAGAGGGCGGCGGGGCGGGAGGTTTCCTCCCCCGTCAGCTCAGTCAGGGCCAGCAGGGCGGGGACTCGGTCCCGCTCCCCTTTGGGCAGGACATCAGTGAGATGCTGTTCCACCGTACGCCAAGGGAACAGGCGGTCCTCCTGGAAGAGAAAGGCGGTCTCCTGGGGGGCAACGCCAGTTATTTCACCGCTCTGGGGCTGCGCCAGTCCCGCCAGTACCCGCAGGAGGGTGGTCTTTCCGCACCCGGACGGCCCACTGAGGGCGGTGACGCCGCATTCCGGAATTTCTAGGGAGAAGCGGTTCAGCACCGCCTTATTGCCATAGAATAAGGTTAAGGAATCGCAGCGCATCATGCGGCCCACTCCCTTTCCCACCGGGCCAGACAGGTCCGAAGCAGTCCCTCCAGGGCCATGCTCAGAGCCACGGCGGCCACCGTCCAGGCGAACAGTTCCGGAACGTCCAGATAATATTTGGTGTAGTAGATGCGGTGCCCAAGAGAGGGCTCAGGCAGGCAGAGCACCTCGGCGGCTACGCCAGACTTCCAAGCCAGTCCGGCGGCGGTGGATAAGGCGGACAGAATATGGGGCCGCAGGGAGGGTAAGTAAATCAAACTTACAACCTTGCGCCGGGAAAACCGGTAGGCCCGCCCCAGCTCCAACAGCTTCTGGTCCACCGCCTGGATTCCTCGGGCGAGGTTATCCCATACGACCGGAATTACCATTAGGGCGGCGATTACCGCCGGGACTGCCTCACGTCCGGTCCATAGAAGGATCAGCAGGATAAAGGAGGCCACCGGCGTAGCTCTTACCACCCGGATGGCGGGAGCGAACAGCCGGTTCACCCAGGGGGAAGCGCAGGTGAGGACGGCCAGCAGTGCGCCCAGCGCGATTCCCACCGCCAGCCCTGCAGCAATCCGGCCCAGAGAAGCCAGCACGGTCCCCCAAAAATCCCGTCTTTCCGCCAGAGCCGCCAAGGTCCGGAAAACGGAGGAAGGATAGGGCAGCAGCAGTTCATTACCCCGTCCGCCCACCTTCCGGTCCACCAGAAAAGCGCACAACTGCCAGACCCCCAGCCAGAAGGCGGGGGCCGGCAGTGCGTAAAGCAGTTTTTTCCAGTGTTTAGCCGATACCATAGTAGAAGGAGTCGTAGGGCAGTCCGCCGCCGATGGACTCAGGCGCGGTCTCGAACAAGATGGAGTAATAGTCCTCAAGCATGGTCTTCATCTCCTGGCCGGTGACAAAGGTGAGGGAGCACTGAGGGATGGCGCTAACCGCTACGTCCGCGTTGGGGGCAAACCCGAACTGCGCGACCAGCGCAGGAGGGGACAGGGGTCCAGAGAGTGCGCTGCTCTCCTCATTTCCCTTAATATAGTCAATCGATTTCTCATAGACGGACAGAAAGCTCTCCACCTCCTGGGGATTTTCCTCAATATATTCGGTCCGGGCCACCACGCAGCCCATGGGCAGGGGAGAGTCCTCCAAGTCCTCCCATGCCTGGGAGAGGGATACTGCCTCCCGGACACCGCTGTCCTTCACCAGCAGGGCGGTGGCAGCTGGGACAGGGAGCATGCAGATGCCCGCATCGGCGGTAGTCATTTTAACGGTAATCTCCTGGGGGGTGATCCACTCAATATTTACGGCTGCGGGGTCCACGCCGTTCCCCTCCAGCAGGTGGTTCAGGATGTGCTCTGGGTTAGCCCCCCGGGTGTTGGAGGGGGCGTAGAGGGTTTTGCCCGCCAGGTCCGCAATAGAGTGGACGGTGTCCCCCTTCTCCAGAATATAGAGAACCCCCAGCGTGTTCACCGCCAGCACCTGAATGGCCCCGTCACTCTTTGCGGAGAGGGTAGCGGCGGCGTTGGTGGCGATGGCGGCAATGTCCACATCGCCGTGGATGAGGGCGTCGGTGACCTCCTTGTTATCGCTAACCACTTGATAAGAGGCGATGGCACTGGCGGGGGTGTTCTCTTCATAGTCCGCCATCATTTTGGCCGCCCCAACGCCGGTGGGTCCGGACAGAACCATAAAGTTGGGAACTCGGCCGCTGCCCGCGCTGACATCTCCCGGTTCAGAGACGGAGCCATCCGGCTGGCTGATATCTTCCGGCTGGCTGGAACTGCTGCCCGGTGCAGAGGAAGCGGAATTTCCGGCAGAGGGCGTCTTCGGCCCGCAGCCTGCCATCAGAGTCAGGGCCAGCGCGGCGGTCAGCAGCAGCGAGAGGGTACGTTTCATAAGAATCATCCTTTCAGAGTAAAGTAGCAAGGTTTCGGGAAAAGTTTCTGTGGTTTTACAACACCGTCTCCAGTCCAGCTGGGTCCAGAACGGTGATGGTCTTGCCCTCCCGGCGGATGAGGCCGCTTTCTTCCAAAGCGGCAAAAGCACGGTAGAGGGAGGCCCGGCTCACCCCCAGTCTCTGGCACAGTCCAGTGGCAGAACAGGTGAGGGGCCCAGCGTCACCAGAGAGCAGGTATCGGACCAACTTGCCCTCCACCCCCGGCTGGGCCAGGGTTTGCAGGCGTCCAGAGAGGAAGCGGATGCGTCCGGTGAGGTAATGCAGATAGTTTTCCCGGATTTTCCCCTGTTCAGCCAGCAGACGGTCCACCAGTTCATAGTCCAGCATCAGACAGCGGCTCAGGCGTATGGCGGTGATGGTAGAGGCGAACTGGGTCTCGCCGCTGTACAGGGCGGCTGCACCGAACAGCTCCCCCGGCCCAAGTACGCTGACGGTCAGCGGCCCCTTGGTCACCTGGAGCTGGCCGGACAGCACAATCGCCAAGGACCGGCGAAAACAATCCGGGTCGTACACCACCTGTCCAGGTGCAAAGCTGGCCGGTCCCGCACCTTCCATCCCGGCCAGCGACTCCAGCAGACTGGCTTCCACCCCCTGGAACAGCGAACACCGGGCCAGCAGAGAGAGGTCCTCCTGATTGAGCGGCAAGTTGTCACCTCCATACAATGTCTTATTTGAGACATTTTGGATTATACCCGAAGTCGCAAAAAAAGTCAACCCCGGCGTGCATCATTGCCGGGGCTGACGGTATGACAGCTGGTTTTATCGATAATACTCCACTTGTTCAAAAGCTCCAATGGCATGGCATACGTCGCAGACGTCAGGGCGCTCCTCAAACACCGCGCCGCAGAACTGGCATCGATAGCCCTCTTTCTTCGTCCGGGTGGGGGCCTGTGCCCGGGCGGGAGCGGGAGCCTGTTCCGGTGCGGTCTGGGTCATTTTGGCCAAAAGCGTCATAAAACGGTTTTCATGACTGCGCTCAATATCGGCCACCTTCTCAAACATGACGGCAATCTCCTCCAGGCCGTCGGCCCGGGCCTGGGCGGCGAAGGCGGGATACATGTCGCTCCACTCGTTGTACTCCCCCAGAGCCGCCTGGGTCAGGCTCTGCTTCGTGTCTTCGGGCTTGCCATAGAGCAGTTCAAACCAGAATTTGGCGTGCATCATCTCGTTTTGGGCCATCTGTTCAAAGGCTGCGGCGGCTTCCTCGTCGCCGTTTGCCCGGGCCGCCTGGGCAAAATAAGTATATTTGTTGCGGGCGATCGACTCTCCCGCCAAAGCCTTGTGCAGATTTTCCGCCGTCTGTGTGTTTTGGATCTCCATAATTGTTTCCTCCTGAAGTTTGGTTTTATTCATACAGTTCTGGATAGAATATCCCGTCCTCTCCCCTTTGCCAGGCCGTGCCGGTTTCCGAGTCCAGAAGTGGAATGATGTCCGGGTCGTAGTTACAGATGGTATTGAGCGCGTAGACCGCGCAGTGGTCCGGGTCGCTCATATAGTCCTCGCTCTCGTCTCCGGCAAAGAACCGCCAGCCGCTGTCCCAATCCTTGCCGCTGTCCTCTGGCTTCTCCCGGCAGCAGTAGCCCACGGGGGCGCCGTCCACCACGATACGGTCGGTGGCGACACAGCCCTGCGGGCCCTCGCCGTCGTAGAGGTGTTTGATCTGCTCCACAGGAATTGCGTGGAGCTTTTGAGCGAGTTCTGCGCAGACGTTGGGCCGGTTCGGGTCCACCACCTCCAGCAGCTGGGCGGAGAAGCGGGAAAGCAGCGTCTCGGAATCGTGGGACAGCTTAAATTGGGTCTCTTCAAAGTAGAGGGGGATCATCTGGTAGAAATTGACCTCATCCCCACCAGGAAGCACGCAGCAGACCGCCTCCTCGTCAAATGCGCCAGGTTGGGTCAAGATAACGGAGCACAGCTTGGTGTTGGGGGCAAAGGGGGCGTCATCCGGGTTGGAGATGGTGTGCCCCCAGCCCAGCCAGCTGTCCTCATTGATGGGCAGGCGGGCCAGAATTTTCAGCCAGCGTATGGGCCAGTACCATGCCTCATCCGGTTCACTGATCTTCCAGTCCGGAGGCAGGGTGACGATAATTTCTGCCCGCTCCAGCTTCCGGTCCGCCAGTTCTGTGGGGACGTTCATTCGGTGCGCCCCCATGCCGAAGGTGGACAGAACATAGTAGTTGCGTTGCGGGGTGGGCGGCATAATGTAGATGTCCACATGGATGTCAGGGGACATAATCTCGTGGAACACGTTGTCGCAGTGTCCAAAATACCGCTCCATGTGGGCTTCCACCGCGTTCCAGTCCTCCTGAGCGTACATCTTGGGCTGGCACTCTTTGGCGGCGATGTACTCCTTGCACTGCTGGATAAAAATGGGGGCGTCCTCGTCCTCAGGGTCCAGCTGGGCCGCCCGTTCAAAACAGGGCAGAGCTTTTTCCTCCTGGTCCAGATAGAAATAGGCGTAACCTAAGCGGTAGTGCCACAACGGGTCGTCCCGGCCCTGTTCCTCCACAGAAAGCAGCAGTTCAATGGCCCGGCCAAGCCGCTCTTCGTCCCCATTTTGGGCAAGGTTGTTGTAGGCTCGGGCCAGGAGGCAGGTCAACGTATAATCCAGCCCCTGGGTTTTGCTCCGCTCCTCCAGGCAGTCAATGATGTTCTGATGTTCCTCCTCCTGGTGCCACTGCTTCAAACGCTCGGATAAATCGTTCATAAAGCATCCTCCTGTTCCAGTTTCAGCCCGATGCCCTCAGCGTCCTGGCGGAAAGTATGGAAGGCCGCCCAGTTTACTGGCGCACCGGCAAATACCTCTGCGGCAGAATCCAGCAGTATCTTCAGGTCCCAGGCGATGAAGTCCAGATAACCCATCTCGGTTCCGGTGGCCCCGCCGGTGAAGGTGACCACCCCCTCGCCGCATCGGGCTGTGATTGCCTGTTCCAGCTGGTCCCGCAGGTCCAGCACTGTTTTGGGGTCCACTCCCTCCAGGGAATAGTAGAAGAAGCCGGGGAAAATTCCGTCCTGCCCTAGTTGGTCCATATAATAGCTGTCCCCCTGGAAGTAGCTCTGAATCAGAGGGATACAGCAGGTTACTCCGGCAAAGATATCCCGGCGCGGAACCAGCTCCCCGTCCTCCGACGGTTTGCCCTCATAGGCGGTATAGCGGCGGCAGGCCAGTTCCGGGTCACCGGCCTGGGGCCAGCCCTCCGGGTCCACTTCAGCGGCGATATAACCGGCCAGCTGGTTTAAGGTCATGCTCTTCCCTGGTTTTGCTTCCTCCAAAAGATCTAAGTAATCCACATACCGCATGGCGGCTATCTCCCCTAGGGCCTGATCCAGCAGAATATACAGCATGTACCGCTCTTCCCGGGGGGCGGAACGCAGCTTTTCGCAGTAGAGCTCCAGTCCCACGCCGCCCTCGGTGTTTTCTACCCAGACCTGAACATCCTCCAAGGCGATGTCCCGGCCGTACATCCGCAGGATGAAGCTTGTGCTCTGGGTGCGGCCCACCTGAATATTCCACCGCTCCAGAAGTTCCCGGGGGGCCTGTTTCCGGAAGTAAGCCAGCTGGAACAGCCGGGTTCGGTCCCCCTCAGGGGTTAGAATCAGCTCATACCGTTCTCCGTTGTGCCCCAGCTCAAAGGCTGGGTTGGCAAAGGCGGGGGCCAGCAGTCCGGCACACCGCTCCGCCAGCGTTTCGCTCACAGCCGCCCGGTCCGGTTCCGCCATCAGAGCCCGCAGCTCATGCTCTCCGGACAGAAAGGAGGACCACGCCTCGGCGCTCCGGACGCGGAAGGGCTTGATGTGGATGGGCAGCGACAAGTTTTCTCTTGGCTCCAAAGTGTTTCCTCCCAATTCCAACAAGCTCTGGGGGCTTGTCCTATTATGATGTGTGGATGGTCTCTTTTTTGGCCGTATTGTTTACCACCGAAATCTGACCGATGGTCTGGGCCACTTGGCCCAGGTCGCCGGAACTGGCGCAGGTGGCGGTGAGGAAGTACAGGGCGGCTCCGGCGATGACCTCGCACTCCACCTGATAGAGCCGTTCGCCTTCCTCCTGGATCTCCCGCCAGCCCCACCGCAGGGCGCCTGTCTTCAACTGCCGCTGTTCAACCCCATGGAGGGCGTCCAGATTGCTGGTAAAGGCTGCGCCCCCCTCCCGTGCCCGATAGGCGTTTACCCGCCAAACAGGGCTTTCGGCTGTGGGACCGCACCACAAATGGGCGCCTCCGCCGTGTTCCCACTGCTCCCACTCGTAGCGGTAGATGCCGGGGAGGGTAAGCCGCAGGGCGCCAACCGCATGGGTAACCGGGTCCTTCCGATAGCCGGGGGCAAAATCTTCCCTCAGCTCCGGGCCGTCCGGGAGAACCGGCTCCCGCTCCGCCAACGCGCATACCTCCAGATAGGAGGTCCGGGGCAGGGGCAGGGTTGGGTCCAGCTTAGCGGCCCGCTCCAGATCGTCCAAGATAGAGCCGTTGATGGCGGTGTCCTCCAGACTGCGGGCAGAGGGGGCAAAATAACACTTCTCCCATAGGGCGTTCAAAGCCCGGTTGCGGAAAAAACGCGCATCCGGAGTTCGGTTCTCCCAGAGGAAGAAACGTCCGGCCAGGGCCTCAATGCCGCCCCGTTCCACCATACCGGTCAGTTCCGACAGATGAAACCGGCCCATTGGCGTGATCACTGTGTCTGGTATGTCTACAGGGGCATACTGCTCCAGATCCCAGCAGAGCTGAAACCCGGAACACCCCTTCCCGCTCTCCCGGCGGCATACGTCCACCAGGGTGCGCAGCCAAGGGTAGAAATGTTCCTGCTTCATTCGCTGGTAATCCCGGTGCCGGTAGAAGCCGGTTTCATCCTGCACCTCCAGCGCGTGGATGGGCAGACTGTCCAGCAGTTCCACCGCAGCCCGGTGCAGCCCCGCCCCCGCCGGGGTAGAGATACACTCCCCCCGTACCAGCCAGGGGCCGGCCGCCTCCCCCTCTGGCCGCCAGAGAATGTCTACCTCTCCACCCAGCGGACACATTCCAATTCGCAGTCCGCTCTCGCCTGCGCCCAGCCGGTAGTTCCGCTGGTCCACCAGCACCCGCGCTGCCTCCAGCAGTGCCTGGGGGCCGTCAATTTTGCCGGTAAATGTCAGTCCAATGCTCATGCCCAAAGCCTCCTCTCTTGTAATGAAAACGCGGAAACAGCCCTCTACAAGGAGCTCAAATATGCGGCCGGGCCGCTCTCATACAGGTCTCCGCCTTGGGAATCCAAAATCACGGTAAGCGGCATATCGGCCACCACTAGCCGGCGTACCGCCTCACAGCCCAGGTCCTCCCAACAGATTACCTCCAGCTCCTTTACGCAGGCGGACATTAACGCCCCGGCGCCTCCCAGAGCCGCCAGATAAACCGCGCCATTACGGACCACCGCCTCCTTTACCGCCTGGTTTCTGGCCCCCTTGCCAATCATGACGGCCTGTCCCAGGTCCAGCAAGCGAGGGGAATAGGCGTCCATACGCCCGCTGGTGGTGGGGCCAGCGGAGCCGATCACTTGACCGGGCCGCTCCGGAGTGGGGCCCACATAGTACAGGGCGGAGCCCTCTACGGGGAAAGGGAGCTCTTGCCCCGCATCCAATTGTTCCATCATCCGCTTATGGGCAGCATCCCGGGCGGTGTATACCGTCCCAGACAGCAGAACCGTGTCCCCCGCCCTCAGCGAAGCCAGCTCTTCCCGGGTGACGGGGGCCGTCAGCCGATATTGCATAAACACACCTCCATTGCGAGCATCGTTCCCTAGGGCTTGTTTGAGAAATGAAAGTGCCCTAAGGGCAGCGCCACATGATCAAAACAGACCTTCAAATATTGCTAAGGTTTCCTCACTCATTCGCCGGGTTGCGGTCAGGCTGCTGGATAACACACTGCCGCTGGGAGTGAACTTCAGAGGCTTTTCCTTACTTTTGGGAGCGCCGAACCGCAGGCTGGGCAGGAGTTCATCGGGCAGCTGCCGGGGTTCAATCGTGGACCCCTTTTCTCCCCAAACTGCCCACTTAGAACAGCAGTTAAACGGATTCTGATGCTCCAAATGGGGCTTTTCCACCTGAGCGGACCAGGGAATTATCTGCATGTCTGCTGGCACCTCCTCCAGGCTTTGGTAGCTTTTACAATCCCAACTCCAATAGGTGACCCGACCATTGGTCTGGTGTTCCAATGCAACCCCCTGGGGAATCAGTGCGCTGTGCTGACTTCCCAGTTCCCGCATACAGTAGTCAAAAGCGCACTCTCTGTGAGTCACTGGCAGTCTGGCCATGACATACAACTTCTTTTTTATCAGGGTAACAGGAAACACCACATCCCCGACCTTAATAGACACAATAGTGGGCATTCGGGAATGGATGCTGCCAAACACCACCTTGATTGGCCCCATATCTCCTGCTTGTTTCAGTTCCTGCACCCGATCTTGGGGCCAATAAACTATGTAATGTGCCATCTGCTTCTCCTTTATGGCTTAATGTAGAAAATTCAGATTTATCATGAACCAAGTATACCACCAATACGAGT
>OFHO01001696.1_pt1 | contig 15151 bp, 15 predicted proteins | sample 1521531 | NCBI WGS metagenome assembly OFHO01 (sample SAMEA3504124, study PRJEB24116) | mouse gut metagenome | biome: mouse gut; feature: mouse-associated habitat; material: faeces | place: Denmark | collected 2011
ATTTCTTATAGAAATATTGTACCACAGTTTTTTATCTTATAATATTCTTAATTTCGTTTTCATTGTGTTCAAAATCTTGTATGATAAAAGATGCTGCAGGGCATACCGTAATACATGCCCCTTGCGGGACGGGTGGGCTTCGTCCAATAAGATATACGTAAAGAGGATGGTTATGACTAGAAGAGAGATAAAGGCCAGGGCAAGGCAGAACGTAAAAAAGCATTATATGATTCTTGTAATGACAGGGCTGATTGCCGTGTTTTTGGGGCTGCAGAGTTCGAGCTTTGATAATTTTGTGAGGATGTATTCGGCGGAACCAATGGCGGATACAAGGGTCGCCATGGGCAGTATCGGGTTGGTTGACGTGGTGCGGCATATCTTGATGGGCGATCCAGAAAAAGGGAGAGAACTCTCGGAGAAACTGAAAGAGCAGGAAATCGAACGGTCGAAAGAGGGAAACCGGGCCCTGGGAAGAAGCAGGGGCGCATTATCAAAGATTGTCAATGGAGTCACGTCCGGTTCTTTTCTTGTGATGTTCGTGTCGGGAATTAATTCCCTGTTCGGCTCGGATAATCTGGGGAGCCTGCTTTTAGTCTTGCTGGCTTTTGCCGGAGTGTTCGGCTTCTATCTGCTGGTAGTCAATACTTATACCGTCATTGCGGCGAGAATGTTCCTTGAGGGCAGATGCTATGAGAAGCTGGCGATTCACCGGTTTGTATTTTTACTGCGCAGGAAGCGTTGGATGAAAGTTTCCATTGCCATGCTGGTGTACACGGCCTATGAATTTTTGTGGATGCTGACCATTATCGGCGGTATTGTGAAATATTATTCCTATTACCTGGCACCGTATATCCTGGCGGAGAACCCATCTCTTAGCGGGCGGCAGGCGGTCACGCTGTCGCGGAAAATGATGCGGGGGCATAAGTGGGAGTGTTTTGTGATGGAATGTTCGTTTCTTGGGTGGAGCGTCCTTGGGGCGTTTACCTTTGGGCTTACGGAAGTATTCTACTCCCTTCCCTATCAGATGGCGGCGTTCAGTGAGTATTATGCGGGACTGCGGCGGCAGGCGAAGGCGGCGGGCATCCCTGGGGCGGAGTTTCTCAATGATACCTATCTGTACGAGAAGGCGTCAGGGGAACTTCTGGCAGAAACCTATGAGGATGTGGTGGAATGGAAGAATGGGCAGAAGGAAAACGTAAAAAAGCCGGAGGGATTCCGGGGCGTCCTTTCCGACTGGCTCGGTATTTTCATTGGAGATTCCGAAGAGGAACGGGGATACGAGGAGAACCGAGAGCTTCAGATGCGGCTTGGAATGTGTAAGGATGTGGTGGAAGGAAGGGCCTATCCAGGAAGGCTGTCCCATTTCCCTGAGACGGAGAAGCAAAAACGGGTGGGGACGTTCCATTATATGCGCCATTATTCCGTATGGTCGCTGATTATGTTGTTTTTCTTTTTTTCTATAATGGGCTGGTGCTGGGAAGTGAGCATCCATCTGGTTTTGGACGGGGTGTTCGTCAACCGGGGGACGCTCCATGGACCGTGGCTGCCTATTTACGGCGGAGGCGGGGTGCTGCTGCTTACGCTGCTGAACCGGGTGCGGAATCATCCGGTAGTGCAGTTCTTTAGTATTATTTTCGTATGCGGGATGGTGGAATACTGGACGTCCTACTATCTTGAGGTCGTGTATGACGGAAAGAAATGGTGGGATTACAGTGGATATTTTCTGAATCTGAACGGTCGGATCTGTGCGGAGGGCCTGCTGGTATTCGGGATCGGAGGCATGGTTATCGTGTATATTGCCGCGCCTCTTTTGGATAACCGGATACGCGGGATACCGAAAAATGTTCTGGTGTGCTGTTGTTTGGTACTGCTCTGTCTGTATACTGCGGATTGCGGATATTCTATGGGGCATCCCAATGAAGGGAAGGGGATTACGGACTATGAGCCTGTGTCCCGGGATTTCGGCAGCCAGGAAGTATTCGGGGAATTTATCGAGGAAATCAAGTATGGGAGGTGTGGAGATTATGCTGGCGATACTGCTATCCCCGCTGTATGTGTTGGTAAATGTTTATATTATCCGCTGGATTATCCGGTGGCTTGGCGCCTGCAGGCATGAGTTTCGGAAGTTTCGGGGGCGCTTGATTGTTTCTGCGGTGTATCTGTTTTTTGCCAGTGCGATGGGGGTTGGGTTCTTTTTGCCGCCGGGAGCTGTGAAACGTTTTTTTGTAAAGATTGGGAATTACTGGCTTGGAATTCTGCTCTATACGATTCTGGTGGTCGGCGCTGCAGATGCCGTTCATGTGATATTGAAAAGAAGCAAGAGGCTTAATCAGGAGAAACTGAGGAGCTTCAAGGTGTTCGTGGTGTCAGGGATTATCTGTGCCGTCGGGATCGCGGCGCTTAGTATCTGGGGAATGGTGAATGCAGGAAATATTCGTACTACAAGGTATGAGGCGGTCATTGAGAAGAATGCGGGCGATATCAAGCAGATGAAGGTGGTTCTTGCGGCCGACCTGCATATGGGATACAACATCGGGTGCGGTCATATCCGGGAAATGGTGGAAAAGATAAACGCGGAAGAGCCGGATCTGGTGGTGTTTGCGGGAGACATTTTCGACAATGAGTATGAAGCGTTGGAAGACCCGGAGGAATTGATTTCGATTTTCAAAGGAATTAAAAGTAAATATGGGGTTTACGCCTGTTACGGGAACCATGACATCAAGGAGAGGATTCTTGCCGGGTTTACGTTTGGAGGGAGCCGGAAGAAGGAAAGCGACATCCGAATGGATGAGTTCCTTGAGAAGGCGGGAGTCACCCTGCTTCGGGATGAGTCTGTGCTGATCGCGGACAGTATTTATCTCTATGGGCGTCCGGACAGGCACCGTCCCGGAAGGGGGATAAAGAAGCGGAAGACGCCGGAGGAGGTCACGGAAGGGATGGATTTGTCTAAGCCGGTGTTCGTGATTGACCATCAGCCGAAGGAGCTTCAAGAGCTTGCAGATGCAGGCGTGGATTTGGATTTGTGCGGGCATACCCACGACGGGCAGGTGTGGCCGGGGAACCTGACCATACGGTTGATGTGGGAGAACGCATGCGGATATTTGAAGAAAGGGGATATGCATAATATCGTCACGTCTGGCGTGGGGATATTCGGACCGTATATGCGGGTCGGGACGATTGCGGAGATCTGTGCGGTCACAGTGAAGTTTGAAGGGGATTGAGCTTTTGCCAGAAAACAATGGAATAGTGAGTCGGATGGAGCACACTAGACAGGAGGAGTTGGAATGAAGCGTGCGTTGGATTTAGCAGTGTTATGGATTTATTGTCTGGTGGCGGCGGTGTTTCTGCCGGTCAATATTCCCTTTGTGGCGGCGGCGCTGTCTGCGGTGGTCTATGCATGTGGCGGCTGTCTGGCCCGGTCGGGGCGTGCAAGGTTCGGAATGACGGCGGTGTTTCTTGCACTGTCTATGATATACCAATATTTGCTGGTGTTTGCACCTCTTGTGGTATATATTTTGTTGGACGCAGTCCAACCCACGGCTGTTGAATGTTATTCAAACGGACTGAATGGAGATATGTTTTGCGAGTCGTCCTGGAGGTGTGATATATTGGATACACGCAGATATGTGTTTGTGTTGGGGCTTGCAGCCTGTTGTTTGGGCGTAGCTTTTTATGTTTTGTCTGAACGGACGGCGGTCTGTTTTGAAACAGTGGGCTGTTTGATTGCGGGGGTGATTCAGTATCAGACCAGGCGGTATGACCTGTTGGATACGAGATACCGGAGAATCAGGGATGACGGCGTGGAGAAGAACCTCCTTCTTAGGGAGAAGAATCAAAGCATTCTGGAAAAGCAGGACTATGAGATCTATACGGCCACTCTCAGGGAGAGGAATCGGATTGCAAGAGAAATTCATGATAACGTAGGTCATATGCTGTCCCGGTCGATTTTAATGGTAGGGGCGATGAAGGCGATCCATGAGGAAGGTAATCTAAAGGAACCGCTGTGCCAGTTGGAGGACACCCTAAACGCCGCCATGACCAGTGTGCGCGAGAGTGTCCATGATTTACATGACGAGGCGATCAACTTAAAGGAAGTTCTGGAGAGTCTGGTGGGGGAATTTACGTTCTGTCAGGCGCAGCTTGCGTATGATATGGGATATGATGTTCCACGGGAGATCCGGTACGGGTTTATTGCAATCGTCAAGGAGGCGTTGAACAATGTGATGAAGCACAGCGATGCTACTTGGGTGAAGGTGATTGCCAGGGAGCATCCGGGGCTTTATCAGTTAATCGTAGAGGATAACGGGACGTCAAAGAGTATGGGATTGGATAGAAGAATGGCGAATCCGGTGAAGGGGCAGGAGGAAAACAGGGGAATCGGTATCCGCAACATGAAAGAGCGGGTGGATGGGTTTGGCGGGAATCTTGAAATTCGGATGCAAGGCGGTTGGCGGATTTATATTACCGTGCCAAAGCAGGCTAAGGGGGGCCCGAGATTCGGATATTCAGTTTAGGAAGATATGTAGGAAGCGGATGCAATGGAAAAGAGAAAGAGGATGGCTTTATGAGGATTGTAATTGTGGACGACGATATGCTGGTGGCAGGAGCGTTGAAAACGATTTTGGAGGCTGACAAAGACGTTACGGTCGCCGGGACGGGACAGGATGGGGGCGATGCGCTTGGACTGTATCGGCAGCATTTGCCGGACGTGCTTTTGATGGATATCCGGATGCAGAAGGTTAGCGGTCTTGAGGCGGCAAAACAGATTCTTGAGGAATATCCTCAAGCGAAGATATTGCTTTTGACAACGTTTGCCGACGATGAATATATTGTGAAAGCTCTAAAATACGGCGTCAAAGGCTATCTGCTCAAGCAGGATTACACAAGCATTCTTCCCGCAATCCGGGCGGTGTGTACAGGACAGACCGTGTTCGGGACGGAAATCGTATCGAAGATACCGCAGCTTTTACAGGAAAAGAAGACATTTGACTGGGCGGCTTATGAAATCAGTGAGAAGGAGCTAAAGGTCATGTCTCTGGTGGCGGAGGGGCTAAGTAATAAGGAAATCGCCCAAGAATTGTTCCTGAGCGAGGGGACAGTGCGTAATTATATCAGTAATATTCTGGAAAAGCTGGGTCTTAGGGACCGAACGCAGTTAGCGGTGCATTATCTGAAAAAAAACTATTGATAATCTGGATGTAAAAGTAGTACAATGCTAGATGTGAGAGATGTATTACACGGAATAATATAAAGTAAAGGAGAGATCATCATGAAAGTAGTAGCGACAAAGAAAGCGCCGGAAGCATTGGGGCCATATTCACAGGGATATGTGCATAATGGAATTTTCTATTCTGCAGGACAGGTTCCGATTAATCCGGAGACGGGAGATGTGGAGGCAGAGACGATTGAGGGACAGGCAGAGCAGGTATGCAAGAACTTAGGCGCAGTCCTTGAAGAAGCCGGAACGTCTTTTGACAAAGTACTGAAAACCACCTGCTTCTTAGCAGATATGGGAGATTTCGCAGCATTTAACGAAGTGTATGCGAAGTATTTCACGTCTAAGCCAGCGAGAAGCTGCGTTGCAGTGAAGACGCTGCCGAAGAATGTGAAGTGTGAAGTAGAACTGATTGCAGTTGCAGAAGAGAGGTAAGTATCATGGCAGAAGAACAGCAGAATGGCTGTACATCATCGGACTGTGCCGGATGTGCTCATGCTGGGTCATGCAGCAGCAAGCCTCAGGATTTGAGAGAGCCGGCGAATCCGTTTTCTAAGATAAAGAAAGTGATTGCAGTCGTAAGTGGTAAGGGCGGAGTGGGCAAGTCCCTGGTGACGGCAAGCCTTGCAAGGATGATGAGGGAGCAGGGATTTTCTGTCGGCATCCTGGATGCTGACGTGACCGGTCCTTCCATTCCTAAGATGTATGGAATCCATGAGAAGGCAAAAGGAGATGAGGCAGGAATCTTCCCTTGTGAGTCGAAGGACGGCACGAAGATTATGTCTGTGAACCTGCTCCTTGAGAATGAGTCCGATCCGGTTATCTGGAGAGGTCCGGTGATTGCAGGCGTTGTGACACAGTTCTGGACAGATGTTATGTGGGGCGAATTGGATTATCTGTTTGTGGACATGCCGCCGGGAACCGGCGACGTACCGTTGACGGTATTCCAGTCTCTTCCGGTGGACGGCGTGGTAATCGTGACGTCTCCTCAGGATCTTGTGCAGATGATTGTGAAGAAGGCCTACAATATGGCAAAAGCTATGAATATCCCGGTGCTGGGAATCGTAGAGAACTACAGCTATCTGGTGTGCCCGGACTGTGGGAAACAGATTCCCGTGTTCGGTGAGAGTCATGTTGACCAGGCGGCAGAGGAGCTTGGGATTCCTGTATTGGGTAAGATGCCGATAGATGCAAGACTTGCAGAGGCGGTGGAGCAAGAGAGGTTCCATGAGATCAGCAATGAGTATTTGCAGGCGGCGGTGAATAAGATATAGAAGCGTGATTCGTGGCGTAGGCGGGAGGTATTACCTGCTTACGCCGTTCTTTTATACCTTATTGGACGAAGTCCACCCGCCCGAAGGGCATGCATTACGGGATGCCCGGAGGGTATACCTTATCGGACAAAGTCCGCCCGCCCGAAGGGCATGCATCACGGGATGCCCTTTGGGTATACTTTATCCTGTGGGGATAGGATGAGAGAATAGGCTGAATGATAAGGAGTGGAAGCAATGTATAAAATTTTAGTCGTAGAGGATGACCGAATCATCGCTCAGGCTCTTGCATCACATTTGCGCAGATGGGATTATGAGACGAAATGTGTGGAGGATTTAAAAAATATCATGGATGAGTTTCGGCAGTTTGAGCCGCATTTGGTTCTTCTGGATATCATGCTGCCGTTCTTCAATGGATTTCACTGGTGTCAGGAAATCCGGAAGATATCGGAAGCGCCGATTATTTTCCTGTCTTCTGCCAATGATAATATGAACATCGTTATGGCAATGAACATGGGCGGGGATGAATTCATCGAGAAGCCTTTCGACCTCAATGTGGTAACGGCGAAGGTACAAGCAATCCTGAGGAGGTCTTATTCCTATCAGGGTACGGTAAATGTGATGGAATACCATGGGGCTGTCCTGAACTTAAATGATGCGACGCTAACATATGAGGAACAGAAGACAGAGCTTACGAAGAACGAATTCCGCATCCTTCAGATGCTATTAGAAAATGTCGGCAGGATTGTATCCAGGGATAGTATTATTACCAGGCTGTGGGAGAGTGATGAGTTTATTGATGATAACACGCTCACTGTAAATATTGCCAGGCTTAGGAAGAAACTGGAGCAGATTGGGCTTGAAAAGATGATAAGGACGAAAAAGGGAATCGGGTATATGGTGGAACAATGAGAGCAGCAGGAGCATTTTTAAAAGAACGGAAACGGGAGTTCTGGCTTTGCGGGGGACTTCTGGGAACTTTTGCAGGAGTTTCTTATCTGTATAATATCCGTATGGACGCCGTGGAGTATGCCTTTTTGTTATCGGCAGTCTGGATACTGTTGACGGGCATACCAGATTATCTTAGGTTCGCAAGAAAACATAAGGAATTGCTTGAAGCAGTGGATGGATTTGCTTCGGGAGGGGAAGAGCTGCCGGATGCAGAGTCGTTGATTGAGGAAGATTACCAGAGAATCATTACAAGACTATATGAGGAGAAGAGCGAGGCAGAATCAGCGGGACGGATTGCCAGACAGGAGATGGAGGATTACTATGGAATGTGGGTGCATCAGATTAAAACGCCTATTGCGGCTCTGCGTGTGTTGATGCAGGCTGTGGAAGGATGCCAATTTGATGAAGGCGCTCTGGTTGAAAACCACAAGTACACGAAAGAGATGAGGATGGAGCTATTCAAAATTGAGCAATATGTGGAAATGGTTCTTACGTATCTGCGAATGGAAGCGTTATCTTCGGATCTTTCTTTTGAAATATATTCTCTGGATTCCATCATCAGACAGGCTGTGCGTAAATATTCGCAGATGTTTATACTCAAAAAAATCCGGCTTGAATATGACCCAGTAGAGATGAATGTCTTGACCGATGAGAAGTGGCTGGTTTTTGTGCTGGAACAGTTGTTGTCAAATGCGTTGAAATACACGAAGACTGGGATGATTAGAATCTATCTGGAAGAGCATTTCCAAAAGGCGCCCCTTGATATGAGCCTCTGGGAAGAGGGCGGACTTTTTACTGTAAAGGATGCTTTTCGGACGCGGGAAGGATATGATGATAGGGAGAGTATGGATTCCGGACAAAGACAGAAAAAAGAGCTCTGTCTCGTGATAGAAGATACTGGAATCGGCATCTGGCAGGAGGATTTGCCGCGGGTCTTTGAGAAAGGGTTTACCGGATATAATGGACGCAGGGATAAGAAATCTACTGGAATCGGGCTATATCTGTGCAAGTCTGTGATAGACAAGCTGCGGCACCAGATTTGGATTGAGTCTGAGTCAGGAAAAGGGACGAAAGTATTTTTGTCGCTTGGGAGAAAAAAAGTGCAGCATGAGTGAGTTGTAATAAATAGGTACAAAAAACAGGAAGTGTGACTACAAAATTACTCCTTTAGCAGATAGTTTTGAGGGATTTATTCGAGGCCTTCTGCCGTATTCTGTCTTGAATGGCTGTCCTTTAATTTCTTGAATAGCTTTTCATACTCGACATTGATTTCCTTGGTAGCCTCTTCTATACAAGTAAACAGTAACCTATAAGGTGTAAAGTCTTTATTGAATTATTAAAGGCGATACATCTTGCACATATCCGTTCTTAAAACTCTCGATTGCACTGCTATATCCTTCTATAGGAGGTTCATTATCATCAGTAGGTATAGACTCATCTAAAGGAAGTCGAGTTAGCTTTGCGTAGAAATGGGATTGAATAATCCAAGTGTGGATTTATTTATAGCATTAACTAAGATTTTTTCATGTGTATTTCAATGCATTTTTTCAAGGATATGAGAAATAAGTTGTATTCTCTGTCCAAGTACCTTATAATATTAACCAAGATTGGAGGTGGAACGTATGAACATAGTAAGAAAAGAAGAGACTTATAAAGAAACCTATACAATAGATGATATATACGCTCTGCCAGATGGTGAGAGGGCAGAATTGATTGACAGCCAGATTTATTATCTTGCGACACCAAGTCGGACACATCAGAGAATTTTATTTTCATTGAGTAGAAAGATTGCAGATTATATTGATTCTAAAGGTGGAAATTGTGAAGTAGATATAGCTCCATTTGCGGTATTCTTAAATAATGATGATGTCAATTATGTAGAACCTGATATATCTGTTATCTGTGACCCTTCAAAGTTGGATGAAAAGGGGTGTTATGGTGCGCCTGATTGGATAATTGAAATTGTGTCTCCTACAAGCAGACAGATGGATTACTATAAAAAGTTGTTTAAGTATCGAACGGCGGGTGTTAGGGAGTATTGGATTGTTGATCCAACAAAAGAGTTAGTAATGGTGTATAGGTTTGAAAAAGAGACAATGGAACAGTATTCTTTTAAGGAAGATATACCAGTTGGAATTTATGATGATTTTTCTATTAGGGTTTCATAAGGATATGGAAAGTTATAAGAAGATATATCGAGTTTGCATTCCTTACAGGAATGTAAGTTAAAGAATCCCTGGAAGCCTTGATTTTATTGGATTTGTGGGATGTCATGTGTTGGATTTACATCACTTTTACAACAGTCTTTAAAAAGAGCCTTAATATGAATATGACAACTAAAGAAGTTCGGACTTTAAAATAAGTCGCACAGTTGATTCTATAGGATTGATTGTGGGGCTTATTTTAGTGCCTGAATTTCTTCATATGGAGAAGTATAGGGTAGATATCTCAAAATGCCTGTACAAGCCATATATACGGTTACAGGGCTATATCAGATATCAGGATATCCCAATATACCCAGAGGCACAACACAAAACATGGATTTCAAAGATTCAATTAAGACATTGTAATTGTAATCAAAACATGCAACAAATAATCAAACAAAAGGAGGTCATGAAAAATGACAGAGAAAGCAACTAACACAAACACAATTAACTTTTATGAGGAGAAGAAGTGGATTATGGCACACTGGTTCAAGACAAGCCGGAAAGCACAGTTCACAGAAGCGTACCTATGGGAGTTATGGCAGAAATGGTTTGGGAATGACTTTAACAATAAGTCAGATGAAAGATTCCAAGAGATTCTTCCATGGATCAGAGAAGTCAGACGTACCATGTCAAAAGCCGAGAGCAAAGCAAAGAGACATGAAGTAGCAGATTCCAGTTCCATGCCGCCATACATTAAGCAGTTGGCAAGTAGGAAAGGCTATTGCGTGAAGAAATGCAGTACAAAGAGACATCCCCTTAGAGTAAGTGGATATGCGATATTCAAGGATGAGAGGGACAAACAGCCGAAGTATGGGAAGAAGTTCAATCTAACAGCTCAGCAGGTAAAAGAGATTTTAGAAGCGAAGGAGGACAAATAATATGACTATTTTTAAACCAGAATTAGTTGACAGGGTATGGAAAAAGGTAAACGTAGGCAGAGAAGGACGCAAGGAAAAAGTGAAAAAAGAGGATATTGAGATTACCATCAATATATTCCTGGAAGAAATGTCACAATGTATGGTTGATGGAGATGATATCAGCTTAAGAGGTTTTGGGAACTTCGTGTCAAAAGTGAGGAAGGCCAGGACTACATATAACTCAATGTGTAAGACAGAATTAACTTTTCCAGAGAGAAGGTTCATCAAATTCAATATTTCTAAGAATGTAGACAAGCAGATCAAAGGAGAAGGAAGCCATGAGTAATATGATGGATGAATATCTGAACCAGGATAGGGAATGGGGAGTTGTCACAAGATTTGATAAAAGGAAAGGCTATGGATTTATCAAGTCGAAAAAGGACGGAGAATCATACTTCGTCCACAAATCACAGTGCAGAAGCGGATGTTTGGAACATGGATATCTGGTAGAGTTCAGTGTTGGCATTAATAAGAAAACAGGGAAAGAACAGGCAGAGAATGTTATTGCAGTAGAAACACCGTCTTATAGGAAAAGATACAGATAGATTTTGAAGCCAATAAAAACTTAACATTTTTCGCCATGTAATTTAACAAGTTGAGAATGAGAAAAATGATTCAGAAAAGAAGAAATTAAATGGAACAAGATTGTTCCACAAAAGAGATATTGGATACGCCTACAGAGAGTGAGGTTCAAATAACCTATCATAACCAATACAGATTGTGTAGGACATGACGAACTTTGCAAAGTGGTGTCTCCGAAAGTTTCGGAATCACCCAAATAGGATTTTAAGATTTAGGGTGCGTCAAATTAGACGTTGCTATTAAAAGTAGTTATCGTCCAAATGGACGCAGACTTAAACAACACATTGGATTTTTAAAGACACCGTATAATTCACATCCAACATGTACCAAAAAGTATGGCTTCGACAGAATTGACGGAGCCATTTGTGGTGCATATGTATAGATGGGATTTCCCAACTATTATATTGAGGCTATAGCGATTCACGATATCCCTTTAAAGAGAAATAGTATTATGAACAACTCTGACACAACTACTACCAGTACGAATTATTAGGTATGCTGCAATTTGCCCTGTGGGACGGTGGTTTCCCGCAGGGAACTGATGTATACCTATATGTACTTGGCAGTTGTTTTAAACTTAACACCTATAAAGAAATGAGTTTTTCTCGGAATTGCGAAAAAGGTTACATTACCATGGAATAAAATTATAACTCAACACGAAATCGTGGTGAGTCATTACAGTTGGACAAAATTGTCCAAAACATACAACTAAATATTTGAACATTTCAGAGAGTCCGATTCTGGATTCTCATTTTTGCGTCTCCTGTTTTGGGAACGTATCTATTATCACATCGAAAGGAAAAATAAAAAGTTAAAAATGATCTCAAAGAAAAAATTGAAACAACGAAAAGAATTTAGGGAGTATATTTCAATAGCAGATGAAAAAGTATTGGATATTAAAAAAGCTGGAATAAAATTAGTTGCAGATGATGAAATATTCATCATGGTAAATGGAACAAATAATTACTGGATTTCTAACCATGGACGGATGGTCAATAATTTGCATGGAAAATTCCATATGCATAAATCAGGCTATGTACATTATACACTTTTCGGGATGGAATCTAAAATCGACACATATACAGATAAATTAGTTGCAGAGCATTTCCTTGAAAATACGAATCCCAAAGAATATAACAGGATATGGCATTTGGATCGGAACAAAGAGAATTGTTTTTATAAAAACCTTGTATGGGTGGACTGTAAAGAATATTATCATTTAAAGCGTGGGGATTCACGCATAGAGGATTTAGGGAGGCAACAGGAATATGTTCCGTATATCACTTTAAAATCAAATACAGCATATTCCATCTGGAATGGCATCTACATCAGGTGTTATAAAGATAACCGTGTATATGATGGTTCATATATGTGTGATCTGTGGAAAAATGATAAGGATTCTTTTGTTGAATGGTGGCATTCAGAATATTATGAATGTGAGGGCGAATCAATGGCGGTTGATAAAGATCTGCTTTATCCTGGCAATAAAGAGTATGCACCAGATAAATGCTGCATTATTCCACAGACATTGAATACAATGTTGTCAAATTGCAAGAAACATAAGGTTAAATGGAAGTCATCGCTGAACCTTCCCCTTGGTGTCAGGTATGACAGTAAAATGAAAATGTATTATGGAGAGATTAAACCATTTGGACATGATGAAATTATCAAATTGTCTTATTGGGAAACACCCGAACAGGCATTTGAAGAATATAAAATACATAAGCAAGCGGATATACTGATTATGGCTGACAAATACAAAAATAAAGTGCCCAGAAAGGTATACGAAGCATTATTAAAAGTAGAAGTAAAACCATATTAAATTTAGGAGGATTTTTATTTATGAATAACAACAAGAATAACAACCCATACGGACATTTACTGGACAAGTATTTAGATGGTGCGCATTTTGACTATAGGACAGAGGAACAGAAAAAGGAAGAAGAAAGGGCGAGATACGGGAATCTTCTGGATAATACCAAGACGGATAATTCAATATGGGATGACATGCTCGGTGTTTATGAAAGCTGTGAGAGAATGAGCCAGCGCAGGAAGGAAGAAAGTGAAATGTTTTCTGCCAAGCTCAAAGAACGTATAGAACGTGAAAGGCGGGAAGAGGAAGAACATATTGCAGAAGTCAGGGGCTATACGGAATCTGTGATGGCTAAGAAGAGAGAGGAGCAAGAAGCTAAGGCAAGGGCGGAGGCACAAAGGCGCAAGGAAGCTGAGAAAACACAGAAGACATTGGACAGAATTCAGTGGATGACTGACATGAGTGATTTTGTGGATAAGGCAACGAAAGAGACAGCGGCTATGCTGGCATACCAGAAAGAGAAGGATGAAAAGCACAAAAAAGAGATGGAATGGTATGAGAAACAGCGGGAGTATATGAAGAAACGACAGTAGTGATTTAGTGGAGATGGGGCATATCGGATGTAAAAGTCTGGTATGCCCCTATTTTTTTACGATTTTGAAAATAATTATTGTTAGAATATAGTATTTATGGCATAATTAAAAAAATCAGAAGACAATCCAATAAACTTATAAATAGGAGGCAGTTATATGACAAAACAATATTCTGTTCCAAATCGAGAGAATGACAAAAATTATATGCTTGATACGACTGCATATAATCATATAATAATGTCTGTTGAAAAAATAAATATTATAAAGAAGTCAGTTTCGTATGGATTTCATTACTATTCAACAGCGATACAAGATATAGAACTATCAGGTAAAGGTGCAAAAACATATAACAGTGAATGTATATCGACAACAGTATTTATTCCAACACCGGATTTTAAACAAAAAATAGATGTTGTCAATAAAGAACTGAATGTACAATTAGTTCCAGAAATTGCTTCTTGTATGCGTGACCACAGTAGATTGGATGGTACTATTCGTTTTCTTGCATCAGACGATATAGAAGGCCAAATTTATAAGGAAATTGTAAGTAAAAATAAGATAAATGGTAAAAGACCATTTGAGTATAGTTATGACGCAATGATAGCGGAGGCTGCAGTTCATTATGGATGTATTCTAATTTCAGATGACAAACCTCTAAGAGATGTAGTAAACTCATATTTCTCTGATAGGGCGATTACAACAGATAAACTTTTAGAAATCATTAATAAATATAAAGCAGATGTGTAGTTGTAGTGTGTTGTGGAAAGGGTATGTCATATAGAGTAGATGCTTAAATGAAAATCTCTTTGTAATACCTTTTCCTCATCATTCACAGCATACTGGCAAATATCCTGTATCTGGCAATCAAGAATCTTACAGAGGTCATTTAATTGCGGTAGTAGTCTTTATTTATTATTACAGTTTATTATTATAAAAAGACGGCTGATTCTGCACACTGTAGTGTGATATACTTTGCCATTTTTTCTTCAAGTATATCACACTGTAATGTGACATACCTTAAAATTTTACTACAATGCCTGGTCATTATCAGAAGCAACATATTTACAGATGTCTTCAATTTGACAGTTAAGAATACGGCAAAGGTCATTTACCGTTTTCATAGAAATATCTTTGCCGTGTTTTAGCCTATGGAGTGTACTGGTAGACATATGATGCTTGCTGGTCAAGGTATACCAATTTTCATTTGATTTTTCTAATGTATTCCAGAATGGAGAATAATCAATCATTTTAGTCAACCCCTCTTTACATCTATTAGGATAAATGGTATTCTTTTATTTGAATATCTTCGCAATTACGAATATATGCCAGGAGTTGATGCTATTGAAATATAGTGTGCCAAAACCAAGTGAAATATACATGTCAGAGGAACAGTTGCAGAGATTTTTTGACTTTATCATGGGTGACGATTTGGATTTCTATGAGGAATATACGGTAAATCTTACTGAGGAAGAACAGGAGAGATTTTTTCGGGATAATCCAGATTTTATGTCTGGATTTTGGGTGGGGCGTGATGTGGAGTGTGAAATGGAGCGTGATAGGATGGATTTGATGAAAGAGAGGATTTACACGGAGATTATGAGG
>OFHO01001706.1_pt1 | contig 15074 bp, 13 predicted proteins | sample 1521531 | NCBI WGS metagenome assembly OFHO01 (sample SAMEA3504124, study PRJEB24116) | mouse gut metagenome | biome: mouse gut; feature: mouse-associated habitat; material: faeces | place: Denmark | collected 2011
AACAGCAGGAGGTGTCAGCATGAAGCAGGAAAAGTGGCTATTGTGTCCTGTATGTCGAAAAACAAGACGAGATCGAAATTGCGTGAAGATACGAGAGCCAGACGCAAAGACGCAGAGCCGATAAACTTGTGAAATACAAGGATGCCCCTATGGTAAATCCAGACAAAATATATCCCCCTCTACCTCAGGATTGTCCGGAACGCTCCATCATATATATTCCCCATATGTTATCCTTTCTGTTTGGTGACTTTATCATATCATTTTTTGCCTTTAAATTCATGTATAGCCGTCTTTGCTGGTATAGCCTGCAGCATTCCTATGTTGTTTTTGCGCCTGTTATTATCTGTAATCCCCTCAGCAGTTTTTCAGCATTTTCCCGGAACTGTGACAGGAATTCCTTTTCCAGATCATAACAGAGATAGAGGATACCAAAGATCGAGTTCCATACTTGCCGCATAGCTGCTTCGTCCAGGAATCTTTCCGCCTTCCTTATGAGCGTTACAAAATTCTTCTGGAATGTCGCCCACTCAATAGAGAAGTCATCATTAAGCGCCACGCCTCTCGGATGGCGGTCATCAAACCAGCGCCAGAGTTCTGTCCGTGTGATTCCGACCGGAAATGAGATCCCCTGCAGTGTAAATGATTCTGCAAAGAATTCGTCTCCGGAGTACGGAACCTCCAAAGGTATATCTGAAAGCTCCCGCCACATGGTTTCTACCACCCGTCTGCACAGACCGGATTCCTGATCATAGTCAAATCCTCCATGGTTTACACATTCAGCGCTCCGTCAAGCTCCAGGATCTTTGTTGCCAGTGGCAAGCTTTCTGTAGTGATGCCGTCGCGGGTGAAATGTGTAAGCTTTCCTGTTGCAACAACTGTGCAGCCCATAAATGAGATTCTTAATATACTAATATGCTTAAAACTCTCTTTTGCAAGAGAACAGGCTGTGGTACAATAAAGACAGTATCGGATTAATGATTAAGAGGAGGAGATCTGTTTATGAAGAGGATACTTGTAATACAAGGAGGAGGCAGGTCAAATGGAAATACGGCACAGCTTGTTGAAAGCTTCATTCAAGGTGCAGAGGATGCAGGACATTCTGTAGAAAGAATCTCACTTTTAAAGAATGAAGTGAAAGGATGTCTCGGCTGTAACGCCTGCAGATATGGGAAACCCTGCATTCAAAAGGATTCTTTTAACGATATCGTTCCTGAGATTAAAAGTGCAGACTGCATTGTTTTTGCGTCTCCTTTATATTTCTGGACGATTTCATCTAAGATCAAGGCTTTCATTGAAAGATTTTACTGTATTGCAGAAGAAGCCACGAACCCGCCGCTTGGCAGATATGAGAAATACCCTGTCAGGGATTGCGCACTGTTAATGACTTCAGCAGACAATTTTTTCTGGACATTTGAGCAGGCTGTATCCTATTATAAATTTACGTTAGTAAATTACATTGGATTTCAGGATAAAGGCATGCTTCTTGCTGGAGGGTGCGGTGATACGAATGGCAAGGCAAAGATAGAGCAAACAGAGCATTTGAAAAAGGCATATGAATTTGGAAAAGAACTTTATACAATGTAAATTGAACGGAAGCTATGGAGGAGAACACTATGGATACAACATGTTTTAAATGGATACGACAGCCAAAAAGCTATCATATTGACAGTAATAAGGTGGAAATTATTACGGCGCCGCATACTGACCTGTGGCAGAGAACCTATTACCATTTTCAGAATGACAATGCCCCGGTTCTGCAAATGGAGACTGATGAAAAGTTTTTCAGTTTTATAGTGAAAACTGAATTCTCCGAAAGCCATCACCGGTTTGATCAGTGCGGCATTGTTATGTACCTGGATAGTGAAAATTGGCTGAAAGGTTCCATTGAATATGAAAACGAGGATTTTCAGCATTTGGGAAGCGTTGTAACGAATGGCGGATATTCTGACTGGGCAACTACCGCTATTTCCGCCTCTATAAAATCTATGTGGTATCGTTTTAGCCGGCGGGAAGATGATTACTGTATTGAGTGTTCGGAGGATGGCGTAAATTTTAGGCAGATGCGTATTTGTCATATGGTAAAAGGAAATGGTAAGATCCAGTTTGGAATATATGCCTGTTCACCGGAAGATTCTTCGTTCAAAGCGGTCTTTACCGATATGGAATTTACGGAATGTCAGTGGGACGCACATGATGGACAACAACCTGATTAAGGTTAACATTCAACATACAAAGAGGAAATATGAGAAAAGATATTATTATACGACCGGAAACACATAAAGATTATAAGGATATCATATCGTTAATATTACGTTCTTTTCGTGAGGGAACAGATTATTCGGACGGCGTAGACGTTGTTGCGTTGGTTGAGGAAATAAGGGATTCAAAATATTATATTCCAGAATTGTCCTTTGTTGCTGAATTGAATGGAAAAATTGTAGGACATTTCTTATTTTCACGATTTCCATTGTCCCGAACGAAAACTGGAGGCCATATCGAGGACGATAGTATAGCAATGCTGGCGCCAGTTGCGGTTCATGCAGATTATGTGCATGAGCATATTGGATTAACAATGCTCACTATGGGCATTCAAAGAGTGAGAGAATATGGTTTTAAAGGGATTACTGTGGAAGGGGATTATCACTTCTATCATCGTGTGGGATTTAGGACGTCGGCTGAGTTCGGAATATATCCGACGCAAGGAATTCCTCTGAATGAACCAAGGTGTATGATGTGTCAGGAGGTATATGAGGGCGCATTAAATGATATAAATGGATATGTAGTCTACGATATGTATTATAATGCATAATGTTGGGAAATGTATATTAAGAAAATGTATGACAATAGCTTTCCACAAAAAGCCGTGTAAAATCCGAAGATTGACACGGCTTTTTGAATAATAAGTTTATTATTTGTTTTTAGATACAGCCAGTTCCTTTTCGGCGCCAACAAATAATTCCTCATACCCAAGTAAATCCGCGATTATTGAAGGGCTTGAAGCGAGAACACAGAGCTAAATAGCAGAACGACGAATCTACTATTCTTTTGGTTATGTGGTTAAAAAAAACTATGAGAGCCTCTGGCTGTTCCTTTGCCTTACATATTTGAGATTTTTCAAAATGAAGATATTATACAAGAAATCGGCAAACATTCTGAGTATAATATAGAGCGGTAGGAGGTGTTATCAATGCAAAAAGAAATACGGACAATCTGTTATGATGACGATTTACATCTTGAAGCATATCGTTTTGAGGGAATCGTCCAACAGTTTCCGAATCATTTTCATAATTACTATGTGATTGGCTTTATAGAAGCAGGGACACGCTGTTTATACTGCAAAAATAAAGAATATACGGTAAGTCAGGGAAATATCCTTTTGTTTAACCCAAACGATAACCACAGTTGTGTGCAATGCGACGGCGGAACGCTTGATTACAGAGGTTTGAATATCCCCAAAGAAACGATGCTGTCATTAGCGGAAGAAATTACAGGGCAAAGTGTATTGATTGGCTTTTCAGAAAATGTCATTAAAAATGATGAGCTAAATTTTTATCTTCATTCTTTGCATCAGATGATTATGGACGGCGGGGAGGCGCTTGAAAAGGAAGAAATGCTCCTGCTCCTTATTTCGTTGCTTGTCGAGCAGTATGGACGACCTTTTGAGAAATGTATTCTAGAGTGCAGTGAAGAAATAGGAAATTCCTGCACATTTATGGAAGAGCATTTTGCAGAGCATATTACACTTGCTGACCTCTGTAAATGCAGTGGTCTTAGTAAATCGACATTGCTCCGTGTTTTTACCAAATCAAAAGGAGTTACGCCATACAGGTATCTTCAGACGGTTCGCATAGGCAAAGCAAAGGAATTGTTGGAGCAGGGCGTAACTTCGGTTGATGCAGCTATACAGACAGGATTTTCAGACCAGAGCCACTTTTCAAATTTTTTTCATATGTTTATCGGATTGTCGCCTGCCGCATACAGACGCATTTTTAAGGAGGGCGGCAGGAATCGTGGATAAAAAAACTACCACAGGGCATATCACAGCTCTGGTTACGATTATGATATGGGGAACGACTTTCATATCCACCAAAATACTTCTTGCAGATTTTACGCCGATAGAGATACTGTTTTTTAGATTTTTGCTCGGTCTGCTTGTATTGATTGTCATTTATCCGAAACGCTTAAAAATAAAGGATAAAAAACAGGAGATTATATTCGCTGCGGCGGGGTTATGCGGGATATGTTTATATTATCTACTTGAGAACATAGCATTGACTTATACGATGGCTTCTAATGTCGGCGTTATTATTTCTGTCGCCCCATTTTTTACTGCTGTTTTATCTCATGTATTTCTAAAGACAGAAGAAAAACTGAAAGCACAATTTGTTGTTGGTTTTGTAGTTGCTATAATAGGGATATGCCTTATCAGTTTTAACGGTAAGGAATTGGAGCTGAATCCCATTGGTGATATTCTGGCGGTTGTTGCGGCATTGGTATGGGCAGTTTATTCCTTGCTTACACGAAAAATCAGCAGCTATGGATTGAATACGATTGGGACTACAAGGAAGATATTTACATATGGAATACTTTTCATGCTTCCGTTTCTCTTTGTTTTTGATTTCAATTTGGATGTGCAAAAAGTTATAAAGCCAGAGTATGCCCTAAACCTTATCTATTTAGGTCTTGGAGCGTCAGCCCTTTGTTTTGTTACCTGGAATTATGCGGTAGGGGCGCTTGGGGCTGTTAAGACAAGCGTGTATATTTATATAGTCCCTGTCATTACCGTTGTCACATCCGTTATTGTGTTAAAGGAAAAAATTTCATGGATTGCCGCGATAGGAATAGGGCTTACCTTAATCGGCTTGTTTCTATCGGAAAGTAAATTAAAATTTAGGAAAAGAGGAAAGTGGAAATGAATGTAGAGAATGAAAAATGTGTGATTGTTGTCGATGAAAATAAAAGGAAATACCGAGATACTGAAAAAATTCAGAACAAAGTTGTTTGAGCCGTAATTTGCTGAATTGACAGTTGTTGATTTTTCTGATTTAGCACAAGGGTGTAAGACTTACAATGAGTTCATTGGTAAAATGGCGAATACCTCAGAAAGCAGAGGGCTTATCCCTTTTGTTTCCTCTTTTTCCTTACATAGCCGATGTGGAGAACTTTCGATATGTGTTCCGACTATTTTAGAGATGTGCGTTCTATTTCTTGGCGGTAAAAATCAATTCTGAAGAATCTATGATCCTTGCTGTGCTGAACGCAATCCGTTGTCTGTTTGTAAATGAAGAAATATCATGAATTTGATATTTTTTTCATTCATGTAATATAATAAAGAATAAAAATATTCTATAATCTTTTCGGATTATCAGAAAGAAATGATACGAAAGGGGATAATACTATGGGATATCAGGATGAATGGCTTCTCTTGGAAGCGGAAGATGATATCGATGAAGTAGAGCACAGACAACCAACAGAAGAATTTTTATTCTATCAGGCAGTAACCAACGGCGACATGGAAGCAGTCAGGAAGAACTGTGAGCAAGAAAGGTTTCTGGACAGCGACGGAGTCGGCGTGTTATCGAGGAATCCGGTTACGAATTTAAAATATCATTTTGTTATTACAACAGCGATGATTACCCGTCTATGCAAACAAAAAGGCATGGAATTAGAACAGGCTTTCAGAATGAGTGATTTTTATATCCAGAGACTGGATGACATACACACGGTACAAGGGGTACGGAACCTTCATGACGCTATGGTTTTGGATTATACGGAGAAGATGTGTAAGATATGCCATAGTGATACGAATTCCAAACATATCAGTGTTTGCAAGGAATATATTTATTCTCATATAAAAGAACGTATTACGATTGAAGATTTAGCAGATGAGCTTGGAGTATCTGCTAGCTATCTGTCTCGATTGTTCAAGAAAGAAACTGGTGATTCGGTCAGCGCTTATATACGCAGACATAAAATTGAGATGGCAAAAAATCTGTTACAGTACAGTGAATATTCAATGATTGATATTGCAAACCGTTTGTCTTTTTCTTCACAGAGCCATTTTATACAACAATTTCGGGAATATGTCGGCATGACTCCGAAGAAATACCGGGATCTAAATCATACGATCCAATGGGATACTGAGACAGATTTACAAGAAGATATGTAAAAAACAGAAGATAAAATAAATAAGAGGACGCAGTGTACAGAATGCTGCGTCCTTTATTTGGGTATTCGCTTATATAGGTTAGAGGATCATCTGAATATGATTTCTATCCTTAAGGCAATCGGCCGGGATATAATTACTGTCAAGTTCTGTGCCATTTAGAATAAGCTTTTCGTGACCGGTTTCTCGCTTGTTCGGATTTTCGATAAGAATATGCAGATGTTTTCCGCGAAAATCTTTCTCTATTTCCAAATGTGTCCAGCTTTTTGGAATAGCCGGAGATAGGGTTATACCATTCAGATCAGGACGGAGCCCCAGGATCCCCTCCACACATCCAACCATCATGGTCGAGGCAGTTCCGGTTAGCCAGTGGACATGAGAACGTCCGTGATGTTTGCTGGCACGTCCTTCTGTAAATTGTCCGTAACAGTAAGGTTCCAAACAACGGAGTTCCGCCTGGTTATTCCAAGCGGCAGGTGCGTTTTCTATGAAATAGGTAAAAGCACGTTCTCCATGTCCGCATAGAGCTTCTGCCAGGATCAGCCAACCCTGAGATTGCGAGAAGATACCGGCATTCTCTTTTGTTCCCTGATTATATATGACGGCAAGAGCGCCGTCGAAGGCATTGGCATGATAGGGCGGATTCATCAGAAGAGCTCCATATTCCGTATTTAATTGTTTATAGACATTTGTAAGCGCTGTATCGGCCTGATCGGCGGCGGCAAGTCCGCTGATGACAGACCAGCTCTGTGGATTCAGCCACAGATTAGCTTCCGGGTCTTTCGCAGCGCCGATCCGATCTCCGGCTTCTGTATATCCGCGAATAAAGCGGTCCTGATCCCAGCATAATTTTTGAATTATATCGCCTGTTTCTTCCTGTCTTTTTTCGAGGTATTTTTCATATTCCGTATCCTTCATGTACCCGGCAAATTGCTTTAAAACAGTCATTGCGTAGTAGAACTGCATCGCAACGAATGAGGACTCTCCGTTTGCGCCCAGACGAAGGCAGTCATTCCAATCCGCATAAAGTCCTGCGGGCATACCATGGGGACCAAGGTGATCAAATGAGAATGTAACCGCACGTTTCAGGTGTTCGTAAACAGTGGCTTCCCCTTTATCTGCGAAAGGTATGACTTCATTTAGAAATTCCGTATTTCCGGTTTCGGCAATATATTTGTATACGGTTGGAAAAAGCCACAGCGCGTCATCGGCACGATAGGCAGGGTGGCCGGTTTCCTGCCTGTAGGAAGCGTCGTCCGGCGTATCCTCATGTCCTGGATTGTGTGTGAATTTAACAAGGGGAAGTCCGCCGCCGTTACTTACCTGTGCCGAGAGCATGAAACGGAGCTTCTCTGCTGCCATCTCTGGCGCAAGATGAATGATTCCCTGTATATCCTGTACGGTGTCACGGTAACCATAGCCATTGCGAAGACCGCAGTAAATGAAGGAAGCGGCACGGGACCAGATAAATGTCATGAAGCAGTTATAAGCATTCCAAGTATTTATCATCGTGTTAAATTCCGGGCTGGGCGTATTTACCTTCAGGCGGTTTAATTTTTCATTCCAGTAGTTTTTCAGTTCCAGTAATTCCCGATTTATCATTTCTGCCGGATTTATATAAGCGTCAAGAAGAGCGGACGATTCATGAAAGCCGCCTGTTCCAAGCAGAAAAGCAATATCTTTCGTTTCTCCCGGAGCCAGAGTAACGCTGCAGGAAAGAGCGCCGCAGGAATTTTCGTTGTAGCTGGTTACATTTCCAAGATTGCCTGACAGGATTCCCTGTGGATTGCTATAGCTGTGATATCTGCCAAGGAAATGTTCTTTTTCACCGCAATAGGAGGATATTGGAGCGCCTGCAAGGCCAAAGAAACGTTCTGTTACATTTTTGTCATCTACTTGCTCGTCTTCTGGCAGGACGTCCAGATTGCCATGAATCTGCTGAATAATCTGGTTCTTTTCAAATAATGTTTTTGTAATGAACAGAGAATACTGTAGATTCACCTGATCCTGCTCATAATTACTATGATTTGTAAATTCGGCATAGCCGCTCAAGGTAAGGCTTCTGGTACGTGCAGAATCATTTGTTACAGAAAGTCCCCACACTTCGTAGGATTTACCCAGAGGAACATAGTAGCGGGCTTCCGAGCTGATCCTGTCATAACTGGAGGTCATCCTGGTATAGCCCATACCGTGATAACATTTACTTTCATAATTGTTAAGGTCTTTGCCCACCGGCTGCCAGGAGGCAGACCAGTAATCCTTAGACTCGTTATCACGGATGTAAAGATATCTGCCGGGCTGGTCAAAGCTGTTGAAAATGTAACGCAGAATCCGTCCGTTTGCGCCTGACTTTGCAAAACTGTAACCGCCTGCATTATTGGAAATAATTGCTCCATATTCCGGAGAACCCAGATAGTTTACCCAGGGAGCGGGGGTATCCGGCCGTTCTATAACATATTCCCGTTCTGTGTCGTCAAAATGTCCATATTTCATATTTTTCTTCCTTTCTTTTCAGGAGCTTACAGCAGATTTATGATGATGGTGTGCATGCCGTCTGATAATGCAGTAAGCATATTTCGGGAAAGACTAACAAAAGAATCTTCATTTACTGCAAGTTCATTTCCATCACATGAAGCAGAATCAATAATATAAGCTCCAAAGTCTTTGCCGTTTTTATTTCTATAAATAATAGTAAAATTTTTCCCTGCAAAAGGAATGGTAATGGAAGCGGCGGCATTTTCATCAAACTGGCAGGCCAGAAGTTTTGGATACAGGATAAGGTCTCCGGCTTCGCCCCGGACACCGAAGACTTCTGTAATCATCGTCAGCATAAACCAGCTTGCGGCGCCTGTCAGATACTGGTACATTCCCCGTCCGTCAGAACGGAAATATTCCGGAATCCCCGGATAGATATGGCTGGTATTAAAATCCAGGGCTGTATCGGCAAGTGTCTTAAGCGCTTTCCATCCTTCTTTTACAAATCCTCTGTGATACAGGGCGTTGGCATACATAACCGCCATATGGGAGAATACCGCTCCGTTTTCTTTTTCACCATATGCAAATCCAAACATACGCCCCATATCAAATTTCAGTTCATGGAAATCGGTATTCAGGCGGTAACCGCCGATTTCTTTTTGATAAAGATAGCGATCGGCGCTTCTTGTAATCTTTTCAATCTGGCTGTCTTCCGCGGTTCCGCTCATAATAGCAAAAACTTGTCCGGTCAGCATCATACGCACATGGTCTTTGAACACCCCTTCAACGGCGCGGCCATGGTTATCATAATAGCTGTTAAACCATCCTTCTTCACCCGGACCGTCAATCCATTCCTGGGATCTCAGACGCTCCATGAGCCAGTTCGCTTTTTGAATCAGATTTACAGCAAGAGCCGAGAGTGAGATGCTGATACGTTTACCGCTGACGGTATGTCTGCAGCAACCCATGTAGTCGGCTATTATTTTGTGCTTTTTTCCGATATCGTCAAAGACATTTACATCGTTTTCCAATAAAATCTTTATTTCTTCCAACAATTCAACCGTATGTGTGGAGGAATGGCTGTCCAATAGACGGATCATTGCCGCAAGATTCAACAGGTTACCGGCATAGGCACAGGTAAAAGCAACGCTTTCGCCGTGTTCTGACGCCATATCCAGTGCATCGTTCCAATCGGCTCCGCGGAGTCTGTAGATGTTATGGTCTCCTACTTCATAAAATGCAGTCAGCTGCTGGATGAGAAGATGCTCTAAAATACTTCCGGTATAGATGTCATTTTGGGCAGTACGTTGTTTGTCTCCCTGTTCTGAATTCCACAGAACATCAACCTCAGTTCCGCGCATAGTCTGAGCGTCTTTAAAATAGGAAATAGATTTATTTAGTATTTGGGCGTCTCCTGTTTGGTCTATATAAAGTTTTGTCGTCATTAACGGCCAAAGTGCATGATCCATCCATACCCTGGAGATTCCATTTCGATCTGCAAGGAAATTACCATCTCCATTTCCGATAATTGTTGCGTTGGTTCCATCAATGCGGACGCCCCCATAATTCATGGCAATCATATGACTGACGCTTTCAGGTTCTATCAGCAGCAAAGAAAGACAATCCTGCCACAGATCTCTCCATCCACGGCCGCCTCGTCCGTAGTCATGATGCGGAAGGAAAGAACAGCCGAATAATCGGCGGAGGAACGGCTGAAAGCAGATCCATTTCATTAGATGGTCAAAATCCGCTTCCTTCGTATGGAACTTCACGTTTACTTTATTTTGCCAGTAAGATTTTGTATCCGAAAAAGCCTTTTGTACTTTGCCGTCGGTATTATATTTCTCAAACAGGTCAAGAATCTTTTTTTCATTGTCTTCCACGCCAATAAGAAGAATATAATCTGCTTTTTCCCCAGGCGCAAGAGAGACGGTTTCAAAGCGGAAGGCGCCCATTGCTTCCTTTCCGGCCGCATGCCCGGGCGCTGTAACCCCAGGGTGTTTTTCATATATGGCGCGGGGATGCGTAAAGGTTCCCCCTTCGCCGACGAAATCTTCGACAGTGGGATAGAAACTCTTCGGTGCATTTCCATTACCCATACACCCCATAACATAATAAATATGTTTATTGGGACGGTGCCCTTTTTCATCAAAGGACATGGTGGGGCAGATAAGGACTCCGTTTTTATTCGTATCAATCCTGTGCAGCATGGATGTGACATTCCTGTGGTCGCGGATGTTGTCTGCACTGCGCCCATAGATCGGAATCGCGGCATAAGGAGTTAATTCCTGCGTAACTTCCGATTGATTCTGCACGGTTACATACATGATTTCTACATTGTAATCTTTTGGAATAAAAGAGGTAATCGTAGACTTTAATTGGTGGACTTTGGACAATCTTGTCAGTGTTTGCCACATAAATCCTGCTTTCAGTTCACTTTCATCCTGCATTGCAGTAAATTTGACGCTTTCCTGCTTGGCGGACGCTCCAGCAGCTGAATATGCATCTGCGCCGTCTTTTAACAGCCAAAAGTTACGGGTGGAACGATTATTATGTAAGTTTTCAGAACTTACTGGTTCTAAAAGGAAGGTTTCCTGATCAATCTTGGCATCGCCCCCAAGATTTGGCGTTACGGCGCTCTTCAGCCCCATTTCCGATGCCAGGGGAAAGTATAAATAACTTGTATTTTCCGGTTGCCTTATTGAAAAGCTGCCATGCTCATCGATAAATTTTAAATGCTCCAATCTTTATACTCCTTTCATTTATATATTTAGATAAAGAACATCATAGAGGAAATCGCATATGAAAAAAATAAAAAACATGTGAAAAATATCAGATTCATGACCTAAAATAAGCGAGGCAGTCCCCATTGTTTCGCTGAAAATTTAAAATGTGTCATGAATCTGATATTTTGGTAAGAACTCTAATATAACTGAAAAAAATTATATATTATAATCCATCCATCAATAAACGTGAAGCTAATGCTTCACAAATATAAAAGGAGGGTTTTATCAATGAAAAAGAGAGTAGTCAGTATCATGTTAATTGCGGCGATGGCAGCAAGTCTGGCAGCAGGCTGCGGGAAGTCGTCTGGTTCTGATTCTGGAAACGGCGGTTCGTCAAGCGGCGGTTCGTCAAGCGGCGGTTCGTCAAGCGCCGGTGCGTCAAGTGGCGAGGAAGGAAAGGTTATTAATATTTATAGCTGGAATGACGAATTTCGTGAACGTGTGGAGGCAGTTTATCCGGAAGTAAAGGAAACTTCTAAGGACGGCACGGTAACTGTTTTAAACGACGGTACAGAGATTCACTGGATTATCAATCCCAATCAGGATGGCGTCTATCAGCAAAAGCTTGACGAGGCGCTGATGCAGCAGGCAGACGCCTCAGCCGATGACAAGGTCGATATCTTCTTGTCAGAGACGGATTATGTCAATAAATATACGGATGCAGATGCGGATGCGGCTATACCGCTTAAGGATCTTGGAATTGACCCTGATAGGGATCTGGCAGATCAGTATGATTTTACGAAAGTTACAGCTTCTGATGTAGATGGCGTTCAGAGGGGCTCTACATGGCAGTGCTGTCCGGGACTGTTAGTATATCGCCGTGATATCGCCAAAGAAGTATTTGGAACAGATGATCCGGAAGAAATCGGTCAGAAAGTAAAAGACTGGGATACTATAAAAACAACGGCAGAAGAGCTAAAAGCAAAAGGATATTATACATTTGCTTCCTATGCAGATACATTCCGTCTGTATGGCAACAGCATTGAACAATCATGGGTAAGTCCTGGTGAAACGACGATAAAAGTTGACCAGAAAATCATGGATTGGGTAAATAGTTCGAAAGAGTGGCTGGATGCAGGTTATCTGGATAAGAATGTAAAAGGCCAGTGGAACGATGACTGGAATAAAGCGATGAGTTCTGCTTCCAAAGTATTCGCATTCCTGTTCCCGGCATGGGGAATTGATTTTACTTTGAATCCAAACTGGGACGGTGAAGACGGCGTATGGGCTGTTACCAATCCTCCGCAGGAATATAACTGGGGCGGTTCTTATGTACATGCATGTACGGGTACAGATAATCCGGAGCACGTAAAAGACATTATTCTTGCGGTAACGGTAGACAAAGATAATCTGCTGAAAATTTCAAAAGACTATTCGGATTTCACGAATACAACAAGCGGTATGAAAGAAGCGGCAGAAGATGATTCTTTCGCTTCAGAATTCCTTGGAGGGCAGAATGCATTTCAATATTTTGCACCGGTTGCAGAAAATATTGAGATTGCTCCGCTTTCCGCATATGATCAGGGATGTGTGGAATTAATCCAGAATTCGTTCAGCGATTACCTGCAGGGGAAGGTTGACTATGATAAGGCGAAAAAGAATTTTGAGACGGCGATCATAGAGCGTTATCCTGATATTACCGAGATTCAATGGCCGGAATAGATAAAATGACCGCGGGGCATTGATTGCCCTGCGTCATATGGAGCAGAAAGGAATGATAGTTTATGAAATCAAAACATAAAAAAGTTGACTATTCAAAATGGGGATATATTTTTATTCTTCCATTTTTTGTAAGTTTCTTCATTTTTTCCTTTATTCCTTTGGTGGATACCATCCGGTATAGTTTTTTTGAATATTACCGTTCAGGAATTAAAGAGATCGGACCGAATTTTGTCGGAATGGAAAATTATATCAGCCTTCTGGGTTCGGATATGCTGAAATATGCAGCGAATACTCTGATTTTATGGATTATAGGATTTATTCCGCAGATTGTGATCGCGTTGGTACTTGCGGAGTGGTTCGTAGATGCAAGGTTAAAGATTCACGGGACACAGTTTTTTAAGGTTGTTATCTATCTGCCGAACCTCATCATGGCGTCTGCATTTGCGATGTTATTTTTTACGATGTTCTCTACTAACGGACCGGTTAATTCTATTCTTATGTCCATAGGGATTACCAGTCAGCCCATTGATTTCCTGGGTTCCGCGCTGGGAACAAGATCATTGGTTGGGTTTATGAATTTCCTGATGTGGTTTGGAAATTCAACGATTATGTTGATGGCTGCAATTATGGGAATCAGTCCTGACGTATTTGAGGCGTCTGAGTTGGATGGATGCAACAGTTTCCAGCGGTTCTTCTACATTACGCTGCCGCAGATACGGCCGATTCTTGCATATACGCTGATCACAGCTATCATTGGCGGCCTGCAGATGTTTGATGTTCCGCAGATTCTGACGAATGGACAGGGTACTCCGGACCGTACATCCATGACTTTGATCATGTTCCTGAACAGCCATTTGAAGAGCAGAAATTATGGTATGGCAGGTGCGTTGTCTGTCTATCTGTTTATTGTCAGTGGTATTCTGTGCTTCTTTGTATATCGGATGACGAATAATGATGACCCGGACGGTTCGAAGGCAGCGGCGAAAAAAGCGAAAAAACAGCAAAGGAGGGGATAGATTTATGAAATCAAAACAGCCAAGTCATTTACGGAGTATAGTTGCGCATATTGTACTGATCATCCTGTCATTCATGTGTTTGTTTTTCTTCTATATCCTGTTCATCAACGCGACACGGTCGCATGCAGACCTGCAGAAAGGTTTTTCCGCATTGCCGGGAAACTATTTGTTAAAAAATCTATCTAATGTCGCCAATGACGGAACCTTTCCGATGTTGAGGGGGATCTTAAACAGTCTGATCGTTTCTGGCTGCTCTGCGGCAATTTGTACATATTTTTCAGCATTAACGGCGTATGGTCTGTATGCATATAACTTTAAACTAAAGAAGGTTGCATTTACATTTATTATGGCGATTCTTGTAATGCCTACACAGGTAACTGCAATGGGATTCCTGCGGTTGATCACGAATATGGGAATGTATGACTCTCTGCTCCCATTGATCCTGCCTTCGATTGCGTCTCCGGCTGTGTTCTATTTTATGTACAGTTATCTACAGTCGTCACTTCCGCTGTCACTTGTGGAAGCGTCAAGAATTGACGGCTGCGGAGAATTCAGGACTTTTAACCAGATTGTACTTCCGATTATGAAACCGGCGATTGCGGTGCAAGCGATTTTCAGTTTTGTAGGATGTTGGAATAATTACTTCGTTCCGGCTCTGGTTATTCAATCGAAAGACAAGATGACCGTTCCGATTCTGATCGCGACACTTCGGGGCGCCGATTATATGAACTTTGATATGGGTAAGATCTATACAATGATTCTGGTGGCAATTGTGCCGATTATTATCGTATACCTGTGTCTTTCCAAGTTCATCATTGCAGGTGTTACACTTGGCGGTGTAAAGGAGTAATAAAACAGGTTTTAAAACGACTGCTATATGTAAGCCTTTTGAATTACAAAAAGCTGGCTGTGGCAGTCTTTCTTTTTATATTACTTTATTAAAAGGAGGATAAAAGTAAAAATTATGAA
>OFHO01001715.1_pt1 | contig 15007 bp, 10 predicted proteins | sample 1521531 | NCBI WGS metagenome assembly OFHO01 (sample SAMEA3504124, study PRJEB24116) | mouse gut metagenome | biome: mouse gut; feature: mouse-associated habitat; material: faeces | place: Denmark | collected 2011
CATATTCCGCCTGATATTCCGCCATTTTTTCAAGAATTTCCTCTTCCTTTTCGCTAGGAGCGGGAGGATCATCAGCCTGCTGATCCTCCACCAACATTTCAATTTCAGACGCAGTCACGTCCATCCCGTCTGCCTGCATCTTTTCGGCCATAGCCTGATACATCTGCTGTTCAGTTGCCTCTTCACTTGTCGGCTCGGCAGAAGCGCTGACAGAAACTTCAGCCATCACATTTCCTCTCCTTTCACCGTTTGCAATGGGGTAATTCCAACGCCGCGTGCGCCACGTTTCAACATACTCTCCAATATATCCATCCGTATCACGGTATAAATGTTTTTCATGTCTGCCAATTGAAATATGCTTGTATCTCCAACAGGTTCCAGATTGATGATACCTTTTGAGAGCACACTTTTATCAAGATTCCACTCACTGCCTTCAGCCAGACAATGAATTTGCTTCAATATGGGAAGATAGTAAGTTTCTCGCTGAGGTGTTTCCATGTCCAGCAAGATAATCTGCTTTGATATAACCTGTGGCTCATAGAGCGTTACAACTTCCATGCATTTCTTTGAGAGAAGCATGAGTGGAGAGGAGATAACATCAATAAACACCATATGTGGATTTGGGCGGATATTCAGGATTTGTCTTCTTGCAATCTTATGGGAAGATCCAGGTCGGATATTTCGAGGGTCGATTTTTCCCCTCCAGTCCAAAAATTCTGGACTATCTACATAGCGGGGATCACTGTGCAGCAAAAAGTAATTCATGTTTCCCGCCTCCATTGAAAGAATGGCATCTGTTTTTCCATATATGGGCCAACCGTAAACTGGACTTCTGGCATAACGTTGATTCCATCCAGAGAAAGCGCATCCAAGCAGAGTGGCAACAGGCCTTGCAACAGTCCGGTCGCAGTGGCATAGTAATTCAGGTGGTATGCCTTTTTAAGCTCCCATAACTCATATTCCTGTACTCGGATCACAGACTGCCGAAGTGTGGAGGCAATGACATCAAAAGTGGTATTGATGTTTTGCAGTAATGCGGAGAAATCCCATTCAGATGCCGCTTCGCTATCATCGACAAGAAAACGATCATCATAGGCATCAATTCGGAAAGCGTATTTTTCAAGTAATAAGTTGCTCTGTAGCAGAGAGAAACTGATATAGGCCACAGGCCCTTTTTTATTGGTTGTCTGCCACCAGGTGGTTTGATCAATTGCTGTTTGCAGCGAGCTGGTTAGGCCAGCACTTATCACTTGGATGTTATCCTTCATGTAAAGCACAATCTGGTCAAGATCAGTCAAAAACCTTTGTTGCAAGGGTTCTGACACCAAGGAGGCCAGTTCTTCCATTCGATCCATATTTGCACTTCCTATTCGATGTGGACTTGGGCCCCATCCAGGTGTATTTCATCTTGAATCGTCATTTTAGTTTGTCCCTGTTCTAGCACAATGGACTCGGGCGCAATTACGCTGACAGACTGTTCCAGACTCGCAATCTGGATAGCTTCATCAGACTTGATGAAGACAGATTTGTCACTGGTAATCCGTATGCCTTCTTCGTCCAAAATTTCAATGCTCATGCCTTTGTTGTTGGTAAAGACCAGAGACGTGGGTGTAAACAAGACTTCCTTGTTATACTTACTCTTGAGCGATTTATGGTCAGGATTTACCCTGGCATCACTGCAGTCTTCAGACAGGTGGACGGCGCTAATAATGTACGCTTCACTCTCTTGGGCTCCAGGCATATACAGCCGCACAGAATCTCCCTTCTCAGGCATACAATACCAGCCTGTGCCGTCCGGTGAGGAGTAGACCGTGGAGTAGGGGAACCATTTCTTGTTACTCTGGATGCCATCGACTGCCACCTTCACTTGGACAGTATCCCGGGTTATGCCAACAATATTGGCATCCAACGAAGCCCCGATAGCTTTCTCATTGTAGCGCTTGACGGCTTGCAGTCCGGCCTTGGATTTGAGTTTATAGTGATGGACCATTTCCCGGCCATCCAATTCGCTTAGCACGTCAAAGATATAGTATGTTTGCCCATGGAAGGGAAAACTGTCGCCGATTTCGTAAATCTCCCGGCTGACCGCCTCCATGCAGAGCGCGTCCGACTCAATCAGCGACAAAACCTTGTTTTTGGTCTTCAGCAGATAGTCGTCGGTTTCTTTTTTCAATGTGTACGTCTCTTGGGACAGGTCAATGTTGCTCTTCCCGTCTGGGAAACCAAAGTAGAAGTGCATCCCTTCCTTGCGGTAGGCCGGAACGAGGTTGTCATTAAAGTGGCTGGCCAGGCGCTTGGCAAACTCCCAGTCCGTTTCGTGGTACTGGACAATGAGGTCACCGATTTGCTTCCCTGCTCCAATGGACATGGCATGGCCGGCATTCTGATAATACTGCTCATTGTGCTTCATGACAGCATCATAGGTGGATTGAGCGTTTTGGAACACTCGGGTATGCGGCACCAGATCCATATAATAGCTCCCACTGACAGCATCCAGGGTCAGAAGCCGAAGATCACCCTCTACCTTAACCTGAACGTTGGTAGAGACGCCGCAGAAGAAGGTGTAGTCCGTTCCACCTTCATCAATCAGGAGCAACTTGACCTGAATATCATTCTGACCAGTCTGGACATACTTCTCTTCATCCTCAGCGCGGATATGCCCGATAAAGCGCAGGGTCGCATGGTCGTTCAGTTTCTTATGGACTTGGCAGGACAGCACATCCAAAGTCCGGAACGGATCCAACACAATTTGATAGTCCCGCATAGTTACACCTCCGTCGTTTTATCCTGAATGGAACGGATTACCTGGAAGGCCGCGTTCTTCCACGCCTCCATATCCGCGATTGCGCAGTTGAAGATACCATGCATCAGGTTGCCACCGATAGAGGTGAGGAACACGATATAGTAAATCTGCGTGTCTATGCCGTGTCCCTTGAACTCGAACCAGGAGAGCATCGTCTCACCCAGCGGCTCTGTTGCGGATTCATAGAAGATATTGGCAGGATTCACTTTCTTGAGGATCGCTTTCATTCCATCAGCAGCGGACTGCATTTGAGCAGGCTTGATGGGCTTGCTGAATAGGTTGAACGCAAAGTTGGTGCTGCCCAGCAAGTCGGTTTTGATGATCTGGGGCCGCTGTTCAGAGGGATATTTGATCCGGGCAATTTTGGAAGGCATGTCCACAAAGGATTCCGGCAGCCAGATGGACATCTTATCCTTGAACAATAGTGTCTCTTTAAACGTGAGCAGTTCGCCGTTGATGGTGATGCCATCTCCATGGATGCCCTCACTGGCTGCTTTTTCCTTCCGGCGCAGTTCAATGATCTGTTCGTCTAAAAATTCCATACAATATCCCCCTAATCATTTTTTGATATAGTGCAGGGCAGACCCCATCACTGGGGCCTGCCCTGTTACGCAGCTGTTACCGCCGTTTTTCGACAGTATCATGCCCCTTATCATAATTGTTTTGGACCAATAGTAAATGAGATGGGTATGTTGCTGAAGAAGTTTTTGACTTTTGGAAGTGTTGAATTATACTCTTAGGTCACATCCTCCGGCACAACGGCACGGAAGGTCAGCAGCCCATGGTCATTATACTGTTCGGCAATATCAAAAAGGTGATACTGATGCCCGGGATCCCAAACTGTACACGCAGGCTCCCTAATGTATCGTACTCTTTCTTTACTCCCATTGTTCTTACTCCTCTTATACCTAGGAACTACGCTCTCTATAAGACAAAACAAAAATCTTTTTATTATTTTCGTTCAAAAGATAATTTAATCCGTTTTTCAATTTCTCTTAAGGTATCTGTTTCGGTAGGATTGACAGTTAACAAAGTTAGTGCAATGTCGCCATCCGGCAAGACCAGTAAAGATTTTAAAGTTTCGCTGATATATGCCATTAAAATATGTGTGTTCATTTCAAGCAATTCTGTATGGATAGAAAGTGGTGTGAATATTTGCAAGATGTCTGTTGCTTTTTCTTGCAAGTAGGTGGGATCGCTGCGTAATGCTTCACTTCTAAAATAGAAAGAAGAGTTATTGGATTCTTGGGCGATAGTCTCTGCCCATTCGCAAAGTGAGTATATTGTCAAATACAAGCAATATGCATCTAATGAGTTACTAAATCTTGGAGATTTCACCATTTTACATGGAACGATATTGGAACTCTCCATCCCACTCCAATATTGCAAATATGCTTGGACTACCTCTTTCTTGCCGTCTTCGTCTCCAGCCTCGTTGTAGGCATCAAATTCATCTTCAAATACGCAAGACTCGCCTCTGATATCATTTTCACCCCAAAAATATAGTGAATTGGGTGAATCACTGTCACATATGCCTATTATGACGTCAGACTCTGGAGAAGTAAAAAAGCCTAGACAATTATTATCCCAGCGTAATAATTCAAGTGGCCGGAGCTCGTTAGAATTTATAAGAAAATCTCCCATCATAATATATAATGCTCTGATTGGAGGTGGCAATTTAAAATGCAGACGCCTTTCCACCGCCTGTACTTCTTCTTCTGAATAACATCGCTTGGTTCCTATATATTCTGGCCTAACGAAAGCTCGTAATACTGTAAGTTCGCTTTTTAAAGAATACATTTGAGTTTCTTTTGGGTTCATTACATTTACCTCAATTCATCAATTGAAATCAATTTTTATCCCAGACTGTTTTAACTGTGTTATTGTGGGCATCCCAATATACAAAGTCCGTAAAACGATATTGAGGATCAATTGGGATGTCTCTTGTACTATCAGGTGCCCATATCCCTTGAATATATTTATGGATTTTTCCTATACATTTGTCACAGCAGGGGTTATACCCTGTCATATGAACAATTCCTTTCCCATCCGCTTCACCAAATACACCACGCTGTAAATCTTGTAACAGTTTAGACTCGGTGTGGTGAAGAAAAGACCTATCAACTTTTCCAGCTTCGTACACAGAGGGGAATTTTATAGGGGATCTACTATTATAAAAATCAACATGTCCAATTACACTCCCATCCTGATCTATAAGTGCACCTATCAAAATATGTGGTGACAGACGCTGACTACGGAAGCGAATGCCTGTATCGCCTGAACTCAGAATTGCCAAGATTTTTAAATCTACGTCACTAACTCCCTGCAACTTTCCGTCTACTACCTTACTGCCCTCTATCAGATGAGTATATTCATCTACTACTTTATGAATTGGATTATTAATTTTTTCCCCTCTACCTCTAGCTGCTTCAATTTGTTGCTTAATGCTTTGTTTCAATTCAGGACTTAAATGTGAGTTTTCCAGTTCCTTCAGTAGTTGATTTTGTTGTGGCTTTGTTAATGAATCTTTATAACCCTCAAGCTGGTATCCAGATGGATCTTGGTATAGAACAGGATTATTATTACAATAAGTGTAAAGATTCAACCCATCATATTGGTAAGTATCTTCTTGGAAGAACCGCCCAACGACCGGGTTATAGAATCTCGCCCGCAGATAGTACTGCTGCGTAACCGGGTCAATCTGCTGGCCATAGTAGGTGAAGCGATTGGGAACCTGCTCCTCCTTCGCCGTGATGTTGCCCCAGGCGTCATACTCGTAGCGGTTCTGTACCGCCCCCGCTTCGTCAACAATATGGGTGGCAGACCCCATCTCGTCGGAAGCATAGTGGTAGTATGTTTTGGCGCTGTCCGCGCTGGAGCGGCTGGCAATCAGCTCCGTGCCCCGAATCAGCCGGTTCAGGCCGCTGTTGTCCTCCTCAACCACAGCCTCCCGGTCCTGGTTGAAGATAAACCGCACCAACCTGCCGTTCTCCTCCATCTCATACCGCAGCCCCTCAGCGTCGTAGCGGTTGAGCTGGATGTTGCCGTCAAAGGTCTCCGCCCTCACCGTACGGTTGAAGGCATCGTAGGAATAGACCGCCTTGTCATCCGCCAGCAGGTTCCCCGCCTCGTCGTACTGGAACGGGGTAGTGACATTGCCCCTGGTGTAGGCGGTCAGCCGGTTCCTGGGGTCATACCGGTACAGCTCCTCCACACCGCTGGCAATTCTGCGTATGCGGTTGCCGGCCCTGTCATAGAACAGTTCCTCGGTGCAGGTGGGGTACTCCACCTTCTTCAACTGGTTCAGAGGATCATAGTGATAGAGGGTATCACCTCCAAGCTGGCGCTTCAGAGTCCGGTTGCCGTTGCCGTCATACTGGTACAGATTGTCCGCCAGGACGGCGCCGGCTGACAGCACCTTCAGCGCCGTCAGGTTCTTGTCGGGATCGTAGGCATACTCCTGCCGGATGGGGCCGTGAGCCAGCGCCCGGATTGTGCCGTCAGGATTATAGTCGTAGGCCGCTAACTCTGTTCCATCATCGTACATTTTCAGCAGCAAGTCAAGGGGGGAATAGGTGAACTCTGTCGTTTTCCCGGCCACGTCGGTCTGGCGGATCTTGTTGCCGTTCTTATCATAGGCCATCGCCAGGAGCGTACGCCCGCTGGCGCTCTTCCGGGCCAGGCGGCCCATGACATCGTACTCATAGGCGTACCGCATCCCGGCAGAAATGGCGCACTTTAATAAGCCCTCGGGGGTGTACTCGTAAAAATCACCCAGAGCGCCGTCTTCTGTCCTTTTGAATAGGGGAGCACCGTAGAGGTTGTAGCCAAACTCCACCGTCACGCCGTTTCGGTCGGTCTTGCGCACCATGCGGCCCTGGCCGTCATAGGCATAGTGTTCCTGTCCGCCCATCGGGTCAACAATGGCGGCAATCTTCCCCATGCGGTTGTACTGATACCGGGTGGTATGCCCCTCGCCGTCCGTGGAGCTGGTCATATTCCCGGCGAAGTCGTAGGTGTACTGCTCTGTGGAACCGTCGGCCTTGATGATGCCGATGATCCGGCCCCAGGGGTCCAGCTGGTACTGGGTGCGGTTGCGGTTGCCGTCCACGATGCCGGTGATGTTGCCCCAGGCGTCGTATTCCAGCTCCTGGACCGAGCCGCCCACCGTCTCGATCCGGCGCTGCAGCCCGGCGAGGTCATAGCTGTAGTTCGCGCCGCTGCCCACGCCGTCCAGCTGCTGCACCAGCCGCCCCATCGCGTCATAGGTGTTGGTCTGAAGCACCTGGCCGTCTGGGCCCACCACGGTGGTCACCCGGCCATTTGCATCATAGATATACTGGATGCCCTGGCCGCCGTCCAACGCTTGGTCATACTGGCTGGGTCGCACCAAGCGTACGATCTTTCCGTTCCGGTCGTAAACCGTGCGCTGAACGCCGCCGTCCTTCTCGATGCGCCGGATCTCCCGGTTCATCAGGTCATAGGCGATCCGGGTTTTGCGGCCCTGGTTGTCGGCGATCTCGATCAGGTTCCCGGCAGCGTCATAGGAGAACTGGGTCCGGTTCTGGATTCCGCTGGCTTTTTCTTTGTGGGTCTCCGCAATCAGCCGGTCAGCGGCATCGTACTCCCGCAGAATCTCACCGCCGGCAGGGAGGAGGATGCGGGTGATGTTGCCGTTGCGGTCATGCTCATATTTTGTGCTGACAAAGCCCTGGCCGCAGCCCGCCTTGTCCGCAGTCTGAGAAACCTCCACCAAACGGCCCGCAGCGTCATAGTGGTAATGGATGACCTGCGTCAAGCCCTCGCTGAGCAGGCGAGTTTCCTTGGTGCGCTGGTTCAGGCAGTTATAGGCATACTGAATCACAGCGCCCAGGCCATCGCTGACCCGCACCAGGCGGTTCTGCTTATCGTAACCGAAGGTCAGGGTGTGGATGCTCCCATCGGCGCTGTCCTCGCCCTGCAGAGCCAGGAAACGTCTTTCTACCGTACGGTTGCCGTTGCAGTCATACGCATACTGGGTCAGGCGGTATTGTATGCCGCCGTTCTCCGTATTGACCACGGGCTCGCGCTTTTCCAGCAGCCAGCCTGCGGCATTATACTGATAAAGGGTTCCAATCCGAGTTTCGTCATTATCTCCGGCGAGATACCCGTCCGCAGAGATTTCTTTGAGCAGCAGGCCGCGGGCATTGTAGATGAATCGCTTTTCCACCACGCCGTCCGGGGCGGTGATTTGAACGAGATTATTTGCGCCATCGTACTCATAGGTGTACCCAGGGCCGTCATCAGTCTCCGCGTCATATTGCTCCGGCTCGATCACTTTGACCAGGTTTCCCAGAGCGTCATACTTCATGCGCCGCACGCCGCCGTCCGGGTAAATGGCACGGATGCGCCGGTCATCGGTGTCGTATTCATAGCGGACGCCCTGCCCGCCCTTGGTGGCGGGGTCATAGGTGTTGGGGTTGACCTCCATCGCCATGCGGCCCGCAGGGTCATAGGGCGTGGCGAACACATTCCCCAGCGGGTCGGAGCTGGAGACACGGTGGTCCATAGCGTCATATTCGTACTGATAGCTGGACCCGTCGCCGCTCTCCTCGTCGTACTGGTTCGGCATGACCTTGGCGATCAGGTTGCTCAACAGGTCATAGCGGTATCGGGTGGTATTGCCCAGTGCGTCGGTTTCCATAGCCCGTGCGCCAAGAGGCGTATAGCCGAACTGGACCATACCAAGCACGCTTTGGATGGACATGCATTGCTCAATCTGGTCGTAGGTATATTGGAACGTGTCGCCCTCCGGGGTCACAACGGACGCAATCCTGCCGCTGTTCTCCCAATATGTGAATCGGGTCTTGTTCCCATTCCCGTCTGTCATGGAGATCATGCGCCCCAGGCGGTCATAGGTATAGGTGCGGATCAGGGACCGAACCTCGTCAATAACCTGTCGCTCCTGGACACAGTTGTTATGGGAATCAAAAGTGGCAAAGTGTTCCTCACCGCAGCTGCTCCACCAGTGAACGCAATTGCCGCGTTCATCATACTCATATTCCCAGACCAGGCCGGTGGGTAGCTCATGGTACAGCAGCTTTCCATCTTGCCGGAACAGCTTTTTGGTGAATCCACCGTTGCGGTCCTTCTCCAGAATGACATTGCCCCACTGGTCATATTCAAACTCCTGCGTAGAGCCGTCGTCATATTCCACCTTGGTCATCAGCTTGTCCTGGTTATAGTGGTAGACGATCCTGCGGCCGCTTTGCAGGTTGATGTAGGTGTTCTGCCTGTCCGCATCACAGTACAGGAAAGCGTGCTCCTCGCCATCGGCAATGTCCTGCTTCACGACACGCCCCATCTCGTCGTAGCTGTTACAGAGGTACTGGATACCGTTCTGGTCTGTTACATGGATGATCATACCATGCTGGTCATACTGGTAACGCATGGTGCCGCCGTTGGGGTAGGTCACAGCCACCAGGTATTCGCCATCGTACTCATAGCAGACGGAGCGTCCGGCGCGGTCGGTGATCCTGACTACCTTGCCAGCTTCGTAGGTGAAGTCCAAGTACTGGCCGCTGGCCAAGGTCATGCGCTGGATTGTGGTCCCACAGTAATCGATCTTTGTCTGGTTCCCGTGTGTATCGACGATAGCCGTCAAGCAACCGTCCTCGTTATAGTAATACACCTTGTTGGAGGTATTTTCTTTGATCTGATATCCGTTTTGAATTTCAAACAGCTCATAACTGCGGTCTCCGGCTCTGGTGTTGATCCAGCTGCTGTCCACACGCTGAAACTGTTCGGTATAGAGGTCCTCCTTCAGCATTGTGGCAAACTCGCCGTTCAGGATAAGGCGCATCCCAAGGCTGCTAACCCAGCGGCTGCCCAGGAGCTGCTTATCGAAAGATTGGAGGGACTTATGGCGGCGCATCAGTCGGAACTCCCCATTGATGTCTGGGAGGATAAAGTCAGTTTGCTCTGCCTCAAAGCTACCGGTGATAGGGTCTACAGGGTCGCCAGGATCGTCTACACAATCGGTCCGTTTTGTACCAGCGTCGCTTAGTTCACCCCCAGGATTTAACGCAGCTTTTTTTGCGCTTCGACGCTGCTCAACATTGCTTACCATACCTTTTAATGCGGTGGTTGCCAGCATCTGTGCAGCTTGTTTTGCCAAATTGAGAGACCACGCCTGTAGTTTTGCCAAATTTTCAGGTGTCCACCCATCTCTAAATCCTTCAGATATGATATCAAAGCCAGTTGTTACAATATTGTACCCCATTGCAACCATAGAGGCCACACCAAATACAGTTTCTACGGCCCCTGTAACTTTGCTGGCAGTGGTAAATGCTTTGGCAATTTTCCCGGTTTTACCCATAATTTTTGCGCCCTTAGCAATATCGCCAAAAACGCCGCAAACTGCCAAGCCTGCTCCAATCATATCCCCACGCGCAACAGAAATACCTGCATCTATAACATCTGCAGCGATTGCGATTGCAGCGCCGGCGGGTGGCGGGATTAGCCAAGCAACAACACTGACAATGCCAAGTACCGCTTGGAGCCCATCCAAAAACATATCACGTTTAGAGTAGTTTTCAAGTTCTACCCGCTCATAGTTTTGGCGGTCACTGCCGTACATCTCATACAGGGGTGCAGAAAATCCCATTTTGCCTGTGTTGTCCATTTGAATATTTGTTGATTGGACATTCAGGCTCATATATTCAGAGGCCAGGATATTGATAATACCGGTGGAAAAAGGATCGTTAGGTTCAGGTGCAATTTCCTCTTCCGGAGTGCTGGCACCCAAGGACGCGATACGACTACCCAAATCACATACAGACGAAACAATAATATTATTTTTGAACTCACGGCAAATCATATTACCATAGAGATCAAAAGCCGCTGCCTGCTTATCCTCCTCTGAATAGCTGGGCTTAGCGCCACCGCCGCCATGACCGGTATAGTCAGCCAGACCGGCCTGAAACGCAGCGTCCTTAGCCGACTTGACCTCCGCCTCGGCGCTGGTGTCTACCCAGTCCTTCGGGCGGCTGGCAAGGCAGATGTTCTGCTGCAGGGACAGCAGTTGCAAACACTCCTCCGTGCTGATAATAAGGCCCTCGCCACTCTTGAAGGAGAAGTGCGTCTTTTTGAAATTGTCCGGATTGGTATGATCCCGGTCCAGCACAAATTCCAGCTTCTGAGTACTGGCCTTAATCATATGTTTTTGTGCGAGAAGCAGGCGATCCTCCGGCTTTTCAAAATCTGGAAGCTCGCCGCTCCATCTGCTGCCCAGACACACGATGGTGCCATCGTTCTGGTAGTAGGCGAAAACAGTATCGCCGATCTGTGGCATACAATAGAAGTAGTTACTGATGGGGCTCTCATAGAGGATCCAGCGTGTACCGGCCGCAGGACCGTCGTGGTTAAACTGAACCAGTATCTCTACACCCTGTACTTCCTGCACTTCGCCGGTGAGGACAGTACTCTGGAGCAAGGTCCGTGTGCCGGACACCGGAATCGCCCCCATCGGGTCTGTGAGCGTCAGCCGGTTTACCAACAGGTCACCCTCACTTGTGATTCGGCTGCCAATAACAGCTTGCTCACGGGTGCCGCTTAGTTTGTATCCGACGCCCACCAGCAGCTCAGGGGAATATCCTTTCTGCTTGGCAAGCTGGCACGAGGATATCTGGCTTCCGGTGTCATACTGGATGGAGAAAAAGTCGGAGATATTTTTCCCCTCGCTGTTGACCTCAACCACACCTTGGGGAAACACGCCGAAGGGTTCCAGACCGATGCTGATATGGGGCTGCATGGATTTGCTGTCTGCATAGACATAGAGCCCCTGTTCATTTGCAATCCGCCGGATAAACTCCCAGGCCGTTTCGTTCTCCCGGGTGAGCATCTGGCTCAACGGCATGTCCTGCGGAATCGTAACCTGCACGCTACAAGGGTCCAGAACCAGATGCGCCACTTGGGCCAGGGTCTTTCCGGTACTCTGGAAGGTCTCGCTTGCCCGCTGGCGGTCTGCCTGGATGGAGTGGCTTTTAGCGACGACCAGCAGCTCCTGATACCCGGCGGTGTGGGACAACGAGAGTGAGATAGCTATACCACTGAACAGGATCCCGCCCTCCCGATTATAGATGGTAACGGGGCTGTCCTCGCAGCGCAGTATGTCCTCCTGGGTCACATCCTCCGACACAACCGCACGGAAAGTCAGCAACCCATGGTCATTATACTGTTCGGCAATATCAAAAAAGGTGACACTTATGACCGGGATCCCAAACTGCACCCGTAGGGACCCTAATGTATCGTACTCTTTCTTTACTCCCATTGTTCTTACTCCTCTATGTTATGAAAGCCCGTTCAGTAAGGAAACCACCACAGGCTGTGTTGGATGATCAGCTGTTTGATCAATCATTTGGATTGTTGTTGGCGTCAGTTTGCTGTCAGCGTACCAATGGGGGATGTCTTTCTCCGGCAAAAAGCCAAACGGATCATTTGGAGCAGTAGGCGTAGTCAGACGGTCAGGAAGTGGCATTTTCTGCACCTGTGTCTGCCCCAACTCGTCCACGCAGGTATAGGTGTATTTATCAACTTCCTCTTGGCGCAACTGGTCCAAATAAGCAGATATAGATGGGTTCACGCTCTCCCCCTCGGGACTCAATGTATCAGCAATCCTCTGATTGTTCGAAGCAACTGCCTGCACAGCGTCCCGCAGGTCAATCTGCTCACCGGTGGCGCTGTTGGTCATAGTCATTGTGCTGTTGCAATCACTCAGGAGTGGCGACTGTGTATGCTTCAAATACAGGATAAATTTCTCGTTAATGGGGCCTGAGTTTTCATAGTCAACAGTGGGATCCATCCCAAATGCGGGATGGTTACCATAACGGGCAAGATCATTAAACAACTTATTTGCTTCCTCTATGTCTCCACCGGAGAACTCCAAGGCGGCCATGAACCCCTCCTTCATATAATCAGCAGTGGCCTGGTCGATCTTCCCCTCAGCTAACGCCTGGTCAACAGCAGCATTTGTCTCATTGATTGCCTGCTGAACATCCTCCGCCGTTGGCGGGGTTTCTCCGTCAGGAGCGGGAGGTTGCATCGAAAAATCAATTGTGATGACTCCGCCACGCTTGCAGTACAATACACTCCGCGTCAGCATAACCGGTGCACCGTCAATCAGATATTTTGTGTCAGTGTCATACCAAACCTTGTCAATAAGCGGCGTGCATTTTTTTGTGGTAATAAAGGCCCAAAGATCTTTGAAGAATTTGACGATGCCTGTAGAAGTATCTTCCACTATGTTTCCGTCCGCATCTACGGATTTGGGCGAACAATCGCCAAAATGGATTACATTTACCCCTGGTCTCCAATCATTGGCATTCAAAACAGGCTGCTCTTCCGGTCCAAATAAGACTCCATGACCGCCTGCTACCTCAGCGACATTGAGCGGGTGCGACATTGATCCGAAATTACATTTGGCATACATTAGACGATGCACGAAGATATTTTGCTCTGTGATTTCGCCTTGACTCCCGGCGTTGACCTCTACAGCGTCAGACATTTATTTCACCTCCACAGGATCCAGATGTATGCCATAAAAACACCTGCGCAGAATACTTTCCGCAAGTGGTAAGGATATGACTACGATATCCTCCAAGAGTCCATCAGGACGGAAAATTGAAGCGTGTGGCAATCGTTTGCTATCTAAGACCAGTTGCTTCAACATTCCATTTGGATATTTTTCTGTACTGTTATGCAGACAACCTACAGGCTCAATATATGGCAGCCAATAAAGATAGTTTTCTTTGCTTTCCATTTCACCTGCAAAAAGTTGAATTGCTTTTGCCTGAAGCTGAGGATTGTAGAGCTGGAGCAAAGATTTCAGGTCATCGCATATTAAGAAAGAGGGGTGCGCAAGCACCCCGCTGATCTCCGGGACGGCTTCTCCTCTAAAATAAGCGACGATATTATCATCCAGCTTATCGAAATCACGCTTTAAAACGACATTGTTGTATTGGGCAGGGAGCCCAATAATATCCAATGTCCGTGATATCTGATCACTAATACGCAATCTAAAAAATTGTTCTTTCATATTTGCTGCTCCTGGGTATCAGACGTCAGAATGTCGAAGTCTGAATGGCCTGTTTGACATTTGGAAACCGTTACAAATGTGGTTGTACATTGCTCTAAGATGCAATCCTCTAAAAAGCAATTGTTAAACTGGACATGATCCAACGATGTATGATCCATGCTCATGGGACGGAACCAACTTGTAGGTTGAGTTCCTTTCAACCCCTCGAAGGAAGCTACAACCTCAGAAAAACTCGTATTCACTATTGTGCTGCTGACGATGCGAGTACCTGCCATCTGACACTTTTCCAACGAAATATTTTGTAGTCGGCAATGCTTGAACTGGCTATCAGCAAGGCTTGTTTCTACAAAAGTGCAATCTCTAAACTCACAGTCTTGGAAAACACAGTGGTCGAGATTAAATTGTGTAAATCGTTTTCTATCAAACACTTTATCTTTAAAGCGCCTGAATTGGTGGTTCCGGCCAGGAGTATTAAATAAATCAACTTCCAGCCGCTCGGCCATCAAAATAAGTTTCCAATCTAGGTACTCTCCAAACTCTAGCCGAAAGCCGTCTCCTTTGACTAGAGATTTATAGGAACTTGTTTCGGCTAGCCCATCAACTTGATATTTGAGCAGTGAGGCAGCCATGCTTAACAATGGACCAATACACTCCCAAGCAGCTTGACTAGCCTGCAGGGGACTGCAGTACTTTTGCACATTTCTGCTGTTTAGGCTCTTTTGAAACATATCCAGCATCTTCTCCCATAATGGGCGAAACTCTTTCCATTCTGTATAGGTTGTCAATAATGGATTTTGATAAACCAGCCACTCTTCTCCGTAAGTATCAATACGGCAGGCCGGAGTACCGCACACCAAAGCAGTATTTAAAAAGGACATTGATGTGCAGTAGACCGGCTCCATTTGGCCCTGTTGCTGCAACAAATAAAGCCGGTCAATATGGCTCGAAAGAGGGATGAGAAAGAAGTTTTGCCACTGTTCCGATAACAATTGGCACAGGCTATCCATTGTCGCGCTAAAAATATTGCTGTACTCTTCCTGTGTAAAAACAGGGGCACGCATATTATTCATATTGTATCACCTTATTCAATTGCGACTTCATTCCCTAACAGAGTGATTTTCCCTTGGGTA
>OFHO01001727.1_pt1 | contig 14959 bp, 16 predicted proteins | sample 1521531 | NCBI WGS metagenome assembly OFHO01 (sample SAMEA3504124, study PRJEB24116) | mouse gut metagenome | biome: mouse gut; feature: mouse-associated habitat; material: faeces | place: Denmark | collected 2011
ATAGTAGGCCAGATCAGCGTCCGTATAGGGGTCCTCCGGTACGATCTCATAGAGGTCGGCACTCAGAATATCCGCCGCATACTCCGCCAGAGGGCGGGTCGTATTGGTTGCAGAGAAATAGGCCACCAGGGTCTTGCCGCCCGCCGCCGGTTCCGGCTGGCCGCTGGTATTGCTGCTTAAATAGTGATAGAGCATAGAGGCAACTTCCCCTCGTTTGATATTTGTTTTGGGATTGAAACGGCTGTTTTCCAGCATACCGGCCAGAATATCATTGTCCTCGGCCCAGCGAACTGCCGCCTGTGCCCAGCTCGAAATAGAGGACATATCGGAAATATCCGCTGTTGCAGCATTCTCAGGCTCTCCAGCATAGCGCCATAGGATCGTAACCGCCTGTTCCCGTGTTGTAGGGTCGTTTACGCCGAAGGTTCCGCCGCCATAGCCGGAGATGATATTGTTTTTTGCCGCCCATGAAACTGCGTCACTATACCAGGACCCGGCAACCGCATCGGTAAAGACAGGTGGATCAGAAACGACGGGCGTATTGCTCATACGGTGCAGCACTGCGGCCAGCATAGCGCGGGTCAGGGTATGGGAGGAACAGCGGGAGGCAATCAAGACGGTGCGGAAAGCCCTCTTGCGTGTCATGGAGCGGGAGGACGCAAGCCCCGCCGAAATCTTGGAGGCGGCGCGGTTATTGGCGGAGATCGGGCGGACATAAAGGGCCGGGGGAGTGTTCCCCTGGCCCTCTTTTTTGGCGCACATTTGGCGCACAATGCAATTTCAATGAGACGTTTTGAATATTCGGGTTCACCAAAGAAAATCAAAGGCGAAAATCCAGAAACCCCTTGCGTATCAACGCATACAAACATAACCGCAAAGGAGGGCAAAAGGCCGAAAATGATATAACGGGAAGATACCGCTCTGTAAGGCCGCTGCCAAACACGGCGTAAGCAGCCTGGAGCCGGCGGGTGCTCTCGTCCCCCTCCATCCCCTCAAAGCTGCTTTCCAGGTCGGCCAGCAGCTGCTTGGCGGAACAATTCTGCAACCGCAGCAATACCGACCGGATGGCCAGGGGATTGCCGCACAGCTTGCCAAGGATGGCAGAGTAAGTCTCGTCGCTTCGGTCCAGCGTCAGGCCAAGATCCCTCACAACCGCGTTGCAGTATTCACACAGATCTTCTCCAGCCAAGCCGCCCAGGGGAAGCCGATAGCAGGACGGTACCGGCAGCCAGGCTTCCCCGCTTCTGCTTGTGAGCAGCACCTTCGTCTTCCCACCGCGGAGTCCTTTCAGCAGCCGGGCCAGGAGATCCCGGTCCCCTGCGCTGAGCTGCGGCTGGACCTCTGTTCCCTCAATACCGGAAGCGGATTCAAAGTTGTCCCATACCAACAGGCAGGGCTTGTCCCGCAGCAACCGCGCCAGATGCTCCAGCTTTTCCTCTGCCGGCCGGGCCATGGTGGAAGTGCCCGCCAGCTTGTCCAGCAGCTGGTTGATGACGTACTCGGCGGAATGGATCTCCTGGAAGTCGAACCAGGAAACGTCCCCCCACAGTCCGCCGGTCTGGCTCAGCCAGCGCAGGAAGCCCTTTGCCAGGCTGGTTTTGCCAACTCCGGCCTGGCCGTGTATCAGGAGCCCAGCCTGGGGCTGACGAAGCATGGCACGCTCCAGCCTCTGGATATCCCATCCCCTCCCGATAAAGCCATAATCCCCGTCCACCCTTGCGTTCCCTAGCAGCGTGGAGGCTTCTTCGCCGGCTCCCTCCGCAGGCTGAAGCTTTGGTAAAACCACGCTTTCAGAGGACAGCTGCTGGTACAGGACCGGAACTACCCAGTCTTGCAGGGGCAGCTGGCCCACAATGCAGTCCCGCGCGGGCTGCTGCAACATCTTTCCCCGGCCGGCGCGCACCGCTTCGGACACCTTCCCGGTGGAAAACAAACGCTCATAAAACGCCGGGATGAACGCTTTCGCACCGCTTACACAGAGGGAGTATCCCATGGCCACCACACTGCGGACGCCGGCCTTGAGCAGCCCTGCCGCTACGCTGGCAAAAGGATCCTGCGCCTGGCCGTCAATCATACCGGACTGGCAGGCGTTCATCACCATGAACGGGATGTTATTGTAGGATTTTGGAATAGGAATTACACTTAGGGCATAGCAGGCGAGACATAGCGGGTGGATTTGCGCGGCGCGTTCGCCTTGCTTTAGTCAACATTACAGCGGGCAGATTTTTCAAATTGCGCATCTGTAAAGGTTTCCAAGCCAACAATAGCAATATATTTGGAGTTAGAGAGAACGTGGTCGACTGTCGCACGGATCCATTTTGCTTTCCCTGTCGGAGAAGGGATCTGCTCCCTGTAAAGCATATCCACAACCTTGCCTAAACTGGATCCGGCAATGTAATAGTTAAAAATCATCTGGACAACTGCAGCCATATTTTCGTTGCTTTCAAGTATGCCAGTTTCAGTCTGGCTAAAGCCATATGGTATTCTCATGTTTTTCCTCCTAAAAATAAAGTTCCCATGCTATCATCTCCGTGCAGAAAATGAAACATAGGAATAAAGGGTGTTTTGTCTGATGGACGCCGTTACTTTGCACAGCACGATGGGAATTATTCTGTGTATTTCGCTGGGAAATAGCAAACCCCATGCATAACGATGCTATGCATGGGGTTTGTCTAATTTGGTACGGCTGAAGGGATTCGAACCCCCGACCTTTTGGTTCGTAGCCAAACACTCTATCCAGCTGAGCTACAGCCGCATGTCCTTCGTGGAACCTTGCTTATATTACCACAGCGAAATGAGAAATGCAAGAGTTTTTTTCAAATTTTTATTTTTTTATTTTTTGTTGTCAAAAATCCATAGGCAGGGGAGATAACTTGTGTTATACTATCCTTTAAGCGTGAGGACACAGCGGGCAAAAGGAGTGTGGGAAAATGAGGCGCGGAATTTTATGCGGTTTGCTGGCGTGTGCGCTGGGCGTCTGCCTGAGCGGCTGCGTGTTTGAGCCGGTGGACAATCTGTACGCTCTGCCCGTGCTGCCCCAGGAGTATCGGGACCTTCAATCCACCATCGACTCCACCATGAACGAGTTGGGGGCGGAGTACGCCACCATCAATTACGGCAACAACACCTCCACCATCCAGCTCCTGGATTTGGACGGCGACGGCGAGCAGGAGACGGCGGCGGTATTTCTCCGGGTGACTTCGGCGGAGGAGCGGCCCATGCGGGTGTGTCTGTTCCGCCAGGGCAGCGACCATGCCTACCGGCAGATTCATATGCTGTCCGGCGAGGGCAACTCGATTAACTCCGTGACCTATGAGGATCTGACGGGGGACGGCAGCCGGGAGATCATTGTCAGCTGGCAGCTCAGCGGCGGCGTGCACATTCTGGCGGCCTACAATCTCACCGGCTCCGAGGCGGACGAGCTGATGAGTACTAACTACAACGAGACTTATATGGTAGTGGACCTGGACCGGGACGGAGGGCAGGAAATTCTGATCTTCCAGCAGGACAGCACCGGCGAGGGCTATAATCTGGCGGAATACTACGACTACCAGGGGGGCGTGATGACCAGAACCGCCGTGGCCCCCCTGTCCGACGGGATGCGGGACGTGGTGGCCTCCTCCGTGGGGCGGCTGGCGGACGGAACGCTGGGGGTATATGTTACGGTGGAGATTGAAAACGGCTTGCTCACCGATATCCTGACTCTGGAGCGGGACGGTCTGGCCAACGTCACCCGGGACCCGGAGAGCGGCATCAGCAACGCCACCGCACGGGCCTACACCGAGGTGGCTGCGGCGGACATTAACAACGATGGCGTAATGGAAATTCCCCGGGCGCGGGAACTGGTTCCCCTGGATGCGGAGAACAGCTCTCCCCAGTACTTTATCTATTGGCAGCAGTTTGACTCCAAGGGGAGAGGGAGCACCAGCTGCATGACCTACCATTCTGTGACGGACAGCTGGTACCTAACCCTGCCCAACGGGTGGGATACGGAGCGCATCTCGGCGGTGCGGGACGACAGCCTGAGCATCCGCGGCGAGCGGACGGTGGTGTTTTACTACTGGCCGGAGGAGGAGGACGGGGAGCCGGAGAAGTTCCTCAGCATCTACCGCCTCACCGGCAGCAACCGGCTGGCCCGGTCCAAGCAGGCCGGGCGCATTACGCTGTACAGCGACGGGACCAGCATATACTGCGCGGCGTTGAACGCCGGCGTGTGGGACTGCGGCTTGGACGAGGCGGAGCTGACCCAGCGGTTTAAGCCCATCACGGCGGAATGGGCCACCCAGCAGCGCGCTGGAAGGTGACAATGAGAAAGTGGTGAATGCTTTGACAAGAAAGGTTTTGGTGCTGGAGGATGAGGCCAACATCCGAAGCTTTGTGGTAATCAATCTGAAGCGGGCGGGGTACGATGCCATTGAGGCCGGCACCGGCGAGGAGGCGCTGGCCCTCATTCAGCAGAACCCGGACGTGAAGGTGGCCCTGCTGGATATCATGCTGCCCGGTGAGATGGACGGCTTCGAGGTGTGCCGCCGTATTCGGGCGGGCAACGCCCAGATGGGCATCATTATGCTCACCGCCCGCACCCAGGAGATGGATAAGGTGAGCGGCCTGATGACGGGGGCGGACGACTATGTCACCAAGCCCTTTTCTCCGGCGGAGCTCACCGCCCGGGTGGACGCGCTGTACCGCCGAACGGGCGGAGCCCCGATTCGGGATGTGGACGAGCTGGAACAGCCGCCCTTCCTGCTGAATACCCGCAACCGCACCCTGGAGAAAAACGGCCGGCGGATCAAGCTGACCCAGGTGGAATACTCCATTGTGCGGCTGTTTATGGATAACCCCGGCAAGGCCCTCAGCCGCGAGGAGATACTGGAGGCGGTGTGGGGCAAGGAGTATCTGGGCGAGCTGAAGATTGTGGACGTGAATATCCGCCGCCTGCGCATTAAATTAGAGGACGACCCGCAGAACCCGGCCTATGTGACTACCGTGTGGGGCTACGGGTATAAGTGGGAGGTATGACAACGCCGGTCGGGTCGTCCTGCGCCGCGAAAGCGCCGCCAAGAATTTTCGCGCAGCGAAAATTTTGAAACCGGCGGGATTTAGTCCCGGCGGTTTGAGTCAAATCCGGGGTCCCCGCAAAAGCCGCGGCTTTTGTGGAGAGCGGCCCGCAGAACCCGGCCTATGTGACCACCGTGTGGGGCTACGGGTATAGGTGGGAAATATAGGGCCGTTATACGATGCCATAAAGGGGGGAGAGAGATGGAGCAGGATGGCCGCAGAAAGCGGCGGAAGACTACGCCGGCGCAGCCCAAAAAAGAGCCGCTGGCGGAGGAGCTTCAGGGCCGTGTGGATAAAAAGGGGCTGAGGGGCAGGCTGCGCTGGCGGTGGCTGCTGAATACGCTGGCTGCGACCTTTGTGGTGGTGTCCATCGCGGTGACCGCCTTTTCCCTGGTGATGTATAATTACTATACCTCTACCATTCTGGCTACGCTGGAGAGCAAGGCCCAGACCGCCGCGGGGATGTTCCGTAACTATACTGAGACCACCTATCTCTTTACCGCCCGGCAGTTTATCAACCAGTTTGAAGAAAAAACCACCATCGAAGCTCAGATTCTCAACTCCAATGGCCGGGTGCTCATGTCGTCCATGATGGACATATCCGGCGCCAGTGTAGATACTTTTGATGTGTCCGATGCCATCGGCACCAAGCGGGTGGTGCCCTTTCTGGGGCCGGACCCCAACACGGGAGACCACATTATCTCCGCTTCCGCTCCCGTGGTGTATAATGGCACGGTGGTGGGCGTGGTGCGCATGGTGACCTCTCTGCGCCAGGTGGAGGCCCAGATGACCCGCATTGTGGCGGCGGTGTCCGCGCTGGGGCTGGTGATTTTGGCCATCATGGGAATTGGGGCCAACTATTTCATCAAGTCGGTGCTGGAGCCGGTGATCCGGGTGACGGAGACCGCCAAGCGAATCGCTACGGGCAGCTACGGCGTACAGATGGAGAAAAAATCCAACGATGAGATGGGCGAGCTGGTGGACGCCATCAACGATATGTCCATGAAAATTGACCAGGCCGAGCGCACCCAGTCGGAATTTATATCCTCCGTGTCCCACGAGCTGCGCACCCCGCTCACCGCCATCAGCGGCTGGGCGGAGACGCTGTATAACGGCGAGGTGCGGGACGCCTCCGACGTGAAGAAGGGAATGGGCATCATCGTGTCCGAGGCCCAGCGCCTCACCCGCATGGTGGAGGAGCTGCTGGAGTTTTCCCGCATGGAGACGGGGCGGTTCAACCTGTCGGTGGAGCCCATCGATATCCTGGCCGAGCTGGAGGATGCGGTATACACCTACCGGGAGTTCTTCCGCCGTAAGGGGCTGGAGCTGGACTACACGGAGTGCGATGAGGACCTGCCCATCATCAGCGGGGACCCGGAGCGGCTGCGCCAGGTGTTCTGCAACGTGCTGGACAATGCGGACAAGCACGGAGGAGGGGGCGGGCGCATCGAGGTGTCCGTGGGCCGGGAGGAGGACAGCGTGGTGATCCGCATCCGGGACTACGGCCCCGGCGTGCCGGAGGACGAGCTGCCCTTCATTAAGTATAAGTTTTATAAAGGTTCCTCTAAGGTCCGGGGTTCCGGGATCGGGTTGGCGGTGTGCGAGGAGATCATCAACAGCCATAACGGTGCGCTGAGCATCGGCAACGCTCCCGGCGGCGGGTGTGTGGTAACCATCAGCCTGCCCATAGGGGAGGAAAACGGGTGACATTTCCAGGAAATCCTGGCAGAAGATATATCAATCAAAGGAGAAACATTCATGGCAAATCAAGACTCACATAGTACGCCGTTCAAAACCACCTGCGGCGGTCAGGCTCTGCTGGAGGGCATTCTCATGCAGGGGCCGGAAAAGCGGGCCATCGTGGTGCGCAAGCCGGGCGGAGAGCTGGATATCACGGAGGAGGAGATAAAGCCCAAGCGCGGGCTGGCCAAGCTGCCGTTCATCCGGGGGCTGTTTATCTTCGGCGGCTCCATGGTCCATGGGATGAAAGCGCTGATGTACTCCGCCGAGGTATCCGGCGAGGGGATGGACGAGGAGGAGGAGCTCACCGGCCTGGACAAGTGGATCAGCGACCATTTCAACGACGAGAAGGCCACGGCCATCATCATCACCTTAGCCGCGGTTATCGGTATCGCCTTTTCCATCGGGCTGTTCATTCTGCTGCCCACGGCGCTCACCGGCCTCATCGGTCTTGTGTGGAAAACCATGCCGCTGTGGGTGCGCTCGGTGATTGAGGGTGTGCTGAAGGTGGTCATTTTCATGACCTATCTCTATTTGTGCTCTAAGATGAAGGAGATTCACCGGGTGTTTCAGTACCACGGCGCGGAGCACAAGACCATCTACTGCTACGAAAACGGCCTGGAGCTGACGGTGGAAAATGTCCGCAAGCAGCCCCGGCACCACCCTCGCTGTGGCACCAGTTTTCTATTTGTGGTGATTGCGGTGTCCATTTTCCTGTCCATCGTGATTTTCACGCCGCTGGAGATTGAGAACACCTTCCTGCGCATGGCGCTGCATCTGCTGATGCTGCCCATCATCGTGGGAGTGACCTATGAGTTCAACCGCTATGTGGGTGGCCACGACGGCGCTTTGTGCCGGGTGCTGCGGGGACCGGGGATGTGGATGCAGAACTTTACTACCTTTGAGCCGGACGACTCCATGATCGAGGTGGGCATCGAGGCCCTCAAGCGGGTGCTGCCTCAGGAGAAGGGAACGGATCAGTGGTGAGAAAGAAGCCCGGAGCCATCGTGATCAGCGCAGTGTGATAACAACGCAGAGAGAGGGTGACAGCTCATGCCCGCCACGTACAACGACCTATATCTGGATGCCCGAAAGGCCCTGAAAAGCGCCGGGGTGGAGCAGGCTCAGCTGGAGGCGCGGGAGCTTTTGTGCTTTGCCAGTGGTAAGGGCCGGGCGGAGTTTCTCCGGGACCTGACTTTGTATGCTTCCGATGGGGTAGAGAAGCGGTTCCGGGGGCTGTTAGAGCGGCGGCTGAAGGGGGAGCCGGTGGCCTACCTCATCGGAGAGTGGGAATTTTACGGCCTGACACTGGACATTACACGGGACGTACTCATCCCCCGGCCGGACACTGAGACGCTGGTGGAGCGGGGCATTCTGTTTGCCCGGAACTTGCCGGAGGGCGCCCGCGTGCTGGACCTGTGCGCGGGAAGCGGCTGCATCGGCCTTGCCATCGCGGACAACTGCCCCAATACCCATGTGATTCTGGCGGAGTGGTCGGAGGACGCGCTGCGGGTGTGCCGGCAGAATATCCGCCGGATCGGCCTCACCCGGCAGGCCGATCCAGTTCAGGTGGACGCCCTGGAGCCGCCCCCCCGGCTGCTTCGGGACTTTGACCTCATCCTGTGCAATCCCCCGTATATTCCCACGCTGGAGGTAGGCCGGCTGGACCCCTCCGTGCGGGACTATGAGCCCCACATCGCGCTGGACGGCGGGGAGGATGGGCTGAAGTTTTACCGGGCCGTCGCCAAGAAGTGGAAGCGGGCGCTGAAATCCGGCGGCAAGCTGATTTTTGAGGTGGGCTACGACCAGGCCCCGGCGGTAGAGTACATTTTGGCGGAGAACGGCTATCAGGACATCCAGACCACCCTGGACCCGGGGATGCACTGGCGGGTTGTGGAAGGAAGCGCGGAGCCCGGAGGTATCTCATGAAAAAGAAACTCATTCTCATCGCGGCGGCCATCTTGCTGCTGGTCTGTCTGTTTCCCATACCGTTCCATTTAAAGGACGGGGGAACGGTGGAATACAAGGCGCTTTTGTATACGGTGTCCAGGGTCCACCGGCTGACTGATTTGGATGCGGAGAACCCCTATCAGGAGGGCGTTGTCGTCAAAGTGCTGGGCATTGAGCTATACAATAATGTGGAATAGAGGTGCGGTATGGACGTTATCATTGAGACAGGCCGGCTTCGGATTGTGCCCTTTGAAATGAGCCGTCTGGAGGAATATATCTCGGCGTTTGACGGGGAAATCACGAAATATCAGTATCCGGACCCCTTTGCGTCGGCGGAGGCGGCCCGAGAGACGTTGCAGGGGTTTATCGACTTGATGGAGCAAAACGAGATGCTGTTTCTGTCTATTCTGACGCCGGACGGGAAATTTGTGGGCGGCGTTGAGATGCACGGCATCCAGGAGGAATGTCCTGAGCTGGGGATTTGGCTCAAAAAGGGGGAGCAGCAAAAGGGCTACGCCTATGAAGCCCTGGCAGGCGTTCTGAACTTCACGGACGATGCCTACTTCAAGGACTGGTACGTATATGAGGCGGACGTGCGAAATATGGGAAGCATGAAGCTGGTGGAGAAATTCGAGTTCCGAAAAGAGGGACTGGATGAGTTCGAGACGGAGACGGGAAAGCTTCTCCGTTTGCAGCGGTTTCTAATCAGAAGTCGCAGATAGGAAAATCCGATAGGGATACTTATTATTGAGCCCGGTTTATGGGACATCAAAGAGCGTAACATATGGGATAGCAAGAGACCGGCCAGTTCCAAACTGCGCCGGCAGGAAAGGATGATTGTACATGGCAGACAAGAAAAAGCAGGTTGAGCCCGCCGCTCCGGCGTCGGACAAAAAGAAGGCCCTGGATACGGCCATCGCACAGATTGAAAAGGACTACGGCAAGGGCTCCATTATGCGCCTGGGGGAGAACGCCCACATTGTGGTGGAGGCCATCCCCACTGGGTCGCTGTCTCTGGACATTGCCCTGGGCATCGGCGGCGTGCCCAAGGGGCGCATCATTGAGATCTATGGCCCCGAGTCCTCCGGCAAGACCACCCTGGCCCTGCACATCGTGGCCGAGGCTCAGAAACGGGGGGGCGAGGTGGCCTTCATCGACGCCGAGCACGCCCTGGACCCCACCTACGCCCGGGCCCTGGGGGTGGACATCGACTCCATGCTCATCTCCCAGCCGGACACCGGCGAACAGGGGCTGGAAATCTGCGAGGCCCTGGTGCGCTCCGGCGCCATTGACGTGGTGGTGGTGGACTCGGTGGCGGCGCTCACCCCCCGGGCGGAGATCGAGGGCGACATGGGCGACAGCCACGTGGGCCTGCTGGCCCGGCTGATGAGTCAGGCCCTGCGCAAGCTGGCGGGCTCCATCGCCAAGACAAACTGCATTGTCATCTTCATCAACCAGCTGCGGGAGAAGGTGGGCGTGGTGTACGGCAACCCGGAGGTGACCACCGGCGGCCGGGCGCTGAAGTTCTATGCCTCCGTGCGCATGGAGGTGCGCCGGATTGAGGCCATCAAGAACGGCACCGAGATCATCGGCAATCGGACCCGGGCCAAGATTGTGAAGAACAAGGTAGCCCCTCCCTTCCGGGAGGCGGAGTTCGAGATCATGTACGGCGAGGGCATCTCCAAAATGGGCGAGCTGGTGGACCTGGCCGTCAAGCTGGATATTGTGCAGAAGTCCGGCTCCTGGTTCTCCATGGGGGACACCCGTCTGGGCCAGGGCAAGGACGCGGTGAAAAAGTATTTTGCCGAAAATCCCGAGATAGCGGAAAAGGTGGAGGCCGATGTTCGGGCCAACTCCTTCAAGCTGATGAGCAAGCAGTCCCAGGCGGCGGCCAAGGCGGCGGGCCGGGCGGTGGATGTGTCCGCCGACGACTTTGAGGGCTGAGGCCATGGTTTCAGTGGAGCTTTTCACCAGGGACAAAATCGACGCAGTGCTGGAGTTTGAGGCGGAGCTGCGCCGGCAGGAGCCCGATACCTTTTTCATGGACGCGGGGGAGAGATACCGGACTCTGCTGGAGCGCAGCTTTGACGACGACCGGTTTTCCAACGCGGTGTCCCTGCTGGCCTATCGGGCCGGGCGGGTGGTGGGCCGGATTGACGGGGTGATTCTGGCCGCCCGGAGCGACGCCGCCTGTACCTGCGCGTATCTGGACTGGATCTGCGTGCTGAAGGAGGAGCGCCACCGGCAGGTGGCCCAGCTGCTGCTGAGAGAGCTGCGCCGGGAGCTGAAGGAGCGGGGGGCGGACACCCTGATTGCCATCATGGCCCACAACCCGGACTCCCTGCGTTTTTACCGGTCGGTGGAGAACGCCACCATTCACGACGAAGCGGTCTGGATGGATTTGTGATGAGAATTGAAAAATTGGAGCCCTCCCAGCACAAGCAGGGCCGCTGGCTGGTGTGGCTGGACGACGCCTCCATTGTCCGCGTGGGCGAGGGGGAGGTGGTGTCCCTGGGCCTCTACGCCGGCAAGGAGCTGTCCGACGAGGAGGGGGAGGCCCTGTGTGCCGCCGGGGAGCAGTCCCGGCTGATGGAGCGGGCGGTGGGGCTGCTTGCCCTGCGGCCCATGTCCCGGAAGGAGCTGCTGGATAAGCTGTGCGCCCCACCCCGGCGGAAGCGGGAGAAGTACCCCTACGACAAACTGGACGACGGGCCGGACCCGGAGCTTTTGCAAAGTCAGAAGGAGGCCCTGCGGGAGCGGGCGGAGGTGGTGGCCAGCCGGCTTATCGAGCTGGGGCTGCTCAACGACGAGGAGTACGCCCGCACGGTGGTGCGCCACTATGCCGCCAAGGGGTACGGTCCCCGGAAAATTCGGGACGAGCTGTATCGCCGGGGGGTGCCCCGGGAGTACTGGGAGGAGGCCATGGAGGAACGGGAGACGGACGAGGACCAGGTGGTCAAGCTGGCCCGGCAGAAGCTGCGGGGGGCGCAGCCGAGCAGGGAGAATTTGAAAAAGGTGTCCGACTACCTGGCCCGCCGGGGCTACGGCTGGGAGGAGATTTCGTCTGCGCTGGAGCGCATTCGGGGGGAGTGGGAGGACTGAGCGATGGTGCTCTACGAGTTGCGGCCCTACTTCGATGCGCCATATGTGATGAGCGTTGTGGGCGGCCTGGGGCTTCTTACGGCGCTCGTTTGGACTGGCTGGAGCGGGCTGCGGCGCAGGCGCCGGGAAACGGGCCGGGCGGACAGAGGGCTGCTGGCGCTTACCGTGTTTTTCCTACTTTTGGAGATGGCGGCAGCATATGGATTTGTTATCCGGCCGGTTCTGGATTATTGGATGGTGCGTGACGCCTATGAGAATGGCCGGACTCTGACGGCGGAAGGGCCGGTGGAAGATTTTACCTTGCGCCAGGATTTTTGGGAATATTTCGAGGTATTTACCATCAATGGCGTGGAGTTTGCCAGCGGACCGAAGACATTTGACAGCGGGCTTCCCGGCTACCCCATGCGGTTTTGGTTCAAGCGGGGCGGCGGCCTGATTCGGGAAGGGCAGCGGTTGCGTGTCCAGTATGTGCCCATCCCAGGCCGGAGCGGCAGCGGGATGGTCTACCACTGCATTGTCTTGATAGAAGAATTATCCCAATGATGTGGAGGATTTGCTTTGAGCTATAAGGTTGCATTTATTTCCCTTGGCTGCGCCAAAAACCTGGTGAACACTGAGCAGATGATGGCCCTGTGCCGAGATGCAGGCCATACCGTCACCGGCGACCCGGACGGCGCGGACGTGGCGGTGCTCAACACCTGCGGCTTCATCGAGTCCGCCAAGAGCGAGGCCATCGACAGCATTTTGGAGCTGGCGGCGCTGAAAAATGCCGGGAAGCTGAATAAGCTGCTGGTGGCGGGCTGCCTCAGCCAGCGCTACCCGGAGGACATCCGCGCCGAGCTGCCCGAGGTGGACGGCCTGTTGGGCACCGGGAGCTACACCGATGTGGTGTCCGCCGTGGAGCGGGTGATGGCGGGGGAGCGGCCGGAATGCTTCGGCGATATCCACCGCACGTATGAGGACGGGGCGCGCTGGGTGACCACCCCGCCATGGACAGCCTATCTGAAAATCGCCGAGGGCTGCTCCAACGGCTGTGCCTTCTGCATCATTCCCAAGCTGCGGGGAAAATACCGCAGCCGCCCCATGGCGTCTCTGCTGGCGGAGGCCAAGGGGCTGGCGGACAGCGGCGTGAAGGAGCTCATTGTCATCGCCCAGGATATCACCCGCTACGGGTGGGATTTGAAGGACGGAACCACCCTGGCGGGGCTGCTCACCGAGCTGTGTAAGCTGGACTTCCACTGGATTCGCCTGCACTACCTCTACCCCGAGGCGGTGACGGACGAACTGATTGCCGTCATTGCCCGGGAAAAGAAAATCGTCCGCTACCTGGATATTCCCATCCAGCACGCCAACGACGGCATTTTGAAGGCTATGCGCCGCCGGAGCACCAAAGAGGAGATTGAGGCCCTGTTTGCCAAGCTGCGCGCCGCCATGCCGGACGTGGTACTGCGCACCTCCCTCATTTGTGGTCTGCCCGGCGAGGGCGAGGCGGAGTTTGAGGAGCTGTGCGAGTTTTTGCGGGAGCAGAAGCTCCAGCGGGCGGGGGTGTTCCAGTTCTCCCCGGAGGAGGGCACCCTGGCCGCCGCCATGGAAAACCAAGTGGACCCGGATGTGGCCCAGCGGCGGGTGGAGCTGGTGGTGGACCTTCAATCCCGGATTATGGATGAGTACAACGAGGACCGGCTGGGGACGTGCATGGAGGTCTTGTGCGAGGGCTTTGACGCCGAGGCGGGCTGCTACGTGGGCCGCACCTACGCCGACTCGGTAGACATCGACGGCCGGGTGCTGTTCACGGCGGCGGGGCTGGTTCCGGCCGGGGAGTTCGTGTGGGTGCGCGTCACCGGGGTGTCCGACGGGGACCTGACCGGGGAGGTGGAGGAATGACGCTGTACCACTGCTCGCCCACGGCGGGGCTGACGGTGCTCCGGCCCAATGAGAGCCGTTTCGGCAAGCCCAGCCAGGTGTGCCTGACCGCCAGCCTGCCCATGGCCCTGATGTACGGCGTGAAGCACTTCGAGTACACCTACGGCTATACGCGGGACGGAAGAATCTATTATGAGGAGTACTTTCCCAACGCCCTGAAGGAGCTGTACCGGGGGAAAGCGGCCTGCCTCTATACCTGTTCCCTCCGGGAGGACATGAGGGCGACGGAGATTCCCAACGAGTACGTCACCCCAAACGAGGTGCCGGCGGACAGCGAGACGGCCATCCCCGATGTGTACGAGGCCCTGATGGAGCAGGTGGACCGGGGGGCGCTGAAGGTGGTGCGCTGGGAGGACGCCACCCCCCAGCGCCGGGCGAGGGTGGTGGACGTGGAGCTGATGACCATCCGGGAGCAGGACCTGCTGGCCCGGCCCGATTCCCCCTTCGCCCGGTATATGCGGGAGAAGTACCCGGAGAGCTGGGCCCGGGCGGCGGAAGAAGCGGAACATAAAGGAGGACAATCATGAATACAGCCAATAAGCTGACCATGCTGCGGGTGGCGCTCATCCCTGTGTACCTGGTGCTGTGGTACCTGGACTTCCCCGGCAACAATTACGCCGCCCTGGCGGTGTTTGTCATCGCCAGTCTGACCGACCTGCTGGACGGCTACATCGCCCGGCACTACAACCAAATCACCGACTTCGGCAAGTTTATGGACCCTCTGGCCGACAAGGTGCTGGTGATCACGTCCATGATCTGCTTCTGCTCCATGGGCCAGTTCCCGGCCTGGGCGCTGGTGATCGTCATGGCCCGGGAGTTCGCCGTGTCCGGCCTGCGGCTGGTGGCGGTGGACAACGGCCGGGTCATTGCCGCCGGGTGGTCGGGGAAGGTGAAAACTGCCTCCACCATGGTGTGCCTGTGCCTGATGCATCTGGTGCAGCAGAGACCGGAAGGGCTGTACTCCGCGCCGGACTACCTGAAATACCTGGACTGGGTGTGTGTGGCTGTGATCGCCGCCACCACCCTGTACTCCGGCATCGAGTATTTCGTCCTCAACCGGGACGTGCTGAACTGGAACAAGTGAGAAAAAGACCGGCCCGCCAAAGGGCGTTGCCATAAGAAAACATGAGAAAACCCAGTAAAATCAATGTTTTTTAAGGGCAGCGGAAAACGGGGCGGCGCAAAC
>OFHO01001729.1_pt1 | contig 14955 bp, 10 predicted proteins | sample 1521531 | NCBI WGS metagenome assembly OFHO01 (sample SAMEA3504124, study PRJEB24116) | mouse gut metagenome | biome: mouse gut; feature: mouse-associated habitat; material: faeces | place: Denmark | collected 2011
AAGATCTGCCTTTGGATCCTATTATGATAAGATTCATTTTGCAATACCTGCCGATATCTCCCTTTCTTTACTTTTGGGTGAAGATATCAAATCATCATGTGAGAAATATTATGGCGGAATGTCAAGGGTTATTGATGTAAAGAAGGCGCTAAAGATGTGCAGATGCCTTGGGAGCGGGCAGCTTTGCATAGGAATCAAGGACGATATTCTTCCTGAGAATCAGGGAGTGTGGAAAATCCGTTTTTCAGAAGGACAGGAGAACCAGGTAGAAAAGGTGAGCGCCGATATAGAAGAGGCAGTAGATCTTTTACTTCCGATCAATGAATTTTCTGCGTTAATTTGCGGCGATAAGGGCGCCGAAGATATTCGGTGGATGCCTAATGTGAAGGTGTACTCGAAAGAAGAGGAGGAGCTTGGAAAGATCTTCTACCACAAGAAATGTTTTATGACGGAACTATTCTGAAACTATTCTGAAAATTTGAAAAAAACTTGACATCATTTTTTCGTATGTTATAATTTTAAGAAGCGTACGGATGTGCTTTCCATATGAAGCGGCACATCCGTATCCATAAAATGAAAAGCGATGACCGTGTAAGTAGAGAACTGTTTTCCAACAGAGAGAGGGAATCACCGGGCTGTAAGTTCCCTTTGGTTCAGACAGGAATCGAATTTCCCGCGCGAGCTGCATATTTGAAGCCATACTATGGTAGTAGGAGATGCCGTTTGATGCACGTTACGCATGTTTGAGCGCCCGCATTCATGAAGCCAGTGCGACTATGCGGGAATCAGGGTGGTACCACGGGTAATTGCTCGTCCCTTTTTGGGATGGGCTTTTTTTGTGCGCAGACCCGTGCAGAGTAAACATGCCGCTGAGGCGGCGCACGGGCCGCGCGGTCTTTCACTGTTTCCGGGAAAAGTGTAAATGACCGGAACAATTTTGTAAATGAGCAGGAAAGGAAGAGAAGCGATGAAAGAGAAATTGCAGAGCATCAAAGAGGAAGCGTTGAAGGCAATCAATGCTGCCGACATGCCGGAAAAATTGAATGATGTGCGTGTAAAGTTCTTAGGCAAGAAGGGAGAACTTACCGCCGTATTAAAGGGAATGAAGAATGTTGCGCCCGAAGAGCGCCCCAAGGTTGGGCAGCTGGTCAACGAGACGCGGGAGGCAATCGAGAGCATTTTAGAAGAGAGCAAGGCGAAGATGGAGCGGGCAATCCGTGAAGAGAAGATGAAGCAGGAAGTGATTGACGTTACGCTCCCCTCCAGGAAAAATATGGTGGGACACCGGCATCCTAACACCATTGCGTTAGAAGAGGTAGAGCGTATCTTCATCGGCATGGGCTACGAGGTGGTCGAGGGGCCGGACGTGGAGTACGACCTGTATAATTTTGAGAAGCTGAATATCCCCGACGGGCATCCGGCCAAGGATGAGCAGGACACCTTCTATGTCAATAAGGAAATCGTGCTGCGTACCCAGACATCCCCGGTTCAGGCGCGTGTGATGGAGCAAGGGAAGCTTCCCATCCGTATGATTGCGCCGGGAAGGGTGTTCCGCTCCGACGAGGTGGACGCGACCCATTCCCCGTCCTTCCATCAGATTGAAGGACTGGTCATTGACAAGAACATTTCTTTTGCAGATTTGAAAGGGACGCTGGAGGTATTCGCAAAAGAACTGTTCGGGCCGGACACGAAGACGAAGTTCCGTCCCCACCATTTCCCATTTACAGAGCCAAGCGCAGAGGTGGACGTTACCTGTTTCAAATGCGGGGGAAAGGGATGCCGTTTCTGTAAAGGGTCCGGATGGATTGAGATTCTTGGCTGCGGTATGGTGCATCCTCATGTGCTGGAAATGTGCGGGATCGACCCCAATGAGTACACAGGATTCGCGTTCGGCGTGGGGCTTGAGCGGATCGCGCTGCTCAAGTATGAGATAGACGATATGAGACTGTTGTATGAAAATGATATTAGATTTTTGAAGCAATTCTAAGAAGCGGCAGAAAGGAGCAGGAAGATGAATACATCATTATCATGGATAAAAGCGTATGTTCCGGGGCTTGAAGCCACTGCACAGGAATATACGGATGCAATGACATTATCCGGAACCAAGGTAGAAGGATACGAGGTGTTGGACGCCGATCTGGATAAGATTGTGATTGGCCAGATTGACAAGATTGAGAAACATCCGGACGCAGACAAGTTGATTGTCTGTCAGGTCAATGTGGGAAATGAGTCTGTCCAGATTGTAACAGGCGCAAAGAACGTGCATGAGAAAGACAAGGTCCCGGTGGTGCTGGACGGAGGACGGGTCGCCGGAGGGCATGAGCCAGGGAGCCGCGTTGCCGGAGGCGTGAAGATTAAGAAAGGAAAACTTAGGGGGATTGAGAGCCGGGGCATGATGTGTTCCATCGAAGAGCTTGGCTCTAACCGCGATATGTATCCGGAGGCGCCGGAAGAAGGCATCTACATTTTCCCGGAGGATGCGCTTGTGGGGGCAAATGCGGTAGAGGCCCTGGGGCTTAACGACGTGGTGTTCGAGTATGAGGTGACTTCCAACCGTGTAGACTGTTTCAGCGTGGTAGGAATCGCACGGGAAGCGGCGGCTACATTTGGCAAGGAATTTCATCCGCCCGTAGTGACAGAGACAGGAAATGGTGAGGACGTTGGCGATTTCATCAAGGTTACGGTCAAGGACAATGACCTTTGCCCAAGGTACTGTGCAAGGGTCGTGAAGAATATCAAAATCGGCCCGTCCCCGAAATGGATGCAGAGACGTCTTGCATCTGTGGGAATCCGCCCGATTAATAATCTGGTTGACATTACCAACTACGTGATGGAAGAATACGGCCAGCCCATGCACGCATATGATTTAGATACCATTGCCGGGCGGGAGATTATCGTGCGCACTGCTGCGAAGGGGGAGAAGTTCACCACCTTAGACGGGCAGGAGCGGGAAATGGATGAGTCTGTGCTGATGATCTGCGACGGCGAGAAGTCGATTGGCATTGCGGGAATCATGGGAGGTGAAAATTCCATGATCACGGACGATGTAAAGACTATGCTGTTCGAGGCTGCATGTTTTGACGGGACGAATATCCGTAAATCCAGTAAGAAAATCGGCCTGCGAACCGATGCTTCCGGTAAGTTCGAGAAGGGGCTTGACCCGAACAATGCGAAAGCGGCAATCGACCGCGCCTGCCAGTTGGTAGAAGAGCTGGGAGCCGGTGAAGTCGTAGGCGGCACCGTAGACGTCTACGGCAAGAAGAAAGAGCCGGTGAGAGTCCCCTTTGATGCAGAGGAAATCAACCGTCTTCTGGGGACAGATATTTCCAAGGAGGAGATGCTTGGCTATTTCGAGAAGATTGGGCTTGGCTTCGACGAGGCGGCAAGCGAAGTCATCGCACCCACCTTCCGCCACGACCTGTTCCGTCTTGCCGACCTTGCGGAAGAGGTGGCAAGGTTCTATGGGTATGACAATATCCCGACCACGCTTCCAAGAGGGGAGGCGACCACCGGAAAGCTGTCCTTTAAGCTGCGTGTGGAAGAGGTGGCAAGAGACATCGCGGAATTCTGCGGATTCAGCCAGGGCATGACCTATTCCTTTGAAAGCCCGAAAGTGTTCGACAAGCTGCGGATTCCACAGGATTCTCCTCTTCGCAGGACGGTAGAGATTATGAATCCCTTAGGTGAGGATTACAGCATTATGCGCACTACTTCCCTGAACGGGATGCTGACATCCCTCGCCACCAATTATAATAGAAGAAACAAGAATGTCCGGCTGTATGAGCTGGGGAATATTTATCTGCCGAAAGCGCTGCCTTTGACGGAGCTTCCCGAGGAACGGATGCAGTTTACCCTTGGAATGTACGGGGACGGAGATTTCTTCAGCATGAAGGGCGTTGTGGAGGAGTTCTTTGAGAAAATCGGGATGAACCAGAAGGAAGTCTATGACCCCAATTCCGGCAAGCCTTATCTCCATCCGGGGCGTCAGGCCAATATCATTTATGACGGCACAGTGGTCGGCTATCTGGGAGAGGTCCATCCGGACATTGCAGACGCCTATGGTATCGGGACGAAAGCCTATGTTGCAGTGCTGGATATGCCGGAGATTGTAAAGCGGGCCACATTTGACCGAAAGTATACTGGAATTGCCAGGTTCCCGTCCGTGAACCGTGATATCAGTATGGTGATTCCTAAGGAGATACTGGTAGGACAGATTGAGGACGTGATTGAGAAGAAGGGCGGTGAGTATCTGGAGAGCTATGGCCTGTTCGACCTCTACGAGGGAGCGCAGATTAAGGAAGGATATAAGTCTGTGGCATATTCCATCGTATTCCGCGCAAAGGATAAGACGCTGGAGGACGCAGAGGTAACGGAGGCCATGGGCAGAATCCTGAAGGCTTTGGAAGCTATGGGAATCGAGCTGCGAAAATAATTGCGCGTTTGAAAAGGCAGAAAGTATGTTTCAAACATGCTGCAGAAATGGGGATTGGAAATGAATAAAAAACAGATAGGCGGTTTGGTCATAGCGGCAATCTTATTTATCATGGTAGGAGTATCCAGCGTACTGACCAATACGTGGTCAGAGAAGATACTAAAGGAAAGTATGGGGGAACTGTTGACGGAGGTGGACGGATTCAATCCGCCCAGCGGCGACTATATTGCAATCGTGACGGTACAAGGCACGATTCAGGAACAGACAGAAACAGGGGTGTTCGATGTGCCTGTGGGGTATCAGCATATCACGACTCTTGACTATATTGATAACCTGATGGACGACAGCGATAACAAGGGAATCCTGCTCTATGTGGATTCCCCGGGCGGAACGGTGTATGAGTCGGAGGAGCTGTACCTGAAACTGAAAGAATATAAGGAAGAGACGGGACGCCCGATTTGGGATTATATGGCGCATTATGCGGCGTCGGGAGGATATATGATTTCTATGGCGGCGGATAAGATTTACGCCAATCCCAATACCACCACCGGTTCGATTGGAGTCATTATGTCCGGATTTGACATGACTGGCCTCTACGAGAAGTTAGGGATTCGTTATTTCAGTATCACCAGCGGGGAGTATAAGGACAGCTCTAAGATGACGGAGGAGCAGATTGCTATCTATCAGGAGCAGGTGGATGAATATTACAATAAGTTCGTGGGTATCGTGTCAGAAGGGCGCGGCATGGAGGATGCGGCGGGGAGGGCGGTTGCAGACGGACGTGTCTACACGGCGAGCCAGGCGTTGGAGAAGGGATTGATTGATGAAATCAGTCTTTACGAGGATATGACAGCGGCAATGAGCAGTGAGCTTGGGGTCTATCAATTCTATGAGCAGGAGAGAGAGCTTGATTTCTTTACCTCTCTGTTTGCAAAAATCGAAAGTGTGATTCCCAAGTCAGAGGCGCAGATCTTAAAAGAGACTGCGGCAGAGATGGAAAGCGGGGTGCCGATGTACTATGCAGAACAATTACGCTAACCGCGGCAGGCAGGAATTAGAGTTCGCAGGATTTTGGGTGCGTCTGGCGGCATATCTGATTGACCTTGGTATTGTCTGGATTGGGCTTTTGTTCGTTAAGCTGGTCATAGGGATTGTGTCCTTTGCAGGAGGGGGGCTGTTCCAGACAAGGTGGCTGTTCCAGTATACGGTAAAGGATACGATACTGTATTTGCTGCAGGTCGCTTATTTTATCCTGCTTACCTATTATACAGGGACGACGCCGGGAAAACGTCTTATGAACCTCAGGGTGGTCCCTGCGGATGGAAACCGGAAACTTACGTTTGTCAGTATTTTGTACCGGGAAACGGTGGGAAGGTTTCTGTGCGGGCTGTCGGTTGGGATTGGTTATATTATGGCGGGGGTAGACCGGGAGAAGAGAGGTCTTCACGATATGCTCTGCGATACCAGGGTGGTCTATGGGAAGAGGATTAAAGTGGTTCCCCGGTATCAGGCCATGGCGGCGTATCCGCCCATACCACCCGTACCGCCTGCGCCGCCTGTTCCGCCCTACGGCCGTCCGTCCGGGGGGAATGGACCGTCTGCCTATGGCCCGATATCTCCGTACGGAAATGCGAATGGAAATATGCCGGCAGGAGAAGGTACTGCGCCGGGAAAGGGGTATGGACAGATGCCGCACGGAGGAAGTCCTCTACCAGAGAAGGAAAAGGATGGGAATCCGGTGGAAGTTTTTGGGAAAATGCCGGAGAATGACAGGGCAGAATCAGAAAAAGTTGTAGCAGGCAATAGCAGTGTGCCGATAAATGTATCAGAGGGATCATCGAATGAAACGGATGGTACGTCTATATAATGGATTAAGGAAGGGATTCATATTAAAATGAAACGACAGGATTTTTACTATGAATTGCCGGAAGAATTGATAGCGCAGGACCCCTTAGTGGATCGGGAAAGCTCCAGGCTCCTTGTACTTGACAGGGAGTCTGGAGTTATTTCGCATCGTGTGTTCCGGGATATTACAGAATATCTCCATGAGGGCGACTGCCTGGTGATTAACGACACGAAGGTTCTTCCGGCAAGGCTGATTGGTTCCAGGGAGGAAACCAACGGAAAGATTGAGATACTTTTACTAAAACGGAAAGAAAATAATGTATGGGAAACGCTGGTGAAGCCGGGAAGAAAGGCGAAGGTCGGAACGAAGATTATTTTTGGCGGCGGGCTTTTGGCCGGCGAGGTAGTGGATGTGGTAGAAGAAGGAAACCGTTTGATTCAGTTTACTTATCAGGGGATTTTTGAGGAAATCCTAGACCAGTTAGGGCAGATGCCTCTACCTCCTTACATCACCCACCAGCTTGAGGACAAGAACCGTTACCAGACTGTATATGCGGCGCATACAGGTTCGGCGGCCGCGCCCACGGCAGGGCTGCATTTCACGCCTGAGCTGCTAAAAAAGATTGAAAGGCAGGGAGTGGATATTGCGAAAGTGACGCTGCATGTAGGACTGGGGACGTTCCGCCCTGTGAAGGTGGACGAGATTACCGACCATCATATGCATTCGGAATTTTATCAGATTGATCAGGAGGCGGCGGATAAAATCAACCGGGCGAAGGCGAACGGAAAACGGGTCGTCTGTGTGGGGACTACAAGCTGCCGGACGGTGGAATCTGCAGCAGACGAGAACGGGAAACTTGCGGCGTGCAGTGGATGGACGGAGATTTTCATCTATCCGGGGTATCGGTTCAAGGTGATGGATTGCCTGATTACGAATTTCCATCTGCCGGAATCTACGCTGATTATGCTGGTGTCTGCTCTGGCAGGACGCGAAAAGGTGCTGGCGGCTTATGAGGAGGCTGTGAGGGAGCGGTATCGGTTCTTTTCGTTTGGGGATGCGATGCTGGTGGTGTGAGTAAAAAATTTTGGAGAGGAAAAGCCCGCGGGAGCGCAGGAATACTGGGGTTTTTGGCTTACCATAATACGGGCGGATATTGCGTTGTCATTGTTGAGCCAAACAAAAGAGATACAAAAGTACAGCAACAACAAGCTCAAATCATAAATTGGTAGGATAACGCGCAAAAGAACAAAGTCAGACATTGATCTTGGTTTTATTCCGAATATTGTTGATTTTATTCTGCCGCAGTGGTATACTATATCTGAAAAGCTTGGAGGTGCTAACATGAGTGATACCATAACTGTAAAGGAAGCGGCAAAGCTTTGGGGAATCACGGAGCGTCGAGTAACCGTTCTATGCAAAGAAGGGCGGATAGAAGGGGCATATAAAAAGGGACGCGGTTGGGTGATACCTATCGACGCCGAAAAACCTGCGGATAGTCGCATTAAAACCGGTGCATATAGAAAAACCAAATCATCGTCTGGTCTACCGCTGCCGGTTGGAATTTCAGATTATCGTCTGGCCTCGTCTGAGTACTACTATGTCGATAAAACTATGATGATCAAGGATTTTCTGGACGAGAGACCGATGGTGTCTCTGTTTACCCGTCCGCGCCGTTTTGGCAAAACCTTGAATATGGATATGATTCGCACTTTCTTTGAAAAGACGGACGAAGACACCTCTATTTATTTCAGAGATAAAAAAATTTGGGCTTGTGGTAAAAAATATCGAGACTATCAAGGAAAATACCCGGTGATTTTTATCACTTTTAAGGATGTGAAACGGGACTCCTGGGAGGAGACCTATGATCAGATTTCCAAGATTTTGACACAGGAGTTCGAACGCCACAGCGAGCTCTTGGAAAGCGAGCAGTGCAGTAAATATGAGAAATCGTACTTTAAGAATGTTCTGGAAGGGAAAGCGGACAGCACAGATATGATGATGTCCCTGCAAAGGCTCTCTCAAATGCTGGACGAGCATTATGGTATCCCACCGATTATTATCATCGATGAGTATGACACGCCGATTCAGCAGGGGTATATGAGGGGGTTTTATGATAAGGTGATTCTCTTTATGCGCAACCTCTTTTCAGGCGGCCTGAAGGATAACCGGCACCTTTCTTATGGCTTTTTAACGGGCATTCTTCGTGTGGCCAAAGAGAGCATCTTCAGCGGTCTAAACAATTTAAAAGTGAATTCCATATTGGACAACCAGTATAGTGGATATTTTGGCTTTACGCCGGAAGAAGTAAAAGCGATTGCCCGATATTACCATGCCGAGGAGAAGTACGCGGAAATCTCTGCTTGGTACGACGGGTATCGGTTCGGGAAAACGGAAATATTTAACCCATGGTCTGTTATCAACTATTTTAGCAATGGCTGTCAGCCCAAGGCCTTTTGGCAGTCAACAGGCAGCAATGAGATCATTGGCGAAATTTTGGAGAATGCAGGAGAAGAAATCTATGAACGACTTAACGCTTTACTGCAAAGGGAATCTTTCCTGACGTATATCGACACTGGAGTTATTTATCCCCATATTCGAAATAATCCTTCCTCCGTTTACAGCTTTCTTCTGGTTGCAGGCTATCTGAAAGTCGTAAAGGTAGATCCTGCTTTCAGCGGTGAGTATATGTGCGAGGTGGCGCTGCCCAACCGGGAGATTGCGTTTGTGTATAACAAAGAAATTTTGCAAAAATTGACCGATATCATTCCCCAAGCTACAGCAATCTCCATTCAAGAGGCATTGTATTCTAATGATGCACAAAGGCTGCAAAAGGAGATGTATAAGCTTCTTCTCCAATCGGCAAGCTGCTATGATACTGCCAGAGAAAACTTTTATCATGGTTTTGTTCTGGGGCTTTGCGCTATGATGGATAACCGCTATTATATCAGCTCGAATGGGGAATCCGGAGAGGGCCGATATGATATCCAATTATTGCCTAAGTCAGAGGATATACCAGGTATTCTGATTGAACTGAAGGCGGGCAGAAATTTCTCCGGGGATAAACTAAAGCGGCTCTCAGAGACGGCTTTGACACAAATTCAGGATCGCAAATACGATACCGATATGATCTCAAAAGGCGTTAAAACGGTCTTCAAGTATGGCGTAGCTTTCAGCGGGAAACAGGTCGAGGTTACTACGAATTCTATATAATATATCATTGCGTTACAGGGAACAAAAAAGCTGGACGAAGCGATTGCGGAATTTGAGAAAATCAGAAGCCTTCCGCCCGAAGAGCAGGAGAAACATTATATCCCGGCTGAGAAAATTCTCGTAGAGTTTGGATATACAGCAGGGAAAGAGAGGCGAGAATGGATGAATAAACAATATTATCGGTTGTTGCTCGACGACTATTCCGCGGCATCCTTTACCAGTTTTGATAAAAGCTACTTTGGAACTCTTGAACAAATAGATTCCTTATTTTTTGAGCATAAGGCGGATGGAAAACTTAGGGAACAGCTTGCAGAAATCATTTCGATTTATGATCGGTATATAGCTGGCGAGAAAAAGCTCACTCATAATGTAGCGTACCGGGAAGTTCCATTTCTGGAACCCGCAAAAGTTATTGGAACAGACACCTCTGTGCTGGCAGATCACGTATGGCAGCACTTTAACACATGGAATGATCCCTACCAATTGAAATGTGCTAAAGCGGAGAGTAAGCATATTTGGTTTTGCTGCAACAGAAAATACAGCCGTTGTATCCAGACGAAGTTTACAGATCTGCAGTATGAAAGTTATATAGGAAAATATGAAAAGCTGGGGGAGATGCTCTTTGGTTATCCGAATCAAATCATTGGCGATAATGGTAATCTTGTAAACCGCTTATTTGTTATAGAAAAAACTTTCAAGAATAGAGCGGAAGCAATGGAAGACATGGCTCAATTTCAAAAAAACAAAGACATTAACTTTGCAGAGATTTTAAATGATATATTCGGAGACGGCTAAAATGGGTTGACCGGAAAGCTCTTTGCCGTTCGATGAAAGGGTGATACCGCCCAAAGGCGAATTTTCGCTTTTTTCTCCACTCCTTTTTGGGGTGTAGTCTTTCATCTCAGGTATTACGCAAGTTGGCTCGTACTATCCAGGAGCAATATCAAGCCTTGGCCACAGCGGAACAGTGCTTTCATGAAGAGGCGGCGAAGACGAGACAACTGGAGCAGGAATTGGAACGGCAAAGCCAGAGATGTGATGTACAAAGAGACATCATAAGCGGTATTATAAATCAACAATATCAACTTTCGGAAAAAAGAAAAAACTGTCTCGAACAGGTAAACAAGCTGCGCCTGCAAATGGAGGAATGCTTTAAGAAGATTGCACAGGCCCGCGGGTTCTATATATCGCTATTGAAGGAGGCTTCCGATCGGCGTGGCGATCAGTCGATGACGGTACTGGATGAAGAGTTTTTCCGGCTGTATGATAGTGAAGAAGAGAAAGAATCCACTGCGGCGCAGGTGGCTAATCCCTGGCAAACAGCGGCCTATAATCGGGAAAGGGAGAAGCTGTTCTATGAGGCGTTAAGGCTTCATAAGGCATTTTTACTAGGCTCTAAAGCTTGTTTATGGAATTTTAAGAATCTGTTATTACTGTGGAAAGAACCGGGGGATGAGAAGAACACGCCTGTGGCATTTTCTCAGCGCGACCAGGAAGCAGCATTCGGTTCTTTGCTGAACACGGTGTTTTTGCTGACCCCTGTGCTTTCCACTACATTTGCATCAGCGGGAAAAATGCTGGCCTCCATTCGACGTCCAGGAGAAATTGGCTGCCTGATTATCGACGAGGCCGGGCAAGCCGCGCCGTAGATGGCGTTAGGGTCTCTTTTCCGCTGCCGCCGTGCTATCGTGGTTGGTGATCCCAAACAGGTGGAGCCGGTTGTGACGGATGAACTGGATTTGATCAAACAGGTTAACCGAAGAAACACCGAGCCTTTTTGTTATTACCCCGTTTACCACCGTGCGGGACGGCATGAAGAAGATGATTCGAACTCAGCCGGAGTACCGGGAGGATAAACGATTTGCTGAGTGGGTAGAAAATAATATAGGAACCGTGCACACCTTCCAGGGCAAAGAAGCGGATCAGGTCATTTTTCTGCTTGGATGCGATAAGAATGCTTTACTGGCGGTACGATGGGTAAACGCTAACATTGTCAATGTAGCGGCTACCAGAGCCAAGTATCGTTTGTATGTAATCGGTGATTATACTGTTTGGCAGCATTCCCTTCTATTTCAAAAGGTAAAGGGGATTCTGGACAGTCATGCCCTTCGCGCCCTGCAAAAAACGGCAGAGAGTCCCGATGTGCTGCGAAATGACAATCAGATAGCGCAATTGCTGCAAGAAGTGCCTGGCGCTGACTCTTTGACAATGGATGGGGAATTGGATGATTGCCTGGTGGCGCCCCTTTTTCAAGAGTTGGATAATTTATGGAAAAATAGTTCACTCACATCGGCACAGTTGGCGGCGTTCGGTCTTTCTGCATCCGATATGAAAAGTTTACCGTCGAAAATTCAGCAAAGGCTTACCAGCAGTATACTGTTGCATGAGCTATTTGCCATAATGAGAGAAAGGTATAACCTGGAAGATATGGATGCGTCCTGCGCAGGCATCTTATTCTGCAAGACAATGGAATCCATGCTGAAAGAAATGCTCTTAGGGAAATTGAAAGCAATGTTTCCAGATGAGAAGATATACAAGGAAAAGCTATGTGATATAAAGGAAAATAAAGTAACAGCAGGAACCTTTACCTATCTTCTAAATAAAGAAGAATTTCGTTCTCGATTAGCTTCCCGCAGGGCTATCTTGTTTGAACAGGTTTGCGATGAGCGGTGGTGGAAAGTATATGCCGAGGAGTTAGAAAAATTTCGTCGGCTGCGCAACACCTGCTGTCATTCCGAACCGCTGAACTGGCAGCAGGAGAACGAACTAATACAGATCCTTTTTGCGAAGCAGGAGTTTATCAAAACACTGGTTGGCGATGCCTTGTGATGATGTTTGAAACGCTAATGGATTACATCACTTACAGGTGTATTGACAACATACTTCTAAGGAAGTTATCTGCGCTGTCCAAAACACTGGGGCGTCGGGAAATGTTATTTTCTGCAAAGAGGTATGGCGTAGAAATATAGCATTTCCGTCAGCCCCATCACAGTCCTGTATTAATACTCACACGTCTGCTTTAATACTTTTATCTGTTCTCTTGCTCTTCCATAAAATGTAGTCAACGGCATTCCGCAAAGTTTTGCCGCCTCTTTTCCAAGAATCTGTCCGCTTCTCCATCTGCAGCAAATCTGAATGAAGTCGTCCGGCACATCCCGTTTGGGGCGCCCAAACTGTACGCCCCGCAATTTTGCTGCCTCGATTCCTTCTTTTTGACGTTCTCGGATATTCTTCCTTTCATTTTCTGCCACGAAAGAAAGTACCTGCAGCACAATATCGCTAAGAAAGGTTCCCATTAGATCCTTGCCCCTCCTGGTGTCTAAAAGTTCCATGTCAAGAACAACAATGTCTACTTTTTTTTCTTTCGTCAGAATACGCCATTGCTCAAGTATTTCCTCGTAATTTCGTCCAAGGCGGTCAATGCTCTTTACATAGATTAAATCGTCCTCTCTTAATTTCTTGAGCATCCTGTTGTACATAGGACGCTTAAAATCCTTGCCGGACTGCTTGTCTATATAAATATTCTGCTCCGGCACCTCTTTCTCGTTCAATGCAAGCATCTGCCTGTCCTCGTTCTGCTCCCTTGTGCTTACACGCACATACCCGTATATCATTCATTTCAACCTCCTCTTTTGTATGTAGAAGCGATTGTATGTGTAAATCGCTTTGGTATTATTTTAATCTGGAATGGGGGAAGAACAAAGATGTTGATTTTTGACACGGTGAAATTTTAGAATATTTTATAGAAAGAATGAATAAAAAAAGCCATTACGAAAAAGTATACTTTTTCGTAATGGCGAGATTCCTTCAATTTCTTAACCATTCTAATATATTATCGACAATACGTCAATAAACTTAACACCCATTTATTGTAATATTTATCTAAAAATTTTCCTATGAAAATCATTACGAAAAAGTATACTTTTTCATAATGTGTTGGTTTGGAACAGAGAGCCGTTTCAAAGATTTCTATATCATTTACTATGAAGGAGTAAAAATGCCGTCAGACAAGATATGCAAGACAGTTCATCAGTATAATAAAACGCCTGTGTCACAGGAGGATATGCAAAAGCTTCTGGATATTGCAAAGGACTACCAGAAAGTGAAGAATTATGTTTATGGACGGTATGGCGGGATTGGCAGTCTTTCCAAGATTTATCCGGGGTATACGGTGCAGAATGAAATGACGTCCAGCGGATATCGGGAAATTTTGGGAATGCCGGCAGTTTATTTTTACCTTGCTGTTTTTGATGCATTGGCGGATATTAAGAAACAATGGTCTAGGACGAAGTCCAGGGTTGTGAAATTAGTCAACAAGAATGAAGGATTTACAGAAGAGGAAAAGCATTATCTACGCTTCTTATTAAAAGTAAGCAATGCGTTTGAGGCAGTGTTGAATCAGAAGCCGGTTGAACTGACTGCAAGGATTCAAAAGCAGTACCAGGAGTTGGCAGAGCAAGTGAATGCGGAAAAGCTTCATCGCTATTTGTGTAGAAAGATACGAAAATACCATATAAAGATGCATACAGACGTGGCGGATGTATTTTCTATAGCGGAGAGGGCATACCGTTATGCAGATCATGGGATATATATTTCTATCAAAGAGAAGCGAAAGCGAGTGTTCATACCTTTGACGGATAATAATCAGTATCGCTGCCAGTTACGGGTTAAATTGTATCCTCAGGAAAAATGCATTGAAATAAAGGTCCCTGTAAACGTTGCGATACACAGTCATGAAGATTATTTGGAACAGGTAGGAGTAGCGCTTGGGTTTCATACAATGTTGACCACAGATAAAGGTCATTGCTATGGAAAAGAGTTGGGAAGATATCAGTCTGAGTATTCAGACTGGATGCAAAAACAGGCAAGCAGTTACAGCCGGAATAAGGAAAATAATGCGGGACGCAAGAAGTATTATGCAAAAAAAAGACGTTTGGAAGAACATCTGCATAGTTATATTAACCAAGAGTTAAATCGATTTCTTGTTATAGAAAAACCGAAAACAGTCTATATCGTAAAACTGCCAAAGCCACAAGTGAGCGGATACAATAAGAAGATAAATTATTCAATCACACAGTGGAAGAGGGGATATATCCGGAAACGTCTGACACAGAAATGCATGGAACAGTCGGTCGAGATCGTGGAAGTGCTTGGAAAAGAGATTAGTACGGAGTGCAGCAAGTGTGGCAAACTCGGGATGAAGGCAGAAGGACAGTTTATCTGTCCGGCGTGTGGATATCGGGCAGAAGAGAAGACCAATACTGCCTGTAATGTAAAGAAGAGAGGGCTGGGAGACGGTATATTGTATTAGTCATAAGAATAGCCATTTAGATAAACTCTAGTGATGAATTGGAGGTTTACCGTAATGTGTTATTAGGAAATGCTGGAAATTTCTGGATAACATTAAGGACTAAGAGGCGCGTTCATGATAAAGGCGGGTGAGATGCATCCGCTATATAAAAATTAC
>OFHO01001731.1_pt1 | contig 14951 bp, 11 predicted proteins | sample 1521531 | NCBI WGS metagenome assembly OFHO01 (sample SAMEA3504124, study PRJEB24116) | mouse gut metagenome | biome: mouse gut; feature: mouse-associated habitat; material: faeces | place: Denmark | collected 2011
GCGCCACGCACCCCGGCCCGGTGTGGGCCCCGATCACCGGCCCGATGGAGTTGATGATGATCTCCTTCACACCGTAGCGGGTTTTGATCTCGTCGGCCACAAACTGCGCGTCCTCCAGGCAGTCGCTGTTGCTGATGAACATGGTCTGGGAGGCGGGGTCGTCGGCCAGCTCCCCCACCTTGTCCACCAGGGCGGTGAGGGACGCCTTGCGGCCCCTGGCCTTGGCCACGTTGATGAGGTGGCCCTCGTCGTCCACGTGGAGGACGGGCTTGATCTGGAGCATGGTGCCCACCACGGCGGTGGCGGCGGACACCCGTCCGCCCTTCTTCAAAAAGAACAGGTCGTTGACGGTGAACCAGTGGCACTGGCGCAGCTTGTTTTCCTCCGCCCAGTCCCGGACCTCCTCGATGGTCTTGCCCTGCCGGCGGAGCTTGGCGGCCTGGTACACCAGCATCCCCTGGCCCAGGGAGGCGCACAGGGTGTCCACCACGTAAATTTTGCGCTGGGGATACTGCTCGCTCAGCTCCTGGGCGGCAATCTGGAACGCGCCGCAGGTGCTGGACAGCCCGGAGGAGAAGGCCAGCACCAGCGCGTCCTTCCCCTGCTGGAGGGCCGCCTCCTTAATTGCCTGGGCCGCCTCCTCCACATTGACGGCGTTGGTGGTGGCCATGAGGCCCTCCTTTTCCTTGTTATAGAAGGTGTCGGGGGACATGTCCCGGTTATCCGGCCAGTTCCGATAGGTCTTGCCGTCCATGATGAAGGCCAGGGGGAGTATGGTCAGTTCCAGCTCCTTCACCAGGCTGTCGGGCAGGTCGCAGGACGAATCGGTGATGATAATATAGTCGTTCATGGTCAAATTCCTCCAAAATTCAAATATCATGAGACCGGCCGGAGCCGGAGATCATTTCTTCTTTTTGAGCAGGTCCCCGTGCCCCGTGCGCTGGGCCAGGATGGCCAGGGCCCGGTGGCAGGCCAGCCCGCTGGCATAGCTGCGCATAGCCAGCTCAAGCACCAGCTTGGGCAGGTCTTGGTCGGCGGTGTCCTCGTCAATGCCGGCGGCGGCGTCCGTCATGGCCTGGTCCAGGTACTGGCAGAAGTACTCGTACTGCCGCTGGGGCGCCCGCAGCTCCCGGCCCACGGTGGTGAGCACCTTCATCTCCCGCACGCTCATCACCTGCTTCAGGGCGGTGATGGCGGTGAGGTAGGCCAGATGCTCCTGGCCGTATTTTTTGCCGTTGGCCCGCTCCACCAGGCCGTCCTTGATATAGTTGTTAATCATGGCGGAGGTAAGGGCGTCGCCCTCCCCCATGCTCACCATCTGCCGGGCCAGATAGCCCACCACCTGGTCCATATACAGCGGGATGTCGGGCAGGTCGTCCCAGCCGGCGGGGCGCTGCTGGGTGAGCTGCTGCTTCAGTTCGGCCAACTCCTCCATGGGGGTTCCTCCAATCCGTATCGGGCCCGTCCAATCTAGTACAGGGAATTATATCACATCATTTTATGGACGTAAAGGGGGGAAGCAAAAAAACAGCGCCGGGCAAAAGGGCCCCGGCTGCGCCCGGGCTTGATTGGCAGGCAATGGTGCAGGTCTTGCCAGTCCGTGGTAAAATAGCGGCATCCAAAAAGACAGGGGGCTATCATATTTATGAACGGACGCAGGATAGCGGGCGCGCATCTGAAAGACTACAGGGGCCATCTTATGGAGGACGAGCGCAGTGCGGCTACCATCGAAAAGTACCTGCACAATGTGCGGGAATTCTCTTGCTGGCTCAGGGGGGGCGGCGTGACGAAGCAGGCGGTAATCGGCTGGAAGGGGGAACTGATGTCAAAGAACCTGACCCCGGCCACGGTGAACGCCAAGCTGTGCGCGGTCAATAATTTCCTTCGGTTTATGAAATGGGACGACTGCCGCGTGAAGCTGCTCCGGATCCAGCGGCGGGTGTTCCGGGAGCAGGAGCGGTCCCTGACGAAGGAAGAATACCTGCGCCTGCTGAAAACTGCCCACAGCCAGGGAAAGGCCAGGCTGGGGCTGCTGATGGAGGCCATCTGCTCCACGGGGATCCGGGTGGGCGAGGTGCGCTGCCTCACCGTGGAGGCTGCCCGGGCCGGAAAGGCGGTTATCAGCCTGAAGGGGAAGGTGCGGGTGATTCTGCTGCCGGGGAAGCTGTGCCGCAAACTGAACAAATACGCTGAAAAACAAAAAATCGCCTCTGGCGAGATTTTTCTCACCAAAGACGGCGCCAGCCTGTCCAGAAAGCAAATCTGGAGGGAGATGAAGGGCCTGTGCGCGGCGGCGGGGGTGGAAGCGTCCAAGGTGTTTCCCCACAACCTGCGCCATCTGTTTGCCACGGTTTTTTACCGGGTGTGCCGGGACATTGTAAAGCTGGCGGACGTGCTGGGCCACAGTTCCATTGAGACCACCCGGATCTACCTGCGCTCCACCGGCCTGGAGCACACGCGGGATCTGGAACGGCTGCAATTGCTTATGTAGGTAGACGGAATAAACATTCCAGTCCAAAATATAAGCGCACTCCAATGTCGATTAGGATTATAGCATAGGCCGTAAGCAAATGCAAGAACCTTTATCCCCCATATTTTTCCTGTTTGGTGCAAAAAGCATGAAAAATAAGGACTGCAAAAGCAGATTTTTTGCGGTCCTGTTTTCCGTGCTTTTTTTGATTTTATTTCCGCATTTGGAGAATAAAAATTCCCCGGTTTTTAAGAAGGCTGTCCCATACTGTTTATTCCGTCTATCTGGTTTTGGCTGGAAATTGCCCGGTTTTCGAGGGTCCGTCCCATACTGTTTATTCCGTCGTGTATATCTGCCGCATTCGGGCGGACCGGGAAGAGCCCCTGCGGGGCTTGCTGGGAAATACATAGGGGAGTGTCTGGAAAGGAGGGGGCCGTCTGGGACAGGGATGCCAGCCGTTTTCTATTTTTTGAAGGGAGCGATCCCGCTTTTCTGCCACAGGGGGAATCTCGTTCCGGCTTTTTGCGGTTCCGCTTGGGCCGTGGTTGAGAATGCCAATAAAAATGTAGGAGATGAATAAAATGAATATACTGTTGGTGGGCGGACCCAGCCAGCTCATGGATACCATGGTCGATACCGTGAATAAAAACGGCCACAAATCCTATGTGCTTATGGAGGGGGGGAAGGATTCCTCCGCCTATAGGCGCGCTTTTGAAAAATACAGTTTTTCCTATCAGGATGAGAGCATAAAGGACGTCATGCAGGGGATCAACCCGGATGCCGTGCTGTTTATGGGCGCCCAGGATACCAGCTTCGCATGGGAGGAAAAGGGAAGCCGGGAGCTGTCCCGCTATACGGCGTCCATCGCGAATATAATTTCTGTGTACGCCTCGTCCGCCAACGGCCGTTTTATCTACCTCTCCTCTGATGAAATTTACGGGAGCAGCGGGAACGCCTGCCCCGGCGGCCTGGGGGAGGACGCGGCGCCTGCGCCGGACGGTTACCGGGCGATGGCCGTTATGCAGGGGGAGGGAATCTGCGAAAACTGCCGGAAAACCCAGGGAAAGGACATTGTGGTACTGAGGCTTGACCACCTTTACGGTATGCCGCGAAAGGGGCAGAGGGAAGGGGATATCTGCTTCACCAAGTGCCTGGAGGCGTTAAAGACAGGGACCATTTCCGCCTCCGGCAAGGACATCTTTTCCATGCTGCACGTAAAGGACGCGGCGGCGTTTATCTATGCCGTGATGACCGCCGGGAGCCATGCGTACAGCGAATACCACCTGTCTTCCATGGAGGAACTGAGCGAGCTGGAGCTGGCGCGGATCATCGCCGGGGAAGCGGGCGTCCCCGTTGAGGTGCTGGAGCAGGAGGCCGGCCGGGACAGGCGGCGGGTGCTGGACGCCGGCAGGTTTACCGGGGAGTTCGGGCTCAGCGCCGTCACGGGCTACCGGGAGGAAATAAGGGAGATTATCCGCTTTATGGAACGCGGAAAAAGCTCCTACATAGATCCCGGGGAGCCGGGCGGCGGCAATAAAAAGAGCCTGGGCGCGGTGGTTAGAAGCATATTCCCCTTTGTGGAAAACGTGATCTGCTGTGTGCTTTTCGGCTTTTTGAGCAGCCAGGTGGCGGGCAGCCGGTATTTTGGAAGGCTGGACTTCTTCCTGCTGTATGTGCTGCTGTTCGCGCTGATGCACGGGCAGCAGCAGGCGATTTTGTCGGCCCTGCTGGCGGTGCTGGGGTACTTCTTCCAGCAGACCTCGGGACGCAGCGGGTTTGAGGTGCTGCTGGATTACAATACCTACGTGTGGACAGCCCAGCTCTTTATCGTGGGTATGGCGGTGGGCATCATGAGGGACCGTATGCACCACATCCGGGAGGAACAGAGGGAGGAGATCCTGTTCCTGCAAAAGCGCGTGAAGAACATCGAGGAGATTAACGACAGCAACGTGAGGATGAAGCAGGGCTTTGAGACGGAGCTGGTAAACCAGCGGGAGAGCCTCGGCCGGATTTACGAGCTGACCTCCCGGCTGGAAAAGTACGCGCCGGAGGAGGTCCTGTTCTACGCGGCCGAGGTTTTGGAGGAGCTGATGGACAGCCGGGAGGTGGCCGTCTACCTTGTAGCCAACCAGGGATACGCGCGGCTTTTCTCCGCCACATCCGCCCAGGCCAGGCAGCTGGGGGACTCTTACGCCTACGCCGGCTCGGGGGAGCTGTATGAGACGCTGAAGGAGCGCAGGGTCTTTATCAACCACAACATGGACAAAACGCTTCCCATGATGGCCAGCGCCGTCTTTGTGCAGGACGAAATGCAGTTCATATTCATGGTGTGGGGGATCCCCTGGCAGCGCATGAACCTGGCCGAGGCGAACCGGCTTATGATTGCGGGCGCGCTGATTCAGAACTCGGTCGTCCGGGCCAGGCGCTATCTGGAGGCGCTGAAGGAACAGCGCTACCTGGAGGGGACAAACACCTTGCAGCCGGAGGCGTTCGGCGCGCTGGTGAATGCGTTTATGGACGCCGGGAACCGGGGGCTTACGGAGTGCGTGCTGCTGGAGGTGCGGGCCGGCGAGGAAACTTACGCGAAAGCGGGCCGCGACCTAGGGAAGGCCGTGCGGCAGACGGATTACATTGGGATGCTGGACGATGGGAAGCTGTATGTGCTGCTGGCCAATACAAATGAGGAAAAATCCGAAGACGTGAGAAGGCGTATCCGCGGGATCGGCTATGAGACCTGTCTGAGGAAGGTGCGGTAGTTATGGGACTGGCAAAAGGAGAGCTTATCGTCTTAATACTGCTGGTTATAAATGCTGTGGGCGCTGGGTGCTGCCTGATCTGGGGCAAGGCGAGGGGCGCGAAGCAGTGCTGGGCCAGATTTGGGGTCATGATGCTCTGCCCGGTTGTCGGGGCTGCGTTTTATCTCCTGTCATGGCTGCTGTGCAAAGCGGCGCCGGGGATGGAGATTGATTTGAAGGATGTGGTCTTTGGCAAGGAGCGGGTTAAAACGCAGCTGAAAGCGGATGAGAACCGGGAGAAAAACATCCTCCCGCTGGATGAGGCCGTCCTGGTGGACGACCATAAAAACCAGCGCCTGGCGATGATGAACGTGATTAAGGGGGACATCAGCGAATCGCTGGCGGCGGTTTCCACGGCGCTTGGCGCGAAGGACTCCGAGACCGCGCACTACGCCGCGTCCGCCCTGAGCAGCATTTTGAACGATTTCCGCATCACCGTCAGCAAAATGCTGCGAAAGCTGGAGGAGGAGCCCCCGGAGGAAACCGGGGCGGAGGAGGAGCTGCTGGATTATATGGACGGGGTCCTGCGCCAGCAGGTTTTCTCCGACCTGGAGCAGAACCGCTTTGTCCATATCATGGAGCGCGCCGCGGAGGAGCTTTATCAGAAAAACGCGTCCAGGCTCACGCCCGGACGCTATGAGAGCGTCTGCCTGCGGCTGCTGGAGGTCCGGGATACGGAGCCGGCCGAAAAATGGTGCGGCCGCCTGGCGCGGCAGTACCCGGACCAGCTCCCCGCCTATACCTGCAGGCTGAAGCTGTATTTCACCCTGATGCGGAGGGACGAGTTTTTCCAGACCATGGATGAGCTGAAGAAATCGAACGTTGTGGTAAACAGCGAGACGCTGGAGATCATCCGGATCTTCAGCCGTGGGAGGGTGTCATGATATCACGGTGGAACTATTTTTCAATCACCATAGTGATGGGCGTTGTGCTGCTGATGTTCCAGATGACCAACGTGATGCTGGAGCGCTGGAACCACTATGAGGAAAACAGCTTTGTCCGGAATCTGGAGGAGCTGCCCAAGGAGTCGGATATGTATGCGCTGGACGAGGACAGCCCGGACAGCTCCCGGGGGATGGTCGTGTATATCGGGAGCAGGGACGCGTCCGCCTTTGAGGTTACGCGGCAGTGGGCTGTCTACACAAAGCAGAACTTCATGGGCTGCGAGACGCTGGAGGACTACCGGGAGAGCGCGGGGGCCCTGGCCGCATACCCGGAGAGAACGGTGAGCGTCCATTCCGAGGACATTGACTGGGGGGACGAGGCGGCGTGGAGCTGCCTGGAGGCAGGCGCCGGCAAGGGCGGCAGGCTGGTTTTCTGCGGCCTCCCGGAGGCGGAGCTTATCAGAAAAAGCGCGGGACTGCGCGGGCTTTTTGGGATTTCCCAGGTGCGGGCGGCAGAGACCACCGTGGAGGGCCTTCGCCTGGAGGATGGATTCCTGCTGGGCGGCGGGGCGGAGTACTGGAGCATAGACGAGGAGGAAAACGAACGGCGCCAGGACATGGAGCTGACCTTTCCCTGGTATGTGCTCGCGGAGGATGCGCAAGCCTATATGCGGGGGATCCTGGAGGATGAAAGCCTTGAGGCGGAGGAGCTGCCCGCCGTGATCTGGCGGACCCCGGCAAAAGAACCGCACACCTATGTGGTAAACGGCGATTATATGGAGGGGGCCTGCGGCCTGGGGCTTTTGTCCGCCATCTGGGCGGATGGAAAGGATTGCGAGATCTATCCGGTGGTCAACGCCCAGAACCTGGTGGCCGTCAACTACCCCGGGCTGGCCCGGGAGAACGAGGCGGAAATCCAGGGCCTTTACGGCCAGGGCCTTGACCGGCTGTTCCGCGACAGGGTATGGCCTGTGTTCATCGCCGCGTACAGGCAGAACGCGCTGGGCCTGACCTGTATGCTGGCGCCGCAGTATGATTACGAGGATGAAAACCTCCCGGAGCAGGAGCAGCTTTTATATTACATGAAGCGGCTGAACGAGGAGAGCGCGGAGGTGGGGCTGTCGGGCGGCCGCATTTCCGATACGCCCCTGGAGCAGAAGCTGCTGGAGGACCGGTGGTTTATGGAGGGGACCCTGCCGGATTACCGCTTTACCTCCTTCTACAGCACGCAGGGACATACCCTGGAGGTGGAATTGCAGGACAGGCTGCTGGAGTCGGTGCGGACGGTCGTCTCCCAATACGGCGGGGAGCTGGATGTCTTTGGGTATTTGAATGAGAATGTGACCAGGCAGGCGCTGCTGGCCGACGGCGTCCACTATACCTACGGCCAGGATTTCCTGGCGAAATGTGTGGAGACGGCTTTGGGCTATACCAGCGTCATGGTGGACATGGAGTGGATTGCGTACCCGGACAGCGGCGACGCGCTGAATGAGATGAGCTCTAATTTGGGTTGGAACCTGCAAAATTACTTTAAAGGCTATGAGAATTTTGAAGGGACCACCGTGTCGGAAAGCGACGAGCGGATCCGCGCATTCCTCGCGCTGGATTACGGCAAGCGGATTGATGGGAACACAGTTTACCTGGAGCTTGAAAATCCGGGTTCCCCGGCCTGGTTTGTCCTGAGGGGGGAGGGGAAACGGATCCGCGCGGTAGAGGGCGGCCAGTGGACCTTGCTGGAGGATGGCGCGTACCTCATCGAGGCGACGGAGGAAAACGTGGTAATCACGCTGCAAAACAGTACGCGGGGGTAACAAAGGGCCTTGCGGCAACGGCGGAAAAAGGAAGTGACAAGATGAAAATATGTATAGTTGCGGAAGGCAGCTACCCATATGTTGTCGGGGGCGTATCCACCTGGACGCACCAGCTGATACGGTCCTTTCCGGAGCATGAGTTTGTAATCGTCAGCATTCTGGCGGAGCGCTCCCAGCGGGGAAAGTTCCAGTATGAGCTTCCCGGGAATGTGTGGGAGGTGCATGAGGTTTACTTGAACGACGCGGACTGGAGGAGCAGAAAGCACGGGAGGATCCGGCTGGACAAAAAGGAGTACCAGGCGCTGCGCAGCCTGGTGCTAAACCGGGAAGTGGAGTGGGAAGTGATTTTCCGGCTGTTCCAGGAAAAGATATCCTCGGTCAATGACATCCTGATGGGTGCGGACTTTTTGAAGATTATCACGGAATATTACCAGAGCTACTACAGCCAGCTCGTTTTCACCGATTTCCTGTGGATGATGCGCTCCATCTACCTGCCCATGTTCTTTACGCTGCAAATGGGGCTTCCCCGGGCGGATGTGTACCACTGCGTCTGCACCGGCTACGCAGGTGTGCTGGGGAGCATAGGCAAGTACCTCCACGGCGGCAGGATGCTGGTTTCCGAGCACGGTATTTATACCCGGGAGCGGGAAGAGGAGCTGATTAAGGCCAAGTGGGTGCAGGGCATTTTTAAAAACATATGGATTGAGCAGTTCCGGAAGATGTCGGGCCTTGCCTATGAAAAGGCGGACGTGGTGGTAAGCCTCTTCGAACACGCCAGGGGGCTTCAGATTGAGGAGGGCTGCCCGGAGGAAAAGACAAGGGTGATACCAAACGGAATAGACGTGGGGCGGTTTGAAGCCCTGCCGGGGAAGGGGGAGGAGGACGCCGGATGGGTTAATGTGGGGGCGGTTGTGCGCGTCGCGCCGGTAAAGGATATCATGACCATGATCCAGGCCTTCCGCTTTGCCAAGGAGCGCAACCCCGCCCTGCGCCTGTACGTCATGGGGCCCTGGGAGGAGGACGAGGACTACGCGAAGGAGTGCTTTGAGCTGGTTCGGGTCATGAGTGTTCCGGACATTGAATTCACCGGCAAGGTTGATGTGCGGGAGTACTATGGAAGGATGGACGTAATGCTCCTGACCAGCATCAGCGAGGGGCAGCCGCTGGCCGTTATGGAGAGCTTTGCCGCCGGCAAGCCTGTGGTCGCCACGGATGTGGGGGACTGCAGGGGGTTGATCCTTGGGGAATCCGACGGCTTTGGCGAGGCTGGAATTGTGGTCCCCGTCATGGATGTGGCCGGGATTTCCGCAGCGCTGCTGCGCTTGGCGGACGACGGGGCCGAGCGGGCCCGCATGGGCGAAAACGGCTACAGACGGGTCACTTCCCTGTACCGGGCGGAGAGCATGTACGATGCTTACCGGGCGCTGTACCAGGAGCTTGGGCAAAGCGGCCCGGAGCAGAAACAAAAGGAGGGGGAGCAGGCATGGCGGGAGTTGGCGTTAAATTAAAACGCATCTACGAAAAAAAGTCGATTGCGGCAAACGTCTTGGGAATCGGCTACAGCGTTATCATCACCGTAGCGCCCGTGCTTTTTATCGTGGCGTCGGTTTGGGTGATGGAAAACGCGCTGGGCTTCGCTGACGAGAGCTATCTGACGAGGGATCTGTTTTCCAGTGTGATATTGTACATCTTCATCTTTTCCCTGCTGGCGGTCCACCTGCTGTTCAGCCCGGTGCTCTCCCGCTTTGTACAGGACGCCATTTTTGAAGAGCGGTATGGGGATGTGATGCCCTGCTATCAGGTTGGGCTGCTGCTGACCCTGCTGTTCGGCTGCATCCCGGGGGCCGTGTTCTCCCTGTGGGTGCATTTTGCCGGCGGCGTGGAGGCCGGTTTCGTGTTTCTCGGCTATTGCGGCTATACGGCTATGATTTTTGTGCTGTATTCCATGGTTTATCTCTCGGTTTGCAAGGACTATGAAAGGATATCCCTGTTTTTCCTGATCGGCATGGCGGCGGCCTGCCTGTGTGCCCTGCTCTTGCGTTACGGGCTGCATGTGGAGGTGACCTACAGCCTGCTCTCGGCTCTGGCCGTTGGTTTTTTGCTGATCGGAATTCTGGAATACACGGCGCTCAAAAATTATTTCCCGGAAAACAGCGGGCAGTATAAGCTGGTGTTTGTTTACTGCAAAAAATGGTGGAAGCTGATGGCTTCAAATTTCTTCTATGTGCTGGGGCTTTACATCCACAATTTTGTGTTTTGGTCCCATGAGACCAGGTCGGTGGTGGCGAAGAGCTTTATCTGCAACCAGAACTACGATATGGCCACCTATATTGCCATATTCACGAATATTTCCACCCTGATTATCTTTATCTCCAGCGTAGAGATGAACTTCAACAAGAAATATAAGGCCTATTCGGAGGCGGTGATCGGCGGCAAGTGGGGGGACATCGACGCGGCCGGGTCCCGGATGTTCCGGCAGCTGTCGGAGGAGCTGCTCAATCTGGTGCGGCTCCAGTTCATCATAACGGTGACGGTGTACCTGTTATGCGTGGTGATCCTGCCCCAGCTGGGCTTTGCGGGAAGCATCATGCGGATTTACCCCTGCCTGGCTGCGGGGTTCTTCATCCTGTTTATCATGTATGCCGCCATGCACTTCCTGTATTACTTCAACGATTTTGCCGGGGCGGTCCTTACCGCCGCGGGATTTTGCGCCGTGACATTTCTCGGAAGCGTCCTCTCCATGGGGCTGTCGGAGACCTGGTATGGGCTGGGCATTGTGCTGGGGGCGTTTGCCGGCTGGACGCTGGCCTATGCCCGGCTGCGGTGGATTGAGCGGAACCTGAGCACATATACCTTCTGCGAGGGCACCATGCTGCGGCGGGAGGACCGGGAAAAGCCGGACGGCAAGGTCTATGACAGGAAAACCGCGATGATGTCCGAAGGGGAAGGAACAGGAGACGGCGCATGACCATCGACGTCCTCTATGAGGCAGGTGAATATGGGAAAGTCCTGTTGGGATATGCTTTTTTGATGCTGGCGTGGCCCCACGTTGTGTTTTATGGGCACCTGCGCCAGAAACCGCCGGTGTACCGCTTTGGTTTCTGCGTTGCGGTGGTTCCGGTGTGCCTGAACGGGCTGGTGCTGGGTTTGGGACTTCTTCACATTTTAAGTATGCCTCTGACGGCGTTGATTCTGGCGGGGATATTCGTGGCATCCGCCGCCCGCCTGGTCTGGACCCGCAGGCAGGGCCTGCTGGAGAGGGCGGGGCGGTTCCCGTGCCGCGTGCTGGAATCCCTGGGGAGGGGGGACGCCGTATATAAGGAGCTGTGGGCGGCCACGCTGCTGTTTGGCGCGGTATATTTTACCTACGGGGCGTTTCAGGCCTCCTGCTATGGGTTTGGGGATTTGTACGTACACCACTCCTGGATCTATGGGCTTATGCAGGGGGAAGTGTACAGCGGCGGCATTTACCCGGAGGCCATGCACTGCTTTATCTACTGCCTGAAGGCCCTGTTCGGAATTTCGGTGTTCAGCGGCCTGCGGTTTCTCCAGTGCGTCCACATGGTGGTGTTCCTGGCGTGCGCCGGCTGCCTGCTCCGGGAAATATTCCACTGGCGGTATACGCCGGCCCTGGCCCTGCTCCTGTTCCTGACCCTGGATGTGAGGGGGGCGGAGATGATTACGCCCATGTCCAGGCTGCAGTACACGCTTCCCATGGAGTTTGGCTTGCCGTATGTGTTCCTGTGCGCCCTGTTCCTCATGCGGTACATAAAGGGGACGCCTGAGGCGCCTGAGGGCAGGGGCGCCCGGGCCTGCTGGAAAAACGAAAACCTGACTGTATTTATGCTTGCCCTGGCGGCGATGCTGGCTACCCACTATTATACGGCCATTATGGCCTTCCTTGTGTGCGTCCCGGTGGCGCTGTGCGCGGTTCGGAAGGGCTTTTGCCCCTGGCCGCCGCGGCGCTGTGCAGCCTGTTGATCGCGGCGGCCCCCATGGCGTGGGCGCTGGCCTCGGGCATTCCGTTCCAGGATTCCATTGGCTGGGCGCTGAGCACCCTGAGCGGGGATAGCGCGAGGGAAAACCGGGAGCGGCTGGAGGCCGCGAACGGGGCGGCGGAGCCGGGCCAGGGGACGGAAACGGCGCGGGAAGCCGGCCGGGGGGGCATTTACCAAAACGGCTACGCGAAGCTCTATGGGGCGGGCCGGGGGGCGCTGCTCCTGGGGCTGAGCTGCGCCGTCCTGGCGCTTTGCCTGGCCGGGAAAATCCGGGGGGCCGAATGGGCGCAGGGGGCGGGGTATGGATATATCCCGATGGTTCTGATGTCCGTGATATACGTGGCGACCTATGCCATGCCGTATATGGGCCTGCCGCAGATTATCGCGGAGGGCCGCTTCGGCGCCATCGGACATCCGCTGACCCTGGCGTCGGCGCTGGTTCCGCTGGACGTCGCGGGGGCGCTGGCCGAGGGGCGCTATGGCGGGAAGGCGCTGCGAAAGGCGGCCGTCCTGGCGGCGGTGGGGATCTACGCCGTGGTGCGCCTGTCCGGGAATTATCACGGCTTTTTGTACTACGAGCTGTCCCGCTATCCCCAGGCCGTGGCCTTGACCCGCACGATTATGGAAAACTTCCGGCCCCATACCTACGGGATCGTATCAACCACCGATGAGCTGTACCAGATGATTGAAAAGGGCCTGCATATAGAATTGCTGAACTTTTTGGCGGATGTGGAGCAAGAGGATTACTACCTCTGGCTGGACGATATTTTCTTTTATGTGGAGAAAAAGCCGCTCTACTATGCCCAGCTTTATTTCGCCCAGGGCCCCGCCTGGCTGGGGGAGGAGAAGTATCCCGAGGCCAGCCGCAGCGAGTATGAGACGGTGCTCTCCTGGCGGGTCAGCCAGGCGCCGCATGTGATCGCGTCGGAGATATCCCACGGCAAAGCCGGGCGGGAGATTACGGAGACGGACAGCTGGCTGAAATATACGAGGCTGGAAAACCGGGAGGTGCTGGAATCCAGGGCGTATGAACAGTGCGTGCGCCTGATGGAGGCATACCCGGACCAGATGGAAGTCTATTATGAGGACGAGAGCTTTATCTGCTTCCATTTGGAGCAGAACCTGGAAAATCCCTGCAACCTGGCCCTGGCGGGGGAGCGGTAGGCCCCTGCCGCCAAGGACGGCGCGGGGAGGAGGGGGATTTGCAGCTGATATGGGAAACGAGCCGCAGATATACGGGAAAGGCCTGGTATCTGTAGTCACCCCGGTGTTTAACGGGGAAAAATACGTGTCCAGGCTGCTTCAGTCCGTTTTGGACCAGACGTATCCCCGTGTGGAGATGATCCTGGTGGACGATGGGTCGGAGGACCGCACGGTTTTGGCCGCGGAGCGCTACCGGGAGCAGTTTGCCCGGAAGGGATACCGGTATGAGATTATACGGGCGCCGCACAAAAACGCCTCGGCGGCGCTGAACCGGGGCCTGCCCCTTGTACGGGGGGAATACCTGGTCTGGCCGGACGGCGACGACAGGCTGGCCCCGGAGTCCATAGAGGCGAGGGTGAGGTTCCTTTTGGAAAACCCCGCTTACAGCTGCGTCCGGTCCCTGCCCTCCTATTTTGACGATAAAACCGGCCTGCCGGCGAAGGCGCAGGAACGGCGGGGGGAGCTGGCAAAGGAGGAGCTGTTCTGGGATGTGCTGGAGGGGAAAACCTTTGTGTGCTGCGGCTGTTACATGCTGAAATCGCAGCGCTTTTTTGAAATCTATCCCGAAAAAAGGATCCCGGAATACGATGTCGGGCAAAACTTCCAGATGCTGCTCCCGTTTTTGTACCGCTACAAATGCCCCACCGTCCAGCGGGAGCTTTATGAGGTGGCGGTGCGGGAGGGGAGCAGCTCCAGGCGGGCCTTGTCGGAGCGGGAGAGGGCGGAACGGTATGAGGGGTTTGAACGGCTGGTCGATGACATCGCCGCCATATGCGCCATTCAGGACAAACCGTCGGAAAAACGGCTGCTGCAATGGAAGCTGCGCAGGCGGCTGGACTTGGCGCGGAGCACGGGGAAGTGGGATCAGGCGGTGAGGGCGCTCTGGCGGTTGTGCCTGGCCGGAGGCGGGAGATGGCCGTGAAAGGGCCGCCCGTGCAGATCGGGAAAGGGAAGCGGGTCGCATGGTGTTTGCAGTGATGCCGTCCATTGGAATAGCTCTGATAGCGGCCGGCGTGCGGCTCCGGGCCGGAGGACGGCTGGATGCCGACCTCTGCGCCCTGTGGGGCGGGATCGGGGCGCTGCTTGTCCTGGCGGAAGCCCTGCCGCCGGTAAGGGGGCTGCTCAGCGGGCTGAAGGCGGAAACGGCGTGGATGGTTCTGGTTTGCGGAAGTTTTCTGGCCTGCCTGGGACTTTGGGGCAGCATGGAACTGTCGGCCGCGTGGGAACGGCGGCGGGAGCGCCGTATGGAGCGGACCCTGCGGATGGGCGGCAAGAAAAGCCTGCTGTTTGTGGTGAATACCCTGGGAAGGGCGGGGGCGGAAACCCTGCTGATGCAGGTGCTCAGGGGCGTTCACGACGACGGTTACCAGGTGTTCCTTTACGCGCTGATCGGCCAGGGGGAGCTGTTTGGAGAGGTCCCGGATTACGTAACTGTGCTGAACCGCCATCCCAGCACGATGTCCGTCCTGTCCCGGAGGGGACGGCGGAGGCTGCGGAGCGGCTGTACGGCGAGAGGACGGCCGCGGACACGGCAGATACGCCTGTGGAAACAGAGAAAAACGCGGACAGCGCGGCAGGGAACCGCGCGGAAAGGAAGGAAAGTATGACAAAGGTAATGACGATTGAGGGAATGATGTGCGGACACTGCACAGGCAGGGTACAGAAGGCCCTGGAGGCCATAGAGGGCGTGAGCGCCGTCACTATGAGCCTGGAGGCGAAGACGGCCACAGTGGAGCTGGCGGCGGAGGTCTCTGAGGAGGCCCTGACCGCGGCGGTGGCCGAGGCCGGCT
>OFHO01001743.1_pt1 | contig 14866 bp, 12 predicted proteins | sample 1521531 | NCBI WGS metagenome assembly OFHO01 (sample SAMEA3504124, study PRJEB24116) | mouse gut metagenome | biome: mouse gut; feature: mouse-associated habitat; material: faeces | place: Denmark | collected 2011
GTTTACAGCGTGGACTACCAGGGTATCTAATCCTGTTTGCTACCCACGCTTTCGCTCCTCAGTGTCAGTTATGTGCCAGATAGTCGCCTTCGCCACTGATGTTCCTCCAGATATCTACGGATTTCACTCCTACACCTGGAATTCCACTATCCTCTCACACACTCAAGTGTAGCAGTTTCAAAGGCAGTTCCCACGTTGAGCGCGGGGATTTCACCCTTGACTTGCCATACTACCTACGAGCGCTTTACGCCCAGTAATTCCGATTAACGCTCGCACCCTCCGTATTACCGCGGCTGCTGGCACGGAGTTAGCCGGTGCTTCCTTTGCAGGTACCGTCAATTCACTGCTGATTAGCACAGTGACCGTTCTTCCCTGCTGACAGAGGTTTACGATCCGAAGACCTTCATCCCTCACGCGGCGTCGCTGCGTCAGGCTTTCGCCCATTGCGCAATATTCCCCACTGCTGCCTCCCGTAGGAGTCTGGACCGTGTTCCAGTTCCAGTGTGACTGATCATCCTCTCAGACCAGTTAACCATCGTCGCCTTGGTAGGCCTTTACCCCACCAACCAGCTAATGGTACGCGGACTCATCAAAAAGCAACAGCATATGCAGAGGCCATCTTTCCCACATAAGATAGATATGCAGCGTATTCGGTATTAGCAGCCGTTTCCAGCTGTTATCCCAAACTTCTTGGTAGATTATCCACGCGTTACTCACCCGTGCGCCACTTTACTCGTACCCGAAAGTACTTTCACGTTCGACTTGCATGTGTAAGGCACGCCGCCAGCGTTCAATCTGAGCCAGAATCAAACTCTCCAGTTGAAAATTTATGATTCCGTCTGAATTACATAGAATTCAAACAATTGAACTCAAAGCTCATTTATTATTCCATTTCGCTCTTCAATTATCAAAGATCCGTTCCCGTAAACCCGCCCCGGACTTCTTTGGAAAAACATCCGCAGCCGGTTCCGAAAACTTTTCAGCGGTCAACCTGCATGGTATCGACCATTTGCAGCTTCAAAAAACAAAATTCCTTTCCGGAAACCTGCACCCTTGTCCTTGTGTCCAAAGCACATTTGTTTCTTCAAGCCGCGAGGTGTGTTTATGCACCCTTTTGCCCAAACTGTCAAGAACTTTTTTTACAATTTTTTTTATTTTTTTTTCAAAAAGTCCTTTCTCTCTCAGACAACGAAGAGAGTTAATGCCACGTATTCCCGACCTTGTCAACTTAAATCTACAGTATTTAAGCCATTTTTTAAAATTTAAATTTTAAGTCTGTTAATCCGGTGTGTTTTAAAATAATTTTAATTAAATGCATGCATTCAATTTTCATCAATCAGCGCAAAAGGAATTTTACTCTTCATGGAGGCTAAAATTTCTTTCATATATTTTGTATCATGAGGAGAAAAAATCAACTTTAACAGGGTTTGTTTTGGCTCCAAGACCGTAAACATAGCAACATTGTCATACGCTTCTAGCAAAAAGCGGAACATAGCCATATGCTTTGGATCCAGCTGCAAATAAAGCACACTGCTTGCTTTTGCCTCTGCCAACTGCCGAGGCGGACGGTATCTGCTGTCATTCATTTTCTAAAATGCCAAGGAATAAAAAAGGCTCTTGCGAGCCCCAACTATTTATCACGATAGGTAATTCTTCCACGAGTAAGGTCATAAGGAGATAATTCAACTTTAACCTTATCTCCCGGAAGGATACGGATATAAAATTTGCGCATTTTACCTGAAATATGAGCAAGAATTTCATGCCCATTTTCTAATTGTACTCTGAACATTGCGTTAGGCAATGCTTCTTCTACTACGCCGTAAATTTCAATGGCTTCTTCTTTTGCCATATTCCCTCCTCGTTTTTACTCGAAAGAAATTTGCATAATTTTGCATAGTTGTCAACTGTTAAGAATAGTTGGCAATAAATAACCCAGCTTTTGGTACTAAAAGCCCCTGTGTCTTCCCATGTTTATATCTTTAATATACATGGACGCACTGGACGAGAGCCTGAATAATCCCTATCAGCTCTAAACTGTTTGTTTGCTGAACGACTGTATCAGAAGCGATAAGGGGGACCGGGGGGAATTCTCCCCTCCGGAAAAATCAATATAAGCATAAAAAAAGGCTCCCAAAATGAGAGCCTCCTTCATATTTTCAAGTTAATAATTACTCACCTGCGGGCAAATCAAAACTGCGGTTTTCCTTCTTGACGTCCAGAGCAATCTTCCAAAGGAGAGATACCACCAATGCGCCAACAGCAAAAATACCGCAAGAAATGGTTATTTCAGCAAAAGTTGGGCTATAGACAGTTAAGTATTCAAACGGGGTGGGGTTAAAACCGCCGATAAGAAGACCTAAGCCCTTATCAATCCATGTTGCAATAACAAGCAGGATTAATGTCCAAGGAAGTAAGTTTTGGTTTTCTCTGAATTGAGGGAACAGCAAAAGGATAACAGAAATAATAGCAAGTGCTGCCGCTACCCACATCCATGCGCCAATCCAAGCTCCTTCAGCACCAACAACACCGAAAAGGGCTTGGATAGGAAGGTAGTGGCTTGGAATACCGCTGTAAAATGCTGTAAAGAGTTCCAAACAGAAGAAGAACACGTTGAGGCACATTGCATAGGTAATGATGAGGGTAAGTGTCTTGATGACTGATTTTCCGCAGTCAAAGCCGGCAATTTTCTTCAAAAGCATAATCAGGAGAAGCAGAATTGCAGGACCTGAACAGAATGCGGAAGAGAGGAAACGTGCTGCCAAGATAGCTGTTAACCAGAAGTGACGTCCCGGCAAACCGGCATAAAGGAAAGCTGTGACCGTATGGATAGAAAATGCCCAGAAAATGGAAATATATACAAGGTATTTAATCCATTTCGGAGGAGCCATGCCCACTTTGTCAGCTTCCAGAGTTGTCCAGCCGATAACGGCATTCAGCACGAGATAACCTGTCAAAACAGTTGCATCCCAGAAAAGAACAGAGTTTGGAGTCGGGTGCAGGATAACGTTGAGTACACGATGCGGCTGTCCCATATCCACAACAATGAAAAGCATACACATGATAACGGCACCAATGGCGAGAAACTCACCAAAGATAATCACACGTTTGAATTTTACATAGTGGTGGAAATAAGCAGGAAGCACGAGCATAACAGCAGACGCTGCAACCCCTACCAAATAGGTGAACTGTGCAATATAAAATCCCCAAGAATTATCCCTTGTCAGCCCGGTAATGCCAAGACCGTACATGAGCTGATAAACATATACACAAGCAGCGATGGCGATAATTGTACACAAAAAGCCAAGCCATGCATAATATTTAGGTGAACCTTTTAATACTTTCTCAAGCATATGCGCCTCCTAAATAATATAGTATACGCCCGGATCCGTACCAAGTGACGGTTTACGGCGTATAGTAAAGTTTTCAGCTAATGCTTGACGGACATCAGACTCAGGATCATTCAAATCACCAAACAAAATCGCACCATTGGAAGCTTCAACGCAAAGCGGAAGTTTGCCAAGTTCCAGACGTTCAGCACAGAAGGTGCATTTTTCAACAACACCGCGCATACGGGAAGGATATTCGTAATTTAAATCTTCCGGTTTGATGTATTGGCGCGGATCAGAGAAGTTGAAAGAACGGGAACCGTAAGGGCAGGCAGCCATGCAGAAGCGGCAGCCTACACAGCGGTGATAGTCAATAGCAACAAGGTTTTGTGAAGTCAAATATGTTGCTTTTGTTGGGCAGACACGCACACAGCTCGGATTTGAGCAATGGTTGCAAAGCATAAAATAGGGACGATTTTTTACTTCCTCGGGCAGAAGAGGTGAAGTATCGTCGGTAAAAGCATGGTGGAATTTATCGTGCCAAATCCATTTAATTTCCTTTGCACCGTCAATTTTCGGTACATTGTGGAATTTATGGCAGGCTTCGATAATTGGCAACATATCTTCTTCAGTTTCAAACTTGCGGGTATCAATAACCATGGCAAAGCGTTTGCCGTGCACTGCATTTTCAGAAACCTTATAAGAACCGTCACCAGCTTCTTTTGCTGCGGTAACAGCCTTTGCTGCGCTTGCCCCGACACCAGCAGCGAGGGCAAAAGTAGAAAGACCCGCAACTTTCAAAAAGTAACGTCTATTAGCATTCATTATTTATTCCCCTGAGGCTGAATGTGACAATCCCAGCAATACGGTTCAACAGCGTTTTGGTCGTGACACTTTTTGCAGAAATTATCGTAGTCAGTATGACAAGCTAAACAAGTCTTTTGCAAACTTGTTTCCCATTCCTTACCTGTGCTTGAAACATACACACGTTTTTCTTCACGAAGGGCTTTATCACGCCATTCAATCAGAAGTTCCATGTGGTTTGCACGCATCCATGCAGCAGGTTCCACACATTCCAGTGCTTCCCCATTTTCACCGACAGGTTTTGCAAGCTCAGGATAATTATATTGAGGAGTGAAGATATTAATCCAGATCGGGCAGGTAAAAAGCACAACAAAGAGGATAATACCGGTAATAACATATTTTGAGTTATACATTATGCATCTCCTCCATTTTCTTGTTCACCGGCTGCTTCTTCAGGAGCTTCATCCGGAGCTTCTTCGGGTTCCGGATCGGGAAATTCCAAGTCTTCCTGACGCAAATCCATGGTGCGCGGCTGTTCTTCATCTTTCATGACAAGAGCATTTGCAACAAGTTCATGAAGACCGCTGACATCGACTTCCGGTACCCAGTAATTCATAAGCGGAGGCAAAATGGCGCGGTCAAGGGCACACATGCAGGCAAGACGGTTTACATTATGGTGATCAGCTACCCAGCGCACGGCATTGGCACGCGGAAGACCGCCGCGCATGCGCAAGTCCATAACTTCTTCCGAGTTCAAACCGGAACCCGCACCGCAGCAGAAGGTTTCTTCACGAATGGTATGTTCGGGCATTTCAAAGAAGTTGTTGCAGACTGCTTTCAAAATAGTACGGGGTTCTTCAAAGCAGCCCATAGCACGGGACGGGTTGCAGGAGTCATGCCATGTCGTAATCAAATGATCGTTTCTTTCCGGACGCAGTTTGAGCTTATTGTGTTTGATAAGGTCAGCAGTAAACTCAACAATATGTACCATTTTTGTTGCTTTTGCGTTTTCAAAAACAGTGCCGGTAATAGGTGAAACGGGGGTTGTCATATTCGGAGGAGTAGGTCCGTTATAGGTAGCCATGTATTGGTTGATTACACGCCACATGTGACCGCATTCGCCGCCTAAAATCCATTTAGCGCCGAGACGTTCCGCTTCATGATACATTTTTGCATTGAGTTTCTTCGCCATATCAAAGGATACGAAAGAACCGAAGTTACCGCCTTCGGAAGCATAGGTTGACAGGGTATAGTCAAGCCCGATTTCGTGGAAAAGCATCAGGTACCCCATAAAGGTATAAATACCGGGGTCAGCAAAAACGTCGCCGGAAGGAGTGATAAAGAGGACTTCGTGTCCTTTTTCATTTAAAGGAGGATTGATGCGGACGCCGGTTACGGTTTCAATATCATCGCATAAAAACTCCACAATTTCTTTGAACGCATGGGGCTGAATACCAAGGTGGTTGCCTGTGCGGTTACAGTTGGCAACAGGTTCCATAACCCAGTTAATGCCGAGACCGAGTTCATACATAAGTTCACGAACAATGGCGGTAATTTCAGCCGTATCGATACCATAGGGGCAGAACAAAGAACAGCGGCGGCATTCCGTGCATTGGTATGCGTAAGAGAAAAGCTCTTTGACAACATCTTTATCCACCGCTCTTGCACCGGCGACTTTGCCCAGAATTTTACCGGCAAAGGTAAAATCTTTACGGTAAATGGAGCGCAAAAGTTCTGCACGCAGTACGGGCATATTTTTGGGATCATTGGTGCCGAGGAAGAAGTGGCATTTATCAGCACACGCACCGCAGCGCACACAAGTATCCATGAAAACTTTTAAAGAACGGTGTTTTTCAAGGCGTTCTTTTAATCCGTTATACAAAATTTCTTCCCAATTTTCAGGAAGGTTCCAGTCTTCATCCTCGGGAGCCCATGGGTGGGCATTGACAAAACCCATTTTTTCCATGGTTTCAGGTTTAGCCGGATAAGGATAACGACCCGGAATAAACTCAGCTTTAATGTCCATCCAGCCTTTATCGGGAAATCGAGCAGGCGTTTGAGCCAAAAGCTGATCAGAGGTAGGCATTTTAGCCATATTCTATCTCCTTAAGCTGGTTCTTTTTCGTTTTGTTCGGAATCTTCCGGTTCGTCAGCTTTTTCTTCAAGAGGCTTATCTACGGGAAGTTCAGCTTCGACCATCAGTTCACGGAAATCATCTTCATACGCCGCATAGGTATGGAATTTCTTGGGAGGATTCCATGGGTTAATGTGGCGAATTTCACGGGTATTACACTTGATATTACGTGTCGGGGAGAAAAAGATACCGCCCATGTGCATGAGTTTTGAGAATGGGAAGTAAATAAGAAGCACGCTTACAAAAGTGACGTGAATAAAGAAGATAGGTCCAATTTGTGATACTTGTTCCATGGAAGGGAAATTAAAGGTTGCAAGACCCATGAGTACCACTTTCACCATTGCAATATCAACTTTATCGATATAACGCATGCAAATACCGGATCCAACTACCGCAAGCAGAAGCAAAAGGGCAAAATAATCGGCAGGCAGGGAAAGATAGCGCAGTCTTTCGTTACAAAGACGGCGAAGAAGCAAAAAGCCGAGCCCTGCAAGAATTAATGCATTTGACATGAAAAAGCGCGGTGTTCCGACCTGAAAAAGACCGTCCAGAAATTCAATCGTATTGATGCAAAGGGGAACAGGCTCAAGAATAAAACGTGCATGGCGAATAACAATAACGAGCATGCTGTAATGGAAAAGCAAAGCAAAAAGCCATAACCATTTTGAAGAATAGTACGTAATGCGTGGTGTTCCGTTGTCATCTGTACGCACAGCTCTTGTGTTTCTAAAAAGAGATCTGAATGCGAAGATTTCCAAAGCCATGCGTCCCAGAAGTCCCATATTGGATGTGGGGCAATCAAGACGCGCAGGCTTAATCCAGTCAAGGGATTTTTCTTGTCCGCCAGTTGTTGGAATTGCAAAAGGTACCGGGGATTTTGCCCAATACACTACTCGCATTATGAAGCCAATGATAAAGACAAGAAGCGCCACGGCAGGCAAAAGCACGCCCAGCACATATTTCAAGCCAATCAAAGCTCCACCCCAAGCAATAGCAAGAATGATTAAAATTGCGCCTAATGCAATAGCCATTCCATTACTCCTCAGAGTTGTTGTTAGTTGACATTTTTTCCTCCCGCAGTCTTGCCCAGCGGATAACCTGGGATTGGCTGCGATGTATTTCCTCAACCCGTAAATTAAACACTTTTTCCCTGTCCGCAGAATATAAATCCATGGATAAGAGTAAAAGACCGTCAATACGAGCCGCTACCGTAAAAAAATCCTCAAAAATTTCCTGTAAAACTTTTGAGTCTTTATTGTTTTTGACAAGGTTGTCAAATACTTCCTCTTTGAATAATGTCTTTAGCTGAGCCATGGGACCAACCGCTCTTGAAGCGGGCATTTCCTGTATGGCACGGAGTTTGACGAGCTCATTCAAGGCGGCATGCACATCGGAAAACTCTATATCATCGCCAATGACGGCATCATAGAGAGTTGATAAGCTCGTTTGGGTAATAATCCCAATGGGATTTTTAAATTTATCTGTGCTTGTACGAATAAAACCTGTACTTCCCAAAGGATAGGCAGCATAATATTTATCCACCCATTTTTGCAAAAGAATGTCTTTTTCCTGTTTCACTTTATCCGTAAAAAGCATATCTACTCCAAACAAAGAAATAGCACAATTTTCTAATAAAAAAGCTTGTTTATTTAGCAATTTAATGTTAATAAAAATACATAAAGCTGACACTCATGCCATTATCTTGGGTGACCCTACCTTAAAAAGAGTTTAACTACAAGATATTTTAATAAAAAAAAGTTAATTTTTTTTATGGGTTTCTAAGGTGTGTCGTCATTATGAGCACAACATATTGAAATTATTAGTAAAATTAGGAAAATATGAAATAAATTTATATAATAAAATCAATAAGTTATAAATAAATGACGACACTGCCTACTAAACTATTTAATTTTGTTGCCGAAATTAAGGCTATAGTAAAATTTTGCTTTCATAAACTTTATAATAACGAGGATATGCTATGAAACTCACTGCCAAACTGCTTTTATCCTTTGGAGCAACCATTGCCTTAATTGCAGCTATCTCCTGTCTCTCATGGTTCGCTACGGCAAAATATGACAGACAAAAAGAGGTTCTTCTTCTTTCAGAAACTATTATTTCTGATATCATGGCAACAGAAAGCCAAGTGGCAAAAGCCATTATTGACTATAAACCCGAGCCCATTCAAGAAGCCTATAAAAAACTGGAAAACGGAAAAAACACGGCAACGAAATTATTAGCTATTGTTACCAGTCAGGAAAACAAAGAGCACTTGAATAATATCCTTAATAATATCAGTCAGTACAATCCTATCCTCAATCAAATTGAAACGCTCATAAGAGATTTTAATAGAATTTTGGGTGAAGCCGGCAAAGCAGCCAATGAGGTTCAAAGCACTTTAAATGAAATTATCGGTGAAACAGAAAAAAAATACAATCTCACCGGCAATGCGGAAGAATATATCATTGCAAGCGATATTGCCCTTGTTGCTGCAAATATCCGTTATGCACTCATGGCATTTTTATTCACGGAAACCGATACGGCCTATCAAAATGCAATGAATGTTATTGACAATGCCAACACACTTTTTAATCGCAGTGATGTAAAAAATAATTCTATTTTTACAAAAAGCATTTCTGACATCAGAACCTATCTTGATCAGGTAAAACCTCTTCTCGAAACCGGATCAAAAATCGGAAACTTGCGCGTAGAATCCAATAAAGGCGTACAATACGCATTGCAGGAATCCACTGCCGTTACTAATCTTGCCATTACTTTATTCAACAATGTCAGCCAATCTGTACGCTCACAGCTTGCCATCGCAAGTATTGTTGCTGTCATCTTGGGTATTTTGCTGACTATCATTATCAGCAGAAACATTATGAAACAGCTTGGTACGGATCCGGGTCAGCTTTCAGTCATGGCTGAACGCGTTACCAATGGAGATTATGACATCAACGATGGTAAAGAACATGTCGGTGTATACCACAATATCATTATGATGGTTGAAAAACTGAAAGAAACCCTGCAGTTCTCTCAAAATATTCTTTCCTGCATGCCTATCCCCGTGGCAGTCTTTGGCGGCAACAACAAACTCAAATACGCCAACAAAGAAATGATGAATTTGCTTGAAATTACTAAAAAAATGGAAGACTGCATCGGCGAAACCTCAGGCACCTTCATGTATCGTGAGGAAAACTTCAACACGGCAACAGCTAAAGCCATTGCAAGCAAACAAGCCGGCAAATTGGATATTCAATACGAAACCCATAAAGGCAACCATATCAACGTTGCAACCATTGCCCAGCCTATTTTTGATGAACATAACAATATTTCCGATGTTATCAGCGTATGGCAGGATATTACGGAAAGCGTACGCCAAAACAAGATTATTGCAGATTCCCACCAAAATATGCAAAATATCGCCATGGAACTGGAACAGGTTGCAAGTATTGCTTCCTCCGCTTCCGAACAGCTTTCTGCCCAAATAGAACTTTCTGAACGCGGCGCCCAAGACCAAGCCGACCGTGTTGCGACCACGGCGACAGCCCTTGAAGAAATGAATGCAACCGTTCTTGAAATCGCCCGCAACGCAGGCACCACTTCCGACAGCGCATCCAATGTTCGTTCAGAAGCTTCTTCCGGTTCCGAATCCATGCAGGAATGTGTAAAAGCTATGGTGGAAGTTCGTGAAGAATCCTTAAAACTCCAGTCTGAAATGGGCGTTCTTTCCGAACACGCACAGGCTATTAACGAAATTATGAACGTGATTTCCGATATTGCCGACCAAACCAACCTCCTTGCCTTGAACGCCGCTATCGAAGCTGCCCGTGCCGGTGAAGCAGGACGCGGATTTGCGGTTGTTGCTGACGAAGTCAGAAACCTTGCGGAAAAAACCATGACCAGTACCACCGATGTCGGCAATGCGATTTCCGCAATCCAAAAATCCACTGCTGACAATACCCGTCTTGTCATAGACGCAGTAACAAAGATTGAAAAGGTAACCGAAATGGTAAGCCATGCAGGTGAAGCACTCCTTGGCATTGTCCAGCTTGCCGATACAACCGCCGATCAGGTTCGTGCCATTGCAACAGCTTCTGAAGAACAATCAGCCACCAGCGAAGAAATTACCCAATCTGTGGACAGTATCAACAATATTGCGAAAGAAAACGCAAACAACATGCAGGAAGCCCGCAAGGCAGTTGAAGAAGTGGTTAACCAAAGCCATGTTCTCAGCCAGCTTATCGAGCAGCTGCAAAGTCAAAATAAGGAATAACCATTAACTATATAAGAGCTTTCTGTAAAGGAAAGCTCTTATTATTTTATCAACACCTAAACATATAATAATACCCAAAACTCCCTTAACAGAGAAAACTCCTCTGTTTGAAATTTTTTTGATAAGGCAACAGGATAAGCCAAGAATACTATATTGGTAATTGGCTTAACTCGATAATTATAGTATGATATATTAAAAAAATTCATTACGTTCCAAAGAGATTTTTATGAACTTGTCAATCTTACAACGAATGTTAGCATTTATTTTACTCCCTGCAATTATTGGGCTTATTGCTGTGACAGCATTGAACTACCATTCAGCAAACACAGCTTTGAACAATCAAATTAATGAAGAATTGCAGCTGGTTTTGCATGGACAGAAAGTTGAACTTTCCAATACGGTTAATCTGCTCAGCAGTACCATGACTAATTTTGCCTGTAACACTGATGTCATTAAATTTCTGCGTCTGAAAGAAAGCGCCGATACGGAGAATACAAATGATGAAACAGCGGTGCTGGAACAAAAATTAAAAGAAAATATTTTGCAGCTGGTTAAAAATTATGGTTTGCTGCGTGATGTCGGTCTGGTAGACAAAAATGGTACTGTTCTTATTCACTCCACAAAAAGTTTTATCGGAAACAGCGTTGCTGACCGTAAATATTTTCAAGCTGCCCTGCAAGGGGGAATAGAGCCTGTCACCATTCAAAGCAAGGCAAACGGACGTTTATCCTCTGCCGCAGGATTCCCCGTCAAAGACGGTGATTCCATTATCGGCGTTGTTTATACAACCACAGCCTTGGAAGAAATGGCGCACACAACAACTGATACCGTCCAAATCGCCCAAACCGGAAAATGTTTTGTTTATGATAAAACCGGCAAACTGCTCATGCATCCTGACACAAAACTTGTCGGCGCAGAAGACGGCAGCCAGCCATGGTTCCAGTATATGCTGAGTGCACAGGCAGGACATTATGAATATGAACAGAATGATGCCAAAATGCTGGCATATTTTGACCGTATTCCTTTAGCTGACTGGCTTATCATTATCAGCGTTGAAAAAAATGATATACTCGCCCCTGTCCGTTCCATGTTCACACAAAGCGTTCTGGCTGCCTGCCTGACCATGCTGATCGTGGGACTGATTATTGTCTTTGTTGCCAAAGACATTGTCGGAGTATTGCGAAAACTGGCGTCATTTATTGAAAGAATTGCCCGCGGTGAATTAAATCTTCCTGCAGACGAAGAAGCCGCCCTTGTCCGCGGCGGAAAACGCGGTGATGAAGTTGGCATCATGGCAAGAGGAACAAAAGAAATGCTTGATGGTCTGCGGCGCCTTTTAAATACCGAAGAACAAAAAGCAGAAGCGGAAGAAGCGGCAAAAAAAAGCGGCTCTCGCCATGGCAGAAGCACAGGAACAGAGCAAAATCGCCAATGCCCAGCGGGAAAATATGCTTTCAGTAGCACAGGAATTGCAGCAGATAGCCACTATTGTTTCCTCTGCTTCCGAACAGCTTTCAGCTCAAATCGAGCTTTCAGGACGCGGCGCACAAAACCAAGCTGACCGTGTTGCAACCACAGCGACTGCCCTTGAAGAAATGAACGCAACCGTTCTCGAAATTGCCCGCAACGCCGGTACAACTTCCGACAGCGCTTCCAATGTGCGTTCCGAAGCTTCTGCCGGTTCAGAATCCATGCAGGAATGTGTACGTGCAATGATAGGCGTAAAAGAAGAATCCTTGAAACTGCAAACTGAAATGGGCGTTCTTTCTAACCACGCAGAAGCAATTAACGAAATTATGAACGTAATTTCCGATATTGCCGACCAAACCAACCTCCTTGCCTTGAACGCCGCTATCGAAGCTGCCCGTGCCGGTGAAGCAGGACGCGGATTTGCGGTTGTTGCTGACGAAGTCAGAAACCTTGCGGAAAAAACCATGACCAGTACCACCGATGTCGGCAATGCAATTTCCGCAATTCAAAAATCAACCGCTGACAATACGCGCCTTGTTGTGGACGCAGTAGCAAAGATTGAAAAGGTTACGGACATGGTAAGCCACGCAGGCGATGCGCTCCTCGGCATTGTTTCCCTTGCGGATACAACAGCCGATCAGGTTCGTACTATCGCAACAGCCTCTGAAGAACAATCCGCAACCAGTGAAGAAATCACTCACTCTGTGGAAAGCATCAACAGTATTGCCAAGGAAAACGCGAACAACATGCAGGAAGCCCGCAAGGCAGTTGAAGAAGTGGTAAACCAAAGCCATGTTCTCAGCCAGCTTATTGAGCAATTGCAGGCATCAAAATAATAATTATTAACTAAATAAACATAAGACGAGCTTTTTCTCAAAAAGAAACAGCTCGTTTTTTTTTTATTAAAAAACCTATTCTCTTTTTGTAAAATACCGTTAAACAATATTGACAATTAATTTTAATCTATTAAGCTAATGAACAAAAATTATTTGTCAATTTTTAATTTTATTTTGCACTGTCAAAGAAATTTGCTCCCGCAGAGCATGAAATAAAAAAGGATGTGCTATATGAAACTTTCCAACAAATTGATTGCGTCTTTTAGTTGCCTCATAATTCTCCTTTTGATTATGTCTGGATTATCATGGCATGCCGTAACGGAATTTACAAGGCAAAAAGACTTTTTGGCTAAAACAGAAGACTTTGTTTCCGATGTTCTGAGAGTGAACGGCGAAGTTTTAACTGCTATTGCTACAAATGATACACAGGCAGTAAACAAGGCAGCAGCAGATTTTGCAGATAATGCCTCATCTATTGAAGATCTGATGAGCCTTGCAAACATGGAAAAAACCAAAACCCTTTTTGAAAACATAAAAGAAGAATCTGTAGTCCTGCCGCGAATTATTAATGGTTTAGGCAGTTCTTTTGACCAAATCCGTAAAATTGACATAGGTCTTGGTATTATTGGTTCCGATATTATTAAGGAACTTGAAACCCTCACCGCTGACGCTGTAAATAAATACAATATTACAGGCAATGCAGATGCCTATATGCGTCTTTCTGAATTTGACTCCATGATGATGCAGCTTCGTCAAGCTTTGGCTAACTACCAAATGAGCAAAACAGAAGAAACATTAAAAGCTACCTATAATCAAATTGATAAAATCAAAGCCCTGGCTGATGCAAATAAAAACAATGCCGTATACGGAAGCATGCTTGAAAGAGCAGTCAAGTATACCGATGAAAGCATTCCTCTTATCAATGCTCACATTGCATTGCAAAAAGGTATTGCAGAAGGTTCTGTCCGTGTAATGAAGCTTGAAGAAAGCGGCAAAGAATTATCCGTTATCGCCCGTCAGCGTTTTGAAGCAACAAAACAAAGCACCATTATGCAAATTATCACCATTGGCGGTATTGCAATCGTTATTGCTATTTTCCTGACAATTTTCATCAGCCGCAACGTACTCAAACAGCTTGGAGCTGATCCTCAGGAGCTTTCTGATATGGCAACCCGTGTAACCAACGGCGACTACGACATCAACGACGGACAAGAACATGTCGGTGTGTACAACAACATTCTTATCATGGTTGAAAAATTGAAAGAAACGCTCGAATTTTCTCAAAGCATTCTTTCATCCATGCCTATTCCTATTGCTGTATTTGGCGCAAACAACAGACTCAAATACGCCAACAAAGAAATGATGAATTTACTTGAAATTTCCAAAAAAATGGAAGACTGTATCGGCGAAACCTCCGGTACCTTCATGTACCGTCAGGAAAACTTCAATACGGCAACAGCTAAAGCTATCGCAAGCAAAGAAATAGGGCATTTGGATCTTGAATATGAAACCCATAAGGGCAAGCATATCAACGTTTCAACCATTGCACAGCCTCTTATTGACAGCCATAACAACATTACAGACGTTATCAGCGTATGGCAGGATATTACCGAACGTGTGCGTCAAAACAAAGTTATTGCTGAATCTCACCAAAATATGCAAAATATTGCAGCTGAACTGGAACAGGTTGCAAGCATTGCTTCCTCAGCTTCCGAAGAACTTTCTGCGCAAATTGAACTTTCTGAACGCGGCGCCCAAGATCAGGCAGATCGTGTTGCCACAACCGCGACTGCTCTTGAAGAAATGAACGCAACCGTTCTTGAAATTGCAAGAAACGCAGGCACCACTTCCGACAGCGCTGCTAATGTGCGTACCGAAGCTACTGCCGGTTCTGAATCCATGCAGGAATGCGTAAAAGCTATGGTGGAAGTTCGTGAAGAATCCTTGAAGCTGCAATCTGAAATGGGTGTTCTTTCCGAACACGCACAGGCTATTAACGAAATTATGAACGTGATTTCCGATA
>OFHO01001746.1_pt1 | contig 14858 bp, 16 predicted proteins | sample 1521531 | NCBI WGS metagenome assembly OFHO01 (sample SAMEA3504124, study PRJEB24116) | mouse gut metagenome | biome: mouse gut; feature: mouse-associated habitat; material: faeces | place: Denmark | collected 2011
AATCGAACAGGATCTTTGATGAACTTTTTATACGAACCAGCTTGCAAAACAGGGAATTTTCTCTTATCATAATATATGTCGGTGGTGCTGGAGCCTCATGAGCGGGACATGATCCCGTATATGGCAGGCACACTGGTATGTGAGAGAAAGAACGAACTGTGGAAGGTGCTGTTCTTTCTCTTTTTTTTGTTCCATAAAAACTATATCGGAATGACATGGGATGGTCAAGAGGAAAACGTGCCGCCTCCTGTAGCACACTTTTATAGACAGTGTTTAAAAACTGAGATTATAATTTGACGTTTTTGTGCGGGAGATAGGAACTTTAATTTGCTGGGCTACAACGTTGGTGTTCAGGCGGGTTGTATTTTGCTGTCTGCAATCCGCAGGATATTCTGAACAAGCCGACCATCAGCAATGGTAAATGACGAAAATCCCATCCGACAACAGAACAAATCTCATCGTAATGACCTAAACGGGGATTACCTAAACTGAAATGCCAACTATGGCTATGCGTAATGCCGAAAGGGGATAAATCTCAAGCGTAAAAACCAAGAGAGATGACGCTGAATATTCAGCATGGTAACGGAGCCGTCGTAGTAGTCCGGGGACCCTGGATTGACAGGGATAGCCGTAAAAGCGGAAGCGAATAATAACGCCCACATGGCGAAGGACGGCAGTCTATCGTTCAATACAAAAACAGGAAGGATGTGTGAGACATTGAGAGAACCAGTAAATGTATTGAAAAGTCTTTCAGAAAAAGCAAGCAACAAACAGTACAAGTTCCAAAGACTGTACAGAAATCTGTATAATCCGGAGTTCTACCTTCTTGCGTACAAAAATATTAGTCAGTCGCAGGGAAGTATGACGGCAGGTGTAGACGGAAAAAGTCTGGATGGCATGAGTGAGCGCAGGATAAATGCACTTATTGAAAGCCTGAAAGATTTTAGTTATCAACCGAACCCGGCAAGGCGTGTATATATTGACAAAAAGAACAGTACAAAAAAGCGTCCGCTGGGGATTCCAGCCACAGAAGATAAGTTGGTGCAAGAGATTGTCAAAATGATTCTTGAAAGTATCTATGAGCCAATGTTTTCAAAATCTTCACACGGATTCAGACCGAATCGAAGTTGTCACACGGCTCTCCAACAGATTCAAAACCAATTCACGGGAGTGACATGGTTTGTCGAGGGAGATATACACGCCTGCTTTGACAGCTTTGACCATCATATTATGGTGGAAATTTTAAGGGAACGGATTGAGGATGAGAACTTTCTGGCACTGATATGGAAAATGCTGAAGGCTGGATATATGGAGCAGTGGCACTATCATTGCAGTTATTCCGGCACTCCGCAAGGTTCCGGGGCAAGTCCGATTCTTGCAAATATTTATCTTTCAAAGATGGACGAGTTTGCAGAACAGCTAAAGGACAGTTTCGATAAAGGGAACTCACTATATAGCCTTGAATACCAGAGGGCGGCAAGTAAGCTTTACTATATCAGAAGAAGAAACCGTAGATACTGGACGGAATGGGGAGAACAGGAAAGAAAGGAAGCTCTGAAATTACAAAAAGAAGCACAGGCGAACATGCACAGTGTACCGAGTAAGAAGGCATGCAACCAAAATTATAAGAGATTATTCTATTGCAGATATGCAGATGATTTTCTGATAGGTGTTATTGGTTCCCATGAAGATGCGGAAAAAATCAAGGAAGAATTCCATATATTCTTGAAGACAACCCTTCATCTTGAAATGTCTGATTCAAAAACAAAAATCACACATGGACAAGATAAAGCACGTTTTCTTGGATATGACATCACGACGGCAAAAAAGCCGGCACTTATGTACGATTCTAAGAACCAACTAAGGAAAACACAAACAGGAACGATAAAGCTATATGCACCAAAAGATAAGTGGCAGGGCAAACTTTTGGAATATGGGGCATTGGGGATTCGCTATGACGCTAACGGTAAAGAAATATGGGATTCTCACCACAGAGGGAACATGATTCATATGACCGATGTGGAGATTGTGTCACAGGTAAATGCAGAAATACGTGGTATGTACAATTATTATTCCATTGCTAACAATGCGACGGTTATTAAAAATTTCGCATTCATTTTGGAATACAGCATGTACAAGACTTTTGGACTGAAATATCACAAGAGTGTTTATAAGGTACAGAGAAAATACAGGCATAATGGAATCTTTATGGTTCCATATAGCACGAAAGCCGGATTGAAATATTGTGAATTCTATCATGGTGGCTTTAAACGAAAGAAATCAGCCTGTAGATATGACCCGGATTTACTACCAGCTTATGTAAAATATGACAATCCTAATTATCTGCGGACAAGGATTAAAAATGGTGTCTGCGAACTATGTGGAAGTCGCACAGAAGATATTCGTATGCACCATATAAAATCATTGAAATCAATTAAAGCGGATAGTGAATGGAACAAACTAATGTTGGCTAAGCGTAGGAAAACGCTTGCAGTCTGCCCAGACTGTTATGCCACAATAACAAATAGCTGAAAGACTATGATAGATGGGGAGCCGTATACATCGAGAGGTGTAAGTACGGTTCTGGGGCGAGGCTATGGAAACCTGCTATGGAGACATAGCAAGGCGCTATAGTCTTAGCCTACAATATCCAGAGAGAGGATATTTTACCGAGCGAAAAAGCAAGGGCTTATGCCATGAAATACGAAGCGATGAAACACCAGGGCAGCAAAGGCGGCAGTACCCTTGACGAAGTGGGGGAAGCTGCTGGGGAGAGCGGAAAGACGGTACAGAGGTATGTATGGCTTGCAAGGCTCTCTGATGGCCTGCTTGACATGGTGGATAGGAAAAAGATAGGGATAGCACAGGGCGTGGACATTTCTTTCCTGTCCGATGAAGCTCAGCAGTGGGTATCTGCTACCTTAGAGGAAACAGGGGCAGGAGTGAACGCTTCCCAATCGGCAAAGCTGAAGGAATATGGCAAAAGCGGCGAGCTTACGCCTGCAATGGTAAGGCTTATATTGACAGAGGAAAAACCGAAAGAAAGAAAAGTGACAATCAAAGGCGATAAGATCAGCCAATATTTTCCAGAGGATTATTCCAATGACGATATAGAGGGTGTCATTCTTGAGCTTTTGGAGGAGTGGCAGAAGAAACAGTGAAGGAGGCGGTAAAATGGGCGAGCCATTGAAATTTGATTATTACTATGGCATTGAAGCAGAACAGTTTTCTTTTTACCGTGTTCCCCGCCTGTTGATCAAAGACGAGCGTTTCAAGGGGCTTAGCAGCGATGCTAAGCTCCTATATGGATTGATGCTTGACAGGATGTCACTGTCGATGAAAAATGGGTGGCTGGATGATGAAAATAGAGCATATATTATCTATGCTGTGGAGAACATCATGGAAGATTTGGGATGCTCTAAACCTACCTGCATAAAAGTCATTAAGGAGCTGGATGCAGATAACGGGATTGGGTTGATAGAGAAAAAACGCAGGGGGCTTGGAAAACCGGATATCATTTATGTGAAAAATTTTGCGTCTGTGCCGGAAAAAGAGAGTGAAGAAAAGCCTGCAAACGCTGATGTTTCCACAGAAGTAAAAAATCTTTACTTCAAGAAGGAAAGAAATTTGACTTCTGGAAGTAAAGAAACTGAACCTCAGCAAGTAAAAGAACCTGACTTCAAGAGGGAAAATAATTTGACTTCCGGAAGTAAAGGAACTGGACTTCAAGAAGTAAAAGAATTTGCCCCTAATTATAACAATACTAACTATAACAATCAGAACTATACTGATATGAGTTATACCAATCCTATCAATCAATCCACGGGAAATGCGGATGCGATTGATGAAACAAGCGCATATATGGCGCTGATCCGTAAAAATCTGGAATATGAACACCACATGAGATATGACCAGGACAGGGATATGTATGAGGAAATCTATGAAACTGTCTGTGATGTGGTCTGTGTGAAGCGCAGGACAATCCGCATCAATGGGGAAGAATACCCATATGAGCTTGTAAAATCCCGTTTCCTGAAGCTGAACAGCGGCCATGTGGAGTATGTCATGAGCTGCATGAGGGAAACTGTCACAAAGATCACCAACATCAGGGCATACCTGATCACGGCGCTTTACAATGCCCCCTCAACCATGAGCCATTACTACCAGCAGGAGGTGCAGCATGATATGTATGGCGGCGGGTGGGCGGAAAAAGGAATTACTTAACCAACTTCTGGACACAATGTCCAGAGGTGGCGGATATTCTGGATGGCGTGTATGATATTGCTGTGGAACAGGAAACGGAGGAACATATGGAGAAAAAAGCATACATTACAGAGGAAGAACAGAAAAAATGCCGGAAGGTGGCGGATGCCTTTGCAGAGCTTGAAGATGTGGACATCGTGGTAGTTGATGCTGGCAGGTATGGTTTTGTAAAGCTGCAATATTACACGCCGCCGACAGGCTTTGAGAATGATTCTACTTTCACGGACAGCAGAGAAATGTTTGAAGATTTGTGGGAGGAATGGCTTCATACACAGATCATTGTGCTTGCAAGGGAAATGGGCGCAGGTGATATTGACTACGATAATTTTTTCAAACGATTGCCAGAAGAAAAGCAGAATGAGCTTATGGGCAGGAAACAGATTTTCGCAGAAACAGCGGGAATAGAAATATGATGGGCCTGACAAAGTGTGGCGGGCGGCATTTTCAGCCTTGCCGGAAGTGTGATTATCTTTTCAATCACACTTCCGGCAAGGTTTCCAGGGGTACGGGGGTGGAAGACCCCTGTCTTAAAAAAATGATAAGTTGAGAACAGCGTAAGGGCAGTTATGAGTCAGTAGATTTGTAGCTGCCCTTTTTTTATTGTTTCCGGCAAGTGAACCAGGAAACGGGAAGGAGATTACTATGGAATCGTTACGGGATGTCAGGAGGGCAATGGAACGTGAGATAAAGAAAGGGAGCTGCCCGCTTATGTTTGACAGGCTGGAGTTTGGCGGCAAGCCTTTCCAGTTTATCATGTCAGAGGAAAAGCTGGATGAAGTGCTTGCGTATCTGTTAAGGCTAAAGTCTTTCCGGCAGTATGCGGAGAAAACCATAATCAACAACGTGTATATGGACTTGGATATGCTCTGCAGGAGGCCGCAGTTTAAACGTACCCATTCCGTCATAGACCGGGAGGGGATTTATGCCAGGGCGCAGAGGTACAAAAAGAGGTTACAGCCGGATTATGACAGGGGGCTGTGCCTGGAAACGGTGCGGTGCGTCTTTACACTTCCAGAGGGTGAGGCGGAGAAATACCGGATAACCCATGACGGGCATGAAACCTATGCCTTTATCATGTCAAACAAATATATCCTTGGCCTGTTTACCCATTGTGAAGCGGCAAGGAAATCCGTTGTTCCGGACGGGGCGGGGTATGGACACCTTACAGGGCAGGAACAGAGAATCGTGCTGCTTGAGGCCGTGGGGGAAGTGCTGTTCCAGGCATTATTGCTTGATGATGTGGAGTATGCGGGTAATGAGCTGTCTGCCAATCTCCACACGGTCTATTGCTTAAATGAAAAATGATAACTTCTGGACATGATGTCTAGAAGTGGGAGGGAGAAATAGATGTATTTTAAAGTGAAGATTGTCTATGGCATTATCTGCCGGGGGATTCCACCTTAGTGCATGGGTTTTCACAAAAAAGCAACAGGGAGGTGCTTCATGCAGGAGGAAGTAACACAAAAAACGATTGCCCTTGTGATCAAGACCGCAAAATTAGACGCCAACGTGCTGAAAGCCGCAATGAGGATGTACCTGAACCACCATAAGCAGAAAGCACAGAAAACGCATGGGAAAACTTCTGTGAAAAAACTCGTTGGCGAGGGCGTGGGGGTATCGTCGATTGAGGTCACGGATGGCAATATCAAATCTTTTGAGCGTACAGCCCGGAAGTACAATGTTGATTTTGCCATTAAGAAAGACAAGACAACCGAACCGCCTAAGTATGTGGTGCTTTTCAAGGGCAGGGATGCCGATGCAATCGCACAGGCATTCAAGGAATTTGTTTATGGTAATGAGAAAAAGAAAGGCAGGGTTTCCCTGAGAGAGAAGCTGAAGCATTTCAAGGACGCAGTGTCGCAGGACAAGAACCGGGAACGGAGCCGGGAGAAGAACAAGGACAGGGGGCAGAGCCTATGAGCAATATTATAAACGGCATAGCCAAAGATTTAAAATCAATCCCTGAAAAACTCAAGACAAAAACCGGGAATATTGACAAAAAGAAACTTGTCCTGATGAACCTGCCCTATGTGCTTGCAGGATATATCTGTGACAAGGTGGCGTGTCTGTGGCGGGTATCGCCGGGACGGGACGCTTCCGCAAAGATGATGGCGGTCATGGAGGGAATGGAGGGGCTGTTTTCCAATCCCCTGCCGAGTTTCTATCCAAGAGATCTGCTAATCGGGGTGTGCTGCGGCATCGCTTTAAGGCTTGCGGTGTATTTCAAATCCAAGAATGCCAAGAAGTTCCGGAAGGGTGTAGAGTACGGTTCCGCAAGGTGGGGCAATGAAAAAGACATAGAGCCTTACATGGATTCCGTATTTGAGAACAATATCCTGCTGACGCAGACGGAGAGGCTGATGATGTCGGGCAGACCAAGAGAGCCGAAGTATGCAAGGAATAAAAATATCCTTGTCATCGGCGGTTCCGGTTCGGGCAAGACGAGATTTTTCGTAAAACCCAACCTTATGCAGATGCACAGCAGCTATGTTGTCACTGACCCAAAGGGGACAGTGCTGGTAGAGTGTGGAAAGATGCTCAAAAAGGGCGGCTATAAGATAAAAGTCCTCAATACCATAAACTTTGCAAAGTCCATGCACTACAATCCTTTCGCCTATTTACGGAGTGAAAAGGATATTCTGAAACTTGTAAACACGATTATTGTCAATACCAAAGGGGAGGGGCAGCAATCCGGCGAAGATTTCTGGGTGAAAGCGGAAAAGCTGTATTATACGGCTCTTATCGCCTATATCTGGTATGAAGCCCCGGAGGAAGAACAGAATTTCGCCATGCTGATTGATATGATTGACGCAAGCGAAGCAAGGGAAGATGACGAGAATTTCAAGAACGCCGTTGACCTTCTGTTTGACGAACTGGAGGGAAAAGACCCGAATCATTTTGCTGTCCGCCAGTATAAAAAATACAAACTTGCGGCGGGCAAGACGGCTAAAAGCATACTTATTAGCTGCGGCGCAAGGTTAGCGCCATTTGACATCAAGGAGCTGCGTGACCTTATGGAGTATGACGATCTGGAGCTTGACACTCTCGGAGAGAAAAAGACAGCTTTATTCGTCATTATTTCAGATACAGACGCTACTTTTAATTTCGTGGTGTCAATCATGTATTCACAGCTCTTTAACTTACTTTGTGACAAAGCAGATGATGTCTATAACGGCAGGCTCCCGGTTCATGTGAGGATGCTGTTGGACGAGTTTGCAAATATCGGTCAGATTCCGCAGTTTGAGAAGCTGATCGCCACAATCCGGAGCCGTGAAATATCGGCTTCCATTATTTTGCAGTCAAAGTCCCAGCTAAAGGCAATTTATAAGGACAACGCTGACACGATTGAAGGGAATTGTGACACCACCTTATTCCTCGGAGGAAAGGAAAAGACCACGCTCAAAGAGCTGGCGGAAGTTTTAGGGAAGGAAACGATAGACCTTTACAACACCTCGGACACACGGGGTACGTCGCAGTCCTACGGGCTTAATTACCAAAAGACCGGAAAAGAACTGATGTCGCAGGACGAGATTGCGGTCATGGACGGCGGGAAATGTATCATGCAGCTTAGAGGTGTCAGACCATTCTTCTCGGATAAATTCGATATAACGAAGCATGGCAGATACAGGGAGCTGTCCGATTATGACCAGAAAAACACCTTTGACATTGAGGACTATGTGAAGCACCTGCAGCACATGAAAGTTACTCCTAACACAGAGGTGGACGAAGCGTTTGACTGCGGGGAAGTCAGCGGGCAGGAGGATATTTCCCCGGAAAAAACTGAATAGCGGCTTCTGGACACGATGTCCAGAGGTGCAGGAATGACAACTGAATATGGAACTGTAAACCTATCACATGGCTTTTGGGCGAAAAGACCAGAAGTCAGGAAACGGAGTTTTGAATGTATTTGGGAAACAAAATAAATCAAGACACCCGGCACAGCCAATCGCCAAACTGAATGTACCGGATGCCCGCAGGGTTCTCCCAAAGGATTTCCCTGCCCTTATTTTACCACAAAGGGCAGGGGATTTACATATCAAAGCTCTTTCTTTATCAAAAAATCAAATCTTAGGAAAGAAAGAGGTATTCAAAATGGCATTTTTTACAACAGCAGTAACCGGTGTGAATTGTGAGTAAAGTGAAAAATGGGAAGAATAAGCAAGGTAAAAATCTGGTGTATGTAGATAGCCCTCATAAAGTAAACATGGTAAAATCTTAGAAGAAACGAGGTAAATCAATATGGAAAAACAGATTTATATCACAGAGGAAGAACGGGCAAAATGCAAAAAGGTGGCTGAAGCGTTTACGGAGCTGTACGAAATGGCGGACATTGTAGTGGTTGATGTTGGTAGATACGGTTTTGTGATGCTGAAATATTATATGCCGCCGCATGGATTTGAAGAAGATGCAACTTTTACGGATAGTAAAGCATTGTTTGAGGGATTATGGCAGGAATGGCTTGATATGAAGCTGTATTTTATGGCAAAAGGCACTTCTTTGATGGAAACAGGGTATAAAGGCATATTTGAGAGCCTTTCAAAAGAAAAACAGTCGGAACTTATCGGGCGGAAAACTTACTTCGCAAGAATGGCGGGGATAGATATGTAAAAAGGTGTCTTTGGATAAGTGATAGATAGAGAGATGGATTCCGTAGGCGCAGGCATTGTGGAAATGTCGTATAACTGGCTGCGTTCATGGAACTGTGGGAAACCCTGTTTGCAGGATGTGGGAAAGCTGCTTTTGCTTTTCCACAGGCTGTGAATGGGGTTTTCCATAGTTTCATAGCCAGTTATGCACATTTCCATGATGCAGGTCTTAAATACTTGAAATGATTCGCCTGACCGCATATAATTATATGGCAGAATTTAGAGAAAGGGTGAATGAAGATGTTAGAGTTTATTTCCGCCCCGGAAGCGGCGAAGAAATGGAGCATTTCAGAAAGACGGGTACAAAAGCTATGTGAGGAAAACCGCATACCGGGGGTTGCAAAATTTAGTCGTTTATGGCTGATACCAAAGGACGCAGAAAAACCAACAGATGCCCGATTAAAAGCAGAAAGGAAGAAAAAGCATGAATAAAGTTTTAATTATAGATGATGATAAAGAACTTTGCGCACTTATGAAAAAATGCGTAGAGCAGGAAAACCTTACTGCGATTGTCGCAGGCGGCGGGATAGAAGGACTGCATGTATTGGAGGAAATCAAAGATACCTGTTCACTTATTATTCTTGATATTATGATGCCCGATTTAGACGGTTTTCAAGTGCTGCAACAAGTACGGCATACAAGCAATGTTCCCGTTCTTATGCTTACCGCAAAAAGCGGTGAGGAAGATAAGGTTTCCGGCTTAAGGATGGGGGCAGACGATTATCTGACAAAGCCATTTAGCATTAACGAGCTTATGGCACGTGTAAATTCTCTTATCCGGCGTTTTACATTGCTCAATCCTGTTTCCGGCACAGAAACGGATTGTATGGTATTTCAAGGAATGACGATAGATAACCTTAACCGTCTTGTTTTGGTTAATGACATACAAGTGGAACTTACAGGAAAAGAATTTGATCTGCTTTCTTTCCTTGCGGCCAATAAAGGAAAAGTGTTTACAAAAAAGCAGATTTATACCCATGTGTGGGAGGAAGAGTATGCTTTTGATGATAGCAATATCATGTCGTTTATCAGCAAATTACGGAAGAAAATCGAACCAGACCCGGAACACCCTTTTTATATTCTGACTGTCCGGGGCGTTGGTTACCGATTTAACAGGGAGGCATAACATGAGCTTAAATTCATTTTTATTAATTGCTCTCTGTACAGCGCTTTTGGCTGTCCTGTTTTTTATTACGAAACTTAGGTGTGTAAGAGGACAATTATCTATTATTGAAGAAGCCCTTGAAGATATAAAGTCCGGTAATCCGAACCGACGGGTTTTGGCGAGAAAAAGCGATATGACAAAGCGTATTTGCTATGCAATCAATGAAATTGCAGTCAAGAACCAGTCACAGCTTATCCAGCAAAAACAATCGGAGCAGGCATACAAGCGACTTATGACAAGCCTTTCCCATGATGTAAAGACACCATTAGCTTCATTGTTTGGCTACTTGGATGCCGTTGAAAATGGTCTTGTGGCTGGGGAAGAAAAAGAAGCCTATATCCATGTCGCAGTAGAAAAAGCGTGTCACTTAAAACATTTTGTGGAAGCACTATTTGAGTGGGTAAAACTAGACGCTAAAGAACAGGTTTTTCATTTTGAGTTATGTGATTTTAACGAATTGACCCTCATTCCTATACCCGCATTCTTAATAATCTGTTTCAAAATGTGCTTATGCACAGTGGCGGCAATAAATTGACTTTGAAATTATTGGAGAATGAACAGCAAGTAGAAATTATCATTTCAGATAATGGAAAAGGTATTTCCTCCTCTGATATTCCGCACATTTTTGAGAGAATGTATCAATGTGACAGTTCACGTTCTGCCAGGGGCAATGGCTTGGGGCTATCTATTACGACAGAACTTGTAAATGCTCACAATGGGAAAATTAAAGCAGACAGCAATCCCGGAATGGGTGCAACATTTACGATACTATTTCCAAAAGCTCTGTAACAGCACAGGGCTTTTTGTATATTCATTGGAGGAAAACATGAAAAAAGCAAGGTTACGGCAAGGTTTTGGCAAGGTTAATGCTATATAATTAGGGATTGGAAAGGAGGAAAAGGCAATGACAATTATCTTTACTGAGATACTGAAATGGAAACGGAATAAGACAGTTTGGGGTATTTTTATTCTTACTGCTATTTTGGGAGTATTTGCGGTTGAGCGTGCCTGCAGCATATCAAGAAGCAATCCTCTCATGGATAGCTTTGGTGACTTATACACTTTGGCATTTAAGAACCTTACAAGCCTGTTTCTGCCTATTGTGTTGGGGATGTTTGCCACCACATTGTTCTTTGATGAACAGAAAAACGATACATTAAAAGGACTTTTGATTATTCCGGTTTCCAAAGCACAGCTTTATTTTTCAAAGATAGCGGTTGTAATCCTTATGTCATTGTGGCTATGCCTGTTTACCTTTGTTATCTGTATCGTTGGCGGCTTAATTGCTGGCGGCTTTACTGATTTGAATATGGAAACAATACTACAGGCGGGGCTATTGTTTTTGGCTGGCGGTGCGCTGATCCCGGTTGCCATGCTCCCAATCATATTTTTAGCAACGCTATCAAAAGGGTACATTTTACCGATTGGGGCTGTATTACTTTATCTTGTGCCTGTTGTGCTTGCCCCGTCCCAGCTCATGGGACTACACCCCTTGGCGAGTGTTATGGGAATTTATCCCCACATTTCACCTGCCGCTATTGAAATGGTAAACAGTTGGACAGGAAATGCAGTAATAACAGCATCACCGATGACTTGTTCTGTTTCTTTACTGGCTATAGGCATTATTTCGACAATCGTTTCTGTAATTGTTTTACAGAAGAAAACATTTTGAAGAGTTTTTACCAACGATTCAGCAAGCGGAAACTTGTATAACTATGTGATTTAGAAAGACCACGATAATTAAGAAAGTGAGGAAATATTATGTGCAGCTATGTGATTGAAACAAAGCGGTTAACAAAAAAATATGGTGAGCAGACAGCGGTCAATGCTGTTAATATCCATGTAGAAAAAGGGCGGATATACGGACTGCTGGGGCGTAATGGAGCTGGCAAAACCACAATAATGAAAATGATTTTGGGATTAACCCCTGTTACTTCCGGGGAAATAGATGTGTTCGGACAAAATATCAAAGGAAGGGAAAAACGGGTATATCCCCGGATTGGGGCTATTATTGAAACACCCGGCTTCTACCCAAACCTGACGGGTACGGAAAACCTTGAAATATTTGCGAAGCTGCGTGGCACTGCTGCCCCCAATGCTGTAAAAAATGCTTTGGATATTGTCGGACTCCCTTACCGGGATAAAAAGCTGTTCAGCAAATATTCTCTTGGAATGAAACAGCGTCTTGGTATTGCAAATGCTATTTTGCATGACCCGGAGCTGTTGATTTTAGATGAACCTACGAATGGTCTTGACCCTATCGGCATTGCAGAAGTAAGAGATTTTATTAAAGACTTGAGTACCGAACATGGGAAAACAATCCTCATTTCCAGTCATATCCTGTCCGAGATTGCATTATTGGCTGATGATATTGGCATTATTGATCACGGTGTCTTACTGGAAGAAAACAGCATGGAAACACTGAAAAGAAAAAACAGTAAATATATACTTCTGCAAGTTTCTGATATTCCGAAAACTTCTCTTGTTTTGGAAAGGCAATTTGGAGTTACAGATTATTCCGTACAGGATGACCATTCCCTGCGGATTTATAATACGTCATTGGATATGGCGGCTGTCAATAAGGCTCTTGTGGTGCAGGATGTGGCAGTTATCAGTTCTCAATTATGTGATGATACATTGGAGGACTATTTCAAAAAAATTACAGGGGGAGAAGGCATTGCTTAAATTGATACAGACAGAATTTCTAAAACTGCATCGTAGAAAGTTCATACTGTTAATGCTGCTGGCAGCTCTTCTCATGCCATTTCTTGCAATCTTTTATTTTAGTGGGTTCAGGGAAGCAGGCGTAGACACAATACAATTTTATAAATGGACTGCGTTCAGCTATACGCCTTGGGTTATACTTCCTGTCGTATTGGGGGTATTTTCCACTATGCTTATGTATGATGAACACCAAAATGATATGCTTAAACAGTTGTGGATTGTACCGATTAGCAAGACAAAATATTTTTTTAGCAAATTTATTGTTGTGCTGTCTTATTCTATTTGTTTTATGCTGCTCACAGCCGGATTGTCCGTGATTTTTGGTACGCTTCCCGGTTATATAACATTTGAATGGGGCAGTTTTTGTTACTTGCTAAAAAAATGTATGGAAATTGCTATATTAACCTCTTTCGCCATATTGCCACTTTTAGCGGTTGCGGCTGCCGGAAAAAGTTATATATTTCCAGTATGTTTAACTCTGGTTTATACGTTTCTTGGTTTTATTCTGCTTATGGTTAATATGTATCTACACCCTTTATCCAGTATGACCGCCATTGTCATGCGTGATATTCCCGGTGTGGTTTTGACACAAACTCTTAATATTCCGGCTGCATTTATATGTATTGCAATATGGTGTGCGGGTTCAGTGGTGTTGGCTATATTGGCTTTAGGAAAAAGAAAGTGAGGTGGATAGTATGAAACAATTACTTTGGGCTGAACGCCGAAAACTTCGTCATTCTAAAATCGTTTGGATTGCTGTCTTTGCGGTGGTTATGATTGCTGTTATCGTCTTTGCAGAGGGGCAGTTTGTATTTAAGGGTTCACGATATATAGATGGGGCTGGCTGGTTTATGACTGCCGCACAGTCTTTGGCAACCTTTTTTGTGCTTCCGGCTGTCATTGCATTGTTAGGCAGCTATATGATTTGCCGGGAGGAACAGGAAGATACTCTGAAATCACTGCGGCTTGTGCCAGTAGATGAAGCGAAACTGACTGTTGTTAAAATGATCGTTGCAATGGTTTTCAGTATTTTGATTTATCTTCTGCTGTTTGTAATTACTTTTGCGGTTGAAGCTATAATGCATTTCGGAACATTATCTATTCAGACAGTATGGGGCTTCCTTTTTACCTATTTTGTAAATGGTATTGGCGTATTTCTTGCTATTTCACCGATTGTGGCATTAGTAGCCCGTATAAAAAAAGGGTATTGGCTTGCTTTGGTATTTACTGAAATCTATTCCTTTGCCGGTCTGTTTGCAAGTATGTCTGAAACTCTGAAAACTGTTTACCCGATTACTGCGGTGTTCCAGCTTTCAGGATATTATGAAACAACCATCGGAAACAAAGCAGCCAGCTTAGTTATTCTGATAGTTTGTATGGTTCTTGCAGTTTTAATTTTGAACGGATTAAGCCGTAAAAACAAAAAGAGTATTTATTAATTGTGTAAAATATCCGTATTGTAAATCTGCCGTACAACGGCAAAAGAAAAAAAGCCGTTGTATAGCAGACATTTGGGTGCATTGATGCAGCAGCTTTGGGAACCAGGGCTGCTGTTTTTGCTGTAAGTTTTGTTGGAGTGATAGGAGAAAATGAAACGATAGTTTAAAGACAAGGAGATGTAGAACGATGAGACTAAAGCGAAAAATACTTAAGGACAGGATAAGGACGTTCATCAAAAATATCGGCATATTGCACACATCAAGGTGTACCGCAAGGAAGAAAGAAACTTCACTGCGGCACACCTTTTTTAATGGTGCGAAATTTGTCTGATTTTGGCTTTTGTTGCCGTTTATCCGTTGCGTATTTGTGTGCAAAATGTGGCTGGAACTATTCCGCTTTTGGAGGGGGATTCCGCTTGGGTTTACTGCTTCATGGTGGGCTGTTTTGAGAGCATGGATTTCTGTGTATCCCAAACCTGTTTCATCAACTTTTTTACTTCCTCGACATCGGCTTTATAAACATTGCCTGTGGCATTCATGCGCTTGGCGATCTGGTTTAAGTTGCTGCTGATTTTTCCGAGCGTGTAGTTGTATTCCCGCAGGTCTGAATAGTCAATGTCA
>OFHO01001747.1_pt1 | contig 14849 bp, 14 predicted proteins | sample 1521531 | NCBI WGS metagenome assembly OFHO01 (sample SAMEA3504124, study PRJEB24116) | mouse gut metagenome | biome: mouse gut; feature: mouse-associated habitat; material: faeces | place: Denmark | collected 2011
TTATTTTTCAAATTGGTTTTATAATGGACTATTTAAAGTTGAAATTTTGACAGGGAAAACTTATTTTCTAGGCTGCTTTAATGGAGAAAAGTATTCTGCAAAAAATTTACACTGGGAAATTTTTTTGAAAAATAAGAGGATTTATTTTTGCCCGTGGAGGAGTAAACATGTACACATCTACAATCTGGAAGAGAAATCTCTAGTTTCAGTAAAATTTAAAAATGAATCCGAGGAATTTTATAAAATAGAAAAAGTAATTTTGGATAATAACAAGCTTTTTCTTATTCCGGAAGAAAAAGGAAATTGCATGTTTGAACTGGACATAAACTCTTTATGTGTAACACGGATAAGTGGAAGGCAAGAAATTCATGGGAGTTTATTATCCAAGTGTAAAGACTTTTTCCCGGCCGGTGAACTAATAAAGAAATATGGCATAGAACGTGCAGATAAGTTTTGGTGGAGACAGGTTTATCAAGGCGTTTGGTACGGTTTTCTGCCACTGGGAAGACATCTGTTAAAATATACAGAAGGCAGAAATGATGTGGAATATATACCGCTTAATGTAGTGAATGAAACCAGATTAAAAGAATATCTGGTTCATGTGGAAAGGCAGATATTGATAGAAAGACTGACTTTAGGAGAAAACATAGATACACGTATTTCAGACTTTTTAAATATGTTTGCCAATATAAAGACAGATGATTATCAGACGTTGAGACTAGGAAAAAGCAATGGTGAAAAAATCTGGAAAGTACTGGCAGATTGAGAATATTAGAAAAGTAACTTTTATATAGGGAGATTTTGAAGATGGTAAATCAGGAATTATATACGCATTTAGATGCCCTGGAAGCGGAAGCAATCTATATTATCCGGGAAGTGGCTGCAGAATGCGAGAATCCGGTAATGCTTTATTCCATCGGAAAGGACAGTTCGGTGATGCTTCATCTTGCGCTAAAGGCATTCTACCCGGAGAAGCCGCCGTTCCCGTTCCTGCATATTGACACGACCTGGAAATTCAGAGAAATGATCTCTTTCCGTGACCGGATAGCGAAGGAAAAAGGAATCAAGCTGCTGGTCTACACCAATGAAGAAGGAATACTGCAGGGGATCAACCCCTTCGATCATGGGGCGGCTTATACGGATATCATGAAGACACAGGCATTAAAGAAGGCTCTGTCTCAATACGGATTTACCGCAGCCTTTGGCGGAGGAAGAAGAGACGAAGAAAAATCCAGGGCCAAGGAACGGATCTTTTCTTTCCGAAACAGGGAACAGGCCTGGGAACCCAAAAACCAACGGCCGGAGATGTGGAAACAGTACAACACACAGATCCATAAAGGAGAAAGCATCCGGGTGTTCCCGCTGTCCAATTGGACAGAGAAAGATATCTGGCAATATATCGCCAGAGAAGAGATTGAGATCGTTCCTCTGTATTTTGCCAGGAAGCGGCCGGTGGTATATCGGGATGGCAATCTCATTATGGTGGATGATGAACGTATGCGGCTGCTTCCGGAAGAAGAAATACAGTATAAAAGTGTGCGTTTTCGTACCCTTGGATGTTATCCGCTGACCGGAGGAATAGAATCAACGGCAGATAATCTGGACAGCATTGTAGAGGAGACCTTAGGGGCGGTGACTTCTGAGCGGACAAGCCGGGTCATTGACCATGAGGCGGCAGGAAGCATGGAAAGGCGCAAGCGGGAGGGATATTTCTAAGATGAAGGGCTTATTAAAATTTATTACCTGTGGAAGCGTAGACGATGGAAAATCAACTCTTATCGGACATATGCTCTATGATGCGAAGTTACTGTTTGCCGACCAGCAGCGTGCCCTGGAACTGGACAGCAGAGTAGGAAGCCGGGACGGAAAAGTGGATTACTCTCTGCTGCTGGACGGACTGATGGCAGAACGGGAACAGGGAATTACTATTGATGTGGCATACCGCTATTTTACCACAGAGAAGAGAAGCTTCATTGTTGCAGATACCCCCGGGCATGAGGAATATACCAGGAATATGGCTGTGGGGGCTTCTTTTGCGGAGCTGGCTGTCATCCTTGTGGATGCCACCCAGGGAATCCTGGTTCAGACCAGGCGTCATGCCAGGATCTGTGCGCTGATGGGAATTCGGTATTTTGTTTTTGCAGTCAATAAGATGGATCTTGTACATTACAGTCAGAAGGAATATAAGAAAATAGAAAAAGAAGTCAGAAAGCTGGCGGTAGACCTGGAACTTTTTCATGTAGCCGTGATACCTGTTTCGGCTACGGAGGGAGATCAGGTGACATTTCCGTCCGGTAATATGCCATGGTATACAGAAAAGACACTTCTCAATTATCTGGAAACGGTAGATATAGAGTCCGGACGAGAGGAAGAAGGATTCGTGATGTCTGTGCAGAGAGTCTGCCGTCCCAATCATACTTTCCGGGGCTTCCAGGGGCAGGTCGAGGCAGGAAGCATCCGGAAAGGAGATACGATTACCGTTCTGCCAAGCCGGGAACAAGCAGAAGCAGAGTCTATTCTGGTGACTGACCAGGAAGCGGAGTCTGCCCGGAAAGGGCAGGCTGTGACGATTTCCCTGACCAGAGAAGTGGATGTTTCCAGAGGATGTGTCCTGGTAAAAGGAACGGAACTGAAGGTCAGTTCCATGTTCACGGCTAAACTTCTCTGGATGGATGACACAGAACTCAGACAGGGAAAAAACTTTCTGATGAAGATCGGTACAAGGCTGGTTCCGGCTTCGGTTATGGATATTAAATACAAGATTGATGTCAATACAGGAGAGCAGATTGCAGTATCGAAACTGTATAAAAATGAGATTGCAGTCTGTGACATCGCCGCAGCGTCAGCCGTTGTATACGACGCCTTTGAAAACCATAGAAGCATGGGCAGTTTTATTCTGGTGGACCGGGTGAGCAATATGACTTCTGCCTGCGGTGTTGTGGAGCATTCTTTAAGAAGAGCGGAAAATATCGTTTGGCAGAAACTGGATATCACACGCAGCGTCCGGGCGGAAAAGAGGGGGCAGAAGCCGGTGACACTTTGGTTTACGGGATTATCCGGTTCTGGGAAATCTGCCCTGGCAAACGAGATCGAGAAAAGGATCAATATCAGCGGAAGATATACCATGCTCCTGGATGGCGACAATATACGGATGGGGCTGAACAAGAACCTGGGATTTGAACCGGAAGACCGGATTGAAAATATAAGAAGAATTGCAGAGGTCGCCAGGCTTATGAACGACGCGGGACTGATCGTTCTGACTTCCTTTATTTCTCCTTTCAGAAGTGACCGGGAGAATGCAAGGAACATTATCGGAAAAGAAAATTTTATAGAAATCTATGTGAATACTCCGTTGGAAGAATGTGAGAAGAGAGACGTGAAGGGACTGTACCAGAAGGCAAGAGAGGGAAGGATTCCGAACTTCACGGGTGTTTCCAGTCCTTATGAAGAGCCGGAAAATGCAGATATCGTGATTGACACAGACGGGAAGACGGTAGAAGAAGCAGCAGAGCAGATCATCAGCAGGCTGAAAACATATGGATTTCTGCCGGACGGGAGAAAAAATTATGTGGGGTAAGGAACTGGAAACGGCAAAGCAGTGTGCTGTCGAAGCGGGAAAGAAGATTCTGAAGATTTACCAGAGCGCTGAAGCCTGGGATGTGGAGTATAAAAGAGATCATTCACCGCTTACAAGGGCGGACAGGGTTTCCAATGATATCATAACAGAAAGGCTTCGGAAGGATTTCCCAGAGTATGCGGTTTTGTCAGAGGAAGAAAAGGATAAGGAAGACAGGCTTGAGAACGATTACTGTTTTATTGTAGATCCGCTGGACGGAACGAAGGAGTTTATCAAACAGAACGGTCAGTTCACGGTCAACATTGCCTTGGCCTGGCGGCACAGGGCTGTAATGGGCGTAATCTATGTGCCGGTTACCGGGGAACTGTATTACGCAAGGGAAGGGGGCGGTGCTTACATGAGAACGCCGGACGGGAAAGAGCGGAAACTGTCAGTATCAGAACGAAAAGAGATTCCGTCCCTTCGTTTTGTGGTAAGCAGTTCCCATGGCTGCCAGGAGATGGAAGCGCTGATAGAAAAATACAGGATTACGAATTTTGTAAAAGTAGGAAGTTCCCTCAAAGGGTGCATGGTAGCCAGCGGCCAGGCAGATGTCTATTACCGTTTTAATCCGACTATGGAATGGGATACGGCAGCGATGCAATGTATTGCGGAGGAGGCAGGGGCGCTGTTCCGGCAGATGGACGGGACGCCGATGTACTATAACCGGCAGAACAGCCGGAATGAGAAAGGGTTTTATATCTTGAATCACATTGAAAATCTGCTTGTCTGAGTATTGGAACGGAGGAAATCTATGAAAAAAAGAAGTATGGTATTTATTGCCTTAATCATGGCGGGAGCAGCTTTTGCGGCAGGCTGCAGCAAAGATTCGGATTCTGTATCTGGCCGTGGAGGGAAAACCGAACTTCTCAATGTGTCTTATGACCCTACCAGAGAATTTTATACAAAGTATAATGAGTTATTCTGCAAGTATTGGAAGGAAGAGAAGGGACAGGAACTTACAGTCACCCAGTCTCACGGCGGGTCTGGTTCCCAGGCTCGTTCTGTGATTGAGGGGAATGAAGCAGATGTGGTGACGCTGGCCCTGGCACATGACATTACGGCGATTGAAGAGGCCGGACTGATTGATTCTGGATGGATCGAGGAATTTGACCAGGACAGTTCCCCCTATACATCTACAATCGTATTTCTGGTGCGTAAGGGGAATGAGAAGGAGATTGAGGATTGGGACGACCTGGTGCGTGAGGATGTTGAGGTGATTACGCCGAATCCCAAGACTTCTGGGGGAGCCTGCTGGAACTTTCTTGCTGCATGGGCCTACTGGCAGGAAAAGGATGGAGAGGACGAGAAAAAAACAAGGGAATATATGAAAAGAATGTATGAGAATGTACTGGCGCTGGATTCAGGAGCCAGGGGTGCGACTAATACCTTTGTGGAAAACGGCCAGGGGGACGTGCTGATTGCTTGGGAGAACGAAGCATACTTATCCATGGAGGAGTATCCAGGGGAGTATGAGATAGTAACCCCGAGTGTCAGTATTCTGGCACAGCCGTCCGTAGCTGTGGTCGATGAGAATGTCCGGGAACATGGAACGGATGAGCTGGCAGAGGCTTATCTCACATACCTGTACAGTGACGAAGCACAGAGGCTGGCTGGCGAGAACTATTACCGTCCGTCGAATGAAGAGATTCTAAAGGAGTTTTCCGGGCAGTTTCAACTGGATATGAATCTGACGACGATCAATGATTTTGGAGGGTGGGACAAGGCATATGAGACGTATTTTAATGATGGAGGAATATTTGACCAGATTTATTCGGAATAAAGGAAGAACGATGACATGGAGCAGCAGATTGTAAAAGTAAAGAATCGAAGAGGCGTTAAGGTGATTCCTGGTTTCGGACTGTCTATGGGAGTGACCCTTACGATGCTGAGCTGTTTCGTACTGATCCCGCTGGCATCGGTTTTCCTTCGGGCAGGAGAACTTGATTTTAAAGAATTTCTTAACGTGGTCACATCCCGTCAGGTAGTTTCGGGCTATGAAGTCAGTCTTTCCTGTGCGTTTTTGGCAGCCGTTGTCAATGCAGCGGCGGGGATGATTCTCGCATGGGCGCTGGTTCGGTACGAATTTCCGGGAAGGCGGCTGATGGACGGACTGATTGAGCTGCCTTTTGCCCTGCCGACTGCGGTTGCGGGTATTTCCTTAACCTTCCTGTATTCAGACCAGGGATGGATCGGAGGCCTCTTTTCTAAGATCGGAATCCGAATTGCCTATACGCGGACCGGGATTACCATTGCCATGATTTTTGTAGGAATCCCTTTTGTGGTAAGAGCAGTACAGCCTGTCCTTGAGAAGCTTGACAGGCAGTATGAGGAAGCGGCAAAGATGCTTGGGGCAACAAAGACCTGTACTTTTTTTCGGGTGATCCTCCCGGAAGTGTCTCCGGCTCTTCTGGCAGGCTTCGGCCTGGCTTTTGCCAGAGGAATCGGGGAGTATGGGAGCGTGGTATTTATTGCAGGGAACATTCCTTACCAGACCCAGATTGCCCCGCTTCTTATCATGATGAAACTGGAACAGTACCAGTATGCAGAGGCCACGGCCATTGCGTTGGTTCTGCTGGTTCTGTCTTTTTTGTTAATGTTGGTGATCAATACCCTGCAGATATATATGCAGAGATTTTATAAGGGGTAAAACGGTATGCGTATGAAGGAAAAGGAAGAGAGGACTTATGAACAGGATATAACGGGAGACGGAATTTATTCTCTTGAGAAGGTGGTAGAAGCCCGCAGCACGGAAGGAAACTGCACTGTAAAATATACTCTGATCGGAATTAGTGTGATGTTTCTTTTTACCATGCTGGCGCTGCCCCTGCTGGCGGTGGCAGTCAATGCGCTGAAGGAGGGAGCTGCCGTCTATAGAGAAAGTGTACTGGATGAATATACAGTAAAGGCATTCGGCCTTACCGTACTGGCGGTGATAACGGCTACGGCAGTCAATACGGTGTTTGGAATCTTTGCGGCGTTTCTGCTGTCAAAGTTCTGGTTTCGGGGGCGGCAGATTCTGGCAGCTCTGATTGACATTCCTTTTTCCGTGTCGCCTGTGATTGCCGGTCTGTCTTTCATCCTGACATTTGGGAATATCGGCTGGATGGGAGATTTTTTAAAAGCCCATCAGATCAAAATCGTATTTGCGGTTCCGGGAGTCCTTCTGGCCACTATTTTTGTTACCCTGCCTTTCGTGTTCCGGGAATTGTTTCCGTTGATGAATGCTCAGGGAAAGGAAGAGGAAGAGGCGGCGGCGTTGATGGGCGCAGGAGGATTTACGATTTTCAGAAGAATTACCTTTCCCCATATGAAGTGGGCGCTGCTGTATGGAATGGTTCTGTGCGCGGCAAGAGCCATGGGGGAATTCGGTGCGGTATCTGTCATCTCCGGCCATCTGCGGGGAAAGACGAACACACTGCCCCTCCATGTGGAGATTCTGTATAATGAGTTTCATACGACGGAAGCCTTTGCAGTATCATCGGTTCTGGTTATGATGGCGCTGGTGCTCCTGGTGGTGAGGAATCTTATAGAATGGAAAAGGAAGTGAGCGCCTATGTATGTGGAGATGAGAAATATCAATAAGACATTTGACGGATTCCAGGCATCGAAGGAAGTAAGCTTTGGAATTGAAAAGGGGCGGCTGGCAGCTCTGTTAGGACCCAGCGGGAGCGGAAAGACTACCATCCTGAGAATGATTGCGGGACTGGATGTGCCGGACTCCGGCGACATTCTGATTAACGGTGAACGGGTGAATCATCTGCCGGGCAGTAAGCGGGGGATAGGTTTTGTATTCCAGAATTATGCGCTGTTCCGTTATATGACGGTGGCGCAGAACATTGCCTTTGGACTTGAAGTACAGAAGAAGAGCAGGAAGGAGATTCAGAACCGGGTCGATGAACTTCTGGAGCTGATCTCTATGCAGGATCTAGGAAAGAGGTATCCTCACCAGTTATCGGGAGGACAGAAACAGAGAACAGCCTTTGCGAGGGCGCTGGCGCCGAATCCCAGGCTGCTGCTTCTGGACGAGCCTTTTGCGGCGATTGATGCGAAGGTAAGAAGGGAACTTCGTACATGGTTGAAAGAGATGATCAGGGGAGTAGGGATCACGAGTATCTTTGTGACCCATGACCAGGAGGAAGCCATGGAAGTGGCGGATCAGATTATTATTACGAATCATGGAAGAATCGAGCAGATTGGTTCACCGGAGGAAATCTGCACAGAGCCGCAGACGGAGTTCGTGAAAGAGTTTATTGATGTGGAGCGTGTAAGGAAAAATGCTGCAGTTTAACAATGACTGGAAGCAATGAAATCTGAATATATGGAATAAGCGGAGAAAGGAATGATTGGCAGCATGATTATGCAGGAGGGATGGAAAAAATTTGCAGATAATGTGAAAGAGGGGACAATGCCGGTCATATGTTTTGGCGCGGGAACAATCCCCTGGCTGATGGAACCGCTGTTTACCCAATTATCCATATGGCCCAGAATCCTGTACTTCCTGGATAATGATGAAAAAAAAGCGGGTACATTGATTGGAGAAAAAAGAAAAATACCCGTTATATCAGTAGAAGATTTTAGAACAAAGAAGGTAAAAGAATTTATCATGCTGATTACCTGTGAGAACTTTATCCCTGTATTAAAACAGCTTCAGAAAGTGGAAGAATGGCGTGATATTCATTGTTACGTCTATATCAGGATTAATTACGAATTACTGAAACAGGCGAAATCTACTTTGAAACGGATTCCCGGCAGGCTTCCTCAAATTCCCCGAACCATTCATTATTGCTGGTTTGGGAAAGGAGAAAAAGCAGAATTACATAGGAAATGCATACAGAGCTGGAAGGATCAATGTCCAGACTATACAATCATAGAATGGAACGAAGACAACTATGACATACACCAAAACCGATATATACTGGAAGCTTATGCAAACAGGAAGTGGGCATATGTTTCAGATTATGCAAGACTTGATATTCTATATCAGCATGGAGGGATTTACCTGGATACAGACGTGGAACTGTTAGACAGATTAGACATGCTTTTAGGGGAAAAGGGATTTATTGCCTATGGACAATGGCCGGCGGTTAACAGCGGGGCGGGGATGGGATGTGTAAAAGGGCTTCCAATCGTGAAGGAGATGCGTGATCAGCCAAGAAAGTATATTTCTTTTCTGAATCCGAACGGAAGTCTGAATATGGTGCAGAATGGGTTTTATGAATCCAGAGCGCTTAGAAACTATGGGTTTTTACAGGATTTTACCATGCAGTATATAGAAGGTCTGCTCATTCTCGCACCGGAAATCATGGCGGCAGAAAGTGTCCTGGGAAAAGAACTGCTTGTTACGGAGAATACGCTTGCAATCCATCATTGTAAAGGAAGTTGGAAAACTTCATAGAGAATCAGGAGGAAAATGTATGAACAGGATAGAAAGCATAAATTCTATAGAAGAGTTTTTCCGGCAGTTAAAAGATAAGAAATGCATTTGTTTCGGAGCAGGACGAAAACTGGATGAAATCTGCAGTGACATTCCGCAGCTGGCTGATCGGATTGCATATATTATGGACAATAACCCAGGGTTACATGGAACAGACCGGGAGATTGCCGGACAGATAAAAAAAGTATATTTACCGGAAAGACTATGTATGGAGGATATTTCTACCGTGTTTCTGATTTTAACAAGCACATATAAAAAAGAGATGACAGAACAACTGGAAAAAAATGCGAAGTTTAAGGAGCTGAACTACTGCGAAGTAGAGCCGCTTCTGGATGCCATGGCATGGTCGGCAAAATGTCCGGCGGCAGGATACAGAAAAAATAAGACCGAAGTGATTCCCAGAAAGATTCATTACATATGGTTTTCAGAAAATCCAGTTCCGCCAGAGCTTCAGAAAAACATAGACGGGTGGAAACGGTTATGCCCGGATTATGAGATCTGTCGCTGGAATGAGAAGAACTATGATGTTACAAAGAATCCTTACATGTATAAAGCGTATAAAAATAAAAAATGGAGTTTTGTCAGCGACTATGCCCGCCTTGACATCATTTACCAGAATGGCGGTATCTACCTGGATACAGATGTGGAAATGATACGAAGACCGGACGAATTATTATATAATAATGCATTCATCGGTTTTGAACGTCTTTCCACCGTAAATACTGGGTCAGGATTCGGAGCAGAAAAAGGATTCCCGTTAATTGGAGAAATGAGAGATTATTATGAAAATATAGAATTTATCGATTCAGAAAATCCAGATGATATGGTTTTGTGTCCGATCTATGAGACTGGCATTTTGAGCAGGCATGGATTGAAACGGAATGGTAATTTCCAGATTGTAAGCGGGATGAGCGTCTATCCGGTCATGTATTTTAATGCCAAAAGTCTCTATAGCGACAGGCTGAAAATTACGGAAGAGACGGTCTCTGTCCATCATTGCAGCTGGACTTGGGCAGGCAGTAAAAGTAAGATAAAGACAGGAGAAAAGATATGAAAGTGATGGTATTTTATCTGCCGCAGTTTCATGAGACGATGGAAAACAACCGATGGTGGGGAAAAGGCTATACAGAATGGGTAGGCGTGCGGGAAGCCAGGCCGCTTTATCCGGGGCATTACCAGCCTACGGAGCCGGCCAGTGACAATTATTATGATCTGACAAATCCGGAAACTTTAAGGTGGCAGGCGAAACTTGCGAAGGAAAACGGAATCTATGGATTTTGCTTTTATCATTACTGGTTTGGCCGGAAGCTGATTCTGGAAAAACCCGCACAGCTTCTTCTGGAAAATAAGGATATCCGGATGAACTTCTGTTTTTCCTGGGCAAACGAGACCTGGAAAAGAACCTGGAGCAGGCAGGAAGGAAATTCATGGAATGTGGTTTATGATGAGGGAATGCCGCAGCAGACCCAGGGCATACTGATGAAGCAGGAGTATGGAGACCGAAGCGAGTGGCATGACCATTTTATGTATTTTCTGCCTTTCTTTCAAGACGAAAGATATATAAAGGTAGATCATAAGCCTGTACTGATTTTATATAAACCAAGGGAGATCAAATGTCTGCATGCCATGTTGAAAATGTGGAACCAGCTTGCTGTGGAATCGGGCTTTGCCGGTCTCTATATCATTGCCACCAATGACTGGGATGTACAGAATCCTTATATAGAAGCAAATGTGCTCTTTGAACCGGCATATTCCGTGAAAAATCCGACAGCCTGGAGAAGCATTGTGAACGAGTATGTATATAAGAAACGGGAAAAAGGAAGAAAGATCCCGCTGATCTATTCTTACAGCCACACTTGGGAAAAAATATTAAGCAGGCAGATTCAAAGTTCACGTAAGACGTTTCTGGGCGGTTTTGTAAAATTTGACAAAACACCGAGAGAAGGAAAGAATGCTTCCTTATATTTAGGAGCTTCGCCTGAGAAATTTAAGAAATATTTTAACCGGCTTGTCCAGATGGGGAAGAGAATGGATCATGAGTTTGTATTTCTGAACGCATGGAATGAATGGGGGGAGGGAGCCTATCTGGAACCGGATAAAAAATATGGAAAGAAATATTTATATGCGGTCAGAGATGTTATGAGAGCTTTAGACGAAGATTATAATTGGGAGACAGAGAATGAAAATAATTGACAAAATGGAAATGGTAAATGCTGAGGGAATTACACTGGCATTGATCAGAATCATGCATTATGATGTAATCATGTATGGCGCAGGAGAAGCAGGGTATTCTGCATTAAGACGATTGAAGGAGTTATACGATATTACGCCATTGTGTATCGCGGATCGGGATGATAACAAGACTGGAACAAAGATGTGTGGTGTGAATATCATTCATCCGTCTCAATTGACCAGATATATTGAGAACGTATCCAATGTATATGCGCTTATCGCCGTAAAAGATTATAAGACGGATGAAAATACCAGAGCTGAAATTGATTCTTATCTGGAACATGCAGGAATTCAAAAAATACAATATATGATGTGGAGATTTAACGATGCAAGAAGGCCGTTTGACGATTACCTGAGAGCTCATGAAAAGGATTTAAAATGGCTGTCAGAGGTACTGGCGGACGAGGAATCGGAGATGGTTCTGAAAGAGTGGGTGCGGAGCTGGCTTCAGGCGGATCTGTATCTTCTGCCGGAACATCCTTTCAGGTTCAAATATTTTGGATGTGATTTTGATGGAAACGATGATTTATATACGCATTTAGACGATGAAGTTTTTGTGAATTGCGGGAGCAGTATAGGGGACACTATTTTCCAATATCTGGCGGAGGGCTATTCTTTTGAGACTATCCACGCCTATGAAGGGGATGAAGAAACATTTCAGAAACTTAGAAAAAATATTGGACTCTTAGATGAGAAAATGCAGAAAAAAATCATCTTGCACCAGGAATATATAGGAAGAGAAAAAAATGAAGTGGATAATCAGTTTGCAGGAAAAAAGATTACATTCATCAATGCTGATATTGAAGGGGCAGAACTGGATGTTTTAAAAGGAATGCAGAATATTATAAAGGAACAGAAACCGGTGATTGCATTTTGTGTGTATCATAAGCCGGATGATATCGTTTCGCTCCCCCGATTTATCTTAGAATTAAACGACAGCTATCATATCTATTTAAGAAAATATGTCATTATGACAGGAACCGGTGGGAGGTAGTGATGTATGCAGTCCCGTCGGAAAGATGCCTGAGGAAAGATTGACAGTGAATGGAGCGCATTATGAATCTTTTATTTTTGTTTATCGTTGTATTTCAGTGGGGCGTGATATTTGTACTGTTCAGATTTATGAGATATCAGAAGGAAAGAATAGAAAATGAAATTGATAAGGTACATAAGGGTCTTGAATTTTATGATATTCTGATTCGTTGGGTAAAATTGTGGCAGAACCAGCGGGTACTGGCAGAATATTTTCGTGAAAATGGTTATGAAACGGTTGCGATCTATGGAATGAAGGAGATTGGACAGCTTCTGCTTTATGAATTGAAGCAGGAAGGGATTCAGGTACGATATGCAATTGACAGGAATGCGGGAAAAATAAGTGCGGACATACCTGTCGTAGAACCGTCTTTTAGAATGCCGGAAGTAGATGTAATTGTTGTCACAGCGCCGCATTATTTTGATAGTATTTATTTAAGTCTGAGAGAAATGACAACTGCGGAAATCATTTCTGTTGAGGATGTATTATGGGGGATTTAAAAAGCAGATGGGGGAAGATTGGTATGAATTTTGAATTAATGGCATCTATGATGTGTGCGGATTACGGAAATTTAGAGAAGGAAGTAAGGTCATTGGAGGAGGGCGGCATCGACTCTTTCCATATAGATATCATGGACGGTCGTTATGTCCCTAATTTCGCCATGTCTCTGAATGACATGCGCTATATAGCCAGTGCAACGAAGAAACCCATGGATGTTCATCTGATGATTGAGCACCCCAATAACCGGATTCAGCTTTTTCTGAAATGTCTCCGCCAGGGCGACACAGTCTATATCCACCCAGAAGCGGAATATCATCCTTCTGCCACCCTGCAGAGTATTATCAATGCCGGCATGATACCTGGAATTGCCATTAATCCAGGTACAAGCGTCGAAACGGTGATGGAGATGCTGCGTATTGTAAAGAAGGTTCTTGTTATGTCTGTGAATCCAGGGAATGCGGGACAGATGTATCTTCCGTATGTGGGGAAAAAGATTACGAAACTTTTGTCGATGAAAGAGGACATGGATTTTGAGATTTACTGGGATGGGGCATGCAGTGCAGACAAGATAAAAGAATTTGCTCCGAAAGGGGTCAGAGGATTTGTACTCGGAACAACGTTACTATTTGGCAGAGACAAACCATATGGGGAAACATTACAGAATATCAGAGCGTTGAAATTCTGACAAGAAATTATCGTTACAACCTATAATTAAAACTATTTTCGTTGTATAATAAATCTTTCGTACAAACAATTAATAGACGAGTTGAACCGCTCTGTAAACAAGCTGAATACAACCATTGCATTAGAGGAACAGAGGAGCGGGAGGAAAGAGCGGAAAGGGAAAATAGCTGGTATTGCTAAAGAAATGAGGTGAGATTGTGGGGAAGATAATTTCTTTAGATTATTTTGCGATGAAGGAAGCGTACATAAAAGCAAATAGGGCGGCGGATCAGTGCGAGTCATATGCAAATAGAATCGATTCTAAAGTAACGCAAAAGGTGAGTAGCCTTAGGATGGGAAACAGTTCAAATATTTCTCAGGCAAATTATTTTGCCAGAGCTAAGATAGACAGCTTAAATAATAAAAGGAATAGATACCGTCAATTTGCGGCAAAGGTTGAGAGCGCAAAAAAGGTTTGCCAGGGAAACAGATGCGGCTGTCTCTTCATATATTAGCCGTGCGTCAAAAGATTTCAGGGCAAGCCATGACATGAAAGTCGGTGTGATTGCTGAATTTTTTGCATGGGCGTCGACTACGCTACTTAATTCAACATCCTTTGGACGGCTTCTGAATCAGTTGTTTAAGGAAGCCGGCGCATTGATTGACGGTGCAAAGCGGATTAAAAAAACTGGTATGAGCTTAATGGGGGGATACATTATCAAGACCGCGTTGACGGTGATTGGAGCCATTATTGCAGTCGCAGTTTTAATATTTGTCGCCTGGCCGGCGTTATTGACGGCCTTTGCAGCCATATCGGCGGCAGGGCTTACGGGAGCGATGATATGGACGCTTGTAACGGCGGTAGTGGCTGTCGCCGACAGTGTTGTAAAGTATGGAAGCAATCTGTCGGCGGCATTGCCGTTTGAGGACGACCCGGGATGGGCAAAACGCTATAACAGTTATACGTCATTATCTGAGTATTTGCGAAAGAATAATTTTAATCTGCCATTTATGAATAAAATCTCAGGAATAGCGGCAAACGTTATCGACGGCGTTAAAATTGTGGCGGATATCATTAATATTAAGGAATTAATTCATAACGGTATAAATGTTGTGCGTTACTTAAAAGACGGCAGTTTGGCGAAGGTATTTAATAAAGTATATTTTAAGTCTCCAAGCGGAAAGGTCACGTTTGGAACCATAAATATATAAAAATATATAAAAAACAAAAATACATATTGACTGCAGAATTATTATGTGATAAAATATTTTATGTCGTCAGAAGGCGACGAAACAGATAGATAAATGGAGAGGTATCGAAGTGGTCATAACGAGGCGGTCTTGAAAACCGTTTGTCCGCAAGGGCG
>OFHO01001749.1_pt1 | contig 14815 bp, 15 predicted proteins | sample 1521531 | NCBI WGS metagenome assembly OFHO01 (sample SAMEA3504124, study PRJEB24116) | mouse gut metagenome | biome: mouse gut; feature: mouse-associated habitat; material: faeces | place: Denmark | collected 2011
CACTTTGTTCTGGAGGATGTGACCCGCCATGCCATGGAGCGGGGGGGCTTCGCCAAGCTGGAGCCCCGGGAGCTGTCCCGGCTGACCGGGGCGGCGGTAGACCGGTACATGGCGGAGGTCCTGCCGGACTTCGACAAGCGGGACGAGCGCTTCAAATATCTCTTCCGCCGCCTGCGCAAGACGGTGGGGACCATCGTGGCCAACGTGGCCGACGAGCTGGCCCATTCCGACTTCGCGCCCATGGCCTTCGAGCTGGGCTTCGGCGAGGGGGAGGCCATGCCCGCCGTCACCATCCGCAGCGGGGACGCGGACCTTACCGTATCGGGCCGGGTGGACCGGGTGGACGGTTGGCTCTCCGACGGAAAGCTGTACCTGCGGGTGGTGGACTACAAGTCCGGGAAGAAGGCCTTCGACCTCAGCGACGTCTGCCACGGGCTGAACCTGCAGATGCTGATCTACCTCTTCGCCCTGGAGCAGGAGGGCCGGAGGGTGTTCGGACGGGAGATCGTCCCGGCGGGGGTGCTGTACCTGCCCGCCCGGGACGTGCTGGTGAGCAAGCCCCGGGCCGTGGAGGCGGAGGCCCTCCGGGCCGCCCTAGACAAGGAGCTGCGCCGCAGCGGCCTGGTGCTCAGCCAGCCGGAGGTGCTCCGGGCCATGGAGCACGGCGCGCTGGAGGAGCCCCGGTTCCTCCCCCTGGCCGTAGGCCGGGGCGGCGGGATCACCGGAGGGCTGGCCACCGCCGAGGAGCTGGGAAAGCTGGGCCGGCTGGTGAACGGGATGCTGGAGACCATCGCCGGAGAGCTCCGGGGGGGCGTGATCGACGCGGACCCCTGCTACGTCAGCGAGAGCGACAATGCGTGTACCTACTGCGAATTTGCCTCCGCCTGCCACTTCACCGAAGGGGAGGGCGGCGACCGGCGCAAGCCCCTGCGCCCGGTGAAGCCGGAGGAGTTCTGGGGCAGGATCGATATGCTGATCGGAGGGGAGGGGACGCCGTGGGCATCCAACTGACAGACAGCCAGCGGGCCGTAGTAGAGGACCGGGGGGGACGTGTGCTGGTTTCCGCCGCCGCAGGCAGCGGCAAGACCCGGGTGCTGGTGGAGCGGCTGTTCCGCCGCGTGCTGGGGGAGGAGCGGGCGGACCTGGATGATTTCCTCATCATCACCTACACCCGGGCCGCCGCCGCCGAGCTGCGGGAGCGCATCGCCCAGGAGCTGGGCCGCCGCATGGCGGACGACCCCGGAGACCGCCATCTCCAGCGGCAGCTGCTGCTGGTGTATCAGGCGGACATCAAGACCATCGATTCCTTCTGCACCGCTCTGCTGCGGGAGAACGTCCATCTGCTGGACCTGGGAGACCAGGGGGGCTTGACGGCGGACTTCCGGGTCCTGGACGAGGGGGAGGCGGAGCTGCTGCGGCAGCGTGTCCTGCCCCGGGTGCTGGAGAAATTTTATACGGATATGACGCCGGGGCAGACCCAGCTGGCGGACTGCTTCGGCTTCGGGCGGGACGACCGGGGGCTGGAGGACCTGGTCCTGGAGCTCCACCGCAAGGTCCAGAGCCACGCCTACCCCCACCGCTGGCTGGAGGAGCAGCGCCGGAGCTGGGCCGCCCTGCCGGAGGACGGGGGCGAGACGGAGTTTGGCCGGGCCCTGCTGGTCCGGCTGGCCCGAAAGGCCCGCCACTGGGCGGACCTCCTGGCCCGTGCGCTGGAGGAGATGAGCTCCGACGGCGCGTTGGCGAAGGCCTACGGTCCCGCCTTCTCCGGCGTGTCCGGCCAGATGGAGGCCCTGGCGGAGGCGGCGGACAAGGGCTGGGATGAAGCCGCCGGGCGTCTGCCGGAGTTCCCGCGCCTCTCCCCGGCCCGGAAATGCGAGGACCCGGCGCTGAAGGATAGGGTGCAGACCCTCTGGAACCGCTGCAAGAAGGATACGGCGGCCTTCTCCGCCATTCTGGAGACCTCCGGGGCGGAGGCGGGGGAGGACCTGCGCCGCTCCGCTCCCGCTATGGAGGCGCTGCTGGCGCTGTGCGTGGATTTTTCCGAGGCCTACCAGCAGGAGAAGCTGCGCCGGAACGTGACGGACTTCTCCGACCAGGAGCACTACGCCGTGCGCCTGCTCCTGGGGGAGGACGGCCGTCCCACGCCCCTGTCGGCGGTGACGGCGGAGCGCTACCGGGAGGTGATGGTGGACGAATACCAGGACACCAACCAGGTACAGAACTGCATCTTCGACGCCCTCTCCCACGGGGGCCGGACCCTCTTCACCGTGGGGGACGTGAAGCAGTCCATCTACCGCTTCCGGCTGGCGGACCCCCCCATCTTTCTGGAGCAGTACCGCCAGTACCCCGACGCGGCGGAGGCGGAGGAGGGGGAGCCCCGACGGATACTCCTCAGCCAGAACTTCCGCTCCCGGAAGGAGGTGCTGGACGGGGCCAACTTCATTTTTTCCAACCTCATGAGCCGGGAGATGGGGGAGGTGGACTACGGCGCGGCGGAGCGTCTGTACTTCGGCGCGGACTACCTGCCGCCCCGGGAGGACTGTCATACGGAGTTCCATCTGCTCCTGCCGCCCCAGGATGACGGAGAGTCGGAAAAAGTCCCCTCCGCGCTGCTGGAGGCCCGTCTGGCGGCGGACCGGATCGCGTCCCTGCTGTCGGAGGGCTTCCCCGTGACGGACGGGGATACCAAGGCGCTGCGCCCCTGCCGTCCGGAGGACATTGTGATCCTCATGCGCTCCCCGGGCCCCCGGCTGCGCCACTACACCCGGGCTCTGGCGGAGCGGGGCGTCCCCTGCGCCACCCAGGAGAATGAGGACTTTTTCTCCGCCATGGAGGTGGCGGTGATGTGCTCCCTGCTGGAGATCCTGGACAATCCCCGGCAGGACGTGCCCCTGATCGCCGTGCTGCGCTCGCCCCTGGCGGGCTTTTCCCCGAACCGGCTGGCCATGATCCGTGGAAACCACCCGGAGGGGGATTTCTACGAGGCCCTGGCCGCCTCCGAAGAGGAGGACTGCCAAGACTTCCTGTCCCGTCTGGCGGACCTGCGGAGCCTGGCCCGGGACATGAGTGTCCACCGGCTCATCTGGCGGATCTACAACCAGTGGAACGTGCTGGGGGTGTTCGGCGCCATGTCCGGCGGCGAGGGACGGCGGGAGAACCTGGTGGCCCTGTACGAGCACGCCCGAAGCTTTGAGAGCGCGGGATATAAGGGCCTGTTTGCCTTCGTCTCCCATCTCCGCCGCCTGCTGGAGAGCGGGGAGCAGCCCGTCACCGCCTCCGGCGCGCCCTCCGGCGGCGTGCAGATCATGAGCATCCACAAATCCAAGGGGCTGGAGTTCCCCATCGTTCTCCTGACGGACCTGGGGAAGCGGTTCAACCGGGCGGACCTCCAGACCCCGGTGCTGGTCCATCCCCACCTGGGACTGGGGCCGCTGTATATCGACCTGGACCGCCACATCCGCTACCCCACCATCGCCCGGGAGGCGGTGTCCGGCCTGCTGAGCCGGGAGGCCCGGTCCGAGGAGATGCGGGTGCTGTACGTGGGCATGACCCGGGCCAAGGAGAAGCTGATCCTCACGGCAGCCATGCCTTCCGCCGGGCGGCGCTTGAAGGAGCTGGACGCCCTCTCATCCCTGCCCGCGCCGCCCGAGACCGTGGACGGCGCCCGGTCCATGGCGGAGTGGGTCCTGCTGCCTCTGCTGCGGCGTTGGGAGGCCGCGCCCCTGCGGGAGCTGGCCGGACAGGGGGTGGACGATTTCGCCCCTCTGGAGGACGCCCCCTGGCAGGTGTTCCTCCACGAGGACGCGGTCTTTGGAAGCCGCCTCCAGGAGGAACCGGGCGGTCCGGAAGCAGTCCCCGGCGCGCCAACGCTGCCGGTGGACCGGGAGGCTCTGGACTTCGTCTATCCCCATCTCGCCGCCTGTACCGCGCCCACCAAGCTCACCGCCACCCAGCTCAAGGGCCGGGAAAAGGACCGGGAGATCGTCCAGGAGACCATCCAGCCCTACGTCCGCCGGGAGTTTTCCGCGCCCCGGTTCCTCTCCGGGCAGCGGCCCCTCACCGGCGCGGAGCGGGGCACCGCCACCCACCTGGTGATGCAGTATCTGCCCCTGAAGGAGGATACGGATGTGCGCGCCGTGGTGGAGGACCTGGCGTCCCGGCGGTTCCTGACCCGGGAGCAGGCGGACGCTGTAGACCAGACGGCGATCCGGCGGTTCCTGGCCTCGCCGCTGGCGGCGGAGCTGCGGAAGGCGGACCACGTGGAGCGGGAGTTCCGTTTCAGCCTGCTGATGCCGGGGGAGCGGTACTTCCCGGAGCTGGCTGGCGGGGAAGAGGTGATGCTCCAGGGCGTGGTAGACCTGTACGCCGAGAAGGACGGCGCCGTCACCGTAGTAGATTTCAAGACGGACTATGTCACGGAGGACACGATCGCGGAGAAAGCAGCCCATTACCGTCCCCAGCTGGAGGCCTACAGCGCCGCCCTGGAGAAGATCCTGGAGCTGCCCGTCAAACGCCGCGTGCTCTACTTTTTCAGCGCGGGACGAACGATGGAGGTCTGACGCCGGAGAAAGCCTGAGGACGAAGCGCCCGTCGGGGAAAACCGGTCTCCAGCCGGTCTGCGGGACCGTGAGCGCCCCATAAACGAAGGATTTTCCCAATTCTTTCCCTAAAATAACAATTTTTCCCTTGTAATTTTCCAAATAGTGGTGTAAACTAGGCTTATATGCACATCGTACCTGGGAATTTGTTGTAAGACTGCATGAAAGGGAGGCGGCGGGAATATGTTTCGCGTAGGGGACAAGGTTGCCCATCCAATGCACGGGGCGGGCGTGATCGACGAGATCGTGACAGAGACCGTAGCGGGCGCTGCACAGGATTATTATGTGTTCCGGATGCCTGTGGGCGGTTTGACGCTGAAGATCCCCACCGCCTCCGGAGAATCCTTCGGACTGCGGGGGGTCTGGGACCTGAAGCGGATACAGCAGCTGTTGAAGGACCTCTCCGGCCTGGAGGTGGAGCGCTTTACCGGCAGCTGGAACCAGCGCTATCGGGAGAACATGCAGCGTCTGAAAAGCGGAGACCTCTATGAGGTTGCCCGGGTGATGAAGGGTCTGCTCAGCCGGGAGAACGAGAAGGGGCTGTCCACCGGCGAACGGAAGATGCTGCGCACGGCCAAGCAGATCCTGATCTCCGAGATGGCCCTCTCCACCGGGGGGGAGTACAGCGATATCGAGCAGCAGGTCAATTCAGCGGTTGCGGGAGGCGCAAAGGGATAATGGGTCTTTTTTCCAGATTGTTTCATAGAAGGGGACAGGCGGAGCATCCAACGTGCAGCGTGATCGTAGCCGCCGCCGGGTCCTCCAGCCGCATGGGCGGGGAGAACAAGCTCCTCCAGCCTCTGGAGGGCGTGCCCGTCTTGGCCCACACCCTGATGGCCTTGAACGCCTCGGAGCTGGTGGACGAGATCGTGGTGGCCGCCCGGGAGGAGGACCTGCTGGCCTTCGGCGACCTTTGCAAGATCTACGGCGTTTCCAAGCCGGTGAAGATCGTCCGGGGCGGGGCGTCCCGGCTGGAGTCCGTGTACCTGGCCTCCCTGGAGTGCCGGGCGGATACGGCCTTTCTGGCGGTCCATGACGGCGCGCGGCCCCTGGCCACGCCGGAATTGATCGACCGCACCATCGCCCTGGCCCACCGCACCAACGCCGCCGCCCCCGCCGTCCCGGTGAAGGATACCATCAAGATCGTCCAGGACGGGCGGGTGACCGGCACCCCGGACCGGGACAGCCTGCGGACCATCCAGACGCCCCAGGTCTTCGATGCCGCCCTGCTTCGGGCGGCGCTGGAGAGCGCCCGAACCACCGGAGAGGTCCTGACGGACGACTGTTCCGCCGTGGAACGCCTTGGCAAGGAAATTTACTTGACAGACGGCTCCTATGAGAACATTAAGATCACGACACCTGAGGATCTGGCCCTGGCGGCCGAGCTCCTGCACCAGCGGGAGGTGCAGTCATGAGTGTGCCAAGGATCGGTCAGGGCTACGACGTCCACCGCCTGACGGAAGGCCGCGCTCTAGTGCTGGGGGGCGTGACGGTCCCCTGGGAGAAGGGCCTGCTGGGCCACTCCGACGCGGACGTGCTGCTCCACGCCTTGATGGACGCCCTTCTGGGTGCGGCGGCGCTGGGGGACATCGGGCGCCTTTTCCCGGACAGCGACGCCCGTTACGAGGGGGCCGACAGCCGCGTCCTTCTGCGGGAGGTCGGGAAGGTCCTGACCCAAAACGGCTATACCGTCGGCAATGTGGACGCCACCCTGATCGCCCAGCGGCCGAAGGTCGCGCCTTACATCCCCCAGATGCGCTCCAACATCGCCGCCGACCTGGGGCTTCCCCTGGACGCGGTCAGCGTCAAGGCCACCACCGAGGAGGGGCTGGGCTTCACCGGAGACGGCTCCGGCATGTCCGCCCAGGCGGTCGCCCTGATCTTCAAAGAACAATAAAGCGTAACGCTGGCAGGCGTCCCCTTTCCGGAATGTGGAAGGAGGACGCCTGCCGCCGTTTCCGGGGATGGCACCTCCGAAAACCTCCCTGCATATATTGATGACGGGAGGCGGTGGTATGCCTTACTATCTGCTGCTGAGCCGTTCCATCACCCATGCCCAGCGCATGAGCCGTACCCTTGAACGGGCGGGCATCACTGCCCGGTTCTTCCGGCCCCCCATGGGGCTGACCGACAGAGGGTGCAGCTACGCGGTCCGCGTCGGCGAGGGCAGCCTGCCCGCCGCCCTGAGCCGGCTGCGGGAGGAAGGGCTTGCTCCGATGCGCGTCTTTTACGCGCAGAGCGATGGGACCTTCAGCGAAATCACGATATAACACAGGGAGGGCCGGACCTCTTGCACCGCCTCGCCGGCGGCGGGAGCCGGTCCTCCCGCTATTGTCAGGAGGAAGCGCAATGATCTACTTTGACAGCGCAGCCACCACGCTGCAAAAGCCGGACGCCGTTCCGGCGGCGGTGGCCGGCGCGATGAGCACCATGACCACCCCCGGACGGGGAGACCACCCTGCCGCCCGCCTGGCGGCGGACCTGATGCTGCGCTGCCGTATGGAGGCGGCGGAGCTCTTTGACGTACCCCAGCCGGACAACGCCGTCCTGACCACCAGCGCCACCCACAGCTTGAACATCGCCATCCGCAGCCTTGTGAGAACGGGGGACACGGTGGTCATATCCGGCTATGAGCACAACGCCGTCACCCGGACCTTGGCGGATATCGGCGGCGTGTCCTGCCGGATCGTCAACGCCCGGCTCTTCGACCCCGCCCAGATGGCGGAGGGCTTCCGCCGGGCCGTGGACGGCAAGGTCCGGGCGGTGATCTGTACACATACATCCAACGTCTTCGGCTACACCCTGCCCATGGACGATATCGCCGGGATCTGCCGGGAGCGGGGCGTCCCCCTTATCGTGGACGCCGCCCAGTCCGCCGGGATCCATCCGGTGCGCGTCAAGAGCTGGGGCGCGGCCTGCGCGGCCATGCCGGGACATAAGGGCCTTTACGGCCCCCAGGGCACGGGTCTGCTGCTGTGCGGGGACGGATTTGTCCCTGCGTCCCTGCTGACCGGCGGTACCGGAAGCCTCTCCCGGCAGCAGGAGATGCCGGACTTTTTGCCGGATAGGCTGGAGGCGGGCACCCAGAACGTCCACGGAGCGGCGGGCCTCCTGGAGGGCATCCGGTTCGTCCGCTCCACCGGCCTGGAGAAGATACGGCAAAGGGAGGGCGAAGTGATCCGGGTGCTGGCGGAGGGCCTGAGGGGCCGGGAGGACTTCCGGGTGTTCGACGACCCGGCGGGGGAGAGCTCCGTATTGAGCGTCCTGCCCCTGCGTATGCCGCCGGAGACTCTGGCGGGCCTTCTGGCGGAGCAGGGGGTAGCGGTGCGCGCGGGACTGCACTGCGCGCCGCTGGCCCATCGGACCGTGGGAACGGAGGAGACCGGGACCCTGCGTTTTTCCGCCTCGGTCTTCAATACGCCGGAGGAGGCGGAGTCAGTGCTCCGGATGCTGGAAAAATGGTAAGGGAGCCGGAAAAGGGAGGCGCGCGCGCCGCGCCTCCCTTTTTCATGCCCGCCCGTGGCTGGGGAGTATAAACTTTTTGTGAATATTTCGCCGAAATTGTTTGCGGATTCAGAAGGTAATGCCAATATTTCCAGTGGGTTTTTCATGAAAAAGTGATTTTCGACAGAAACCGGCAGGATCTTCGGGAAAAAAACGGGCGAGAATTTGTTGCTTTTTTCCCAGGTTTAGAGTAAAATGTAAGCTACTTATGGAATGCTTTTTCAGCGGAGGGAAGCCATGGATGTCATGGAAGTGATGACAAGTCTGGTCCACAAGCTCAATAACTTCGTCTTTTCCCTGCGGCTGCTGGATGTGGTGGATATCCTGGTGGTCGCCTATCTCATCTACCGGCTGCTGCTGCTGGTGCGGAAGACCAATTCCTCCCGGCTGCTCAAGGGCGTGCTGGTGGTGATCGCGGCGCTGTGGCTGTCCACGGACCGGCTGCCCGCCCTGAACTTCGCCCTGACCCACGTGGTGGAGTGGGGCGTTCTGGCGCTGATCATCCTCTTCCAGCCGGAGATCCGCCGGGTGCTGGAGCAGGTGGGCAGCAGCCAGCTGCCCTTCCTCCAGATATTCTCCAAGCCCCAGGTGGACAGGGAGACCATCGAGGACGCCATCGGCCAGACGGTGTCCGCCTGCGGCGACATGAGCAAGTCCCGCACCGGCGCGCTGATCGTCTTCGAGCGGAAGAACCAGACGGACGAGATCCTGCGAAGCGGTACCAAGCTGGACGCGGAGGTCTCCTCGGAGCTGCTGAAGAACATCTTCTTTGTCAAGGCGCCCATGCACGACGGCGCGGTGATCATCCGGGAGGGCCGGGTGCTGGGGGCGGGCTGTATGCTCCCCCTGAGCCGGAACGTGAACCTGAGCCGCGACCTGGGGATGCGCCACCGGGCGGGCATCGGCATGAGCGAGAACTCCGACGCCGTGGTGGTCCTGGTCAGCGAGGAGACGGGGTCCATCTCCGTGGCCGTGGGCGGGATGCTCAAGCGGCACCTCATGACGGAGACCCTGGACCAGCTGCTGCGCAACGAGCTCCTGCCCCAGCCCGACGAGGACGAGGCCCAGGCCGGGAAAAAGCGCAAGGGCCTGCTGGGCCGCCTGACCAAGGATAAGAAGGATGGTGGAAAAGCGGATGAGTGAGAAAGCCAATAAGATACTCTACGTGGTGCTGAGCCTTTTGCTGGCGGTTATCTTCTGGCTGTACGTGGATACCGCCAACGGGAACACCATGCGAAGGACCTTCTCCAATGTGCCCATCGACTTCATTGGCGCGGAGGACACTCTGCCCAGCCGGGGCCTGATGCTCTCCAGCGGGGGGGACGCCACCCTGGACCTGACCCTCAGCGGCCCCCGGTCCATCATCTCCAACCTCCGGCCCGGAGATATCCGCGCCCAGGTAAACCTTACCGGCATCAATGCCATCGGTCCCTACAGCCTGCAGTGGACCTTGAAGACGCCGGATAACGTGAACAACAGCGACATCAATGTGGAGCGCAGCTCCAAGGGCACCGTGTCCATCCAGGTGACCAGCCTGTACTCCAAGGAGATCCCCGTCAGCGTCAGCGTCACCGGGAATGTCCAGGAGCCCTACGTCTACATGGCCGACCGGGTGGTGAAGGAGCCCGCCAGCGTGACCCTCAGCGGTATGCAGGACAACGTGGACCCGGTAGCCTCCGCCCGCGTGGTGGTGGACATCACCGACGCCACCGACACCATCAGTCAGGAGTACAGCTACGAGCTGCTGGACGCCGACGGCAACGTGCTGGAGGTCCAGGATGTCCGCTTCTCCGACCAGAAGATCAACGTCACTGTTCCGATCTATATGGTGAAGACCCTGGATCTGAAGGTGGATCTCAAAGAGTCCCCCGGCTCCCGGCTGGCCAACGTCAAGTGGGACCTGCAGCCGAATACCATCACCGTCACCGGCGACCCCCTGAGCCTGGAGACCATCGATGAGATCAATCTGGGAGAGGTGGACCTCAGCACCCTCTACTCGGATGACGTGCGGGAGCTGGATATCAAGCTCCCCGCCGGATGCGAGAACAGCAGCGGCTATAAGACCACCTTGCTTTCCATCAAGTTCCACGGTCTGACCACCAGGAGCTTTTCTGTGACCAACATCCAGTCCGTCGGCACCAGCGAGAGCCAGCGCTTTGATCCTATCACCACCGTAATGGACGTGGTGCTGCGCGGTCCCGCGGAGGACCTGGAGCAGGTGACGGAGGAGGATATCCGCATTGTCGTGGATCTGCGGGAGATCAACAACGATGGAACCATCCAGCCCCTGGCCACCGTCCTGGTGGACGGCTACAGTGAGGTGGGGGCGGTGGGCACCTATACCGTCACCGGCAAGATCATATCCCGCTGATGGGAGGAGCGTATCTATGACACAGACCGCCACCGTTACAGCCCTCCCCGCTGCCCCCGGGGGGCTGGTGGAGCTGACCGTTGTCCGGCAGACCGCCTGCGGCCACAGCTGCGACGGCTGCGGCCGGTGCGCGGGAAGGACGCCGGACCTGGTGATCCAGGCGGAGAGCGGCGTGCCCGTGGCGCTGGGGGACCGGGTAGAGGTCTACAGCGACAACAAGGTGCTGGGGTTCGCGGCCCTGGTGTACGGCCTGCCGGTGGTGCTGTTCCTGCTGGGATATCTGCTGCCGGGGTTTCTGCCGGAGCCCTGGCGGTACGCCTGCGGCGGGGCGGGGTTCCTGCTGGGGCTGGCCGCGGCGGTCCTCTGCGACCGCTGGACCAAGGGCAGGGCCGCCGTGACCTACCGGATCGTCAGAAAGCTGTAGGGCGGGACGGATGTTCGGTTATGTGCGTCCCTCCCTGGCGAAGCTTTCGGAGGAGGACAAGGCCCGTTTCGGCGCGGTGTACTGCGGACTGTGCCGCGCCCTGGGGGAGCGGTACGGCCAGCCGGCGCGGATGATCCTCAACTACGACTTTACCTTCCTGGCGCTCCTGCTGTGGCCGGAGGGGGATGCCGGAGCGGTCCATCGCCGCTGTATCGCCCACCCCCTTGCCGGGCGGGACCATTACCCGGGAAATCCGGCCCTGGAGCTGGCGGCGGACGAGAGCGTGATCCTCGCCTGGTGGCAGATCCAGGACGCCCTGTCCGATCCCGGCAGTGGGAAGGGCAAGTACCGCGCCGCGTCCCTGGGGCTGAAGAGCGCCTACTGCCGTGCGGCGGAGCGGAGGCCGGACTTCGACCGGATCACCCGGGAGCGGCTGGCCCAGCTGGGGGAGCTGGAGGCGGCGCGGTGCGCTTCCCTGGACCTTCCGGCGGACGCCTTTGCGGGAATTTTGGCCGCGGCGGCAGCGGAGGTGCCGGACCCGGTGAAACGGCGGGTGCTGGAGCAGCTGCTGTACCACCTGGGGCGGTGGATCTATCTGGTGGACGCCGCCGACGATCTGGCGGATGACTTTTCCGCAGGCAGTTACAATCCTCTGATTTTCCGCTACGGCCTAACCGGCGGGGAGCTGACGGAGGAGGCCCGGGAGGGGCTCACGGTCTCCCTGGACCATTCCATCCGCCTGATGGCGGCGGCCTATGAGCTTTGGGACTTCGGCGTGTGGAGCCCCATCATCCGCGCAGTGGTTTACGAAGGGCTCTTTCTTGTGGGGAGAGCCGTTTTAGAGGGAACATTTCAAGCCGGCGATGCGGGGTTCCGCATGGCGGCCAGAAACAAGGAGCAGCTATGACCGACCCCTATGAAGTCTTGAACATCTCCAGCACCGCCACGGACGAGGAGGTCAAAAAGGCCTACCGCGACCTGGCCCGTAAATACCATCCGGACAACTACCACGACAATCCCCTGGCCGACCTGGCCCAGGAGAAGATGAAGGAGATCAACGCCGCCTACCACGCCATCCAGCAGGAGCGGGGGGGCAGGAGCGGCGGAGCGGCGCACGCCCAGCAGGGTTACGGCGGCTATCAGTACCAGCAGCGGACGGCGGGAAACCCCGCCTTCCAGCAGGTGCGCATGGCCATCAACCGCAACGACCTGGGCATGGCGGAGCAGCTCCTGGACCGGATGGGGGACCACAATGGCGAGTGGAATTTTCTCAAGGGGACCATTTGCTACCGCCGGGGCTGGGTGGACGAGGCCCGGCGGTACTATCAGACCGCCTGCCAGATGGACCCGGGGGACCCGGAGTTCCGGCAGGCCCTCAACTTTGTGGAGAACAACCAGGCGGGCTACCGTCCCGAGGGCTACGAGGTGTTTTCCTCCGGCTGCGGCGGAGACAATATGTGCGGGCGGCTGGCGTGTACCTACCTGCTGTGCAACCTGTGCGGCTGCGGCGGGATGCGGTTCTTCTGGTGCTGAGACGCGGCGCGCGTCTGACGATACTGATCTATCAATAGGGGGAGAGAGATTTGGTCAAGAGTATGACCGGCTATGGCCGGGCGAGGAAGACCCTGAACGGGCGTGACATCACCGTGGAAGTCCGCAGCGTCAACAACCGCTACCTGGACTGCTCCGTGAAGATGCCCAGGGCCTACATTTTCGCCGAGGACGCGGTGAAGTCCCTGGTGCAGAAGAACGTCAGCCGGGGCAAGGTGGACGTGTTCATCACCGTGGACTCCCTGGGAGCGGAGGAGACGGTGGTCGCCGTCAACGAGCCTCTGGCAAAGAGCTACATCGCGGCGCTGAAGAAGCTGTACGACCTGGGGGGCGGCAGCTGGGTGAAGAGCAGCTGCTATGCCACCGACCTGGCCCGCCTGCCGGATGTGCTGACCATCACCAAGGCAGAGGAGGATCTGGACTCCCTCTCCGCCGACCTGTGCGCGGTGCTGGAGGAGGCCCTTGCCGCCCACGCCGCCATGCGGGAGACCGAGGGCCGGAAGCTGGCCGAGGACGTCCTGGGCCGTCTGGACACCATCGAGGCCATTACCGGCCGGGTGGAGGAGCGCTCCCCCCAGACGGTGGCAGAGTACCGGGAGAAGCTGCTCTCCCGGATGCAGGAGGTCCTCCAGAGTACCACGATCGACGAGAGCCGGATACTGACCGAGGCGGCCATCTTCGCCGATAAGGTGGCGGTGGACGAGGAGACGGTGCGCCTGCGCAGCCACCTGAGCCAGCTCCGGGAGATGCTGGCGGGAGGCGAGCCCGTGGGGAGGAAGCTGGACTTCCTCATCCAGGAGGTCAACCGGGAGTCCAACACCATCGGCTCCAAGTGCAGCGACGTGCAGATCGCCCGGGACGTGGTGGAGCTGAAGGCGGAGATCGAGAAGATCCGGGAGCAGGTGCAGAACATTGAGTAAGGAAAACGAGCTGGTGAGCATCGGCTACGGGGCCATGGTGTCCGCCGGGCGGCTCATCGCCGTGGTAGGGCCGGACTCCGCGCCGGTGAAGCGGCTGATCGCGGAGTCCCGGGAGCGGAGTATGCTCATCGACGCCACCTTTGGACGCAAGACGGCGGCGGTGCTGGTGATGGACAGCGACCATGTGATCCTGTCCGGCCTGCCGCTGGAGAAGCTGGCCCCCCGGTTCGGGGTGGACCCGACAGTGTTGGAGGATGTAGAATGAGAAGAGGAAAGACGTTTATCATCTGCGGCCCTTCCGGCGTGGGGAAGGGCACTGTGGTAGCACGGCTGCTGGCCAGCGATCCGTCGCTGTACTTTTCCGTGTCCGCCACCACCCGCGCACCCCGGCCCGGGGAGGAGGATGGGATGCACTACCACTTCCTGTCCATGGAGCAGTTCGAGAAGTGGGTCGAGGAGGACCAGTTCCTGGAACACGCACAGTTCGTTGGCAACCGTTATGGAACGCCCAGGATATACGTGGACAAGGCCATGGAACAGGGCCGGGATGTGCTGCTGGACATCGAGATCCAGGGCGCGGAGCAGGTGAAGCGGAAGCGGCCCGAGACGGTGCGCATCTACGTGGCTCCCCCCAGCTGGGCGGAGCTGGAGCGGCGGCTCATCGGCCGGGGCACCGAGGATATGGAAAAGGTAAAGTCCCGCCTGGCCCGGGGCAAGGAGGAGTTTGCCGCCGCCAAGGATTTTGACTATTTCGTCATCAACGACACTGTGGATCGTGCTGTGGACGAGATACGGGCCATTATGAGCGCCGAACACTGCCGCCCGGACGAACGGATCGCGCTGATCGACCAGTGAGGAGGCCGGCGGCGGGAGAAAACCACCGTTATGCGAAAAAAATTGCAGAGATTTGGTTATCTGGATAAAGGATGGGACCGATACAAGAAGAGATGCCTTTATCCGCGCTTTCAGAACAATGCGGGGTGAAAGGCGATGATACTTGGTGAAGTCTGTATTTTGACCAATCATGTGGTGCGTCTCGCGGACTTTTACAAGAGTTTGCTGGACATCGACAACGGTAGCAATGATGAGGTGCATCAGACGATCCTCGCGGAGGAGACCATGCTGACGGTCTATAACGACGGCCGGCAGGGAAACCGTACCGGCCAGAATATGTGTATCGCGTTTACCGTCGATGATATTGACAAAGAATACCAAAGAGTAGTATCCTTAGGCGCGGCGGTCATCGAGCCGCCTGCCGTCCGTCCGTGGGGCGCGGTCAGCATGAGCTTCGCCGACCCGGACGGCAATATCGTTTATCTGAGGAGCTTCCCCAAACCATAAATATTTCAAATCTATCAAGAAGGAATGATGTTATTATGATGCTCTATCCTGCTATGAACAAGCTGACCGCCAATGTGCCCAACCGCTACCTGCTGGTGAACGTGGT
>OFHO01001760.1_pt1 | contig 14757 bp, 12 predicted proteins | sample 1521531 | NCBI WGS metagenome assembly OFHO01 (sample SAMEA3504124, study PRJEB24116) | mouse gut metagenome | biome: mouse gut; feature: mouse-associated habitat; material: faeces | place: Denmark | collected 2011
GCTAACTGGTGCTTGTTCCCTGCAAACTAATAGTAACGGCTGCCGTTTCCCGTCTATTTCACAAAACAAGTTGAACCTCGGGGCGGCCCATGCTATAATAGAACACCTATCGAAAATCGGAAGACGGAGGAATCCGCATGACAGACCTACAGGACAAGCAGACGCGCCCCACCCTGGAGGAGATCGGGGCGTACGTCAGAAACCCCCTCTTTGCCCGCTTCTGCGGGGAAATCCAGGAGACCCACCAGTGCGCGGAGAAGATCGAGTACAGCGCGTGCAGTCTGGCCCCGGGCTGGAACGTGAAGTTCAAAAAGGCGGGAAAGACCCTGTGCACCATCTACCCCCACGAGCAGTATTTCACGGCCATGGTGGTGGTGGGCCGGAAGGAAAAGGCGGCCGTCGAGGCCCTGCTGCCCTCCTGTGCGCCGGCCCTTCGGGAGCTGTACCGGGAGACCCGGGAGGGGAACGGACAGCGGTGGCTGATGATCGACCTGGAGGACGAGGGGCCCCTCTACCGCGACGCGCTCCGCCTCATCCAGCTCCGCAGGAGCGCCGTTTGACCCGCTGCGGCGAAATTCCCTTGCTATTGTCCCATAAATTTGTTAAACTATAGCAAGCTTCAGAATTCATGGCAAAAAAGGAGGGGAGGAGAAAGCGTGCAGGGCAAGGCGGAGGACGCAGACGGGCTGACGCCCGTCAAGGACGACAACGCAGCCATGTGCGCTTTGTACCCCCGAGCTTTTGCCAGAAATTCTGATGATTGCTATAGAGAAAAGTAGACGCAACCGGAGGAACCTATGGCATCTGAAAAAGCAAAAAACTACGGCAACCAGTCCATCAGCGCCCTGAAGGGGGCGGACCGTGTCCGGAAGCGGCCCGGGGTCATCTTCGGCTCCGACGGGCTGGAGGGCTGTGAGCACGCCGTTTTTGAGATCCTCTCCAACTCCATCGACGAGGCCCGGGAGGGCCACGGCAGGCTCATCACCGTCACCCGCTACCTGGACCACAGCGTGGAGGTGGAGGACCAGGGCCGGGGCTGTCCGGTGGACTGGAACGAGAAGGAGAAGCGGTGGAACTGGGAGCTGGTGTTCTGCGAGCTCTACGCCGGCGGCAAGTACGGCAACAACGAGGGGGAGAACTACGAGTACTCCCTGGGCCTCAACGGCCTGGGCTCCTGTGCCACCCAGTACGCATCCGATTACATGGACGTGACCGTCTGGCGGGACGGCTTTGAGTACCAGCTCCACTTCAAAAAGGGTCAGATCACCGGCAAAAAGGGCCAGGAGCTGGAAAAAACGCCCCTGACCCGCCGGAAAACCGGCACCCGGACCCGGTGGCTGCCGGACCTGGAGGTGTTTACGGACATCGACATCCCCCCGGAGTACTTCGCGGGCGTGATGAAGCGGCAGGCGGTGGTCAACGCGGGCGTCACCTTCCGCCTGCGGGTGGAGACTGGGGCGGGGAAGTTCGAGACCACGGAGTTCCTCTATGACAACGGCATTTCCGACTATGTCCGTGAGCTGGCCGGGGAGGGGACCCTCACGGACCCGGTGTTCTGGGAGACCGAGCGCCGGGGCCGGGACCGGGAGGACAAGGACGAGTACAAGGTCCGGCTGAGCGCCTCCTTCTGCTTCTCCAACCGGACGGCGGTGATCGAGCACTACCACAACTCCAGCTGGCTGGAGCACGGGGGCAGCCCGGAGAAGGCCGCAAAATCCGCCTTCGTGGGGGCCATCGACGGCTGGCTGCGGCAGAACAACAAGTACCAGAAGAGCGAGAGCAGGATCACCTGGGGGGACATCGAGGACTGTCTGGTGCTGGTGTCCAGCAACTTCTCCACCCAGACCAGCTATGAGAACCAGACCAAGAAGGCCATCACCAACAAGTTCGTCCAGGACGCCATGGCGGAGTTCCTCCGCAGCCGGCTGGAGATCTACTTCATCGAGAACCCCAACGACGCCCTGCGGATCGCCGAGCAGGTGCTCATCAACAAGCGGAGCCGGGAGCAGGCGGAGAAGGCCCGGCTGAACGTGAAAAAGAAGCTCTCCGGGTCCATCGATATCGCCAACCGGGTGCAGAAGTTCGTGGACTGCCGGACCAGGGACGTTTCCAGGCGGGAGATCTACATCGTGGAGGGCGACTCGGCCCTGGGCAGCGTGAAGCTGAGCCGGGACGCGGAGTTCCAGGGGATCATGCCCGTGCGGGGCAAGATCCTCAACTGCCTGAAGGCGGACTACGCCCGGATCTTCAAAAGCGAGATCATCACCGATCTCATGAAGGTCCTGGGCTGCGGGGTGGAGGTCCAGAACAAGCACGTGAAGGATCTGAGCACCTTTGATCTGGGCTCCCTGCGCTGGAGCAAGGTGGTCATCTGCACGGACGCGGACGTGGACGGCTTCCAGATCCGCACCCTGATCCTCACCATGCTCTACCGGCTGTGCCCCACCCTTATCCAGGAGGGGTACGTATACATCGCCGAGTCCCCCCTCTTTGAGATCACCAGCGGGGAGAAGACGTGGTTCGCCTACTCGGAGAAGGAGAAGGCGGAGATTGTGAAGAAGCTGGAGGGGAAGAAGGTAAAGATTGATCGTTCCAAGGGCCTTGGCGAGAACGATCCGGACATGATGTGGCTGACCACCATGAACCCGGAGACCCGGCGGCTCATCAAGGTCATGCCGGAGGACGCGGAGGCCACCAGCCGGATGTTCGATCTCCTGCTGGGGGACAACCTCCAGGGGCGGAAGGAGCACATTGCCAACGAGGGATACAAGTTCCTGGATCTGGCGGATATCTCCTAGGGTTCCACAGAACAGGTCTAAAAAGTTTTTCTTTTGGTTCTTTTCTTTGTTCACAAAGAAAAGAACAATAAAAATATCACAACAAACGAAAGGAGCTTCCCCATGAAAAAGTGCATTACCCTGTGTCTGACCCTGGCGCTGGCTCTGGCGCTGGCCGCGCCCGCCTCCGCCAGCGGCAAAGCGGATCTCAGCGTCATCGGCGGGGCCGACGGACCCACCGGCATTTTCGTGACCAGCGCTCCCACGGCGGCGGCCAGGGAGACCTCCGCCGGGAACGGCGTAGTGGACATGCAGATCAACGGCGAGTACATCGACTTCACCGGCGCGGAGCCGGAGATTGTGGGCGGACGGACCATGGTGCCCATGCGGGGTGTGCTGGACGCCCTGGGGGCCACGGTGGACTATGACCACTCGTCCAAGACCGTCACCGCCGCTCTGGGCGGCGTCTCCCTGCGCCACACGATCGGCACGGAGGAGATCACCGTCTCCGGCGGACAGGTGCTGACCATGGACGGGGCCTCCTACGTGAAAAACGGCAGCGTCATGGTGCCCGTACGGTTCTTCTCCCAGGCCCTGGGCCTTGAGGTCTACTGGGACCGGGGTCAGCGGACGGCTGTGGTCATTGACAAGCAGAAGCTCATCGGCCAGATCGACAGCGGCTTCGCCATCCTCAACAGCTTCCAGGAGAAGCAGACCGCCGGCCGGGGGGAAAATCTGGCCATGACCATGGACTTTGACGGCACGGCCAAGGTGCTGGACTCCATCGGAGGCGACAAGGAGTACCCCTTCTCCATGGAGATGACCGGCCTGTACGGCCCCTCCGCCATCAACGCCCAGGGGTCCATGGATCTCTCCATCCTCACCGCGCTGATGGAGGCCATGGACGAGGAGGTCCCTCAGGAGATGGCCGGCCTGCTCAAGGATTTTGATTTCCAGATGATCTACAGCAACGCGGGCCTCTGGATGCAGATGCCCGCCGTCATAGACATGCTCCGCGACAGCGGCGAGGCCGTGCCCCAGGGCGAGGTGTGGTTTCAGCTGGACGGCAGCGGGGCCGGCGACATGATGGACCTCTACGGCATAGCCCTGGCGGCCCAGAGGGAGGCCGTCACCATGGGCGGCATGCTCTACGCCATAGCGGAATACAGCGATCTGGAGGTCCCTGTAAATATCTATGACGACGTGACCCAGACCGCCGCCCTGCTGACGGCCCTGGTGGGGGACGACGCCTTTGCCAGGGACGGCGGGGACTACGTCTGGAAGCTGGATCAGGCCGCCATGGATACGCTGGCGGAGGCGCTGGGCGCGTCCAGCGTGACCTTCCCCGGCTCCATGGAGATGACCCTGCACGCCGACGGCAGCAGCGAGTTTGCCCTGGAGCTGACCGTGGACGAGGCGCCGCTGGCGCTGACCATGACCATGTCCGGCACGTCCACCGCCACGGACAGCGCCCTCCAGGGCCGGGTCCAGGTGAAGAACGTGTGCGACGTGACCTTCCAGGGCACGGCTGCGGTCCAGGCCGGTCAGACGGCCCCCTTCTCCGCGCCCCCGGCGGACGTGGTGATCGTGGACATGGGCGCGGCTCCCCTGGTGATGAGCCCCGCGGCCTGAGCGCCTGAGCGCAGTTAAAGTTTTTTCTTTTGCTTCTTTTCTTTTGTTCACAAAAGAAAAGGAGAGAAAACCGTACTAAGGAATACGTCATATGCCAAAGAAAAAGCAGCCAGACGAGAACAAGCCCCGGGTCAGCAACCCCAACGTGATGGGCCTGCGGGCGGCCATGCTGGAGCAGCCCATCACGGAGACCCTGGAGACCAACTTCATGCCCTACGCCATGTCGGTCATCATGTCCCGGGCCATCCCGGAGATCGACGGCTTCAAGCCCAGCCACCGTAAGCTCCTGTACACCATGTACGAGATGGGCCTGCTGACCAAGGCCCGGACCAAGTCCGCCAATATCGTTGGCCAGACCATGCGCCTCAACCCCCACGGGGACGCGGCCATCTACGACACCATGGTCCGCCTCTCCAAGGGCTACGGGGCCCTGCTCCACCCCTTCGTGGACTCCAAGGGCAACTTCGGCAAGGTTTACTCCCGGGACATGGCCTGGGCCGCCAGCCGGTACACGGAGGCCAAGCTCTCCCCCATCTGCCAGGAGATCTTCCGGGACCTGGACCAGGACGCGGTGGACTTTGTGGACAACTACGACAACTCCATGAAGGAGCCCGCCCTGCTGCCCACCACCTTTCCCAACATCCTGGTCTCCGCCAACCAGGGCATCGCCGTGGGCATGGCCAGCCAGCTGTGCGGCTTCAACCTCTCCGAGGTCTGTGACACCACGGTGGCCTACCTCAAAAACCCGGACTGCGACATCTCCGCCACCCTCCTGGGCCCCGACTTTCCCACCGGCGGGGAGATCATCTACGATCAGTCCGCCCTGGAGGAGGTCTACCGCACCGGCCGGGGCTCCATCAAGATCCGGGGCAAATACCGCTACGTGAAGAGCGAGAACGTGGTGGAGATCTACGAGATCCCCTACACCACCACCACGGAGAACATCATGGACAAGGTCTCCGAGCTCATCAAGGCCGGCAAGCTCAAGGAAGTGAGCGACATGCGGGATGAGACGGATCTGAGCGGCCTGAAGCTGGCCATTGACCTCAAGCGGGGCGTGGACCCGGAGAAGCTCATGGCCAAGCTCTTCCGGTCCACCACCCTCCAGGACGCGGTGAGCTGCAACTTCAACGTCCTGGTGGCGGGCACGCCCCGGGTCATGGGGGTGCGCTCCCTGCTGGAGGAGTGGTGCTCCTGGCGGACGGAGTGCGTGCGGCGGCGGGTGTACTTCACCCTGAACAAGAAGCGGGACAAGCTCCACCTGCTCAAGGGCCTCAAGCGGATCCTGCTGGACATCGACAAGGCCATCCGCATCATCCGGGAGACGGAGGAGGAGGCCGAGGTGGTGCCCAACCTGATGATTGGCTTTGGCATCGACCAGATCCAGGCGGAGTACGTGGCGGAGATCCGCCTGCGCAACATCAACAAGGAGTACATCCTCAAGCGGGTGCGGGAGGAGGAGGCCCTGCGGGACGAGATCGAGGACCTGGAGGACCTGGTCAACAGCCCCGGCCGGGTGAAAAAGCTCATCATCCGGGAGCTGGAGGACGTGAAAAAGAAGTACGGCCAGCCCCGGCTCACCACCATCGTCTATGAGCACGAGCTCCCCGCCTACGACGAGACCGAGGACACGCCGGACTACCCGGTGACCGTCTTCCTCTCCCGGGAGGGGTACTTCAAGAAGATCACCCCCCAGTCCCTGCGCATGGCGGACACCCAGAAGTACAAGGACGGGGACGGCCCGAGCCAGAGCTTTGAGACCACCAGCCGGGCGGAGGTCATGTTCTTCACCAACCGGCAGCAGGTGTACAAGTGCCGCCTGAGCGACTTTGACGACGCCAAGGCCAGCGTCCTGGGGGACTACCTGCCCAGCAAGCTGGGCATGGACCCGGAGGAGGCGGTGGTGCGCATGGTCCTGCCGGGGGACTACAGCGGCGCACTGCTGTTCTTCTTTGAGAACGGCAAGGCCGCCCGGGTGGATCTGACCGCCTACGCCACCACCTCCAACCGCCGCCGGCTCACGGGGGCCTACAGTGACAAGAGCCCCCTGGCGGCGCTGCTGCACCTGAAGGAGGACCGGGAGCTGGCCCTGTTCTCCTCAGACAGCCGGGTCCTTATCTTTAATACCGCCCTCCTCTCCCCCAAGGCCACCCGGTCCACCCAGGGGGTGCAGGTGATGGCCCTCAAGGCCAGGCACCGTCTGACGGAGGCGGCGGCGGTGGAGGACACCGCCCTGACCAACCTGCCTCGGTACCGCTGCCGGACCATCCCCGCCGCCGGAGCCCTGCTCCGGGAGGAGGACGGGGAGCAGCTGAGATTGCTGTAGCGGCCGGACACCCCGCCGGAGAGCGGCATAGAATACCCTGCCGGGCATAAATCCGGGGCGGCGGGGGAATGCTTTTCCATACCAGATTGACTGATTCAGGGGACGCCGGGAGAGCACCGTCAATTTTCCCACAAAATGGCGTGGACAAGTGAAGAATATGCCGCTAAATTTGTAGAATGTGCTATTGACGAGAAAAAAGAAATTTGCTAACATAGCAGATATACTCCCGCGCTGCCAACCATCGCGCAGATTGAGATTGAAGAGGAGATAATGGTCTATGTATACTCAGGAAGTCACCATCAACAATGAGGTCGGTCTGCATGCGAGACCTGCCACCTACTTCATCCGTAAGGCCAACGAGTTCAAGAGCGGCATCTGGGTTGAGAAGGACGAGCGCCGGGTGAACGCCAAGAGCCTGCTGGGCGTTCTGTCTCTGGGCATCGTAAAGGGCACCACCATCACCCTGATCGCCGACGGCTCCGATGAGAAGGAGGCCGTTGAGGCCCTGGCCGAGCTGGTTCGTTCCGGTGAATTCGGCGAATAACGCACATATCGACGGATGAGGAGACTGTTTCGGCAACGAAACAGTCTTTTTCTGTCCGGAGACAGTCTTTTCAAAAGGAGGAGAGACGCCATGACCAAGGAGGAGCTGCTGGAGAAGGCCAACAGCCTGCCCCTGGCCCCGGGGGTGTATCTGATGCACGACAAGGAGGGCACGGTCATCTACGTGGGCAAGGCGAAGCGGCTGAAAAACCGGGTGAGCCAGTACTTTCAGGCCGGCCGGGGCCACAACCTGAAGACCCAGACCATGGTGAAGCTGGTGCAGGCGTTCGACACCATCGTGGTGGGCAGCGAGTTTGAGGCCCTGGTGCTGGAAAACGCCCTCATCAAGCAGTACATGCCCCGGTACAACATCCTCCTCAAGGACGACAAGGGGTACCCCTTTGTGCGCCTGAGCCGGGAGCAGTACCGGCGCTTCTCCCTGGTCAGCCGGGTTGCTGACGACGGGGCCCGGTACTTCGGGCCCTACGGCGGCCGGCTGGAGACCCGCTCCGCCCTGGACGCCATCCGGGCGGCCCTCCATCTGCCCACCTGCCACAGGACCTTCCCACGGGACATTGGTAAGGAGCGGCCCTGCCTGAACCACCACATGGGCCGGTGCGACGGGTTCTGCCGGCCGGAGATGAGCCGGGAGGAGTACGAGCGGCGGGTGGACATCGCCGTGCAGCTGCTGGAGGGCAAGATCCGGCTGGTGACGGCCCAGCTGGAGCGGGAGATGGAGGAGGCCGCAGAGGAGCTGCGCTTTGAGGAGGCCGCGGCCCTCCGGGACCGGATCGCGGCCATCAAGGTGCTGGGCAAGCGGCAGAAGGTGATTGCCGGGGTGTGCGCGGACACGGACGTGTGGGGGCTGTACCTGGAGGCCAAGTGCTGCTTCGCGGTGCTCCACTACCAGGAGGGCCAGCTGACGGGGAAGGAGGCGGAGCTCTTCGCCGCCTCGGCCCTGGAGGAGGAGGGGGAGATCCTCTCGGCACTGCTGCTGCAATACTACGGCTCCCGGTCCGTGCTGCCCCGGGAGATCTTCATCCCAGCGGCCATTGAGGACCAGGAGGTGCTGGAGCAGCTGCTGGGGGAGAAGGCGGGGCACAAGGTGACGGTCCGCACGCCCCAGCGGGGGGACCGGGCCCAGGTGCTGGCCCTGGCCGCCGCCAACGCCCGGGAGGAGGCGGAGCGGCAGACCACCAGCCAGGAGCGCAGCGACAGGACCCTGGAGCTTCTGGGGAAGCTGCTGGGCCTGGAGGAGCCGCCGGAGTGGATGGAGAGCTACGACATCTCCAACACCGGCGGGGAGGATATCGTGGCCTCCATGGTGGTGTTCCGGGGCTCCAGGCCCGCCAAGGACCGCTACCGCCGCTTTCGCATCAAGGAGCTGGACGGCCATCCGGACGACTACAAATCCATGGAGGAGGTGCTCACCCGGCGGCTGACCCACTACATGGAGCAGGACAAGAAGTTCATGCCCCTGCCGGATGTGATGCTCATCGACGGCGGCGAACAGCACGCCAAGGTGGCCCGGCGGGTGACGGAGCGGTTCGGCCTGGCCATCCCCATCTTCGGCATGGTGAAGGACGACCGGCACCGCACCCGGGCCCTGGTGACCCCGGAGGGCCGGGAGATCGGCATCAAGGGGACCCAGGCCGTGTTCACCCTCATCGGCCGCATCCAGGAGGAGACCCACCGCTTCGCCATCACCTACAACCGCCAGAGCCACGGCAGGAGCGTCCGGGGCTCCGTCCTGGACGAGATCCCCGGCGTGGGGGAGGCCCGGCGCACGGCCCTGCTGCGGCGATTCAAGAGCGTGAAGGCGGTGCGGGAGGCCAGCCTGGAGGAGCTGGAGGAGGCGCTGCCCCGGAACGCGGCCGCGGCGGTGTACCTCTGGGCCCACCCGCCGGCGGAGGAAAACCCCCAGCCCCCCGCATAGGACAACGGTCTTTGCGATACACTAATACAGATCCTGTGGGAGCAGCCGGATCAGCCGGCTGCTCTCTTTTTAACAGCATTTTACCTCCATTTAACCTTCACGCTGTTTCCCATTTTGCATTTCTGGTCTATCCTGGCAATATAGCCGACACACCGGGAAAGGAGCGCCCACCGATGAAAAAACGATTTTTCCCCCTGCTGGCCATTCTGCTGATCCCCCCTCTGCTGGCCGCCTGCGGCGCCAGAGCGATGCCGCCGGGCCTCGTTGGCACGGTGAATACCGATGGCTCCACCTCCATGGCCGACGTGATGGCGGTGCTCCAGGAGACCTTCCGGGAGCGGGAGCCCGGCGTCACGGTGAACTACTCCGGCACCGGGTCCGGCGCGGGGGTGGAGGCGGCGCTGGCGGGCAGAGCGGACATCGGCCTCTCCAGCCGCCCGCTGAAGGAGTCGGAGCTTGCCAAGGGGGCCGCTGCCCGGACCGTGGCCCTGGACGGGGTGGCGGTGATCGTCCACCCCTCCAACCCGGTCTCCGGCCTGAGCCTGGCCCAGCTGCGGGAGATCTTTACCGGCCAGGTGGACAACTGGTCCGCCCTGGGCGGGCCGGACGCCCCCATCGCGGTCTACGGCCGGGAGGCGGGCAGCGGCACCCGGGGCGCCTTTGAGGAGCTGCTGGATGTGACGGACCAATGCGCCTATACCAACGAGTACGGCTCCTCCGGGGACGTGGTGGGCAACGTGTCCGGCAACCCCAACGCCATCGGCTACACCTCTCTGGCCTCCGCAGGGGAGACGGTGTCTGCGGTGGCGGTGGAGGGCACGGCCTGCACGGAGGAGACGGTGCGGAGCGGGGCCTACCCCATCCAGCGGCCCTTCCTGCTGGTGACCCGGGAGGGCGCGGCCCTCTCCCCGGCGGCCCAGGCCTTTCTGGACTACGCCTGCGGCGGTGAGGCGGGACCCTATATCGCCCGGGCCGGCGCGGTTGCGCCGTGAAGCGGAGGCAGTCATTCTTTTCTCTGTGAACGTGGAAAAGAATCAAAAGAAAAATGTTAGAGGAGGCACGCCACATGAAGCGCCGGATAAAACCAGCCGAGTTCGCCATGCAGACCCTCTTTCTGGTCTGCGGCCTGACGGCCATCGCCTTTGTCCTGCTCATCACCGTCTACCTGATCCTGGCCGGCCTGCCGGCCATCCGGGAGATCGGCCTGACAGACTTCCTCCTGGGCCGCACCTGGGCCTCCACCCACGCCACGGATCCCCGGTTCGGCATCCTGCCCATGATCCTCACCTCCGTCTACGGCGCGGCCGGGGCCATTGTGCTGGGGGTGCCGGTGGGCTTCTTTACCGCCCTCTTCCTGGCCAAGGCGGCCCCTCCCCGGCTGGCGGGGCTCATCCGTCCGGCGGTGAACCTGCTGGCGGGCATCCCGTCGGTGGTCTACGGCCTGGTGGGCATGTGCGTGCTGGTGCCCGCCCTCCGCGCCTGGCTGGATCTGCCGGCGGGGGACACCCTCCTGGCCGCCATGATCGTGCTGGCCGTCATGATCCTGCCCTCCGTCATCTCGGTCTCTGACGCGGCCCTGGCGGCGGTGCCCCGGGAGTACGAGGAGGCCAGCCTGGCCCTGGGGGCCACGCCGGTGGAGACCTATCTGCGGGTCACCGCCCCGGCGGCCCGGGGCGGTGTGGCGGCGGCGGTGGCGCTGGGGGTGGGCCGGGCCATCGGGGAGGCCATGGCCATCCTCATGGTGGCGGGCAACGTGGCCAACATGCCCTCCCTCCTCTCCAGCGTCCGCTTTCTCACCACCGGCATTGCCATTGAGATGAACTACGCCGCCCCGGGCTCCCTCCAGCGGCAGGCCCTCTTCTCCATCGGTCTGGTGCTGTTCTTTTTCATCATGGTCATCAACATCCTGCTGAATCTGGCCCTGAAGCGGGGCAGGGAGGGCTGATATGGACGCGAACCTGTCCCGCCGGGCCTGGAATCTGCTGGCAAAGCTGGCGCTGTGGCTCAGCGCCGCCGCCACCTGCGCCCTGCTGCTGGTGGTCATCGGGTATATCTTCCTCCGGGGTGCGCCGGGGTTGAGCTGGGAGCTGCTCACCACCCAGGAGAGCATTCTTCGGGGCACAATGGGCATCCTGCCCAGCATCCTCAACACCCTCTATGTGGTGCTCGTCTCCCTGGCCCTGGTCCTGCCCTTGGGGGTAGGGGCGGCGGTGTACCTCACCGAATACGCCAAAAACCGCCGTCTGGCGTGGGCGGTGGAGTTTGCCGCCGACACCCTCTCCGGCATCCCCTCCATCCTCTACGCCCTGGTGGGTGTCATCCTCTTCTGCAACGCCCTGGGCCTCCAGAAGACCCTGCTGGCCGGGTCCCTGACCCTGGTCATCATGACCCTGCCCACGGTCATCCGCACCACCCAGGAGAGCCTGCGCACCGTGCCCCGGTCCTACCGGGAGGGGGCCCTGGGCCTGGGGGCGGGGAAGTGGCGGGCCATCCGCACGGTGGTGCTGCCCTCCTCGGTGGACGGCATCGTCACCGGCTGCATCCTGGCGGTGGGCCGGGTGGTGGGGGAGAGCGCGGTGCTCATGTACACCGCCGGCCTCTCCACGGCCATGCAGGACTTCTCCACCATTCAGGGCATCCTCCGCGCCTCCGGCTCCACCCTCACCGTGGCCCTGTACGTCTACGCCAAGGAGCGGGCGGACTTCGCCATCGCCTTCACCATCGCCACGCTCCTGCTCCTCCTCACCGGGCTCATCCATCTGGCCGCCTATCTGGCCGGGAGGCTGCTGCGGAGGAGATAGCTTCAGGTTACATTCTTTTTCTTTGTGAACAAAGAAAAAGAATCAAAAAAAACTTTAATCCTTAAAAGCTCTTTTTACCACTAGAAACACAGAGAAAAGACATACTTCACTGGAAAGGACAGCGACGCCATGGCAGAGCAAGCGATCCTCTCGGCCCGGGACCTGGATTTCTTCTACGGCGCAGCCCAGGCCCTGCGGCACATCACCCTGGATATCCCCGCCGGCCGAGTGACGGCCCTCATCGGCCCCTCCGGCTGCGGGAAATCCACCTTCCTGCGCACCATCAACCGCATGAACGATCTGGTCCCCGGGACCCGGATGGCCGGCTCCCTCACCTTCCAGGGCCAGGAGATCTACGCCCCCGGCCTGGACGTCACCGCCCTGCGCCGCCGCGTCGGCATGGTCTTCCAGAAGCCCAACCCCTTCCCCATGTCCATCTACGACAACGTGGCCTACGGCCCCCGGACCCACGGGGAGCGCCGCCGGGCCCGGCTGGACGAGCTGGTGGAGACCTCCCTCCGGGCCGCCGCCATCTGGGAGGAGGTCCGGGACCGGCTGAAGAAGAGCGCCCTGGGCCTCTCCGGGGGCCAGCAGCAGCGTCTGTGCATCGCCCGCGCCCTGGCCGTGGAGCCGGAGGTGCTGCTTATGGACGAGGCCACCAGCGCCCTGGACCCCATCTCCACCGCCAGGATCGAGGACCTCATCGGCTCCCTGAAGGAGCGGTACACCATCGTCATGGTCACCCACAACATGCAGCAGGCCCTCCGGGTCTCCGACCGGACCGCCTTTTTCCTCTCCGGGGAGCTGGTGGAGTTTTCCCCCACGGAGCGCCTCTTCTCCATGCCCCGGGACCAGCGCACGGAGGATTACATTACCGGGAGGTTCGGCTGATGCGAAACCGCTTTGACCAGCAGCTGGAGACGCTGCACCAGGAGCTCATGGCCATGGGGGCCATGTGCCAGGAGGCCATTGCCGCCGCAGCGGCGGCCCTGCTGGACCGCGAGCCGGCCATGGCTGAAATCGCCATCACCCGGGAGGTGGAGATCGACCGCCAGGAGCGGGAGATCGAGAGCCTATGCATGGCCCTTCTGCTCCGGCAGCAGCCCGTGGCCCGGGACCTGCGCGCCGTGTCCTCGGCCCTGAAGATGATCGGGGACATGGAGCGCATCGGGGATCAGGCTGCGGATATCGCCGAGATCTCCCGCCACCTGGGCTCCGGCTGTCCCCTGCCCGGCCAGATCCACATCCGGGACATGGCCCAGGCTGCGGCCAGGATGGTGGACGGCAGCGTGGAGGCGTTTATAAAAAAGGATTTGCAGGCGGCCCAGGACGTGATACAATATGATGACGTAGTGGACGAGCTGTTCCTCCGGGTCAAGGAGGAGCTGACGGAGCTCATCCGCCGGGATGCCGCCGGGGCGGGAGAGGCCCTGGATCTGCTCATGGCGGCCAAGTATCTGGAGCGCATCGGCGACCACGCCGTCAATCTGGCGGAGCGGGTGGCCTACTCCATCACAGGGAAGGTGCGGGCGCAGAGCGCCCCGGGGGAAAGTGCCTATGATTTACTTTGTTGAGGACGACAACAGCATCCGCAAGCTGGTACTCTACTCCTTGACCAGCGCGGGACTGGAGGCGGAGGGGTTCGCCCGGCCCTCCGCCTTCTGGGCCGCCCTGGAGCGGCGGACGCCGGAGGTGGTGCTGCTGGACATCATGCTGCCTGAGGAGGACGGCATCTCCATTCTGAAGAGACTACGGGAGAGCCGGCGCACCCGGTCCGTCCAGGTGATTCTCCTCACCGCCAAGGGCAGCGAGTACGACAAGGTGGTGGGCCTGGACGCGGGGGCGGACGACTACGTCTCCAAGCCCTTCGGCATGATGGAGCTGATGGCCCGGGTCCGCTCCGCCCTCCGCCGGGTGGGGGACAGGCCCCCGCCCCAGGGCGTTCTCACCCTGGGCGCGCTTACCGTGGACCCGGCCCGCCACGTGGTCCGGGTGGGGGAAAACGGCGTAACCCTCACCCTCAAGGAGTTCCAGCTGCTGGTCCTCCTGATGGAGCGCCCGGGGGCGGTGCTCACCCGGGACCAGCTGCTCAGCACCATCTGGGGCTACGACTTCGACGGGGCCAGCCGCACGGTGGACGTACATATCCGCACCCTCCGCCAGAAGCTGGGGGAGGCGGGGAACCTGATCCAGACCGTCCGGGGCATGGGCTATAAGATCGAGGAGACGCCATGACCAGGAGAATTTTCCGCACCAGCCTGTTGGTGGGGCTGGCGGCCCTGGCCCTCAGCGCGGGCCTCTTCAGCTGGGCCCTGGTCCGCCACTTCACGGCCAAGGTCTGCGAGGAGCTGATGGTGGAGGTCCGTCTGGCCGCCCAGGGGGTGCGTCTGGGAGGGCGGGACTACCTGGAGGCGGTGGAATCCGCCAACCGCCTGACCTGGATCTCCGGGGACGGCGCGGTGCTCTTCGACTCCTCCGCCCAGGCGGAGCTCATGGCCAACCCCCTGGCCCGGCCGAAGATCCAGGACGCCCTCTCCCGGGGACTGGGCGGGGACAGCCGCCTGTCCGACACCCTCTCCGAGCGAACCATCTACGTGGCCCTGGCCCTGGAGGACGGCACGGTGCTCCGGGTGGCCAGCCGGCAGAAGTCCGCCGCCGCCCTGCTGGCGGCGCTGGCGCCGGAGGCGGCCCTCATCGTGGCGGCCACGGCCCTCCTGGCCGCCCTGCTGGCGGGGCCCCTGG
>OFHO01001765.1_pt1 | contig 14711 bp, 14 predicted proteins | sample 1521531 | NCBI WGS metagenome assembly OFHO01 (sample SAMEA3504124, study PRJEB24116) | mouse gut metagenome | biome: mouse gut; feature: mouse-associated habitat; material: faeces | place: Denmark | collected 2011
GTAACGATACGTATTAAACGCTGAAAACCGCCACCCCGGACCGGTGACGGTTTTCTTAGTATAATCGCTAACCACCTGGGCTGAACCGTCTTGCGGACAGCACCTTTCATGTTTAATATACCACCGCCCTAACCTTTTGTCAAGGCGGCTTTTTGTTCTTCCGGCTCTAAAACGATAGGAGGGGGCTCATATGAAACAGAAAAAATGGCTGATCTCAATTTGTGCCCTGGCTGGCCTGCTTGTCCTCTGTGTAGGAGTATATATCGTGCTTGATCCGGACCGCGGCGATATCAGCGGCGCCCCGGTAGAAGCCCCGGCAAAACCAGAAGGGCCTGGCCCGACCGATTCCGCGCAGCCGGGAGCATATCTGCCAGACGACGCCTTTGAAGCCGCGTCGTCCTGGGTCAACTGGAGCGACGAGGAGGACTTTTATCTTGCTGCCCTGAACGCAGACAAGCTGGCGGTCAGCAGTGTGCAGCATCTACCCGTCTTTCGTTTTGAAACGGCCGAAGAACTGGAGGGGTTTAAAGAGCGGTTCGGCGATTACTTCGCTATGGAACACAGACTTGACAGACTTATTCCATCCTTTGCCGATATAACAAGCAAAATGGACGAGACGTATTTCGAGAGCCGCACGGTATTTATCGTGTATGTCCCCAGCGGAAGCGGCTCCTACCGGTTTGGCGTGGACAGCGTTTACCGGGACAGTGAAGCCCTCTGCATCCATATCAAGGAGACTGGGAATCCGGAAGTCCACACCTGTGACATGGCGGGCTGGTTTGTAGTCGTCTCCCTTGAAAAAGCCCTGGTGGAAGGTTTCACAGACATTGACGCGGATATGAATCATCTTCAATCCTATGCTGTAGCAAATATTGCGGATTATTTACGGATAAGTGCCCCCCCTCCCGAATAGAGTGTCGGGAGGGGGGATCGTCTTGTCTGAAAAAATGCTGTCCACCGGGCGGGGGGTGCTGTCGATAGCGCTCCTGCCTTTTATTTTTCTATTATTTCCATCATCTCTGCGGGTGTGACAATAAAGCTTCTCACAGGGTAGTGTTTCTGGTTGCCTGTCACCAGATAGGCCCCAGCCTCTCGCTTTTCCATCGCCACCTCGTAAAAAATCAGGTCGTCCATATCAGCCAAAATTTCTCCCGTAGGCTGTGGAAACACCTCCACTCCAAACTGCCTCACAGCCTCCAGGACGGTCCAGATCAGTTTCTCGTCAAAATGGAATTTCTTTCTGTGGAGCACCTCGGCATATTCGGCCAATATATCTCTGTGGTACAGCGGAATAATCCTCCCATCAAAGACGGCGCCCATGACCTTGACCGTAGCGGAATCCTCGTTTTTGGAGAGCAGTGCCGATATCAGCACGTTTGTATCCACAACCGCGTAGTATTTCATTTGCTGCTTCTCTCCGCCCTCGCCGCTGAAATCTCAGCGTTGATTTCGTCCAGGGACAGCTCAGGCAGGGCGGCCGCCTGTTTGCGCATCGCGTAAAAGGCCTCCTTGCCCTCCGCCCTTGTGACCGCCTGATCTGGAAGGGTGGCCTCAAAGGGAAGACCCTTGACCATTTTGCTGCGCGTCATGAACATGCGAAACGCGGTAGGCAGGTCCATGCCGAGCCGCTCATAGATTTCGGTTACCTCCTGTTTCAGGGCCTTGTCCGCCCGAAATTGAATCAAGACCTGTTCTGCCATACGGCCCCCTCCTTCATACATACTATAGTTGATTTGCATGTGTTTGTAATTCTATTATACGCTTTCGAGACAAAAATAGCAACATATTTTTTCCCCTTCCGAATAGAGTGTCAGGTGAGGGGGGATCGTCTTGTCTGAAAAAATGCTGTCCGCCGGAAAGGGCGCGCTGTTCCTCACGGCGCTGAGCGCCGTCTCCCAGCTGCTGGGCTTTGGCTACCGGGTGGTGCTGTCCCGGTTGGTGGGGGCGGAGGTGATGGGGCTGTATCAGCTCATCATGCCGGTATGTTCGGTAATTATGTCCCTCACCGCCGTAGGCCTGACGGCCGCGGTGTCCAACCTCACCTCCCAGCACCTGGCCCTGGGCAACCGCCGGGCGGCCGACCAGACCATCGCCGCCTGCCTGAAAGCCTTTTTTCTCCTGCTCCTTCCGGTGGGGGCGGTGGTGATCTTGGGCTCTGACGCCATCTCTGTGTATCTCCTGGGGGACGCCCGGACCCAACTGGGGCTGATCCTTCTGATCCCCTGCGTGGCCCTGATGGGGGTGGAGAACTGCCACAAGCACTACTTCTACGGCTCCGGAGTGGTACGCCCCCCGGCCATTGTGGAGCTGCTGGAGCAGTTTGTCCGCACCTTCGCGGTGATTGCCCTGCTGGTGGCCTTTCTGCCCCAGTACCCGGAGCGGGTGGTGGGCCTTATCGTAACCGGCATGGTCATCTGTGAGATTTTCTCCTCCTGCACCCTGGTGGTGCTCTACCGCCGCCGGCGGGGGCCCCTCACCGGCCGGGGGGAGGAGGGGAAGGTGCGGCGGCGGCGCATCTTTGCCATCGCCCTGCCGGTGGGGCTCAACGCCCTGTTGGGCAACCTGCTGGGGGCGGCCAACTCCGCCCTCATCCCCCAGAAACTGGTGGAGGGGGGCGCGGACCGGTCCGCCGCCGTGTCCCAGTTCGGGGTGGTGTGCGGTATGACCATGCCCATGCTGTCCCTGCCCATTGTCTTCCTGGGGGCGCTGAATCTGGTGATGGTGCCCCGGCTGGCCCGGGCCTGCGCCCTGAACCGTCCGGCCGAGGCCCGGCGGCTTATCGCCCAGGCCATCTCGGCGGTGTCGCTGCTCACCCTGCCCTGTATGGCCTTTATGGTGGTGGTGGGGCCCGATCTGGGCCGGGCTATGTTCCATCAGGAGGGGGTGGGGGAGTACCTCATGCCCCTGGCCTGCGTCATGGCCATGAGCTGCGGCACCTCGGTGCTGGCCTCCGCCCTCAACGGGGTGGGGCGGCAGCGGACGGTAGCCGCCATCTCCCTGACGGGTGGAGCGGTGCAGCTGGCTTTTACTCTGGCGCTGGTGCCCCTGTCCGGGGTGGGCATGGCAGGCTATGTGGCCGGGGCGGTGGCCGCCACGGCGCTGGAGCTGGGGCTGTGCCTGTGGCAGACCGTTCGGGCCACCGGGCTGGAGGTGCGGCCCTTCCAGTGGATGGCCGCCCCCGGCCTGGCCGCCGCCCTGGCGGGGCTGACGGGGAATCTGCTGTTTCAGGTGCTGAAGGACTCCGGACTGGACCCCGTCCCCGCCGGACTGGCCACCTTGGTTTTTTCCCTGATTTTGTACTTAGCTGCCCTTCAGGCTCAGGGGGTCAGAGCTAGGGAGGTGCTGCGGCTGGACTGGTGAAAGCCATTGCTTTTTTCGCGTCCCCCTGTTATCATAGGGACAGAATATTGCGGCAGTTTGGAGACTGATATGAACTATACGATACGGGAGCTCCGGGAGGATGAATACCCCCTCCTCAACGAATTTTTGTATGAGGCGATCTTCGTCCCGGAGGGAACGGAGCCGCCCCCCAGGTCGATCATAGACGCGCCGGAATTACAGGTCTATGTCTCAGACTTTGGTCATAAGCCGGATGACCATGCGCTGGCCGCGGAGGCCGACGGGGCTGTCGTGGGTGCTGTCTGGGTCCGCATCATGGATGACTACGGGCACGTGGACGACGAGACTCCGTCCTTCGCCATTTCTCTGTATCAGGAGTACCGGGGGCAGGGGATCGGCACAGAACTGATGCGGAACATGCTCTCCCTGCTGGAGAAATGCGGATACCGGCGGGCCTCTCTCGCGGTGCAAAAGAAAAATTACGCGGCAAAAATGTATCAAAAGCTGGGATTTGAAATCGTCAATGAGAATGAATCGGAATATATCATGGTAAAGCGCCTGAGATAATATACAGCCCCGTCCAATAGACGGGGCTGTGTTCGTTATTTCGTCTCCCGCATGGGGGCGACCTCTTTTTTATAGACCCAGCAGAGGAACAGGGCGGTAAGGGTAGTGGAGAACAGCTCCGCGAAGGGAAAGGCCCACCACACCATATGCAGTCCGCCCAGCCGGGCCAGCAGGAAGGCTGCGGGCAGCAGCACAATCAGCTGCCGGACCACCGACACCGCCAGGGACAGCACCCCGTGGCCCAGGGCCTGGAACACCGAGCCGCTGACAATGCAGAATCCGGCCAGCAGGAAGCTGGTGGAGATGATCCGCAGGGCGGGTACGCCGATGGCCAGCAGGTCGCCGGCGTCCTCCCCCTCCGCCTCAAACAGGCTGAGAAACACGTCGGGAAACAGCTGGAACAGCGCAAAGCCCACCGCCATAATACATACTGCGTAGATAACGGCCAGCCTGACGGTTTTGATAATCCGCTCCGGCTTCCGGGCCCCGTAGTTGTAGGCCACAATGGGCACCATCCCGTTGTTCAGACCGAAGACGGGCATAAAGATGAAGGACTGGAGCTTGAAGTAGATACCGAACACCGCCGTGGCGGTGGAGGTAAAGGCAATGAGGATCTGGTTCATGCCGAACACCATCACCGAGCCGATGGACTGCATGATGATGGAGGGCAGGCCCACGCTGTAGATGCCGCCGATAATCTCCCGGCTGGGCTTCAGCCCCTTCCAGGACATCTGAAGCTCCGGGTTGTGGGTCAGCGACAGGTAGAGCCCCACCAGCCCGCCCACAATCTGGCCAGCCACGGTGGCCACGGCGGCCCCCGCCACCTCCAGCCGGGGGAAGCCGAACAGGCCGAAGATAAGGATGGGGTCCAGAATCAGGTTAATCACTGAGCCGGTGCCCTGGATAATCATGGCGTACACCGTCCGGCCGGTGGCCTGGACCAGCCGCTCACAGGCCACCGAGACAAAGATGCCCATGCTGCACCCGGCGATGATGGTGAGGTAGTCCACGCCGTAGGCGATGATGCCGGGGATGTCGGTCTGGATGGTGTAGAACAGCCGGGCGCAGGTCAGGCCCAGGGCGGTGAACACCAGGCCGCTGAGGATCTCCAGAAGAAGCCCGTTCATGGCGGTGCGGTTGGCCCGGACAAAGTCCTTCTGGCCTAAACTGCGGGAGAGCAGGGCGTTGATGCCCACGCCGGTGCCCACCGCCACGGCGATCATCAGGTTCTGCACCGGAAAGGCCAGAGACACCGCGTTCAGCGCGTCCTGGCTCAGCTTGGACACGAAATAGCTGTCCACAATGTTGTAGCAGGCCTGGATCAGCATAGACACAATCATGGGCAGCGCCATGTTCAGCAGCAGCTTGTTCTCGGGCATAACGCCCATTTTGTTTTCGCTCGCGGGCTGTGACACCAAAAATCCTCCTCTGTAAAAAATAGCGGTATCCCCGGCGGGGATACGCATTTTCCCGTTTTTTCGCTTCGGAAACCCATTATAGAGGATTGAAATTTTTATGTCAATGGCACTTTTCACAGATTTTCCCCTTTTTGCTTGCGTCCCCTGCGATTTTGTATTAGGATAGGGATATCCTGGAAAGCTACCGGGGAATGGAGGTATCCTGTTTTGAACTATGAAGATATGTTAGGCCGGCTGTGTGCCCTGTCCGGGCCCAGCGGCTTTGAAACGCACGTGGCCCGGGCGGCGGCGGAGCTGCTCCGGCCGCTGGTGGACGAGGTGTACACCACCCGGCTGGGCAGCGTTGTGGGGGTGCGCCGGTGCGGGCGGGAGAACGCCCACAAGTTGCTGCTGGACGCCCACCTGGACGAAATCGGCTTTATGGTCACCGGCCATGACGAGGGCTTTCTCCGCTTCGCCCCCCTGGGGGGCGTGGACCCCCGAATGCTCCCCGACCGGGAGGTGGTGGTCCTCACCGACCCGCCCATCCATGGGGTGGTGGCCTGCCTGCCCCCCCATGTCCAGACCGCCGAGGATATGGGCAAGTCCCTGCCCATCAAGGAGCTGTTCATCGACGTGGGCCTGTCCCAGGAGGAGGCGGAGCGGCGCATCCCCATCGGCACCCCGGCGACCTACCGGGGAGGTTGCGCCCCCCTGGGGGAGGACCTGCTGTACGGCAAGGCCCTGGACGACCGGGCGGGCTTCGCTGTCTTGCTGGACGTTCTGGAGCGGCTGAAGGACAAACCGCTGGACGTGGACCTGTACGTCCTGGGCTCCACCCAGGAGGAGACCCACTCCACCGGAGCCATAACCGCCGCCTATGAGATTGCCCCGGACCGGTGCGTGGCGGTGGACGTCACCCATGGGGACAGCCCGGACGCGTCCAAACACGAGACCTTCAAGCTGGGGGGCGGCCCGGTCATCGGGGTGGGCCCTAACTGCGCCCGGTCTCTGTCAGGACGGCTCAAGGAGCTGGCAAAGGAGCTGGACATGCCTATCCAGCTCGAGGTCATGTCCGGCTCCAGCGGCACCAACGCCTGGCCCATCCAGGTCAGCCGGGAGGGGGTGGCCACCGCCGTGGTGTCCATCCCGGAGCGGTATATGCACACCCCGGTGGAGGTGGTCCACCGCAAGGATTTAGAGGATACCGCCAAGCTGCTGGCTGCCTTTGTGGAGAGCTTGGGAGAGGGGGAAGAGACATGCTGAACACCTTAAAGGAGCTGTGCCTTCTCAACGGCGTGTCCGGCGACGAGGATGAGGTGCGCCGCTATCTGGTCAGCCGGATTAAGCCCCGCGCCACCCACTTTCACGCCGACGCCATTGGAAACCTGATCGTCTTTAAAAAGGGCAAAAAGTCCACCGGGAACAGGCTGATGCTGGCCGCCCACATGGACGAGGTGGGGATCATCGTTACCCGCATCACCGAAGACGGTTTCCTCAAGTTCGACTTTGTGGGCGGGGTGGACCGGCGGGTGGCCATTGGCAAGCCGGTGGTCATCGGGGAGAAGAAGGTCCCCGGCGTGATCGGCCTGAAGGCCGTCCACCTGGTGAGCCGGGAGGAGCGGAAGAAGGCCCCCAAAACCGAATCTCTCTATATCGACATTGGGGCGAAGGATAAAGCGTCCGCCGAAAAGCTGGTAGAGCCGGGGGACTACGGCGCCTTCGTCTGCCAGCCGGAGGAATTTGGCGACGGCCTGTTCAAGGCCAAGGCCATCGACGACCGGGTGGGCTGCGCAATTATGCTCAAGCTGCTGGAGGAGGACCTGCCTCTGGATGTGACCTTTGCCTTCACCGCCCAGGAGGAGGTGGGCACCCGGGGGGCCTTCGGGGCGGCCTTCTCCGTCACCCCGGAGGTGGCCCTGGTGCTGGAGACCACCACCGCCGCCGACCTGCCCGGGGTGGAGGACCACCGCCGGGTGTGCGCCCCCGGCAAAGGGCCGGTGATCTCCTATATGGACGGGGCCACCATCTACGACCGGGAACTTTTTGAGACCCTCCGTCGTCTATCTGAGGAGAATGGCATTCCCTGGCAAACCAAGGAGTATATCGCCGGAGGCAACGACGCCCGCACCATCCAGCGCACCAAGGCGGGGGTGAGGGTGGCCGCCCTGTCCGCCGCGACGCGCTATCTCCACGCCCCCGCCAGCGTGGGCAGCGTGGCCGACTTTGAACACATGCTCCAGCTCACCCGGCTGTTCCTGGCCGAGATGGCCCAGCGGCTGGAGGAGGGAATAAAGATAGAAAGAGAGTGATTTCGATGCGCGGAGAACACACGATTGAAGAACAGGTGGAGCAGCTGAAGGAATATCTGGGCTGTCCCTGCACCTACTATCCTCCTTCCAATGACTGCCAGCTGATGGGCTCCGACTTCTATCAGGCCCGGGCCCGTGGAAAAAAGGAGGGCTTTGTCCCCATGATGATCGCGGTGGACGAGCTTCTGCTGGAGTGCTTCGAGCTCAACGGGGAGGACAAGACAGTGGAACAGGTCCGGCAGGAGCTGTTGTCCGCCTCGCTGGAGTCGGGAAAAGAATTTCTCCAAACCCGGCTGAGCGAGTTTAAGGAAGAGCTGGAGGAGGACGAACCCGGCTACTGGGAGCAGCTGGTGGGCGAGGTGGCCGGCGGCGAGGGGATCGACCGCTTTTTGAGCATTTGGGACTATGGCGGAAAACAGACGATTCCCATTGTTCTGGCGGAGATTCCGGTCAAACATCCCTGGGAGGTCTTCGCTTACCTGCCCTTCGGCGGCTGGAATGAGTGTCCCGCCAACGAGGAGCACATGGCGGTGGCGAAATACTGGTTTGAAAAGTACGGGGCCGTCCCCGCCCTGATGACCCACGATGTGCTGGAGTATGGTCTGCCCACCGTCTACGGTATTCCAAGGGAACAGGCTCTGGACCTGGCTCTGGAGCAGTACGCCTACTGCAACGACATTGTGGACCAGGGCGTGGAGACCATCGGCCGGCTGGCCGACGGCCTTTCCAAATCTTTTTATTGGTACTTCTGGTGGGATTGAGGAGGAGCTATGGAACTGCTTGAAATTTTAGAGGCTTTGAATGAGACCCACGGCCCCTCGGGGGACGAGGGGAGCGTCCGGGCGAAGATTGAGGAGCTGGCCCGGCCCTTTGCCGACGAGGTGACCGCCGATACCCTGGGCAACCTGATCGTCCACAAAAAGGGGGACGGCCCCCGGGTGATGCTGGCCGCCCACATGGACAGCATCGGCTTCATTGTCACCCACATTGAGAAGGAGGGCTTCCTCCGGGTGGGCCGGCTGGGGGGCATTGCCCCCAAGGAAGCGGCCTACAGCGCCGTCCGGTTCAAGAACGGCGTGCGCGGGGTGTTTGTCCCCGAGGAGAAGGCGGAATTCGGCCGGCTGAAGCTGGACGAGTGTTTCCTCGACATTGGCGCAAAGGACGAGGCGGACGCCAAAAAACTGGTGCAGGTGGGGGACACCTGCGTCTACGACGGGCCCGTCCGGGTTCAGGGGAGCCGGGTGACCGCTCCCTATCTGGACGACCGCATTGCCTGCGCCGTGCTGCTGTGCGCCCTGGAGCGGATTGAAAAACCCGCCTGCGACCTGTATCTGGTCTTCACCGTTCAGGAGGAGGTGGGCCTGCGGGGGGCCAAGACCGCCGCATGGTGGGCGGAGCCCGATGTGGGCATCGCCGTGGACGTCACCGATGTGGACGACACCCCGGGCTCCGAGAAGTACGGCACCACGCAGTTGGGCAAGGGGGCGGCCGTCAAGGTGATGGACTCCTCCGTCATCTGCCACCCGGAGGTGGTGGCCCGGCTGGAGGAGCTGGCCAAAGCGGAGGGCATCCCCGTCCAGCGGGACATTTTGCGGGCCGGGGGCACCGACGCTGGAGCCATCCACACCGCGCGGTTTGGGGTAAAAACCGGGGGAATTTCCATTCCCTGCCGGTATATCCACACCCCGGCGGAGACTGCCGACCTGGAGGATATCCGGGCCTGCGTGGCCCTGACAGTAGCTTTTGCCCAGCAATAAAAAGGACCGCTTTTGAAATTTGGATACTTTTCCCGATTTTTGTCTTGCAAAAAAAAGAGCTGTCTGGTACAATAATAAAATGTCCGAACATTTGGACATAACTGCAATACCAATCGGGCCGGGAGCCCGCGGCAAGGAGAATGAACACACATGGATAAGAAACAGAGAGAGGCACGCCGTCAACAGGAGGATATCGCCCTGCAGAGAGGTCTGCTGTGGGTGGTGGGAGCCGTTGTTCTGGAGGCTTTGCTGGTGCTGCTCAACCGCTTCTATTTTCACGCTGACCTTGAAACTGAGGTCAATATCTACCTGGGCCTTCATGAGGTGCTGCGCGTTATGCGCATGGCCTCCCCTGTGGCGGTGGTGCTGGCCCTGGTGTGGACCGCATGGCAGCTGAAGCAGGGGAAGAAATTCGGCCTGCCGCTGATTGTGACCATCGCCCTGGCCGCCGTTGCCGTCTGCGTCCATGTGACCCTGAAGTACGGGACCAACGGTATGTCCATGCTGTATTGGCTGGTGATCGCCTGGGCGGTGCTGGCGCTGGTGTTCTATATCTACCAGCGGGAGTTCTTCCTGGGGGCCTCAGCCTGCGGAATGTCGGTGCTGGCTCTGTGGTTTGTCCGCTACGGCGCGGCCGGCCGGCCCGAGACGCTGCTGGTGCTGGCCGCCATTGTGGTGGTGGGCCTGGGCGCCCTGTGGCTGAAGAAGAACGATGGCGTGCTGTCGGAGAAGATGAACCTTCAGTTCCTGCCCAAAAAGACCAGCTATGCCGTGCTGCTGGTAACCTGTCTGGCCAGTCTGGCGGCGGTGGTGGTGGCCATGGTGGCAGGCGACATGGTGGCCTACTACCTGATGTTTGTAATGGTGGCGTGGCTGTTCGCCCTGTTTGTCTACTACACGGTCAAGATGATGTAAGGGCTGTGTGTCCAAGGCCTCCCCGCAGCGCGGGGAGGCCTTTTCGTCGGAAAGGGGGTGGAAAGTTTTTGAAAACCCGCCAATTTTTCGACAAGAAAGGTGACAAACCACCGGGGATGTGGTATAGTCAGAGCAGCTGAAGCAGACAGAAACGGGCTTTCTCCCCTCCGGCGGAGGGGAAGGCCTTTGGAAGGGGGAGCGGGGCATATGGAGGAGACAAGGGCGGGGAGCCCGGTGGCGGCGGTGGTCCCGTCGCTGAATCCCACCCGGCAGCTGACGAGCACGGTTGAGGGCCTTCTGGCCGCCGGCTTTGCCCGGGTGATCCTGGTGAACGACGGCAGCCGGCCCGAGACGGAGGAATATTTTCAGGAGCTGGACCGGCTGCCCCAGGTCACGCTGCTCACCCATCCGGTGAACCGGGGCAAGGGGGCGGCCATGAAGACCGCCTTCACCTGGCTGCTGGAGCACTGGCCCGACTGCCCCGGCGTGGTGACGGTAGACGGCGACGGCCAGCACCACCCGGAGGACGCCCTGGCCTGCGCCCAAAAGATGCTGGCGGAGGAGCGGGTGATTCTGGGCTGCCGGGACTTTTCCCGGCCCGAGGTGCCTCCCCGCTCCCGAACGGGCAACCGGATCACCCGGGGGGTGTTTCGGGTGTTCTGCGGCATGTCCCTCTCCGACACCCAGACCGGCCTGCGGGCCGTCCCCCGCCGGTATCTGGAGGAACTTACCGCCGTGGCCGGGGACCGGTATGAGTATGAGACCAACATGCTGCTGGCCCTGAAGCAGCGGCGCATCCCCTGGGGGGAGATGAAGATTCGCACCATCTATCTGGAGGAAAACCGGGGGTCCCACTTCCATCCGGTGCGGGACTCCTGGAAGATTTACAGGCTGATTCTGGCCCATTTTTTCCGCTACACCCTCAGCTCGGTGGTCAGTGCCGTGGCGGACACCGGGATGTTCGGCCTGCTGTCCGCCCTGCTGGCGGGGGTGCTGGCCGGAGCGGCGCTCACCGCTGCCGCCACAGCGGGGGCCAGGGCGCTGTCCTCCCTGCTGAATTTTTCCCTGAACCGGTGGGTGGTGTTTCGGAGCAGGGGCCCGCTGGGCCGCTCCCTGGCCCGGTACTACGCCCTGGCCCTGCCCATGCTGCTGGCCCAGTTTTTGCTGACTGAGGGGGTGCTCCGGGCCGCCCATATCAGCGACCGGCAGACCCTTCTGCGCACAGTAATCTACGCGGTGGTGATGGCGGGCCTCTTTGTGGGCAGCTATGTGATTCAGCACCGCTGGGTGTTTGAGGAAAGGAAGGAACCTAAATGAACCAGGAGAATCGAACCGAGGGCCGGCGGGTGGCCCCCAGCAGGCCCAGGCGGGCGGTGCGGTATGTGCTGCGGGGGCTGCTGGCCCTGCTGTCCACAGCGGCGGTGCTGGTGGCCGGGCTGTGCCTGATTATGGACGAGGTGTTTAACGGCCCCTCGGAGACCGCCCGGAACCGGCTGACCATGTCCCTGCTGGAGGCCAGCGCCACCAAGTGGGTGCCCGCCGTCTTTGTGGGCCGGGAGACGGTGGACCAGATCCAGGCCAAGGTGGCCGCCGACCTGCCCGACGGCCAGTCCGACCCCACCCAGGTGGTGGTCCGCGCCGACAGCCCCCTGGACAGCGACGAGTGGGCGGACTATCCCGACGGCCTGCGGGTGGAGGAGGTCCACGGCGACACCTACAACGCCTATGTGATGCTGGTCCGGGACCCCTCCCGGGTCTACCTGTGCCCCTCCTCCCGGAGCTATGCCCGGAGCCGGCCGGGCACCCGGATTACCAAGCAGATCGAGACGGAGGGGGCGGCGGCGGCCATCAACGGCGGCGCCTTCTTCGACAACGGCACCATCAGCCCGGAGGTGGGCAGCGTCCCCTGCGGCCTGGTGGTGTCGGAGGGGGAGGTCCTGTGGAACGACGGCAGCTCTTACTACGGCTTCGCCGGCTTTAACGAGGACGACATCCTGGTGGTGTCCAAGACCATGTCGGCCAAGGAGGCCAAGGAGGCCCGCATCCGGGACGGCTGCTGCTACGGCCCGGTGCTTATCAAGGACAGCGCCGTCAACGAGGAGGCCTACAACACCAATTCGGGCTACAACCCCCGCACCGCCATCGGCCAGCGGGCCGACGGCACGGTGCTTCTGCTGTGCATCGACGGCCGGCAGGCGGGCAGCCTGGGGGCCACATACGCCGATATCATCGACGTGATGGTGGAGTACGGCGCGGTGAATGCCTGCAATCTGGACGGCGGCTCCTCCACTGTGATGCTCCTGCGGGACGAAAACGGCGCGGTGCAGACGGTGAACAACGTCTCCCTCCTTCAGGAGGAGCCCCGGCGGATGCCCACCTTCTTTATGGTGCGGCCCCTGGACGGGGAATAAAGGGGGGCCGGTTATGAGAAAAATCAGTCTGTTTTACAAGGTCCTGCTGGGCTTTCTGCTGGCGCTGCTGGCCGTGTTCCTGCTTATCCGCTTTGCCCTGCTGCGGCCCTGGCTCACCCGGTATGAGGCCGCCCAGCCCAAGCACACCAGCCAGGAGGTCTTTGCCGACCTCTTTTCCCCGGCGGACTGGGGCAAGGTCTACGACCTGTCCGGCCTGGAGGGGGACCGGGAGGACTTTATCCGCTCCATGGAGGAGCTGACCGGCGGCCGGGAGCTCACCCTGGTGGAGACCTCCGCCGGCCTGTCCGGCGACCGGCGGTATATCGTAAAATCCGGGGCTGACAACGTGGCCGCCTTCACCCTGGCCAGCGAGACCGAGGGGAAGCAGGTGGCGTGGCGGCTGGACGGGGTGGAGCTGCTGATGGGGCGGCGGGAGGATGCCCGGCTGGTGCGCACCCTGGCCGGCCAACGGGTGCTGGTAGACGGCGCCGAGCTGGGGGAGGACAGCCAGGTGCAGACCACCGAGACAGCGGCGGAGCGATACCTGCCCGAGGGCGTCCACGGCCGCCGGACCGTCCTCTGGAGGGCCCGGGGGCGGGATGTGACCGTGCTGGACGGGGCGGGCGGGGAGGTTCCCCTGACGCTGGACGGAACCACCGGCTGGCTGGTGGTGGAGGAGCCGGCGGCGGAGCCCACCGAGGAGGAGCGGGAGCTGCTTATCGGCGCGGCGGAGGTCTATGCCCGGTACATGATCCGGGCGGCCGGCTCCGCCCAGGTGCAAAAATACTTTGACAGCGAGAGCGCCATCTACCGGACCATCCGCTCCAGTGAGATCTGGATTCAGACCACCTCCGGCCACTCCTTCTCCAACGAGACGGTGCGTGAGTTTTACCGCTACGGGGAGGATCGGTTCTCCGCCCGGGTGTCCATGCACATGGACGTGAAGCGGAGCAACGGCACCACCAAGCCCTATGAGGTGGACAGCACCCTGTTTTTCCACCGGACGGATGGGGGCTGGCGGGCCTTTGAGATGACCAATGTGGATGTACAGGAGGAGATTGTCCGCACCCGCCTGACCTTTATGGACGGCGAGACGGAGCTGGGAAGCTTCTTTGTCTCCTCCCAGGACCGGAGCTTTACCCCTCCGGCGGCCCCCGACCGGCCGGGCCAGCATTTTGCCGGCTGGGCCGTCCAGAGCCGGGAGGGGAACAGCGTCACCATGACCGTCCGCTTCCAGCCCGGCGAGGACGGGACAGTGACCCTCCCGGCGGGCTACGACCTGGAGCCCATGACCCTGTATGCCGCCTACGAGGCGGAGGGATAAAAAGATGCGAGCGGCCCCGAGGGCCGCTCGCGTTTTTGTGCATAATCGGGAAAAAAACTGCCACACTGAAGGTATTCGGTCCTTCCAGAGAGGGGACCGGCCCTGTTTTCCCCGGGGGAAACAGAGGATCAGAAAAAGGAGCGGATATCTGTGGCCATCAATTACAGAAAGGCGGCTGTCATCGGCTGGGGCTTTGTGGGGGCGTCCATCGCCTTCCGGTTTTTACAGCAGGGGCTGTTTTCCCACCTGGTGCTGGTGGATGCCAACCGGGAGAAGGCGGAGGGGGAGGCCATGGACCTGAGCGACGGCCTGCCCTACGGCGCGGCCATGGAGATCACTGCCGGGGGCTACGACGACATCGCCGACTGCGGTCTGGTGGTGATTACCGCCGGGGTGAACCAGAAGCCGGGCGAGACCCGGCTCCAGCTTATCGAGCGCAACGCCGCCATTATGAAAAGCATCATCGGAGAGATTACCGCCCGGCCCTTTGAGGGTATTCTGCTGATTGTGTCCAACCCGGTGGACGTCCTCACCCATGTGGCCCGGGAGCTGTCGGGCTACCCCCGGGAGCGGGTTATCGGCTCGGGCACCGTGCTGGACACCGGCCGACTGAAGCAGCTGCTGGGGGTGGAGCTGGGGGTGGACAGCCGCAATGTCCACGCCTTCATCGTGGGGGAGCACGGGGACAG
>OFHO01001772.1_pt1 | contig 14693 bp, 10 predicted proteins | sample 1521531 | NCBI WGS metagenome assembly OFHO01 (sample SAMEA3504124, study PRJEB24116) | mouse gut metagenome | biome: mouse gut; feature: mouse-associated habitat; material: faeces | place: Denmark | collected 2011
TTTTTGTCCGGGCCGGAGTTATAGAAGAGATTGCTGTTCGATCCAGTCAGCTGCAGTTTCTACGGGCCTGCTGCGGGCCTATTTTGCAGCGGCGTCACTGGCGGCAGTGAACACTTCACAGCCGGTGCTTCCCAGTGGAGAGTGGTATAAGGTATTTTCATCTCCGAATTCCTGGAAATAGGCATAGCGGGAGGTAATGTTGATATTGGTGTAGTTGCCCTGGGCGATGGTCTGGGGCTCGGAGCCGTCCGTGCGCATGCAGACCAGCTGAGGATCAGTGCCGTTTTTCTGGTAGTAGATATATCCATGACCTACATTAAAACAGTCAACTCTGTCGTTTGTGAGCACTTCCACAATATCCTGGGTGAAGGAGTACCGGCAGAGTCTATAGTTGTTTGCCACATCCATAAAATAAATGTAATCATTTTCCAGGACGGGATTCCACAGGTTGCCCCGCCACACTTCGTAGGACACATCATTGCTGGTATTCAAAGCGTAGAGGAAATGGTCTGACTGTGTGCCCACATAGTAGATAATGCCATTCTCCGCACAGGCAGGGTTGATGTTGTAATCGGCCAGATCTACCATGTCCGAACCATCTATCTTGACCTTGAAAAAGGAGATGCCGGAATTTGCCGTGGTCAGCAGATAGAGGTAGTTGTCCACCAGCTGTCCGCTTACCACCACATCCTTGGTGAGGGAATCGGAGCCGCTGCCGTTTAACTCACAGCGGTCAAAGGTGTGCATGACCAGAGCCTGACCGAAGGTGGAATCAGGGGAGGCGGAGCCGTACTGGAAATAGTAAAGGTATTTGCCGCCTGCCAGGAGGTTTCTCACTTTCAGGGAGTTCAGCCGCCGGAGGCCGCTCTCGTCCGGGTTCATGGAGAAAAGGCCGCCCCCGTTGAAGGAGTTGTAAAAGTAGACGGTTCCGTTGTACTCGCAGAAAAGGCCGGAATTGTTCAGGTTCCCTGCGGTGTTGCCCACGGTGCCCTCTGGATTCATCACCACTCTCTGAGAGAGGGTAAGCAGAACCATCAGAGTGATTACAAGGAGAGCAATCAGCGTCCCCACGGTAATCTTTACAATTTTGTTTTTTTTCATACAATTCACCAGTCCTATCGGATTATTTTGCACTGCTTAGTTATATTTTACACCCCTTTTTACTTGCTATCAAGATTGATTTGGTATAATATAGAAAAAAAGGCAAAGGAGCCGTGGACGCATGGATTTATTGGAACTGAGAGGGCAGATTGATGCCATTGATGCCCGGATTGTGGAACTGTATGAACAGCGCATGAATATATGCAGACAGGTGGCAGAATATAAGATTGCCACCGGGAAGCAGGTTCTGGACAGGCAGCGGGAGGCGGAGAAGCTGAAAAAGGTAGGCGGCCTGGCCCATGACGAATTTATCAGCCGGGGTGTGGTGGAGCTTTTTGAGCAGATTATGTCCATGAGCAGAAAACTTCAGTATCAGCTGCTTACGGAGCAGGGGGGTATGGGGCGGCTTCCTTTTATCGGGGTGGATGCCCTGGACGTCGGGCGGGCCAGGGTAGTCTTCCAGGGGGCTGACGGGGCTTACTCCCAGGCTGCCATGAACCGGTATTTTGGGGACAGCGTGGACAGCTTCCATGTGGACACCTTCAGGGACGCCATGATTGCCATTGAGGAGGGCCGGGCGGATTTTGCGGTGCTTCCCATTGAGAATTCCACGGCGGGGATTGTAAATGAGATCTATGACCTGCTGCAGGAGTATGAGAACTATATTGTGGGGGAGCAGATCCTGGAGATTGAGCACTGCCTTCTGGGGGTTCCCGGGGCTTCTCTGGAGGGAATCAGGACGGTCTATTCCCACCCCCAGTCCCTGATGCAGAGCGCAAAATATCTGGCGGAGCACGACTGGCAGCTGGTCAGCATGCAGAACAATGCTTTCGCCGCAAGAAAGGTGGCGGAGGAGAGGGATGCGTCCCAGGCCGCCGTGGCCAGTGAACACGCAGGGGGGATCTACGGCCTGGAGGTGCTGCGCAGGAAGGTCAATCACTCCGGCACCAATTCCACCAGGTTTATCATTGTCACAAACCAGAAGATTTTTAAGAAGGATGCGGGGAAGGTGAGCATCTGTTTCGAGGTGCCCCATGAGAGCGGTTCTCTGTACCATATGCTGTCCCATTTTATCTATAACGGCCTTAACATGACCAAGATTGAGAGCCGTCCCATAGAGGGCAGAAACTGGGAATACCGGTTCTTCATTGACTTCGAGGGAAATCTGGCGGACAGCGCCGTGAAAAACGCCCTGCGGGGTCTTAGAGAAGAGGCGCAGAATATGAAGATTTTGGGGAATTATTAGACGCGGGTACAACGGGGGCGGACAAAAAGAGATGAGAATAAATGAGCTGATCCTATACAGGAAGTTTGCAGAGGGCAGGGATGGGCTGCTGCAGGATATGGCGGGGCTGGTGGCGCAGTATGAGGAGAGCGTGCTGAGCCGGGGGAATGTGCCGGCTCTGCGGAATGTGTTCTACAGCTGCATTCATGAACTGCTGGATCTGGCAGGGACCTATGGATTTCACGGAAATCTGTGGCACTGCTACCTGGCGCATCTTCTGGTGATTCATGAGAACAGTTACAGCCGGGGCTGTGAGATGCGGGGGGAGATAGAGGGAACGGTCAATGAGGCCGCACTCCATGACATGGGCATATTTCAGGAGCTTTTCCGCCATGATTTCAGCCTCATGTGCCGGCAGCTCCATGTGCCGGAATTTTCCATGGTGGAGGACTATGAGAGCAGCTGTCTGGAGAGCCGGGTGTACAATTTCAGGATCTGTGAGAGCATCTGTGACCTGGCGGGAAAGCTGCGCTGGGCGGAGTCGCCCAGGGAGATGAAGGACATTCTGGCGCAGTTTTACAAGGAGCACGGGGTGGGAAAATTCGGACTCCACAAATCCTTCCGCATTGTGCGGGTGCAGGGGGAGGGAGCAGTGAGAATTGAGCCCATTCCTGTGATCGCCCATGTGGCCCTGAAGGATCTGATCGGCTATGAACTTCCCAAGAGGAGGCTTGTGGAGAATACGGAGGCTTTCCTGGAGGGACGGGCGGCCAACAACTGCCTGCTCTACGGCGATGCGGGCACCGGAAAATCCACCTGTATCAAGGCTCTGGCCAACGAATACTACGACAGGGGCCTGCGGGTGGTGGAGGTGTATCGGCATCAGTTCCAGGATCTGAACCAGGTTATCGGACAGATGAAGAACCGCAACTATAAGTTTATCATTTTTATGGATGACCTGAGCTTTGAGGACTTTGAGACAGAGTACAAATATCTGAAGGCTGTCATTGAGGGCGGGCTGGAAAAGAAGCCGGAAAACATCCTCATATACGCCACCTCCAACCGCCGTCATCTGATTCGGGAGAACTACAGCGACAAGGAAGAGATACGGCAGGACATGCACACCAGTGACACGGTGCAGGAGAAGCTTTCTTTGGCATACCGCTTTGGAGCCAGGATTTACTTTGGAGCGCCTGACAAGAGACAGTTCCAGGAGATTGTTCTGGGGCTGGCCTCAAGGCATGGCATAGAGATGGGAGAGGAGGAGCTGCTGCTGGAGGCCAGCAGGTGGGAGCTGTCCCAGGGGGGCCTCTCCGGCAGAACTGCCCAGCAGTTTATCAATTATCTGTCAGGGAAGGAGGGGAATCCAGAGTGAAGATCAGGACATTTGCGGCCATAGATGTGGGAAGTTATGAGCTGGGCATCAAGATTTTTGAATTTTCCGGCAAGGACAGCATACGGGAGATCGACCATGTGACCAGGCGGCTGGATCTGGGGGCGGACACCTTTGCCATGGGAAAGATCAGCAATGAGAAGATGGATGAACTCTGCAGGACCCTGAAAGATTTCGCGGAGATTATGCGCACTTACAGAGTGGAAGATTACAAGGCATATGGCACCAGTGCCATCCGGGAGACGGAGAACAGCACCATTGTCCAGGACCAGATTGCCCAGCGCACAGGGATCCAGGTGGATATACTGAGCAATTCCGAGCAGCGGTTTCTGGACTATAAATCGGTGGCTTCCAAGGGAGAAAGTTTCCGGAAGGTCATCGAGGAGAAGACGGCCATCCTGGACATTGGCGGAGGGAGCATTCAGGTGTCCCTTTTTGAAAATGACAAGCTTGTATCCACGCAGAACCTGCGGCTGGGAGTGCTGCGGATTCAGGATTATCTGACCCGTTTTTCGGCGAAACAGTTCCAGACAGAGTCGCTGATCCGGGAGATTGCCATGGCCCGTCTGGATACATATGGGAAGCTGTACCTGAAGGATGTACAGATTAAAAATCTGATTATTATCGACGATTATATCTCCCCCTGGGCAGTGCGCAGAAGGTGGAAAAACGGTGGGAAAGCTTTCCTGGAAGCGGAAGATTTCAACGCCTTTTATGAGCTGCTGCAGACCAAAAGTCCTGAATGGATCGCCGCTTCCATGGAAATTGCGGAGGAGAAATATCCTCTGGTCTTTATCAGTGCCGTGCTCATTCAGTGCATTGGGGAGCTGATGGGAGCCAGGCGCATCTGGGTGCCTGGGGTGACGCTCTGTGACGGCATTGCCTATGAGTACGCAGAGAAGATGAAAATGTTCCAGGGGGAGCATGATTTTGAGGAGGATATCATTGCCAGCGCCTTCAATATCAGCAAGAGGTACATGGGCAGCAGAAAGCGTTCGGAGGCTCTGGAGAACATTACCATGGCTATTTTTGACAGCATGAAAAAGATGCACGGGCTGGGAAAACGAGAGCGTCTGTATCTGCGGCTGGCGGCCATACTTCATGACTGCGGGAAGTACATCAGCCTGGTGAATACGGGGGAGGCGTCCTTCCAGATTATCATGTCCACGGAGATTATAGGGCTGTCCCACCAGGAGAGGGAGATTGTGGCCAATGTGGTTCGCTTCAACCACAGCAGATTTGTGTATGATGTGCAGCGGGTGGGAACCCAGAGCCTGGACAGGGATGCTTTTCTGACGGTGGCCAAGCTGACGGCCATACTTCGGCTGGCCACAGGCCTGGACCGGAGCCACAGGCAGAAACTGAAGGGGCTCAAGGCCTCCTGCAGGGACAGCCAGCTGGTGATCACCGTGGACACCCAGGAGGACATTACCCTGGAGAAGGGATTTGTAAAGGGGAACGGGGAGTTTTTTAAGGAAGTATTCAGCGTGGAACCTGTGCTGAAACAGAGAAAGGTATTTTGACAAAAAATAGGGGGATTGTTATGGGTGAGATCGACTATTATGACCCGAAATACTATACCAACAGGGAGCTGAGCTGGATCCTGTTTGACCACAGAGTGTTGAACGAGGCCAGGGACAGGGAGATTCCTCTGTTTGAGCGGCTGAAATTTCTGAGCATCACGGCGTCCAACCTGGATGAATTTTTTATGATCCGTGTGGCCTCCCTGAAAGATATGGTGCATGCGGGCTATCAGAAACCGGATATTGCGGGGCTGACTCCGGAGAGGCAGCTGGAGCTTCTGGACGGGGCCATCCACCGGCTGGTGGCGCTGCAGTATGACACTTACAGCCAGGCGCTGGTGCCGAAGCTGAAGCAAAACGGTCTGCAGATCATTGGCAGCCATGAGGATCTGGGCAAGAAGGAAGCTGCTTTTGTAGACAAATATTTTGAGGAGAATGTGTATCCGGTGCTGACGCCCATGGCGGTGGACTCTTCCAGGCCTTTTCCTCTGGTGCGCAACAAGACGCTGAACATTGCGGCCCTGGTGCGGAAAAAGGGCGCCAACGGGGAACTGGAATTTGCCACGGTGCAGGTGCCGGGGGTTTTAAGCCGGATTGTGGAGCTTCCCTCCAGGGGGGAGGGCAGGAAGGTGATTCTTCTGGAGGAGCTGATTGAGCGGAACATGCACAAGCTCTTCCTGAACTACGATATCGTATGCGCATACCCCTACAGGATTATGCGCAATGCGGATCTGACCATAGATGAGGACGAGGCGGCGGATCTGCTGAAGGAGATTGAAAAGCAGCTGAAAAAGCGTCAGTGGGGGGAGGCCATCCGTCTGGAAGTGGCGGCGGGCTGTGACGAGAGGCTTCTGAACATTTTGAAAGAGGAGCTTCACATTGAGAACCAAAATGTATACATGGTGGACGGTCCCCTGGATCTGACGGTGCTTATGAAGCTTTATGGCCTGGAGGGATTTGACCATCTGAAAGCTCCCAGATACACACCCCAGCCGGTGCCCCAGCTGCCCCAGGGGTGTAAAATCTTCGACCAGATCCGTAAGGGGGACATTCTGCTGCACCATCCATACCAGACCTTTCAGCCTGTGGTGGAGTTCATCCGCCAGGCGGCCAGGGATCCCAAGGTCCTGGCCATCAAACAGACCCTGTACCGGGTCAGCGGCAATTCTCCCATTATTGCGGCCCTGGCCCAGGCGGCGGAAAACGGCAAGCAGGTGACGGTGCTGGTGGAGCTGAAGGCAAGGTTTGACGAGGAGAACAACATTGTCTGGGCCAGGATGCTGGAGAAGGCGGGCTGTCATGTGATCTATGGCCTTGTGGGGCTGAAAACCCACAGCAAGATTACCCTGGTGGTGCGCCGGGAGGTGGACGGCATACGCCGGTATGTGCATCTGGGCACGGGAAACTACAATGACGCCACCGCAAAACTGTACACGGATGTGGGACTTCTGACCTGCTCGGAGGACATAGGGGAGGATGCCACAGCGGTGTTCAACATGCTTTCAGGGTACTCGGAGCCCCTGGCCTGGAATAAGCTTTCCCTGGCGCCCCTGTGGCTTAAGGGCAGGTTCCTGCACCTGATCGAGAGGGAGAAAAAGTATGCTCTGGACGGACGGCCTGCCCGGATCATTGCCAAGATTAACTCTCTCTGCGACCAGGATGTGATTGCGGCGCTGTACGAGGCCGCCTCGGCAGGGGTGAAAGTGGACTTGATCGTGCGGGGAATCTGCTGTCTGAAGACGGGGATCCCGGGGGTCAGCGAGAATATCACCGTGCGCTCCATTGTGGGAAATTTTCTGGAGCACAGCAGGATTTTTTACTTTGAGAATGATGAGCACTATGAGATTTACTGCGGCAGCGCCGACTGGATGCCCAGGAACCTGGAGCGGCGGGTGGAGATCCTCTTTCCGGTGGATCGGCCGCAGCTGAAGGAGAAGCTGCTTCACATTCTGAAGAGTCAGCTTCGGGACAATGTGAAGGCGTCGGTGCTGCAGGCGGATGGCACATATGTGAAGGCGGGCCGGAAGGGAAAAGAGGTCTTTTGTTCCCAGGAAGTCTTCTGCCAGGAAGCAGTGGAGGAGACGGCAGTGGAGGAGAGCGGCCCTGCATCCAGGACGTTTATTCCGGAAACGCACCATGAAGAGAGTCATGCCAGTTCTATTTAGAGGGGAGTCAGCAATAAGATATGAAGAAGGCAGTGATATTTGATCTGGATGGAACTTTATCCGATTCCATACACAGCATAAAGTACAGTGGGGACAAGGCCCTGGAGGCCTTTGGATATGGTCCCTTTACTCTGGAACAGTATAAATATTTTGTGGGGGACGGCGCCGCCGCTCTGGTGCGGAGGGCTCTTCAGGCAGGGGGCGACCAGGAGCTTGTGCATTTTCAGGAGGCATACGCCCGGTACCGGGAGGTTTTCCGGGAAAACTGTATGTACCGGGTAAAACCTTATGAGGGGATTCAGGAGCTTCTGGCGTTTTTAAAAGACCAGGAGGTGAAGACGGCGGTGCTCTCCAACAAGCCCCATGCGGAGACGGAGAATGTGGTGGAGACCCTTTTTGGAAAGGATTATTTTGATGTGATTCGGGGGCAGACGGAGGATGTGGCGCTGAAACCCAGTCCGGAAGGGGTGTACAGGATTCTGGAACAGCTGGGGCTGGGGGCGGCGGACGTGCTGTACCTGGGAGACACTGCCACGGACATGCAGACAGGAAGAAGCGCCGGGGCCTTTACGGTGGGAGCGCTGTGGGGGTTCAGGGAGAAGGAGGAATTGATCCAGGGAGGTGCGGAAGCCCTTGTGGAGTATCCTCTGGAGCTGCTGCGGTATGTCTGAAGAAAATTGTCGAAAAAGTTTGTGTTTTTTTCGTACCATATTGACATGGACGCAAAATCATATTATGATGTGGGCAGGGTGATATCAAAAGACGAAAGGAGGGGTGGAAAAATGTTTGATGACGACGTACTGGAGTGTTTCCTGGAGAACCAGCTGCAGCTGTTTCCTGAGAGGGTGGCAGAGACTCTGGAAGAAGCCCAGGACTTTTTGGAAAGCTGCATGGCTGTGGTTGCCGATTCCGTGGAGGAAGTGATTGAATTCTTCGAGGATGAGGGAATTGACATGGACGGGGCCGTGGGGGATGAAATCCTGGAAGCGGATGAAGTGTTTGATGTAGGGGACGGAAGATATTTGATTGTGACAGGGTAAAATGGAGCGGCGGAGATTTTCCGCCGCTGTTTTTTGCCCTGGCTGTATTTTGTGCTGCCGTGGGTCAGTGGGCCGCTTTCCACCGCCGCAGGTCCTCCAGGAGGCAGTAGGGCACATAGAGCCTGCCATAGCCTGTCCCCAGGTCAAGACCGGGTTTGTTGGCTCCATGGAAATCGCTGCCGCCTGTGATCAGCAGGCCGTGTCTGGCGGCAAGGGCCCGCATCTGGCGTTCTTCGGCGGGGGAGTAGGTGCCGTAGACGGCTTCCAGGCCTCCCAGGCCCGCCTGAGCCAGTTCTGCCGTGAGCTGTTCCAGACGCTCGCCGCTCATGCGGTACAGCACCGGGTGGGCCAGAACGGGAACACCCCCGGCCTGGAGCACCAGCTTCACTGCCTGGACGGGAGTGACTTTCTCCCGGGGGACAAAACAGGGGCAGTGATCGCCGATAAAACGGTCAAACGCCTCCGTCATGCTGTTGATATGGCCGTGGCCGAGCATATATTTGGCATAGTGGGCTCTTGTGATGACTGCGTCCGGAAATTCCGCTCTCAGCGCCTCATAGGTGATGGGGATGCCGGCTTCCTGAAGGCGCAGGCACATTTTCCGGTTTCTGGCATCCCTGGAATCCACGAAAGCCTGCAGTCTGGCCTGAAAGGCGGTATTTTTATAGTCTATATACAGGCCCAGGATGTGGACGTCCCGGCCCTGGTACTCTGTGGAAAACTCTATGCCGGGTATGACCTCCGGCACCAGGGGGGCCTGGGAAGACGGTGTCCTTTCCTGAGCGGAATGTCCGGGCGTCTGTCCTGCGGGATGCTGGGAAGCAGGCTGTTCTGCCTGGGGGTGGGAAGTTGCCTGTTCTGCGGGATGCTGGGAAGCAGGCTGTTCTGTCTGGGGGTGGGAAGCTGCCTGTTCTGCGGGATGCTGGGAAGCAGGCTGTTCTGCCTGGGGGTGGGGAGCTGCCTGTCCTGCGGGATGCTGGGAAACAGGCTGTTCTGTCGGGGGGTGGGAAGCTGCCTGGGCAGGCGGCTTCCCGGAAGGAGCGGCCGCCTGGGCTTCCAGGTGGGCTTTCAGGCTCTGTGCATATTCCAGGGCTTCCTCCAGGCCTTCCACCGTGTCGTGGTCGGTGAGGGCAAAAGCTCCAAGCCCTTTTTCCATGGCATAGTCCACAAGGGCGGAAGGCGAAAAAGTGCCGTCGGACCGGTTGGAATGTACGTGTAGATCAATGGCCAGCATAAGAAAAATCTCCTTATTATTCCTCGTCCTCTTCTTCGTCTTCTTCCGTGTGAGTGGTGATGGCGGTACGCTTCCTGGCCATTTCGTCGTTTGCCAGGTATTCGTCATAGGTGGTGATCTTGTCCACCAGTTTTCCGTCAGGAAGGATTTCCATAATACGGCCTGCCGTGGTCTGTACAAACTGATGGTCATGGCAGGAGAACAGGGCCACTCCCGGGAATTTGATCAGTCCATTGTTCAGGGCGGTGATGGATTCCATGTCCAGATGGTTGGTGGGCTCGTCCAGAACCAGGCAGTTGGCGCCGCTGATCATCATCTTGGACAGCAGGCAGCGGACTTTCTCGCCGCCGGAGAGCACTTTCACTTTTTTCACCCCGTCTTCCCCTGCGAAGAGCATACGTCCTAAGAATCCCCGCACGTAAGTGGCGTCTTTTATGGGGGAGTAGCCGGTGAGCCAGTCCGCAATGGTCAGGTCGTTGTTGAATTCCTCCGTGCTGTCCTTGGGGAAATAGGCCTGGGAGGTGGTAATGCCCCACTTGTAAGTTCCCTCGTCCGGCTCCAGTTCGCCCATAAGGATCTGGAACAGGGTGGTTTTGGCCAGTTCCTGGCTGCCTACAAAGGCAATCTTGTCATTGCGCCCCACAACAAAGGAAATATCGTCCAGCACTTTCTCTCCGCCGATGGTCTTGGACAGATGTTCTACAGTGAGCACTTCGTTTCCGATTTCCCTCTCAGGACGGAAGTCAATATAGGGATATTTGCGGCTGGAGGGCCTTATTTCGTCCAGTTCAATCTTCTCCAGAGCACGCTTTCTGGAGGTAGCCTGTTTGGATTTTGACGCGTTGGCAGAGAAACGGGAGATGAACTCCTGGAGCTCTTTGATCTTCTCCTCTTTCTTCTTGTTGGCCTCCTTCATCTGGCGGATAAGGAGCTGGCTGGACTGGTACCAGAAGTCGTAATTGCCCGCGTAGAGCTGGATTTTTCCATAGTCAATATCGGCTGTGTGGGTGCACACTTTGTTGAGAAAATATCGGTCGTGGGAGACCACAATTACGGTGTTCTCAAAGTTGATAAGGAACTCTTCCAGCCAGGCTATGGCGTCCAGATCCAGGTGGTTGGTGGGCTCGTCCAGAAGCAGTACGTCCGGGTTGCCGAAGAGGGCTTTTGCCAGCAGTACTTTCACTTTGATGCTTCCGTCCAGGTCCTTCATGGTGCTGTAGTGCAATTCTGAGTCAATGCCCAGACCGTTCAGCAGCATGGCGGCATTGGACTCCGCCTCCCAGCCATCCATCTCTGCAAATTCCCCTTCCAGTTCGCTGGCCCGGATGCCGTCCTCGTCCGTAAAGTCTTCTTTTGCGTAGATGGCATCTTTCTCCTTCATGATCTGGTACAGGCGCTCATTGCCCATGATGACGGTATCCATCACAACAAAATCATCATATTTAAAATGGTCCTGCTCCAAGAAGGAAAGGCGCTGTCCCGGAGTGATTATCACGTCCCCCCTGGTGGTCTCCAGGCTGCCGGAGAGTATCTTGAGAAAGGTGGATTTGCCCGCGCCGTTGGCCCCGATCACACCATAGCAGTTGCCTTCTGTGAACTTGATGTTCACGTCCTCAAACAGTGCCTTTTTTCCGATTCGTAATGTCACATTGTTCACGCTGATCATGTATAAAACCTCATTTCCGCTGCGTCTCCGGATCCTTCCCGGAGGGCTGTCTGTTTTGCTTTGTCTCTTCAATTATACACAAAACCTTTGAATTATCAAGAAGAATCGGGATTACAACTTTTTTCTTTTTTTCCGGCAGAAGGAATCTGAAATTCCTGCCATTTTACGCTCTGAAATTTTTCTGCCCGGGGCAGTCTGAAAGGGCAGTTTTTCGTTTTTTTCTTTGTGCAGTTTGTCGTAGGAGGTAAAGGCGCAGTGGGCATGTTGTACGAAATTGTGCAGTACAGGAAAAAAATGTCATACTTTCGCTTGATATTCCCTTGGTAAATTGTTACAATAACTATGGACTGGCAGGGCTCTGTGGTTCTGCCGGGGGCAGCCGGGTCTTAGGGCTGCGAAAATTTTATGTGAAAGGGAGAAACAATATGAAGAAATGGGTGTACTTGTTTACGGAGGGCAATGCGGATATGCGTGAGCTTCTCGGCGGCAAGGGTGCAAACCTGGCGGAGATGACCAAGCTGGGGCTGCCTGTGCCGCAGGGATTCACGATCACCACGGACGCTTGTACTCAGTACTATGAGGACGGGGAGAAGATCAACGACGAGATCCAGGGGCAGATCAATGAGCATATTGGCAAAATGGAGGAGATCACCGGCAAGAAGTTCGGCGATACCAAGAATCCGCTGCTTGTGTCTGTGCGCTCCGGTGCCAGGGCATCCATGCCGGGCATGATGGATACCATCCTGAACCTGGGCCTGAATGAGACCGTGGTCAACACCATCGCCGGACAGACTGGCAATGAGAGATGGGCGTGGGACTGCTATAGAAGGTTTATCCAGATGTACTCCGACGTCGTAATGGAAGTCGGCAAGAAGTATTTTGAGGAACTGATTGACAAGATGAAGGCAGCCAGGGGCGTCAAGATGGATGTGGAGCTCACGGCGGCAGATCTGAAGGAGCTTGCAAATCAGTTCAAGGCTGAGTACAAATCCAAGATCGGACAGGATTTCCCGGATGATCCCAAGGAGCAGCTGATGGGCGCCGTGAAGGCCGTGTTCCGTTCCTGGGACAACCCCAGAGCCAATGTGTACCGCAGGGACAACGACATTCCTTATTCCTGGGGAACTGCCGTAAACGTGCAGATGATGGCTTTCGGAAACTGGTCCGATGAGTCCGGCACCGGCGTTGCATTTACCAGGGATCCGGCAACCGGCGAGAAGAAGCTTATGGGCGAGTTCCTGATGAATGCCCAGGGCGAGGACGTGGTGGCAGGTGTCCGTACTCCTATGCCCATCGCAAAGATGGAAGAGATTATGCCTGAGGTGTTCGAGCAGTTCAAGGATGTGTGCAACAAGCTTGAGAACCACTACAGGGATATGCAGGATATGGAGTTCACCATTGAGAATAAAAAGCTCTACATGCTGCAGACCAGGAACGGCAAGAGAACTGCACAGGCTGCCCTGAAGATCGCCTGCGATCTGGTGGACGAGGGAATGAGAACCGAGGAAGAGGCTGTGGCTATGATCGAGCCCCGTAACCTGGATACTCTGCTGCATCCTCAGTTTGACTCTGCTGCACTGAAGGCGGCAACACCTCTTGGACGTGGCCTGGGTGCTTCCCCGGGTGCTGCATGCGGCAGAATTGTCTTCTCTGCAGAGGACGCAGAAAGCTGGGCTGCAAAGGGTGAGAAGGTGGTGCTTGTGCGTCTGGAGACCTCTCCCGAGGATATCACCGGCATGAAGGTTTCCCAGGGAATCCTTACCGTGCGCGGCGGCATGACCTCCCATGCGGCAGTGGTTGCCCGTGGTATGGGAACCTGCTGTGTGTCCGGATGTGATGACATTATTATGGACGAGGCTGCCAAGAAGTTCACCCTGGCAGGCAGGGAGTTCAAGGAGGGAGACTGGATCTCTATCGACGGCTCCACCGGCAATATCTACGGAGAGCGGATTGCCACTGTGGACGCTACTATCGCCGGAGAGTTCGGCAGGATTATGGCCTGGGCTGACAAGTACAGGAAGCTGAAGGTGCGCACCAATGCGGATACTCCTGCAGATGCCAGGAAGGCTCGTGAGCTTGGGGCAGAGGGTATTGGACTGTGCCGTACGGAGCATATGTTCTTCGAGGAGGATAGAATTGCTGCATTCCGCGAGATGATCTGTTCCGATACCGCTGAGGAGAGAGAAGCTGCTCTTGAGAAGATTCTGCCTTATCAGCAGGGCGACTTTGAGAAGCTCTATGAGGCAGTGGAGGGTTGCCCTGTAACCATCCGTTTCCTTGATCCGCCTCTGCATGAGTTCGTTCCCACAGAGGAGGCTGACATTGAGAAACTGGCCAAGGCAAAGGGAAAGACCGTTCAGGATATCAAGAATATCATTGCAAGCCTGCATGAGTTCAATCCTATGATGGGCCACAGGGGATGCCGTCTGACCGTGACATACCCTGAAATCGCAAGGATGCAGACCAGGGCAGTGATCCGTGCAGCCATCAATGTGAAGAAGGCTCATCCTGACTGGAGTGTGAAGCCGGAGATTATGATCCCTCTGATCTGTGAGATCAAGGAGCTGAAGTTTGTAAAGAAGATCGTGGTTGAGACCGCCGACGCGGAGATCGCTGCCGCAGGTATTGCCCTTGAGTACGAAGTGGGTACCATGATCGAGATCCCCAGGGCGGCCATGACTGCTGATGAGATTGCCAAGGAAGCTGATTTCTTCTGCTTCGGTACCAACGACCTTACCCAGATGACGTTCGGCTTCTCCAGAGATGACGCTGGCAAGTACTTGAATGCTTACTACGACACCAAGATTCTGGAGAACGATCCGTTTGCAAAGCTGGACAGGAACGGCGTGGGCAAGCTGATGCAGGCTGCTATCCAGCAGGGTCGGCCGGTGAATCCCAAGCTGCATATCGGTATCTGCGGTGAGCACGGCGGCGATCCTTCCTCCGTGGAATTCTGCCATCAGATCGGCCTGGACTATGTATCCTGCTCACCTTTCAGGGTGCCTATAGCAAGGCTCGCGGCAGCGCAGGCGGCGATAAACAATGTAGGAAAGTAGATTACAAATATATGTACTTTACGGAGTATCTGATAACCAGAGCTGATGTGAATGATTTCATGGTACATCGTCCGGAGTACACAAAGGCGAACCGCTTTGAGGATTTCGTTTGTAAAATCTATCTTTAACGATTAGGGGAAAATTCATTTGAGAGTTTTCCCCTTTTTTCGTGGTTTTTTCAAAGGATTCTATCCCAAACAAAGGATAGAGTCCTTTTTATATACACAAACAAAATAATCAAAGGAGGTTCACACATGAACAACACAGCGTTAAGAGCAGGGGCGCAGAGC
>OFHO01001795.1_pt1 | contig 14559 bp, 9 predicted proteins | sample 1521531 | NCBI WGS metagenome assembly OFHO01 (sample SAMEA3504124, study PRJEB24116) | mouse gut metagenome | biome: mouse gut; feature: mouse-associated habitat; material: faeces | place: Denmark | collected 2011
TCATTACCTACGTCCTATGCGTGGAGCTTATCAGCATGGTAACGGAAAAGAACAACATGCACGACGTTGACACTTTCATGTTTTTTAAGTGGTTTTTCAAGGCGTGGGTGGCGGTGTACCTTGTCACCCACACCTTTGACATTACAATGGCGGTGTTTGACGTGGCGCAGCACGTCGTTTCCGGCGCGGCGGGGGTGATAAGCGGCGATACAAATATCGACGTTGCCGCCGCCCTTGCTTCCATGCAGTCCGGGCTTGACGCTATGGAAATCCCCGAATTACTCCTGCTTGTCATGGAAACAAGCCTTGTGAGCCTTTGCATGAAAATCATGTCGGTGCTTATCACGGTGATCCTGTACGGCAGAATGATAGAAATATACCTTTACTGTTCCGTGTCGCCTATCCCATTTGCAACAATGACTAACAGGGAGTGGGGGCAGATCGGCAACAACTACTTAAAAGCCCTGTTCGCTGTCGGCTTTCAAGGCTTCCTCATTATGGTGTGCGTCGGCATTTACGCGGTGCTGGTGAACAGTATCACGGTGGCAGACAACTTACACAGCGCAATCTTCTCTATTGCGGCTTACACGGTGATCCTCTGCTTTTCCCTGTTCAAATCCGGCGCACTTGCAAAGTCCATTTTCGCGGCGCACTAAAGCCGTGTCAAGGGTAGGGTGGAGATTTTCAGAGCGAAGCGGCGAAAATACAACCCGACCTTGACGCGGGAGGAACCCCATATAATACGGACAGGCAAAGGGCATAAATTGACCTTTGCCTTGATTACCCCTATGGGGACTTGGAAAGGAGGTAACAGACCATTGAAAAGAAATACGGCATAATCTACGCCGATCCCCCGTGGAAGTACGCACAGAAGCGGCTTTCCGGCGCAGCGGAACACCATTACCCGACCATGAGCATAGAGGAACTTTGCGCTCTCCCCGTTGCCAGTCTTGCGGCAGAGGACAGCGCACTTTTTTTGTGGGCGACATTCCCCCAGCTCCCCGAAGCCCTGCGGCTGATCAATGCTTGGGGCTTTACTTATAAGACCGCCGCCTTTGTGTGGCTGAAGCTCAATAAAAAGTCCTATACATGGTTTTACGGCTTGGGATTTTGGACGCGGGGAAATGCGGAAATCTGTTTACTTGCCACAAAGGGACACCCAAAGCGCAAGTCGGCGGGGATTCATCAATTCATTATCTCCCCCGTTGAACAGCACAGCAAAAAGCCGGATATTGCGCGGGAAAAAATCGTTGCCCTCATGGGCGACATTCCCCGGATAGAGCTTTTCGCAAGGCAGGAAACGGCGGGCTGGGACACATGGGGGAACGAAACGAAAAACAGCATAGAGCTTTGACGGAAAGGAGGTTTTCGGTATGGCGTATGTGCCAGTGCCAAAGGATTTATCAAAGATAAAAACAAAAGTCGCTTTCAACCTTACGAAGCGGCAGATTGTTTGTTTCGCGGTAGCCCTCATTGTGGGATTGCCGCTTTTTTTCTTGCTAAAGGACAGCGCGGGAACCAGCGCGGCGGCGTTTGTGATGATCGTCGTCATGCTCCCCTGCTTCCTCATGGCAATGTACGAGAAACACGGACAGCCCCTTGAAGTCGTGATACAGAATATCATTCAGACAAAATTTGTCCGACCAAAGGAGCGACCCTATCAGACACAGAACTTATACGCTGTTTTAGAGAAGCAGCGGAAACTGGAAAAGGAGGTATCAGCGATTGTCAAAGGAACCAGTAAAAGTAAGCGCACCGGGAAAAAGCCCCGGAAATAAGCCAAAGCGGAAGCTGACCCGCACGGAGAAGAAGCAGATCGCCGCCGCAATCAGACAGGCAAAGGGGGACGGAAAGGCGCACACCGCCCAGCAGACAATCCCCTATCTTACCATGTACCCGGACGGGATATGCCGGGTGACGGAACGGAAATACAGCAAAAGCATTGTCTTTGAGGATATAAACTACCAGCTTGCACAGGCAGACGACAAGACCGCCATTTTTGAGAACTGGTGCGACTTCCTCAACTACTTTGACGCTTCCGTTTCGGTGCAGCTCTCTTTCATCAATCAGGGGACGCAGCGGGAGGAAGCGGAAAAGGCTATCAATATCCCGGCGCAGGAGGACGCTTTCAATTCGATCCGCACGGAATACGGGGATATGCTCAAAAGCCAGCTTTCCAAAGGGAACAACGGGCTTGTGAAGCACAAGTACATCACATTCAGTATCGAAGCCGATAACCCGGCGGCGGCAAAATCCCGCCTTGCCCGGATCGAAACGGACGTACTGAACAATTTTAAGGTGCTGGGGGTATCTGCCCGCCCGCAGACGGGCTATGAACGGTTACAGACCATGCACGGGGTATTCCACCCGGAGGGGGAGCCGTTCAACTTTGATTTCTCATGGCTTGCCCCGTCCGGGCTTACCACAAAGGACTTTATCGCCCCGCCCTCATTCCGTTTCGGAGAGGGGCGTTACTTCCGCATGGGGAAAAAGATCGGCGCGGTGTCGTTCTTACAGATCCTTGCGCCGGAGTTAAACGACCGTATCTTAGCGGATATGTTAGACCTTGAAACGGGCGTGATTGTCAATCTCCATATTCACAGTATCGACCAGACGGAAGCAATCAAGACCGTCAAGCGCAAAATCACCGACCTTGACAAAATGAAGATCGAGGAACAGAAGAAAGCCGTCCGCGCAGGGTACGACATGGATATAATCCCGTCCGACCTTGCCACGTTTGGCGGCGAAGCGAAAAATCTCTTGCAGGACTTACAGAGCCGCAATGAAAGAATGTTCCTCTTGACTTTCCTTGTGGTGAACATGGCAGACACAAAAAGAAAGCTGGAAAATGACATTTTCGCGGCGGCGGGGATTGCACAGAAATATAACTGCGCCCTCACCCGGCTTGACTACCAGCAGGAAGCGGGGCTTATGTCAAGCGTCCCTATCGGTGAAAACCTTATCCCCATCCAAAGGGGCTTGACGACTTCCAGCACGGCAATCTTTATCCCCTTTATCACGCAGGAGCTTTTTCAGAGGGGCGCGAGCCTTTACTATGGCTTAAATGCGCTTTCCAACAACATGATTCTCTGCGACCGCAAGCAGCTTAAAAACCCCAACGGCTTAATCTTGGGAACGCCGGGAAGCGGAAAATCCTTTGCAGCGAAACGGGAAATGACAAACGCTTTCCTCATTACCGACGACGACATTATTATCTGCGATCCCGAAGCCGAGTATTACCCCCTTGTGCAGCGGCTTCACGGACAGGTGATAAGGCTTTCCCCTACCAGCCCGCACTACGTCAACCCTATGGATATAAACCTCAATTACAGCGAGGACGACAACCCCCTTGCACTGAAATCCGACTTTATCCTCTCCCTTTGTGAGCTGATCGTCGGCGGCAAGGAGGGGCTGCAGCCTGTTGATAAGACCGTCATTGACCGTGCTGTACGGAACGTGTACCGCCCTTTCCTTGCTTCCCCCGACCCGGCAAAAATGCCGATTTTAGGCGACCTTTACAATGAGCTTTTGAAGCAGCCGGAGCCGGAAGCGGCGCGTATCGCGGCGGCATTGGAGCTTTATGTTTCCGGGAGCCTTAACGTCTTTAACCACCGTACCAACGTGGAGCTTGACAACCGCCTTGTGTGCTTTGACATTAAACAGCTTGGGAAGCAGCTTAAAAAGCTGGGGATGCTCATTGTGCAGGATCAAGTGTGGAACCGTGTCACTGTAAACCGGGCGGCGCAGAAGTCCACGCGGTATTTTATGGACGAATTTCACCTGCTCTTGAAAGACGAGCAGACCGCCGCCTATTCCGTGGAGATTTGGAAGCGTTTCAGAAAATGGGGCGGCATACCGACCGCAATCACGCAGAACGTGAAAGACCTTTTAGCGAGCCGGGAAGTGGAAAATATCTTTGAGAACAGCGATTTTGTCCTCATGCTCAATCAAGCGGCTGGCGACCGTGCGATCCTTGCAAAGCAGCTCAATATTTCCCCGCAGCAGATGTCTTACGTTACCCATTCCGAAGCGGGCGAGGGGCTTTTGTTCTATGGCAACGTCATTCTGCCCTTTGTAGACCGCTTCCCGAAAGATACGGAGCTTTACCGGGTAATGACGACGAAGCCGGAGGAAGTGGGCGTATGAAAAAAGCAACGGTATATACGGACGGGGCTGCTACCCTGTACCATGCTGATTTTTTAGACGCTGCCGGGAGCATACAGGACAACAGCATTGATTTTGTGTTTACCGACCCGCCGTTTGAACTGACAGGCGGCGGCATGAAACACAGCAAGTTATCTTATCAAGGCGGCGAAATATTCTGCAAGAACGGATTCAGTACGAAAGGGATTGAATTTCAAAAGTGGGTGCCGGAAATATACAGGGTTTTGAAGCATGGGCGGTATTTTTATGTCATGTCAAACGACAGGAACCTTTTTTCACTCCATGCAGCCTGTATGGAAAACCATTTTCAATTCTGCGAGCTTTTAGTCATGGATAAGAAAATGACCGTGCCATCCACCTATTACCCGAAACGGGCTGAATTTATCCTTATGTACCGCAAAGGGAATTACAGAAAAACCCGCTTTTGTGGCTCAACCATTATAGAAACAAAGATACCGAGGGGAAAAGAAAAGCGGCACCCGACCGAAAAGCCCGTTTCCATGATTGAGCATTTCATCAACTGCTCTACGCTGGAAAATGAAATATGCCTTGACCCATTCATGGGGAGCTGCCCGGTTGGGGAAGCGTGTCTTTTGACGGGACGAAAATTTATCGGGGTGGAGATTGAAAAAAAGTGGTTCCAGACTTCACAGGAACGGATCGCGGCTATCCACCGAAAAATCCCCACAACCCCGCAGACAGGAGGTGACAGACCATGAAGCAGTACAAAGCCCGTGACAAAATTACACAGAAAATGACCCGTGACGGAGCCGTTGAAGTGAACGAAACCAAAGGCACGAAAAAGCGGATCAGCAAACGGGCGCGGGACGCTGCCTTAAAGAAAACGCCGGAGCAACAGGCGGCGCAGGATATACAGGCACTACCGCCCGCACCGGGCAGCACTACCGCCCCGGACAGTTCCCCTAATGCGCCGCCCCTGCCCCATGCGTCGGGGACGGAGCCGGAACGGGACACGGGAACCGCCGAGCGCATTTATGAGCATATCGACGGGGCGCACACCCGCAGAGCCAGCAAACAGGCGGCAAGGAAAGCACAGGCAGAAGCAGAAAGCCGCGCCCGCACTTCCCGGCTGCAATTCACCGAGGAAGAACGGGCAACGCCGGAGCTTGAAAAATATATCAAGAAATCCGACAAAGCCGCTGATAAGCTGGACGAAGCAAGGGCGAAAATCCCAAAGGAAAAGAAACTTGTCAAGGAGCGTACCTTTGACGAAGCCACCGGGAAAGGCAAGACCCGATTATATTTCGAGGAACGGGAAAAGCCGCAGAACTACAATAAGCCCCACAATAACCCGCTATCCCGCCCCGTGCAGGAAGCGGGTATTTTCGTCCACAACAAGGTACATTCCGTGGAAAAGGACAATTCCGGCGTGGAGGGGGCGCACAAATCCGAGGAATTAGCGGAGAAAGGCGCAAAGTTCACGGTGCGGAAAGTGCGGGAAGGCTACCGCAGCCACAAGCTCAAACCCTACCGGGCGGCGGCAAAGGCAGAAAAGGCAGCGGAAAAAGCAAACGCCAATTACCTCTACCAAAAGGCACTCCATGACAACCCACAGATCGCCGCGTCCAATCCGTTCTCCCGGTATATGCAGAAACAGCGTATCAAGAAACAGTATGCAAAGACCGTAAAGGCGCAGGGCGCGAAGTCGGTCAAGAGCGCAGCGGAGAACACAAGGAAAGCCGCGAAAAAGACCGCCGAGGAAACCAAAAAGGCAATCGCTTTTGTGGGGCGGCACCCGGCGGGGGTATGTATCGCCATTGGTGCGCTGCTCTTATTCATTATGGTATCGTCGGCGTTATCCTCTTGCGGGGCTATGTTTTCCGGCATGATAAACGGCATTGTGGGGACTTCCTACACGTCGGAGGACGCGGATTTAGTCGCCGTGGAAAACAGCTATGCGGCACTGGAAACGGAGCTGCAACGCACGATAGACAATATCGAGCGCGACAATCCCGGCTATGATGAATACCGTTATGACCTTGACAGTATCGGGCATAACCCCCATGAATTAGCGTCCTATCTGACCGCACTCTTACAGACCTATACCCCGGCAACCGCACAGGCAGAAATTGAGCGTATCTTTTCGCTGCAATACACCCTCACGCTGACGGAGGAAGTGGAGGTACGCTACCGCACGGAAACCAGCACCGACCCGGAAACCGGGGAAACCACCACCGAGGAAGTCCCTTATAACTATTACATTCTCCATGTCAAGCTGGAGAACAAGCCCATATCCGACCTTGCACCGGGGCTACTCACGCCGGAGCAGCTTGAAATGTTCCGGGTGTACTTGGAAACCAGCGGCAACAAGCCCTTGATTTTCGGGGGCGGTTCCCCGGACACAAACCCGTCCGAGGATTTAAGCGGGGTGCAGCTTGTAAACGGCACACGCCCCGGCAATACCGCCGTAGTAGACCGGGCAAAGTCACAGGTAGGAAACGTAGGGGGACAGCCTTATTGGAGCTGGTACGGCTTTAACAGCCGTGTGGAATGGTGCGCCTGTTTTGTTTCATGGTGCTACAATCAAGCCGGGAAAAGCGAGCCGCGCTTTGCCGCCTGCCAGTCACAGGGGATTCCGTGGTTTCAGTCCCACGGACAATGGGGCGACCGCAGCTATGCCAATATCGCACCCGGCGACGCAATCTTTTTTGACTGGGATTTAGACGGGAGCGCAGACCATGTAGGGCTTGTGATCGGCACGGACGGGCAGCGCGTTTACACCGTCGAGGGCAATTCCGGGGACGCTTGCAAAATCAAAAGCTATCCCCTTGACTACCGCTGTATCAAAGGCTATGGGCTGATGAACTGGAACTAACCAACATTTTTTGACTATGAAAGGAGTTTTGCATTATGGCAATGAACAAAATCGACCGTATCAACCGGGAAATTGAAAAGACCCGCGAGAAGATCACCGAGTACCAGAACAAGCTGAAAGGGCTGGAAGCACAGAAAACCGAAGCGGAGAATTTGCAGATCGTCCAGCTTGTGCGTTCCATGCGCCTTTCCCCTGCGGAGCTTACTTCCATGCTGAAAAGCGGGGCAATCCCCGGCATGGAACCCGCCCCGGCTTATAATGGCGTGACTGATGAAGAAATGGAGGAAACCGAGAATGAAGAATAAGAAAACATTGAAAATGCTTTTGACCTTATGCGCCGCCTTTCTCCTTATGGGCGGCTTTTCTGTTACCGCTTACGCACAAGTCCCGGAGGGCGCGGAGGATGCCACCGACGACAGCGGCGTTATTTATGAGGAACCGCAAAAGGAAGAACCCCTTACCCCGGACGGGAACGCAACCCTTGTAGACGATTTCGGCGGCAACAAGCAGCTTATCACCGTGACAACCAAAAACGGCAACTATTTTTATATCCTCATTGACCGGGACGACGAGGGGGAAAATACCGTGCATTTCCTCAATCAAGTGGACGAAGCCGACCTTATGGCACTCATGGAGGACGGGAACACCACCACAGAGCCGCCCGCTGTCTGCAACTGTACGGAGAAATGCGAAGCAGGGAAAGTAAATACCTTATGCCCGGTATGCAGCACCAATTTGACCGCTTGCAGCGGCAAAGCAGCGGAGCCGGAAACAGAGGAACCCACAGAGCAGCCGGAAAAGAAAAACAATACGGGCGGGCTTTTCGTATTCCTCATTGTGGCACTTATTGGCGGCGGGGGCGCGTTCTACTACTTTAAGATTATGAAGCCGAAGCAGGACGTAAAAGGCGGCACAGACCTTGACGATTTCGATTTTGACGATTACGACGAGGACGAGCCGGAACCCGACGACGGGGACGACACAGAAACGGAGGACGACGAGGAATGACGCTGTTCACCGACAACCCCTTAGAAAGAATGATGATACAGAAACCGGGCGACGGGCGGCGGGGAAAATCGCCGCCCGCTTCCATTCCCCCGCGCTGCCGGGGCTGTCCCTACAACCGGGAGCCGCCCTGTATTGGGTACTGTATCAGAAAGCTAACCGAGAAGAAAACAGAAAAGCGAAAGGAGGAATTTTAATTGACTTCACATAGATTAGTGATTGCGGAAAAGCCCAGCGTCGCGGCGGGTATCGCTGCCGCGCTTGGCGTAAAAGAGAAAAAGGACGGGTATATCGAGGGCGGGGGCTACCTCATTTCTTGGTGTGTCGGTCATTTGGTGGAGCTTGCGGGGGCTGCAGCCTACGGGGAGCAGTATAAGAAATGGAATTATGAGAGCTTACCCATTCTGCCGGAGGAATGGCAGTACACCGTATCAAAGGACAAGGAAAAGCAGTTTGCCACCTTAAAGGAGCTTATGCACCGCGCCGACGTTTCGGAAGTTATAAACGCTTGCGACGCTGGACGCGAGGGCGAACTGATTTTCCGTTTTGTCTACCATGTGGCAGAGTGCGATAAGCCCATGCGCCGCTTGTGGATTTCCTCAATGGAGGACAGCGCGATCAAGGCGGGATTTTCAGACCTTAAAGACGGGCGGGACTATGACGCGCTCTATGCGTCCGCATTGTGCCGCGCAAAAGCGGACTGGATCATTGGTATCAACGCAACCCGGCTTTTCTCCTGCCTGTATGACAAGACCTTGAACGTGGGGCGGGTACAGACCCCCACACTGAAAATGCTTACCGACCGGGACGCGGCAATCACAGGATTCCGAAAGGAAAAATACTACCATGTGCGGCTTGACTTATCCGGCGCGGAAGCGGCAAGCGAAAGGATTTCGGATAAGAAAACCGCTGACGGGCTGAAAGTGGCTTGCGAAGCGGAAACGGCGGTATGCGCTTCCCTCACCAAAGAAGAAAGAAAAGCTTCCCCGCCAAAGCTCTTTGACCTCACTTCCTTACAGCGGGAAGCCAATAAACTGTACGGCTATACGGCGAAGCAGACCCTTGACCTTGCACAGACCTTATACGAAAAACGGCTGCTTACCTATCCCCGGACAGACAGCAATTATCTGACGGACGACATGAACGACACGGCGGCAAAAACCGTTTCCCTTTTATCCGGCAAGCTCCCCTTTATGGAGGGCGCGGCATTTACCCCGGATATTTCCCGCATCCTTGACAGTAAGAAAGTTTCCGACCACCACGCCATTATCCCTACTATGGAGCTTGCAAAAACGGATATAGCGACGCTGCCGGAAAGTGAAAGAAATATCCTCACCCTTGCCGGGGCAAGGCTTTTGTTCGCTGCCGCCGAGCCGCATATCTTTGAAGCGGTCACGGCGGTTTTCTCCTGCGCTGGTACGGAGTTTACGGCACACGGAAAGACCGTTCTTGCGGGCGGCTGGAAAGACCTTGAACGCCGCTTCCGGGCGACCTTAAAGGGCAAGCCCGACCCGGAGGACACAGAGGGCGACAACGAAAACACCCTGCCGGAACTGACCGAGGGACAGACCTTTACCACCCCGGCGGCAAAGGCGACGGAGCATTTCACAGCCCCGCCGAAGCCCCACAGCGAAGCAAGCCTGTTGTCGGCTATGGAACGGGCGGGGAACGCAGACACCGACCCGGACGCGGAACGCCGGGGGCTTGGCACTCCCGCCACCCGCGCCGCCGTCATTGAAAAGCTGGTAAAATCCGGCTTTGTGGAACGCAAGGGCAAGCAGCTTATCCCCACGGAAAACGGCAACGCCCTTATCTCCATTCTGCCCGACCTGCTGACTTCCCCGCAGCTTACCGCCGAATGGGAAAACAATCTGACGCAGATCGCAAAGGGAGCCGCCAGTGCCGGGGACTTCATGGCGGGCATTGAAGCTATGGCGCGGGAGCTGGTAACAGAAAACACCAACGCCAACAAAAGCAAAGTAAATTTCACGGATAAGGACGAAAAGCCCTCTCTTGGCAAATGCCCCCGGTGCGGTTCCCCCGTCCGGGAGGGCAAGAAGAATTATTACTGTTCTAACCGGGAGTGCGCTTTTACCATGTGGAAAAACGACCGTTTCTTTGAGGAACGGAAAACCGCCTTTACCGCGAAGATTGCCGCCGCGCTCTTAAAATCCGGCAAGGCAAACGTCAAGGGCTTGTATTCCCCGAAAACAGGCAAAACCTACGACGGAACCGTTGTTTTGGCTGATACGGGCGGGAAGTACGTCAACTATAAGATTGAGATTCAAAAGAAAAAATAACTTTTTTAGCAAGCATAGGAAAAGAGTACCCTTTTCCGTAAATCCCCTGCCAACGCTGGCGCGCCGGACAGGGGATTTTGCTTGTTGGGAAGTGTCCCAAACCCTCTAAAAATTCAATTTCAGAAAGGAGCGATTATATGTCTTATTCATCTTTTGAAAATGACAAGCTGGAATCTGCCGACAGGTTGCAGATAAACCGAAAAATATATTTTGCACAGGAAAACGCGGATATTTCCGGGCTGACTGCCTTACCATTGGAGCAGCTATGCGCCATGCGCGAGGAAAGCGCGGCGGCGGAGCAGACGGTTTTTGAACGTCTGCAACAACAGTCCAAAGAATGGGAAGAACAGGCTGGAAAGACCCTTTTGATTGACAAAGCGATTGAATACGTCCGAATCCCCGAAGCACAGCACACAGCCAACCAATGGGAGCAGCCGGACGAGTACCGCCATGTAAGGAGCAACATGGTTTACCGTATGCAATACAGTATTTCCGAGAATACCCGCTATGACCGGGAAAAGGAGCAGTCTGTCCCCTATTCATGGACGCTTTCATGGAGCATTTACACCAACAGCCCGGACGGATATAACGGGGCGAAGATTGCAGGGCAGAGCAAAAAAGTTTTTGGCACAAAGGAGGAAATGGAGAAATATCTCAATGGGCGTATCAAAGCCTATCAGAATTTATTTACAGAAATATCACCGCCCATCCCAAAGGAGTATGCAGAGCATTTCAAAGTGAACGGGCAGCTTTTACCGGGCTATACCGTTGAGGGGGAAGAACAGACTATACAGCAGCCGAAACAGGAAACCGCAAAGGCAGACGAAGCCCCCGCAGAACAGGCAGCAAAGCAGGCTACCGGGCAGAGAACGGAACAAGCCCCGATAAACGAACAGTTTGCAATCCTTATTGACAGCCGCAGCCGTTTTGAAACAGGCGAACCGGGCGGCGAATGGCTTTCCCTGCCGACCACCACGGAACAGCTTCACGAAGCAATGAAAAGCGTCGGCATTACCGCAGACAACCCGCAGGACTTTTTTATTAACGGGTATTCTTACCCCGACAGTAAACACCTTGCATTGCCCTATGACATGGTATGTGCCGCCGGGATTGACGAACTGAATTTTCTTGCGTCACGCCTAAATACCCTTGACCCCGCAGACCTTGCCGCCCTCAACGCCGCAGCCCAGCGGAAAAAAGGTTTTGAAAATATCGGACAGATCATTGACTTCACCTATAACACAGACTTTTTCGTGCATATCCCGGAAGTAAAGACCGTGCGCGACTTGGGCGACTACTATCTGAATCAATCCGGCATGGTGGATATGCCCGAAGAATGGAAAAATGGGATTGACTTTTCAGACTTTGGGCGCAATGCCGCTGAACAGGAACACGGGTTTTTCACGCCTTATGGCTACCTTGTGGAAAGCGGTGATGAATGGGAACGCCATTTTGAGGGGCGAAGCGTGCCGGAGGAATACCACATTATGAGCTTCCCGGAGCCGGATAAGCTGGAAAAGGACGAAGCCGCGCCGGAACAGGAAGCCGCAGAGCCGGAACCGCAGCCGGAAGCACCGCCCCAGCCGCGCCCGGTCAACCCGATTATCCTCACCGCCGACAAGCCCGCTGAAAAGCTGAAAGAGATCACAGACCGCTTGGAGCAGGGTATCACGGAATTATTCGACAGTGAACGCTACAAGGAATATCTGCAAGTCATGTCAAAATTCCATAATTACAGCTTCAACAATACGCTGCTGATCGCCATGCAGAAGCCCGACGCTTCCCTTATCGCCGGATTTAACGCATGGAAAAATAACTTTGGGAGGAACGTAATGCGCGGGGAGAAAGGCATACGCATACTTGCCCCGTCGCCGTACAAAATCCGGCAGGAGGTAGAAAAGAAAGACCCGCAGACGGGAAAGACGGTGATTGGCGCGGACGGGAAGCCCGTCACGGAAACAAAGGAAATCCAAATCCCCGCTTATAAAGTCGTCGCCGTTTTTGACGTGTCGCAGACCGAGGGGCGGGAGCTTCCCACCATCGGCGCAAACGAGCTGACCGGGGACGTGGAACAGTACGAAGATTTTTTCGCCGCGCTGGAAAAGACCTCTCCCGTCCCTATGGGCTTTGAGAAAATCGAGGGGACAGCACACGGCTACTACCACTTGGAGGAAAAGCGGATTGCCATTGACGAGGGAATGAGCCAGCTTCAGAACTTAAAAACCGCTATCCATGAGATCGCCCACGCGAAGCTGCACGACATTGACCTAAACGCCCCGCAGGAGGAACAGGCAGACAGACCCGACCGCCGCACAAGGGAGGTACAGGCGGAAAGTATCGCCTACACGGTATGCCAGCATTACGGGCTTGACACGTCGGACTATTCCTTTGGGTATGTCGCCGGGTGGAGCAGCGGGCGGGAGCTTGCGGAGCTGAAAACTTCCCTTGAAACAATCCGCGCCACCGCCGCCGAGATCATCAACACCATTGACGGGCATTTTGCAGAATTGCAGAAAGAACGGGAAGCCGCAAAAGAACAGGAAGCGGAAGCACAGACCCCGCCCGACCTTACCGCAGAGCCGACCGTCACAATCCTTTATAGCGAGAGCAGCCAGCTACATGAGGGCGAAACATTCCCCCTCTCCCGTGCAAATATGATTATCGCGGGGCTTGATGAAGCCAACCTTGCAAGCCCCGGCTACGACAAGACCGAGTTCCGCATTGATTATGTGATGAACGGCGAAGCCGACCACTACGAGGGGCGGCAGGACTTGGGCGACGGGGACGGTTCCCTTGTGGAACACATCGAACAGTACCATACCTATTATGCCAATGATCCCAACTGGAACAATTTCCTTTTGGAGCATGAGGGCAAGGAAGCACTGGAAGCCGACAGGGAACACCGGGCTTTTCTTCTGAATGAATTTGTCCCCTATCTGAAACTGCATTGCAACCTCTCTGAAATGGAGCGTACCGCCGGGGAAGCCCTGCAAAAAGACAATCTGACACCCACCGAAACCGCCTACCATACCGCCATACAATCCTATGTTTCCGAGTGCCGGGGGCTTATCAATCAAGGCGAATACCACTTGCCGCCCGTCCCCCAGCTTGCGGATTTTGATGTGGAGCTGCAAGCCTACAAGGAACACGTCAAGGAGGAAATCGCACAGGAAGCGGCAGACGCGGGAATGACCGTGGAGGAATACGCCGCCAACGGGTACGAGCCTTACGCTACGCCGGAGCCGGAATTTATTTACAAAATGGAAGCCAACCCCATGACCGACGGGATTCACGACCGCTTTTTCTTACAGGCATACGAAAAAGAGGACAACGGGAAAGCGATCCCCCGCGACGTGCTTTTTATCGGAACGCCGGAACAATGCCGGGAGCTTTTGGGGAAGCTGGAAGCCGGGGATCTGTCACAGGAACAGGTGAAAGAACTTTTTGCACAGGCACAGGAAGTAGCACAGGAGCCGGAAAAAACCGATACCCCCATACAGGAGGGAGCCGCCGCAGATAAAGCAGCTACGCCGGAACAGGCAGGACAGACCGCCGACAAGCCCCTCACGGACTTGCAGAAAAAGGCGGTAGAGATTGCCGCACAATATGAAAATCTCCCCATGCGGGACAAAATCGGAATTATCGCACAGGCTTTTGGCGGCACGGAGGGAAAAATAGAAACTTCCCCCTGTACGGGGAAATGGCGCGGCACAAGCGACATTTCCATTAAGTTTGACAATGGCGTATCCCTGTTTATCGGGAATCACAGGACACCGCAGGCAAAAACCGTAAAGGTGCAGAGTGAATATGTCAATGCCGCGCTGGTGCGCTATAACCCGGAGATCATAGCCGCCACAAAGGAAACCGCCATAACCGCACTTAGGAAGCGGGAAGCAAAGGACAATGAGATTGCCGCACAAAAGGGATTGAAGCCCTATACCCTGCTTAACGTGGAATTTAACGACGGTACGGACGAAAGAAGCAGCGGGCATTTGGGCTGGTACTATGTGACCCTTGCCGTTGACGGTAAAATCTGTTCCCATATCGAAACAGGCTTGAACTATGACATACTGGACGGGAAAGTAAGCGATACCCCCGCAAGGGAAAACTATTTTCCGGCAGGGGCATTGAAAGAAACCGATGTTGACTATGTTTTCAACAACGTGGGCTTTTCCTCAACCTCTGCCCTGTATTCTCTCCCTGTCCGTGATGATGTGCTGGAACGTGCGGAAAAAACGCTTGCACAGCGGAAAG
>OFHO01001798.1_pt1 | contig 14549 bp, 17 predicted proteins | sample 1521531 | NCBI WGS metagenome assembly OFHO01 (sample SAMEA3504124, study PRJEB24116) | mouse gut metagenome | biome: mouse gut; feature: mouse-associated habitat; material: faeces | place: Denmark | collected 2011
CCAGCCCCTGCTGGAGGTACACCGCCACGTCGAACCGCTGCTCCAGGCTGCGCAGCTCCGTGGGGGTACACAGGTCATCGAAGAACCGGCAGCACTCGTCCAAGTCCTTCAGCTTCAGGATGGTCTCATAGAGAGCCATGCTTCGTTCTCTCTTTTCCGCTTTCGCCATGTGTAACACTCCTTTTCAAGCTGATTTCCAAGATGGAATTCACTTGTGGAAAGTGTAGCACGGGGAAGTCAAAAAGTAAAGAATCACCGTTCATTTTCTACATCCAGTTTCTTGCAGAGATACAAAAAAACCTCTGGCGTCTTTCGACCCAGAGGACGGGAATTTTCCCGCGGTACCACCTCTATTTGCCGCTCTCTTACAAAAACGGCCTCTCGGAGCATCCAGCAATGCCCCTCCTCTGTAACGGGAGGGCCCGTTCCGCTCTACTCGGCCCCCGGCCTTTCCTCGGACAGCTCAGGAGATGAAATTTCAAACGCACAGCTATGCCCCTCTCACCTGCCGGGAACTCTCTGTCTAGCCGGACCTGCGTTCTACTTTGTCTCCATCTAACGCTTTATTGTAGTGAATTATAATCCTCCCCTCTGCATTTGTCAAGAGGAAATTATCCTTTTTGAAGGCCGGGAAAACTCCCGGCCTTCTATCATCAGAGCTTAGTCATGTGCGCCGAAGCGGCTTTGAGCATCAGGCGCTTGGTGCCCACGTTGTCGAACGCGATTTCCACCAGCGCATCCCCTCCCATCGGCTGGATGGAGAGGACCATGCCCTTTCCAAACGCCTTGTGGCTGACCATGTCGCCCTTGGCCAGCTGGGGCGCGGCGGCGTTCCGGAAGGTCGCCCCGCCCAGAACCGGTTTCGGTGTTTTCTCCGCCTCTGCACGGCCCCCTGTTTCCTGGCCTCCTCCTCCGTATTGCCGTCCCGCTCCATAGGCGGGCCGCTGTCCAAAGCCGCCCAACCCGAACGTGCGGCTGGGCATTCCGCCCCAATCCTTCGTCGGGTCGGACAGGAAGGTCCTGCCCGAGCGTTCCAGGTGCTCCGGGGGGATTTCCTCCACAAAGCGGGAGGGCCGGTTGGCGCTGGTGCGGCCAAAGAGCATCCGCTGCCCGGCACAGGTGAGGTGGAGCTGTTCCTTGGCCCTTGTCATAGCCACATAACACAGCCGGCGCTCCTCCTCCATCTCCTCCGCTTCGCCGATGGCCCGAATCCCGGGGAAAATCCCTTCCTCTGCCCCTACTACGAAGACAACGGGGAACTCCAGCCCCTTGGCCGCGTGCATGGTCATCATCACCACACAGTCCTGGTCGGGGTCATGGCTGTCTATATCGGTGTACAGAGCAATCTCGTCCAGAAAGCCGTGCAGTGCGTCGGACAGGCTCTCCTCTGAGCCAGTCCGGTTTTCTAAATAGCTGTTGATGGAGGTAAGCAGCTCCCGCACGTTTTCCAAACGGGTGCGGTCCTCCACGGTGTTTTTGGTCTCCAGCATAACGGCATAGCCGGTGCGGGACAACAGCTCCTCATAAAACGCGGGCAGGGTCAGCCTGTTTTCCACCAGGAGCTGATAAAGCTCCTGAATCAGCTTGGTAAACTCCCCCAACTTTTTCGCGGCCCGCTGCAGCTCTGGATAGAGCGCCGCATTGTCCACAACGGCATACAGGGAACTTCCGTCCCGGTGGGCAATCTCCAGCGCGGTATCCACCGTCTTGGCCCCGATGCCTCGGGGTGGATTGTTAATAATTCGAGACAGCCGCAGATCGTCCTCCGGGTTGTCCAATACAGTCAGATAGGCAAGAACATCCTTCACCTCTGCCCGGTCGAAGAACCGGGTGCCGCCGATGATACGGTAGGGGACTCCATCCCGCTTGAACGCCTGCTCGATCTGGTTGGACTGGGCGTTCATCCGATAGAGGACGGCGTGATCCTTCCACCTTCTGCCCTGGCCGAAGTTCTCCAAAATTTTCCCGGCCACATACTGGGCCTCATCATTCTCATTCATGGCGGTGTACAACTGAAGGGCGTCCCCCGGCCCCGCCCTTGTCCAAAGTTCCTTGCCCTTGCGGCCTTGGTTGTTCCGAATCACGGCGTTGGCCGCATCCAGAATATGGCCGGAAGAGCGGTAGTTCTCCTCCAGGCGGATCACCCGAGCCCCCTTGTACTGCTTTTCAAAGGAGAGGATATTTTCTATGGTAGCCCCCCGGAACCGGTAGATGGACTGGTCGTCGTCCCCTACCACGCAGAAGTTCTCATACCCCCCCGCCAGGGTGGAGGCCAGCAGATATTGCAGGTTATTGGTATCCTGATACTCGTCGATCAGGACATAGCGGAATTTTTTCTGATAGTACGCCCGCACCTCGTCAAAGCTCTTCAGCAGCCGGACCGTGTGGAGGATGATGTCATCAAAATCCAGGGCATTGGCGTCCCAGAGCCGGCGCTGATATTCCACATAGATCTTGGCAATCTTGGTCAGCCGGAAATCCCCCGCCTTCTCGCACTCGGCCAGATAGTCGGGAGCCAGCTTCATGGCGTCCTTTGCCCGGGAGATATACCCCAGAACGGACCGGGGCGGGAACTGCTTGTCGTCAATGTTCTGTTCCTTGATAATGTCTTTCAGCACCCGCAAGGAGTCGTCAGTGTCGTAGATGGTAAAGGAGGACGCAAACCCCAGCTTGTCGATATCCCGGCGCAGAATTCGCACACAGGCAGAGTGGAAGGTGCTGGCCCAGATGTCATTGGCTGCGGGGCCCAGCATCTTGGTCAAACGCTCCTTCAGTTCTCCAGCGGCCTTGTTGGTAAATGTAATGGCCAAAATGGTCCAGGGGGCGGCGGGATTCAGGCGGCACAGCCGTTCCTGCCGGTTCTTGTCCCCCTCTCCCGTCTCGGCGTACGCCTCCAAAAAGGACAAGTCTTCCTCGGTGACAAACTCTGGAACCTCCTCACAATCCGATCCCCGGCCATATTTCATCAAATTTGCGATCCGGTGGATGAGCACTGTGGTCTTGCCGCTCCCTGCCCCAGCCAAAAGGAGGAGCGGCCCCTCGGTAGCCAGCGCCGCTTTTTGCTGTTCGGTGTTCAGCCGGCCAAACTCCCGGGCGATGGCCCCCCGGCGGGCTTTGCAGAATCGAAGCTCCTGATCATGGTTCAGCATATGTAAAACTCCTGTTGTTATTCTCTCCAGACCGGCAGCGGGCCGGTTTTGTTCCATTGTACCGCAAAGCGCCCGCCGGGTCAACCAGAGAAAAAACGGGTATCCTTTCGCCGGGGGCCGCATAGACTGGAACCGTGGACGGGCCTCTCAGAGCTCGTTGAATCACGCAACCAATTTGTAACCGTTTTTTCATCAACTCGTAACGGCTTCGACAAGAAGGTAACACAGCCGCCGTGGTACAATGAGACCACAATCTGGAAAGGAGGCTTTCTCATGTGGAAAAAACTTCTAACGTCTGCTCTGGTCACCTCAATGCTTATTTTGCCGGTAAATAGTGTGTCCCCTGCCCACGATGAGCAGGCCCCCGCCGCCAATCAGGTTTACGAGTACCTCCCTGGCCGGGTTCCCGCCCAGACCAGCGCCGAAGAGTCCATGGCTCCCGCCCTCCACGCCCTGGTGCTGGCTCTGATAAATCAGGAGGCCGCCTCCTTCACGCTGAGCGACCGCGAACTGGCTTGGGAAGGGCTGTACAATATGCTCTCCCTCTATGGGCAGCTGGATTGGCGGGCCGAAACAGAGGCAGACGCGCTCCTTCTCCCGGCCGAAACGGTAGAAGACTACGCTGCCGCCCTGAACACCTCGCTGGCAGACCTGGGTTCCCTGCCCGCCGCTTTAGCGGATCGCCTTACCTTTGATTCCTCCGGCAATGTCTATCGTGCCGTCTGCGGCGAAGACGGCCTGTCCCAAATTCAGGTGGACAGCCGGGAACAGACCTCGGATGGGCTGTACCTCACCGGTTCACTGGTCTACCTGCCCGACGGTTCTCCGCTGGCCCATTTCCGGGTCACCCTCCAGTCCCAAAACAACATGTTCGGATATCGCATCACGGGCATGGATCTCATCTGATTTTCACCCGGCCGTCCAAAAGGGCGGCCGGGTTTTCTGTCTCCAGCAACAAAACAGGCCCTCCGGCAGAACCGGGGGCCTGTCCAACTGTACATCACTTCTTTTGGAAAGAAGAGCTCATTTCCTGAAAACACCTGGGGCATACATTCTTCCCGCGAAATTCAATGATGTCCTTATCATTGTCGCAGAAAATACAGGCGGGTTGAAACTTCTTCAACACGATGGACGGGCCGTCCATATAGATCTCTAAGGAGTCTTTCTCCTCGATATCCAGAGTACGGCGCAGTTCGATGGGCAGTACGATGCGGCCCAGTTCGTCCACCTTTCGGACAATGCCAGTGGATTTCATAAAATGCCTCCTTTTTATCTAGCGCGGACTCCGGGGTCCAGGCTTGGCCCCGGCATATTCTTCTCCCCTATATTGTAGCGGTAAAAAAATGCAATGTCAACTGTTTCTATCGGGCAAAATGGGGTGAAAAATGTAGAATTTTTGTTGAAAAGAGGTTATGAGCTGGATTTTTTTGTAAATTTCTGGTTTTCCAGCAGACATGATTTTCCAGTTGGCCCCGTATAGATGGGACAAGAGGGGGAATGGGCATGACGATGACGGTGATTTGGACGGGGATGGTGGTCCTCTCCATCCTGTGCGGACTGGCCACGGGACGGGGGCCTGCGGTGGCCTCGGCGGCGGTGGAGGGGGCCTCGGCGGCGGTGCAGCTGGCCCTGTCCATTGCGGGGATGCTCTGCCTGTGGACCGGGGTAATGGAAGTCATGCGCCGGTCGGGGCTGGCCGACGGGCTGTCCCGGCTACTGGCCCCCGTGCTGCGCCGGCTCTTTCCCCAGGCGGCCAGAGACCGGGACACCATGGACAGCATCTCGGCCAACGTGTCGGCCAACCTGCTGGGGCTGGGCAGCGCCGCCACCCCCCTGGGTCTGGAGGCCGCCCGGCGGCTGGCCCGGCGCAGTCCGGGCACCGCCTCCAACGACCTGTGCATGCTGGTGGTGTGTAATACCGCGTCCATCCAGCTTATCCCCACCACCGTGGCCTCAGTCCGGGCGGCGGAGGGCTGCGCCGCCCCCTTCGATATCCTGCCCGCCGTCTGGCTGGCCTCCACCCTGTCAGTGGGGGTGGGGATTACGGCCTGTAAGATTTTTGCAGGAGTGTGGAAAGAGTAAAACGCCTCCTTTTGAAAGGAGGTGCCCCCGAAGGGGGCGGAGGATTGTATTTCGCGCGGCGAAATGTATGAAATAAGCAAGGTTTCGGGGACTTTTGTGGGGCGGGACGACCTCGGCCCGCCAAATCGATACACTGGAGGGAATGGCGCGCCGGGGTCGTCGCGCCCTACAGGCGGAGTGGAAGCTTTGTTTACTTCGTATGTTTTGCTTCGCAAAACGCAATCCTCAGTCAGCCTGCGGCTGACAGCTCCTTTCCAAAGGAGCCTTTTGGGAGGTAACCTATGGACCTGTTCTTCACCATGCTGGTCCCCCTGACCATTGCGGCCATCGCCCTGTACGCCGCCGGGCGGCGGGTGGATGTCTACTCCGCCCTGGTCCAGGGGGCGGGCTCCGGGCTGGAGACCCTCACCCGGATTATACCGGCCCTGGTGGGCCTGATGACGGCGGTGTATATGCTCCGGGCCTCCGGGGCGCTGGAGCTGCTGGCCGGCCTTCTGGCCCCGGTGCTGGACCGGCTGGGCCTGCCCTCCGAGCTGCTGCCCCTGATGCTGGTGCGGCCCATCAGCGGCTCGGCCGCCCTGGGGGTGGGGGCGGAGATCATCTCCACCTGGGGGCCCGACTCTGAGCTGGGCCGGACGGCGGCCGTAATGCTGGGCTCCACCGAGACCACCTTTTATACCATCGCCGTCTACTTCGGCGCCGTGGGCATCACCAGAACCCGCTACGCCGTCCCCGCCGCCCTGTGCGCCGACCTCACCGGCTTCCTGGCGGCCGCCTGGTCGGTGAGGCTGTGCTTTGGGTAGCGGAAGCACACACTTGCCTTATAAATTTAGAAAAGCTGCCATACAGGACGTACCGGCCAGCATTTCCAGAGGCTTTCCATATTGATGAGACGGGCGTGAGCGGAAGCCCCCATGAGGTTTTCATGGGGGCTTTTGCGCGGGGGAAGGTCAATCCTCAATATCCACTAAAATGTTGTCCGTTCCGTGCTCCTCAAACTCGGCGATATAGGCGTCGATGCGGCTGGTGAGCTCGGCATAGTTGCTCTCGTCGATGGGGGCGTCGTCCATATCCCGCCGGGCCAGGTCTTCGGCCAGGATTTCAAAAAAGACGTTGTTTTCATATTCCACGATGGCCTCGTGGATGCCCCCCTCCACAAAGGCCCGGGAGGGAATGATCTCCCCCTGATACAGCTCGGCCAGCTGGGGCATGCCCTCCAGGGCGGCCCGGCCAAAGAGCAGGCTCTCCACCTCGTCGTAGTCGGCAAACCGCTGGTCCCCCCGGGTGGAGTTCAAGATCCAGTTTCCGATGTATACCAGGTCCAGCAGCCGCCGAAACTGCTTTTTGTTCAGCTCCAAATTCATGGAAGCGCCTCCTCTCCGGGCATGAAGTGGTTCATATAGCATTATAGCCTCCATTTCCAATTTGTCAAATGGAGAAACAAGGCAATTCCCCTTGTTTTTTCAGACAAAATGACATACAATAAACTAGATACTTTACATAGGACCCCAAACTGTGTATAATACCTCAGACTGACCAAGGGTCCCCGGGATTTTCCAGCCCGGGGGACCAAATTCTGTCTAGGATTGGAGGCCCCTATGGAAAAGGAAGTGGTTATCTCCATCAAGGGGATGCAGAACTTTGAGGGCGCGCTGCCCGACGTCATCGAGCTGGTTACAGAGGGCCGCCTGGCCCGGGACGGGGAGAGCTACACCCTGTCTTACCAGGAGAGCGAGCTAACCGGCCTGGAGGGTACCCTCACCACCATTCAGGTGGACGGGGAACAGGTGACCCTGATGCGGGTGGGGGAGTTCAACTCCCAGCTGGTATTTCAGGAGGGGCGGAGGCACCTCTCCATGTATAATACACCATATGGCGCAATGACCATCGGGGTGAATACCCGGCACCTGCTGGCCCGGCTTACCGACCAGGGGGGCGATATCGAGGTGGACTACTCGGTGGAGGTGGACCACGCCCTGGCCGGCCGAAATATCTTCCGCATCAACGTGCGGGAGGCCGGGGGCGGGCTGGACACCTTGAAGCAGTAACGGCAAACGCTTGCATCATGTAGGGCAAGGGCGGTACCCGATTAGGCAAGGGCAGAGCCCTTGCCCTACATTACGTAAGTTTTACAACAGAGAAAAGGGGATATAACATGACAAACATAATCCAGGCCGCCAAAAACCAGGTGGCCGCTCTGACCCAGGCGGCCTATGAGAGAGCCGCCGCCGCGGGGGCCCTGCCCGCCGGGGCGGAGGTAAAGGCCACTATTGAGATTCCCAAGGACACCGCCCACGGGGATTACGCCTCCTCCTTTGCCATGGCGGGGGCCAAGGCGCTGCATATGGCCCCCCGGGCCATTGCCCAGGCCATTGTGGACCATCTGGAGCTGGAGGGCAGTTATTTCAATAAGGTAGAGATCGCCGGCCCCGGCTTCCTTAATTTCACCTTGGGTCCCAAGTGGTATGGGGACGTACTGTCCGCCGTGGAGGCCGAGGGCTCCGATTACGGCTCCAGCGACGAGGGCGTTGGCCGGAAGGTGATGGTGGAGTTTGTCTCCGCCAACCCCACCGGTCCCATGCACATGGGCAACGCCCGGGGGGGCGTGCTGGGGGATACCCTGGCCAACGTGCTGGCCCGGGACGGCTGGAACGTGTGGAAGGAGTTCTACGTCAACGACGCAGGCAACCAGATTAACAAGTTCGCCCGGTCCATCTACGCCCGGTGCATGCAGCTCACCCTGGGGGAGGAAAATTACCAGTTTCCCGAGGACGGCTATCAGGGGGGCGACATCAGGGAGCTGGCCCAGGGCTTTCTGGCCCAGGAGGGGATTTCCTTCCCCGGCGACACCGCCGAGGAGGACTGGCTGGAACAGATGGCCCAGTTTGGTCTGGAGCGGAACATCCCCAAGATGGAGAGCGACCTGAACAAGTACGGCATCCAGTATGACAAGTGGTTTCTGGAGTCCTCCCTCCACAGCTCCGGCTATGTGGAGGACACCGTCTCCCTGCTGACAGACAAGGGCTGGACCTACGAGAAGGACGGGGCCCTGTGGCTGAATACCACCGAGCTGCTGAAAAAGAAGTACCTGGCCGAGGGCAAAACCCAGGAGCAGGTGGACAAGCTGGATTTGAAGGACGATGTCCTCCGCCGGGCCAACGGGTTTTATACCTACTTCGCCGCCGACATCGCCTACCACCGCAACAAGCTGGAGGAGCGGAAGTTCGACCTGGTCATTAACATCTGGGGGGCCGACCACCACGGCCATGTGGCCCGCCTCCAGGCGGCGCTGGACGGCCTGGGCCTGGACGGCTCCCACCGGCTGGTGATTGTGCTGATGCAGCTGGTCAACCTCCTCCAGGACGGCAAGCCGGTGCGCATGTCCAAGCGGACGGGCAAGGCCATCGCCCTCCACGACCTGCTGGATGAGATTTCCGTGGACGCTGCCCGGTACTACTTCAACAACCGCACCCCCTCCAGCCCCCTGGACTTTGACCTGGACCTGGCCGTCCGGCAGGACAGCGAGAACCCGGTGTACTACGTCCAGTACGCCCACGCCCGCATCTGTTCCCTGATTGCCCGGCTGGCCGAGGAGGAAGGGGCGGCTGTCCCCGCCGCTGCGTCGGTGGACGCCGCCCTGCTCTCCACTGCGGAGGAGCTGGCCCTGGTGAAGGCCCTGGCCCAGTACCCCGAGGAGCTCCACCTGGCCGCCCGGGACTACGACCCCAGCCGCATCAACCGTTACCTCACCGCCCTGGCCGGGGACTTTCACCGCTTCTACAACGCCTGCCGCCTGAAGGGAGAGGCGGAAGCAGTTCTGTCCGCCCGGCTCAAGCTGGCCGACACCGTCCGCTCCGTCCTGGCTAACGGCCTGAACCTGCTGGGGGTCACCGCGCCGGAGAAGATGTGACCTCATCCGCCCCAGTGTGCGCACTGGGGCACCTTCCCCTAAAGGGGAAGGCTTTTTATGCTGCACTTAGAGGCTTCCCCTTTAAGGGAAGGCTTTTATGCCGCACCCAAAGGCTTCCCCTTTAGGGGAAGCTGGCACCGCCGAAGGCGGTGACTGATGAGGGAATAAGTATGGATTTAGCTAATTTAGAACGCACCCTACAAGCCCGCACTCCCGGGCTGATGGACGCCCGCCGGTCCTACGCGGTGCTGGTGCCCCTGGTGGAGCGGGAGGGGGAGCTGTGCCTGCTCTACGAGGTGCGGGCATCCACCTTGCGCCGCCAGCCGGGGGAGGTCTGCTTCCCCGGGGGGCTGATGGAGCCGGGAGAGACCCCGGAAGCGTGCGCCCTGCGGGAGACCTGGGAGGAGCTGGCCATCCCCTCCGGCTGCGTGAAACTGCTGGGCCGGCTGGACTTCATCGCCCACCGGGCCAATTTCCTGATGCAGCCTGTGCTGGGGCTGGTGGACAGTGGAGCCCTGGAGCGGATGGTCCCCAGCCCGGCGGAGGTTGACGGGGTTTTTTTCGTCCCCCTGTCCCATCTGCTGGAGACGGCTCCCATTGAGTACGAGTACGAGCTGATCCCTACTCCGGCGGAGAATTTCCCCTATGAGGTCATCGGTATCCCCCGGAACTACAAATGGCAGCACGGATGGGAAAACGTCCCTGTCTACCCCTGGCAGGGGCGGGCCATTTGGGGCCTTACCGGGCGGATCACCCGAAATCTGGTACGGATATGCAAGACCCCCGGCTGAGCCGGGGGTCTTTGACGTTATGTTGCTGCTTCTTCGGCGGCCGCCTTTTCCTTCAGCGCCTTGATGGCGTAGTCCAGGGCGGGGATGGATTTGGCGGTGCAGTATTGCTTCATGTCCTGAAGCTGGCGGATGGCCTCCTTTGTGGTCATGTCCTTCAGACGCATAGCGGTCACACTCCTTTACTGTTGTTATTTTACCACAACACAGGGGCGGAATGCAAGAGGTTTATTGGTGATTTCTCCTCATTTCTTCCGGGCTGCGGCAGCAGGCGAGGGTCAGCGCCAGCACGGCCAGCACCGCCAGCCGCCGCCAGGGGCTGGCCGTCAGAAGGAGACAGAGGACCGACCGGGCCAGCATATACAGGCAGCTGGCCCAGAGAAGGAGAACTGCGGCCCGCATATCAGTACTCCTTACCCGCCGCCACCCGGCAGGAGATGAGGTAGGAGACGAACAGCAGGGCCAGCCCGGCCAGGGGCAGCAGGGCAGAGCCACCCGCCAGGGCGGTGGGGGCGAGGAGGTCCATCCCCTTCAGCATGGACATATCCAGCACCCCGGCCTTGGCCAGCAGCACCAAGGCGATGACAGGGATGAAAATAATGGCGTACAGATAGGGCCGGGCCCGCTCCGCCCCCAGCTTGTAGCTCAGCGGCAGAAGGATGGTGGGAATCAGCAGGCCGACGGCGGTGGACACCATCAGGGTGACGAACATCTCCAGAGGGTCCGACTGCCGGGCCAGATACAGCAGGGCGGTGCCCGCCAGCCCGGCCGCCATGGTGAGCAGCGTCAGCGCCAGCACAAAGAGATACCGGGCCCCCACCACCCGGCTCCGCCCCAGGGGTAGGGACATGGCGTACCGGTCCCACTTGGACTGTTCGTCGTAGGCGAAGGCGGAGATAGGCAGTACGGACAGGGCTACCTGAACAAAGGTGATGATAAAGCTGTAGTCAAAGAAGTCCAGGTAGGCGAGAATGGTGTAAACGACAATCATAAGCAGATAAGATCGCAGCATCTTGCGCATCACAAGAAAGTCCTTCGTAATCAATCCGGTCATTTTGTTTCTCCTTTCCCCACAAAGAGCATGATGTCTTCCAAGGTAGTCCGCTCCACCAGGAGCATGGGGTACTTGCGGCTGAAGGCCACCCGGTCGCCCACCAGGGCCTCGCAGCCGAAGGTCCCCTTCCGGGTACGCAGTATGTCCCGGGGGTCGATGTTATCCAGCTGGGCGGCGGTACAGCCCACCCGGCCGTAGGAGTCCAGAATGCTGTCCTTGGCGTCGGACAGTACCACCTGTCCCTGATGGATGTAGGCGATGTAGTCGGCCACCTTCTCCAGGTCGGAGGTGATGTGGCTGGACATCAAAATGGCGTGGTCCTCATCCTGGATGAAGCCCAGAAACTCGTCCAGAATCTCGTCCCGGACCACCGGGTCCAGGCCGGCGGTGGCCTCGTCCAGAATGAGCAGCCTGGGGTGGTGGGCCAGGGCGGCAGACAGGGACAGCTTCATTTTCATCCCTCGGGAAAACTCTTTAATGAGCTTCTTCTCCGGCAGGCCGAATTTGTCCAGATAGGACCGGAACAGCTTCCGGTCCCACTCCCGGTAGGCGGGGGCCAGGATTTTGTCCAGGTCCAGGGGGCGGAGGGCGTCAGAGAAAAAGCACTCGTCCAGCACCAGCCCGATGTCCTGCTTGGCCAGCCGCTCCTCCCGGATGTTGTCATAGCCCAGCAGGGTGATCTCACCTGCGTCCCGGTGGATCAGGTTCAGGATGCACTTGATGGTGGTGGTCTTACCCGCGCCGTTCTCGCCGATCAGCCCCAGTATGGAGCCGCCAGGGAGAGTCAGGTTGATATTTTTCAGGGCAAAGTCCCCATAGGACTTGCATAACCCCTTGATTTCAATGCAATTTGTCATAATTCTTCCCCTTTATACAAAATGTCCAGCATTTCGTGGAGCTCCTCCAGGGGGAAAGCGCCCTTCCGGGCCTCCTCCACCGCCTGGGACAGCTTTTCCTCCACCCTCCGCAGCTGGGCCTCCCGCAGCAGCTCCCGGTTTTGGGGAGCCACAAAGCAGCCCTTTCCAGGGACGTTTTCCAAAAAGCCGTCCCGTTCCAGCTCCTCGTAGGCCCGCTTGGTGGTGATGACCGAAATGCGCAGCTCCTTGGCCAGCAGCCGCATGGAGGGCAGGGCGTCCCCCGCCGACAGGGTCCCGGCCATGATCTGTTCCTTTACCTGGTCGGTAATCTGCTCGTAGATGGGCTTTCCGCTGGCGTTACTCAATATAATATCCATTTAGCCTGCCTTTCAACAGCGGGGACGGTCCTGGCTGCAAGCCTGCGCTCGGTCTCGCGCCGGAGGGCTCCCTGCTGTCATATCGGATTTAGTGTATATATACTATATGCACAGTATAACGCTTTTTCTCCATTTGTCAATAGGCCAGACAAAAAATTTTGCGGACTGTCTCTTTGTGGAGACGGTCCGTTTTTTCGCCGCTGCGGCGGAAAGGCCGCAAATCCGACAGGGGGCCTGTCCTATAATGGACTGGAAAATAATGGGATGCGTCGAAGGAGAGGAGCCAATATGCCAGTAATCTGTAGAGAGGACAAACGCCAGCTCACCGCCCTGGTGGCGGGGGAGCTGGACCACCACGAGGCCAGGAATGTGATGGAGGAGCTGGACCGCCGCATTGACCTGGCTCAGCCCAGGGAGCTCACCCTGGACCTGAGCGGGCTCACCTTTGCCGACAGCTCGGGCATTGCGGTGCTCCTCCGGGCCCACCGGAGGATGGGACAGGTGCGGGGGTCCATGCGGGTGGTGAACACCCCAGCCCAGGCCGGGAAGGTGTTCAAAGCCGCCGGACTGGAGCGGATTATCCGGTTTGAGTGAAAGAGGCTCCCTCCTTGAGGGAGCTGTCGCCGCCGCAGGCGGTGACTGAGGGAGTATTCCATTAACGAACTCCCTCCGTCACGGCTTCGCCGTGCCACCTCCCTCTAAGAGGGAGGCAAAAAGGAGGATACATATGAAAATTGAGAATCAAGTCACCCTGGATTTCCCCAGCCGGTCGGCCAACGAGGGCTTCGCCCGGACGGCGGCGGCCTGCTTTGCCGCCCAGCTGGACCCCACCCTGGAGGAGATCAACGACATCAAAACCGCCGTCAGCGAGGCGGTAACCAACGCCATTGTCCACGCCTACCCGGACACCCTGGGCAGGGTGTCGGTGAAACTGCGCATCCGGGAGGACCGCATACTGGAGATTGTGGTGAAGGACTGGGGGGTAGGTATCGCCGACGTAGACCAGGCCCGGACCCCCCTGTTCACTACCGGCAGCGAGGAGCGCTCCGGCATGGGCTTTACCATCATGGAGAGCTTTATGGATACCCTGAAGGTCCGCTCCGCCCCCGGGAGGGGGACCACCGTCACCATGGCCCGGAGAATATCCCGCCGGGCCGGGCGGTGAGCGGGCAGCTCGCCGGCTCCGCTCTGCTGGAGGCCGCCCGGGGCGGCGACCGGGACGCCTGTGAGCAGGTGCTGCTGGAGAACAACGGCCTGATCTGGAGCGTGGTGCGCCGGTACTACGGCCGGGGGGTGGAGCCTGACGACCTGTATCAGTTGGGCTGCCTGGGCTTTCTTAAGGCGGTTCAGGGCTTCGATCCCCAATATGGTACCCAGTTCTCCACCTACGCTGTCCCCAAGATTGCCGGAGAGATCCGCCGCTTTCTCCGGGACGACGGGCCGGTGAAGGTGAGCCGAGGGCTGAAGGAGCGGGGGACCGCCATTCGAGGAGCCCGGGCTCGGCTGGCCGCCCAGCTGGGGCGGGAGCCCACCCTGTCAGAGCTGGCGGAGGCCACCGACCTCTCGCCCGAGGACATCGCCGCCGCTGAGACGGCTACCGAGCCGGTAATCTCCCTCCAGGCGGAGACGGGGGCCGACGGGCTTACCCTGGAGGGGATGCTTACCACAGGAAACGAGGAGGAGGGGATGGTGGAGCGGCTCACTCTCCGCTCCGCTATCACAGCCCTGCCCGAGCGGGAGCAGCAGGTGCTCCTCCTGCGGTACTACAAGGGGCTTACCCAGATGAATACCGCCCGGGTGCTGGGAGTGTCTCAGGTGCAGGTGTCCCGGCTGGAGCGGAGGGCTCTGGACAAGCTGCGCCGGGAGTTAAGCTAGAAATTGTGCGAGACGGCGGAACATAAGGGGGCAAATGCGGGCATTTGTCCCCTTAACGCACACCTTTGTTTCTGCTTGAAAATTATGCTTGCCAAGCAGGCGGATATTGTGTATAATGTCCTACGTACCTGCCGGTGTGATGGAATTGGTAGACGTAGCGGATTCAAAATCCGCCGCCAGCGATGGCATGGGGGTTCGAGTCCCCCCACCGGCACCATGATAAGTTGACAGACCGCCAAGGGAGTGGTCTGTCAACTTTTATATAAAGTAATGTAGCAAACACTTTGCGCCGCAGTAATTTCACTGTGGTGTTCTTGTTTATAGGAGGAAATTTTAATGAATGTGATACAAAAAAGCGAAGCAATTAAGGCTGGCCTTCGGAAAGGCTTCCAGGATGGCAGTTCTAAGAGCCTGTTTAAAATCTTCTAATGAGGATGGCAATGAGGGCAAACGTGAG
>OFHO01001802.1_pt1 | contig 14518 bp, 20 predicted proteins | sample 1521531 | NCBI WGS metagenome assembly OFHO01 (sample SAMEA3504124, study PRJEB24116) | mouse gut metagenome | biome: mouse gut; feature: mouse-associated habitat; material: faeces | place: Denmark | collected 2011
TGTCTGAGGGCTTCATCCATTGGTCACATTGTAGAGGGAATAGAAGTACTCCTTCCGCTCCATCAGCTCGCCGAACCGGCCCCGCTCGCAGATTTCTCCGCCCCGCAGGACGAATATCTCGTCATACTGCTCCAGCAGTTCGGCTTCCAGCCGGTGGGTGACCACCATCCGGGTCAGCCCGTCCAGGTGCAGGATCGCGTCCGTCACCGCGAAGGCCGTCTGGTTGTCCAGCGCCGCCGTGGCCTCGTCCAGCAGCAGCACCGGCGTCTCCCGCATAAGACACCGGGCGATGGATACCCGCTGCCGCTCCCCGCCGGAGAGCCCGTTTCCGTTCTCTCCGCACCGGTAATTCTCGCCTCTCTGCTCGATGAGCCCGTCCAGCCCCGCCCGGTGGACCGCCAGCTCCAGCTTGTCCTCCGGGAAGTCCCGGAACATGGTGATGTTCTGATACAGCGTGTCGTCAAAGAGGAACACGTTCTGCCCGATGAGACTCATGACGTCGTAGAGACTGTCGGTGTCGATCTCCCGCAGTTCCTTGCCGTCGATGGCGACGGAGCCCTCATATCCGTCGTATGCCCCCATGAGGAGGTTCAGCAGCGTGGACTTCCCCGACCCGGAGCCGCCCACCAGGGCGTACTTCTTCCCGGCCTCCAGACGCATGGACAGGTCCCGCAGTACCGGCTCGCCCGGCTCGTATCCGAAGGTGACGTTTTCCAGGGTGATTGCATCCTTCAGCACCGGCGGGACCGGGTCCCCGGCGCGGCCCGCGTTCTCCTCCGTGACCTCCGCCAGCTTCTCCACCAGCCCGGCGGCGGCCTTGCGGTTGGCCAGGCCCTTGGGCAGGATATTGATCGCATTCAGCACATAACCGGACAGATTGATAAAAATGATGACCGTACCGGCGGTGATATCCCCCCGGATGGCGAGATACGCGCCCAGGAAAAAGATGCCCATCTGCATGACCAGCCCGCAGAGGCCGGAGGCCTCCCCAATGAGCGCCTCGCACCAGCGGCGGCGGTACTTGACGTTCTCCAGCGTCTGGTTGGAGCCGTTGAAGCGCTTTCGGGTCTCCTCTTCCGCCTTGAAGCTCTTGATAACGGAAAAGCCGCTGAGCAGGTCCTTGATCTGCGCCATAAAGCTTTCGTTCTGGTCGCTGACAGCCTTCTCCCGTTTTGCCAGAGCGCCGCCTGTCACCGCCACCGCCGCAATGGGCAGCAGTCCCAGCAGAACGTCCGCCGCCGCCAGCAGCGGGCTGTACCAGATCATCATCATAAAGGCTCCTACGCCTGTCAACATGTAGGCCGCCATCTCAAACGGTTTTTCCAAATAGTTGCTTTCGATGGTTGTCACATCGTTGGTCAGGGTGGATAAGTACCGCCCGGTGTTCTCCTGTGAGAAGGCGCTGATGCTCTTCTCTGACAGCCGCCGGAAGGCCAGAGCCTTATATTGCACCAGCGCCCGGCGGACAAAGCCTAATTTCGCCCAGTAGCTGGCTGTATCTACCGTCACCGTAAAGACAGCCAATCCGATCCAGACCCACAGCATCCCCATCAGACGGTCCACCTCCCCGGCGGCAATGATGTCGATCATCGCCCCCAGCAGCCAGGTAACGAAGAGATTTACCCCGATGCTCAGGACGCTCAGGACCATGGCCGCCCAGTAGCGGATATGGTTTTTCTCGTAAAACGCCCGGAAGTATTCCCGCGCCGCAGGAGTCCTCTTATTTCTTTTCATCTTTTTTCTCCTTTTTGTCATTCTGACCGCCGCCATCCAGCAGCGGGGCTGCGTCACCGTCTCCAATGTTGACCAGGTTTTGCCCATACTGCATCATGCACCGGGCCATATAAAGGAACGGCACCAGCGTTGCGCCCTGGAACAGGGTATAAGCGCTGGTCAGTCCGTCCGCCAGCTGCAGTTCTTTCTTGTGCATCACATGCAGCGCCAGCAGCGCCTGCAAGATCGTTTCTACCTCCTGCTGCGGCATCTGCAGAGCCGCGGCGAGGGCCTCCGGCACGTACAAACGGCTGGTCTGACTGTTCATGTACTCCAACAGCTCCAAGCAGCCGGGCCGGGACAGGGCGGCAAACAGCGTCCGGTATTCGTCCATGGAAGCGAAGTAGGCTCCATACCCCTTCTCCGGCCTGGGCCATACGGTAGAAAAGGACATATCTTCGGCATGGACGTCCAGCATGAATCCGCCCTCCAGCCACAGCTGCGCGGTTGCCAGATCGATGCGGTCGGGTTCCTCATTTCTCATCTCACAGTTTTCCAGATAGCTGATCTCCGGGAATTTTCCCTTCCCTGCAATCATATTTTTCAGCGCGGTCCAGTTCAGACGGCAGAGCTGGTCGAACCGGTCCTTCATGGGCATCCCCGCCAACCACCGGGCCACGGCGCCGTGGATGTCCATCTTTTCGCCGCCCTCCCGTCCGAAGAGGGCGTCTATCGTCACGCCCAGTTTATCCGCGACAGCGGGCAGCAGGGCCACGTCCGGCGCGCCGCCGTTCTCCCACCGGCTGACGGCCTGCGTGGAGACCCCCACCGCCTTCCCCAGTTCTTCCTGGGTCATGTTCAAAGCCTTTCTGTATTGCGTGATCTGCTCACCAATTAAATTGTTGTTCATATATTGTCCTCCGTGTCAATTGACAGTTGAATTATATATTAAATCAGGCTTGAATACAAGACAGTTATCTTTGCAACAAATCAAACAGCAATTGACCCATTCAACCCAATCTAAACGAACCATCCCCCATCCCGCACCCCGGCGAGTCCGACCCGCTAAAACGGTAGGGGCCATCGTCAACCACGCTGAAATAGACGCAGAAGACCGGCAGAGCGGACGGCAGTCAGTTCAGACCAAACCGTCTGTGCCTCGGGCGCAAAACAAAATACCCCCGTAATGAAGGAGGATCCTTAAGGAACTACGTTCCTTAAGTGACTTTTTGCAACTTTTTGTTCACACAAAAAGTTGGCCCGGGGTAACGAATAAAAGACATTCTAAGCGACCGGGCAGCCGTCGGGCTGCCTGGCCGGTATAAAAAGAACCCCCTCCTCATATATTGGGACAACCGACCTAAACAACCAATGAGGAGAAACCTACATATGGAAACCACCAAAAATTTTGTACAGCTCTGCGGGACGGCGGCGGGCGAACCCGCGCCCTCCCACGAAAACCACGGCCAGCAGTTCTGCCGGTTCCCCCTTGCCGTCCGGCGGCTGTCCGGCCAGACGGACACCCTCTGGGTCATCGCCACCATGGACCAGCTCCACCGCCTGCTGCCCCTCACCGGACGCCGCCTGACGGTGGACGGCCAGCTGCGCTCCTTCAATAATAAGAGCGGCAGCGGAAGCCGTCTGGTCATCTCCGTCTTCGCCCAGCTCCTGATCCCCGCCGGGGAGGAGGAAGAGGACCGCAACCGCATCGCCCTCCGTGGGGTGATCTGCAAGCCGCCGGTGCTTCGCCGTACCCCTCTGGGCCGGTGCATCTCCGATATGATGCTGGCGGTGAACCGCCGGTATGGCCGCGCGGACTATCTGCCCTGCATCGCCTGGGGACAGGTGGCCATGATTACCGGGAACATGGCCGTAGGCGAAGCCCTCTCCCTGGAGGGCCGCGTCCAGAGCCGGGCCTATACCAAGGTGGTGGAGGGCTGCGCCCAGGAGCGCACCGCCTTCGAGGTGAGCGTCATGCACCTGGTAGAGGACGAGTGCTTCTAGCGTCAAAAAAGCGCGTCTCCGTCCGGCGAACGGAGACGCGCTTTTGGTATGCAAAAATCATTCCGCCAGAGGCAGGCCGTGGTTCTCCTCCGGCGTATAGAGCGTAAACTCTCCATACGCCCGCTCCTCTGTGTCGAAGGTATCCCCGACCTCATAGGACAGCCGGTACCTTCCGTCCTCCAGAGCCCCCCAGAGGTACAGCATATCCTCCGACCACTCCGCGCCTCCGGCGGGCAGGGGATCAGGCATACCGCAGAATCCCACGTTTTCGGGAACCTCCTCCCATCCTCCCGCCTCATTCCGGCGCTCCAGATGGGGGATGTGCAGCACCTGTCCGTCCTCGCCGGTGTTGTTGATGAGATACACCGGCAGGCGGTCCGTCACCAGACAACCGTCTACGATAGGGACAGGTTTCTTGGAAATATACACAGCGTAGTCTGGTTCCAGCTGTGCTTCCGCCGTCACCCGGAAATCCAGCTGCCACGGTTCTGACCACTCTCCGGTATCATGAAGATGTACTCCACCTCCAGTCAGGCGGTAGAGGCCCTCCTCCAGAGGCTGCTCCAGAGCGTTCATATCCAGCCGCAGTGTTCTTACGGAATCGGCCTCGAGGACCCAGGCTATGTCTCTAAAATACACCTTATCCTGAAACTCAACAGGCTGCCACGCGCCGTCCACAAACTTCTGACAGGAGAAATGTTCGCCGTAGAAAAAGTCCATCTCGCTCCGGTTGTCCAGTACCAGTGTGATCTCCCGCACACCCACCGGATAACTCTCCTGAAGCAGGGACAGCGTCACCCCCGGCGCCCCTTCCCACGAGGTCACCGGCTCCGGACTCTCCACAGCGGCTGGCAGGGAGATGGGCGGGGCTTCCGGTTCGGCGGCGGCAGGCGGGGCCTCCGGTTCCACAGGGACCTCCGGCAAAGGCGCGTCCTTCCCGCAGGCCGTCAGGCACATTGCGGCGGTCAGTAAAAGCATCAAAATTTTATGCATAACAGCAGCCTCCTTTATCCATTCAGACGAAGAGACACGCCATTTGGTTCCCGAAATGAGGAAAATATTCTTATTTTACCGTAAATCCATTCACCGTAGCGTGGGCCACATAGGTCCCCAGCTCGTCCCGCACCTCCACCGCATAGAGGCAGGTGGTCCGCCCGGATTTCAGGCACTTTGCTTCCGCCAGCAGCTCCGTCCCTCTGGCGGGAGCAAGAAAGGTGATGGACACCTGCTGAGAGACGATGATCCTGTCGGTAAACCCGTTGGACGCCACCGCGTAGGCAAAATCCGCCAGGGTAAAGATGGCCCCGCCCATAGGCGCGCCGTTGGCGTTCATGTGGCAGGGCCGCAGGGGCATGGCGCACAGGGCCCGCCCCGGCTCCGCCTCCCGGATCTCCACCCCCGCCTGGGCCGCGAACCGGTCCGCCCGGAACCGTTCGTTCAGTTCTTCCATAGTTGGCATACGCAAATCCTCCCTGTAAATGCTTTGCGGTTATTATAGCATAAACCTGCCCATATTTGCCCGCCCGCGTAAAAAAATTTTTTTGCCGGTCCCCTCGAAATTTGCCGGATCATATGATAGAATGGTCCCGAGGTGATGGACATGAAAGACTCCAAGGCCGTTTCGGCCATTATCGAAGAATTGAAAAATCTGTACCCCGATGCGTCCTGCTCCCTGGACTTCGACCCAGACAAAGCCTATGAGCTGCTGTTTTCCGTGCGTCTGGCGGCCCAGTGTACCGACGCCCGGGTGAATCTGGTGACCCCCACCCTGTACGCGAAATACCCCACCCTAGAGGCCCTGGCCGCCGCCACGGAGGAGGAGGTCGGGGAGATCATCCACTCCACGGGCTTCTGGCGGGCCAAGGCCCGGGACATCGTGGCGGCCAGTAAAATGCTGGTGGAGGAGTACAGCGGCAGGGTGCCGGATACTATGGAGGACCTTCTGCGCCTCCCCGGCGTAGGCCGGAAGACCGCCAATCTGATCCTAGGAGACGTCTACGGACAGGAGGGATACGTCTGCGATACCCACTGCATCCGGATCACCGGCCTGCTGGGCCTCACGGACGGCAGCAAGGACCCGGTGAAGGTAGAGATGCAGCTGCGCAAGTGCATCCCTCCGGAGGAAAGCAGTGATTTCTGCCACCGGATGGTCCACCACGGCCGGGCGGTGTGCGTGGCCCGCCGTCCCGACTGCGCCAACTGCACCCTCCGCCCCTGGTGCGACCACTGGAATGGCCGGCAGGCGGAGGCGTGACGGCCTGCGATCCACCGGCTGCGTGCGGTACCGTTACAAGTGACACCGTAATACTGTTTCCTGGTTCAACGAAGACAACTATAAAAAAGCGTTCCCCTCCCTCCCGCAATATGCGAGAGAGAGGGGAACATTTTTCTATCCAACCACATATACTGGAAGGAGTCCTGCCGGATGGCAACGCTATCACACATCAAACGGAGGAACCGTATGAGACAGAATAACCAGTCCAAGCTCCAGCAGGCGCTGGGGGACAAGAAGCTGATCGAGCAGCTGGCCAATTCTCCGGACGCCCAGGCCCTGGCCGGGATGCTGACCCAGGGCACGGACCAGGCGTCCCTGCAAAAAATCGCGGAGCGGGCCGCCAGGGGCGACACCGCCCAGCTCAAGTCCCTGATCCAGTCCATCACCTCCTCGCCCGGCGGCGCGGAGCTCCTGCAGAGGCTGGGCAAAAACTTCAAGTAACTCAGACGCCGGAGAGGAGGGGATGGCCCGGTGAGCGATTTCGAGGAAAAACTGAATGCCATCCTGTCCAACCCGGAGTCCATGGGGCAGATCATGAATCTGGCCCAGTCCCTGAACCTGGGCGGCGGCGGGGAACCGTCCGGCGATGGGACCCCGCCGCCCCAGCCCTCCCCGGACGCCGCCCCCTCCGGCGGTGGCATCCCCGACAGCCTGTCGGGATTGGGGAGCCTTCTGGGACAGATCGATCCCAAGCTGATCGGGCGGCTGCTGCCTCTGGCGGGGGAACTGGCAGGCGGCGGCAACGACGAGCGGATGCAGCTTCTGTACGCCCTGCGGCCCTTCCTGAAGCCGGAGCGCCGGGACAAGGTGGAGCGGGCGGCCAAGACCGCCCGGCTGATCCACGTGGGCAAAAAGCTGCTGCAGTCCCTGGGGGAGAACGATGTATAACCGCTACATCCGCAACGATGACGGACGGTACGAACGCATCCCGGTCGAGGAGACGCCCCCGCCGCCTCCGCCAGGCGGCGAAAGGCAGGAGGCTCCCCCGGACCAAGACGGCCCCGGAGGCCCGCCGCCCCCGCCGGGAGGCGCTTCCCGATCCGCCGGCAAGGGCATGTTCGCCGGCATCCTGGAGAAATTAAACTTAAAGGACATCGACACCGGCGATCTGCTGCTCCTTCTGATCATTTTCCTGCTCTTCCGCGAAGGCGGAGACGAGGAACTGCTTATTGCCCTGGGTTTGCTGCTGATCCTGTGACGGTCCCGCAGTCCGCGGGGCCGCCCCGCAGCATTTCCAGCCCGTGCTCCAGAGAGGGCAGTACCGCCTCCAGGTTTTCCCGCACCGCCTTGGGGCTCCCGGGCAGGTTGACGATGAGGCTCCGGCCCCGGATGCCCGCCGCCGCCCGGGAGAGCATGGCCCGGGGCGTGACCGCCATGGACGCGGCCCGCATGGCCTCCGGGATGCCGGGGGCCATCCTGTGGCAGACCGCCGCCGTGGCCTCCGGCGTCACGTCCCGGGGCGAGAACCCGGTGCCGCCGGAGGTGACGATGAGGGCGGCGTCCCTCTCGTCCGCCAGCCGGACAAGCGCCGCCCGGATGGCCTCCTCCTCGTCGGGGACAACGATCCGCTCCACCACCTGATACCCCGCTGCCTCCAGCATCTCCGCCGCCGCGGGACCCGCCCTGTCGGGGCGTTCCCCCCGGAAGCTCCGGTCGCTGACGGTCACCACTGCTGCTGTATACATCTTATTTCCTCCTTATTCCTTCAGTAACAAAATATCCTCCGGCGGCAGGGATACCCATATCCGTTCCCCGCCTGCCCGGCCGGCCCATCCCGGCCGACTCGCTTCCATCCAGAGTACCGCCGAGCCTTCCTCCGCCCCCTCCGGGACAAGGGCCAGCTCTATGGTGGACACATCCTCCACCACTCGCCGGACCCGGCAGAGGAAGGCGTTTTCCGCCCCCTCCTCCGCCGGACGCACCCGCTCCGCCCGGATGCCCAGCAGGGAGAACTCCTCCTCCCAGGTCCCGGCAGTCCGCAGGGTCACGCCCCATTCCGGGACCCGGACCATCCCCGGCTCCGGCCCCGGACAAGCCCGCACCAGATTCCTGCACCCGGAGATACGGGCCGCCCCCGCCGTGCCAGGGGCTTCGATCAGCTCCCGCATCCCCGCCGCCGGGGAGGACCGTCCGTCCTCCAGCACGCAGACCCGGGGGCAGCTGCGGCAGACCTCGCCCAGGTCATGGCTGACCCATACTGCCGGTCCGCCGAAATGGGCCAGCACCTCCTGGAGCTCCTGTTCCAGCTGCCGCCGCAGGTAGCTGTCCAGGGCGGACAGGGGTTCGTCCAACAGGATGGCCCGGGGCCGGGAGGCCAGTATCCTGGCCAGAGCGACCCGCTGCTGCTGTCCACCGGAGAGCTGCCGGGGTAGCAGGCGCTCCGTACCTTCCAGGCGCAGCAGGGCGATGAGCTCCCTTGCCTCCGCCCGCCGCCCCCGCTCCAGGCAGACGGCGATGTTCTGCTCCACCGTCATGTGGGGAAAGAGGGCGTACTGCTGGAAGAGGTATCCGATCAGCCGCCTCTGCGGCGGCAGGTCGATGCCCCGCTGGCTGTCGAACAGCACCTGGCCGTCCAGCTCGATCCTTCCCCAGTCCGGGCGGCGGATGCCCGCGATGCACTGGAGGGCCGAGCTCTTCCCGCTGCCGGAGGCTCCCAGCAGCGCCAGGGCCTCCCCGCTTCCGGCGGAGAAGTCCACATCCAGGAGAAAATCCCCGTACCGCTTTTTGATCCGCACCGTCAGCGCCATTTCCCCGCCTCCTTCCGTTCCAGAAGGTTTACCGCCAGCAGCACCGCCGCCGAGATGGCCAGGTTCACCAGCACCCACCGCAGGGCCAGCGCGTCCTGCCCGGTGCGCCAGAGCTGATAGACGGTGGTGGAGATGGCGGCGGTCCGTCCCGGGGTGTATCCCGCCACCATAGACGTGGCCCCGTATTCCCCCAGCGCCCGGGCGAAGGACAGCACCGTCCCCGCCAGGATGCCCTGGCGGCATACCGGCATCCGGACGCGCCAGAAAATATAGGCATTCCCCAGTCCCAGGGTACGGCCCGCCTGGGCCAGCGTCTCATCGAAGGACTCAAAGGCCCCCCGGGCCGTCCGGTACATCAGCGGGAAGGTCACGATGATGGTGGACAGCACGGCGGACCACCACTGCATGGTCAGCCGTATCCCGAAGTGCTCCAGCACCCAGGCTCCCACCGGCCGCTTCGGCCCCAGCGCCAGCAGCAGCAGATATCCGACCACCGTGGGCGGCAGGACCAGCGGCAGGGTGAGGACCACGTCCAGGAGTCCCTTCACCAGCCGGGGCGCCTTCGCGGTATAGTATGCCGCCGCGATGCCCAGGAAGAACACGGCCCCGGTAGAGACCGCCGCGATCCGCAGCGAGTTGTAAAGCGGAAACCAATCCATCCCATTACCTCAAGGGCGTAAAGCCCACGCGCGAAAATACCTCCGCCGCTTGGTCGGTGCGGAGAAAATCGAGAAAGTCTCTGGCCCCGTCCAGGTTCCTTCCTCCGGCGAGGATGGCAGCGGGGTAGACGGCCCGTCCGCACATCTCCGGCCCGGCAGCGTCCACCACGGTCAGTCCGGCGGAATAAGCGTCGGTCCCATAGACGATGCCGCAGTCCACCGTCCCCTCGGCGACTTGGGTAGCCACCTCCTTCACGTTGGAGCCGTAAGTGAGACAGCCGGAGGCGGCCAAATCGTCCTCTTCCAGTCCCCAGTAGGCGAATATCTTCTGAGTGTACTGCCCCACGGGCACGTCCCCGCTGCCCATGGCCAGCAGCACCGTCCCCTCCTCCAGGGCGGACCGGAGCTGCTCGAAGCTGCGGAGGCCCGCCGGATTGTCCTCCGGCACCGCCAGGACCACCGTGTTTTCCAGCAGGTCGGACCGGCTGCCGTCCAGCAGGAAGCCCTCCGCCTCCAGCTGATCCATTTGCCCCTGCCCGGCGGAGATGAAGAGGCCGCAGTCCGCCCCCTCCTGGATCTGTGTTTTGAGGGTGCCGGAGGAGTCGAAGTTGAAAACGATGCTCACATGGTCCCGCTGGGCTATGTACCGCGCCCCGATCTCCGTCAGCGCCTCCTCCAGAGAGGCGGCGGCGAAGACCACGACCTCGTCCCCGCCCTCCCCGCCGCCGCAGGCGGTCAGGACCAGCAGCAGGAACAGCAGGGCCCATCTCTTCACCGGCTTCATCGTTGTTCTCCTTATCATATAATGAACTCCGTGAAAAAGGCCGTCATTCCAGGCGGCCTTTTTCCTTATACCCCGAACCCGCAGTTGGGGAAGGTGCATACCCCGCACCCCAGACAGAGCCCGCCCTCGCCCAGGGCGGCGATCTCCCCACGGGTGACGGCCACTCCCGCCGCCGCACGGGGAAGGACCAGGTCGAAGATGGTCCTTCCGGCATACATGACGCACCCCGGCAGACCCATCACCGGCGTCCCGTCCGCAAAATACCCCAGCAGGAACATGGCCCCCGGCAGTACCGGCGCGCCGTAAGTGACGATCTCCGCCCCGCTGGCCTTGATAGCCCCGGGCGTGCGGTCGTCCGGGTCCACGCTCATGCCGCCGGTGCAGAGGATCATATCCATGCCCGCCTTCCTGGCGCGCAGGATATCTTCCGTGATCCGGGCCATATCGTCCCCCGGTTTGCTGGTCCGGGTGACTTCGATGCCGTATTCCGCCAGCTTCCGGGCCACCACGGGGGTAAATGCGTCCTCAATGAGCCCCTTGGCCACCTCGCTGCCGGTGGCGATGACGGCGGCGGTCTTCAGCTTCCAGGGCAGCAGCTCCAGCAGGGGGGAGCCCCCTCCGATCTCTTCCGCCCTGCGCAGCTTTTCTTCCTCCACGACCAGCGGGATCACCCGGGTACCGCAGAGCTTGTCACCCTTGCGCACGGCCCGGCCGCCATGCCGGGTGGCGATCATGATATCCTCCAGCAGATTGATCTCCCGCAGCCGGGCGGTATCCACCCGGAACAGCCCGTCTATGGCGGCGGAGAGTTCCAGTTTTCCCTCCTTCACCTGGCCGCGGACCATGTGCTCGTTCTCGCACAGGGCGCACAGCCGTTGGGCGGCGTCATTCTCATGGACCATGCCGGGGACCATCTCCCAGACATACAGGTTTTCCTTCCCCATGGACAGCAGTACCGGGATGTCCTCCTCCCGGACCACGTGCCCCTTCCGGAACCGGGCGTCCTTATACTGCCCGGGGATGATCTGGGTCATATCGTGGCAGAGGACGTGCCCTACCGCGTCCTGTGTACGGATCAGCTTCATTCCGCCGCCTCCTTGATGATCTCAACGGGATCTCCTGCCCGGACGGCGCCTTCCTTCAAGACGGCGACAAAAATGCCTTCCGTAGGCATGACGCAGGTGCCGGTGGCCTTCTTGATGGCGCAGTCGTTGTGGCACTCCTTGCCGATCTGGGTGACCTCCGCCTCGGCGGAGCCGATCCGCAGCCGGGTGCCCACGGGCAGGCTCTTCAGATCGATCCCCTCGGTGTTGATGTTCTCCGCGAAGGCTCCCGCCTTCAGCTGGGGGAGCGCGCCCCGCAGTTTGTCAACGCTCTCCTCCGCCAGCATACTGACCTGCCGGTGCCAGTCCCCGGCGTGGGCGTCGCCCACGATGCCGTGATGGGGCAGCAGCCGCGCCTCCTCGATGGGATGCTTGATGGTCCCTTTTTTCTCGCTGATGTTCACAGACGTTACCCGCGCCATGTCACCACTCCTTTTCGTAATCGCCGCTTTTTCCGCCGGTCTTCCGGCATAGATGGATGCTATCGATCTCCATGTCCTTCTGTACGGCCTTGCACATATCGTAGATGGTCAGGGCGGCGGCGGACACCGCCGTCAGGGCCTCCATCTCCACGCCGGTCTCGCCCTTGCACCGCGCCTCCGCTTGGATGCGGACGGCGTTCTCCTCATAAGCGAACCGGATGTCCACCCCCGTCAGCCGGATGGGATGGCACATGGGGATCAGCTCATGGGTCCGCTTGGCGGCCATGACGCCCGCCACCTGGGCCACCGCCAACACGTCTCCCTTGGGCGTCCCGCCGGTACGGACCAGCTCCAGGGTTTCCGCCGACATGCGGACCACGCCCTCCGCCAGGGCGGTGCGGAAGGTCTCCGATTTCTCCGTCACATCCACCATCCGGGCGCGGCCCTGGCCGTTCAAATGGGTCAGCTCCATCTTTTCATCCTCCGATCTGATTCATGGTCCGGCCCGCACCGCTGCGGCCGGTCTCCGCCAGATGATGCCGGGGCGGCTTGGCGGCGATCCCCTCCTGGATGGCCCGCCGCAGCGCCAGCCCTGAGAGTCCCCGGAGAGGAAACTCCTGATCCGAGTGGAGGCAGGGCTTCAGCCTGCCGTCCGCCGTCACCCGGATGCGGTCGCACCCGCCGCAGAAGCAGCGGCTCAGGGGCTCGATCAGCCCCACCAGCCCCCGGCCTCCCGGCACCCGGTACCGCCGGGCCACTCCGGAGACGTCCACCGCCTCTAGCTCCGGACAGGCCTCCAGCACAGCGGAGGAGGGCAGGAAGCCCTCCCGGGTCCCCTCGCCGATGGGCATCAGCTCAATGAACCGGACCTCCAGAGGTTCCCGCCGCGTCAGGTTTACGAAGTCAGTGATCTCGTCCTCGTTGAAGCCCTTCATCAATACCACGTTGAGCTTGGTCCCGGTGAACCCGGCGGCCCTCGCCGCCTCCAGTCCGGACAGCACGTCCTCCAGCCGTCCCACCCGGGTCATGTGGGCGAAGCAGTCGGGACGAAGGGTGTCCAGACTGACGTTCAGCCGGTCCACCCCCGCCTCCCGCAGGGGGAGGGCCAGACGGGAGAGGGCCGTACCGTTGGTGGTCAGGCAAATTTCCTCCACGCCCTCCAGGGCGGCGATCCCCCGGCAGATGTCCAGTATGCCCCGGCGGACCAGGGGCTCCCCGCCGGTGAGCCGAACCTTCCGGACCCCCAGGGCGGCGGCCTGACGGACGATCTCCACCAGCTCCTCCACGGAGCATATCTCATCATGGGGTCGCTTGGGCACGCCCTGGGGCGGCATACAGTAGCGGCATCGGAGATCGCACAGATCCGTGACGGACAGGCGCAGATAGGTGATCTCCCGGGCGCAGGCATCCTTCATGACGGCCTCCTAAAAGACAAATGCTTCGCGTGAAGCATTTTTGATAGACGGAGGACGCTCTGAGGTGCGGCTCCGGCAGGTTCGTGATCGTAAACATAGTATAGCAGAGGTCCGGGAAGTGGGCAACTCTTTCGTTCGGTAATACCGAAAAATTATTTGTTTATCTTGAATTTACTGGCGGCGCGCTTTGGGCGAGGAAAGGGAAAGAAGCGGCGCATAATTCCGGTCCTGGTGCGCAAACTACCAGCGGCAAGACCCGAATTTCCATGATGAAGGAGGAACCATGTTATGAGCAATTGCACCAACAGCGGCTGCACCTGTACGCCCAACCGTTCCATCCACTGCACCGTCAATTCCTGTGCCCACCACTGCAAGAACGAGCAGTACTGCGGTCTGGATACCATCCAGGTGGGCACCCACGAGGCCAACCCCACCATGGATCAGTGCACCGACTGCCAGAGCTTCAAGCTGATGCAGTGACCCCGGGCCGGCCTGATGGGCCGGCTTACATATTCTTGGGAAAAAGGGCGGTTGCTATGACGGATAAGCGAAAAAATCAGATCGCCGGAGCGGCGGGAGGGCTGGCCAGCGGGCTTTTCGGCGGCGGCGGAGGGATGATCCTGCTGCCCTTGCTGGTGAAGTGGCGGAAGCTGGAGGGGCGGAAGTCCTTCGCCACCTGTGTTGCTGTCATTCTTCCTATGTGCTGTGTGTCGGCGGCGGTGTACCTGTGGCAGGTACGGCCGGAGTGGGGGACGCTGTGGCCCTATCTGGCGGGAGGCGCCGTGGGCGGCATCCTGGGGGGGATGACCTTCGAGAAGGTGCCGGTGCGGATATTGAAGATCATTTTCGGGCTGTTCCTGCTGTATGGAGGGGTGAGGTATCTGCTATGGTAGAGTGGGTGGTCCCTTTTCTGGCGGCACTGGCAACGGGGGCGCTGTCCAGCTGGGGAGTAGGCGGCGGGACGTTGCTGCTGGTGTGTATGACCCTTTTTCTCGGCGTGGAGCACCGTGAGGCCCAGGCCATCAATTTGCTGTTTTTTCTCCCGACAGCGGGGATCAGTTTGTTTTTCCACCGGAAGAATGGCTTTTTGGACCGGGAGACTTGGCGGGACGCGGCGCCGTTGGGCACGGCGGCGGCCCTGGCGGGGGCGCTGGCCTCCATGGCGGTGGATGTTTCTTTGTTGAGAAAGCCCTTTGGCGTGTTTTTGTTATATGGAGGGGCTTCGATGCTCCTGGGAGCAATAAAAAATGGAGACCGCCGGTAGGCGGCCTCCATTTTTGGTTGCGGCCCGCCCGCGGCGGGCTTAACGTTAAAAGCGCCGCTTGCGGCGCTTCACAGGCAGGGGGCGTACTTTTCCCGCGAGGGAAAAGTACCAAAAGCTCGCTTAGGAAACTAC
>OFHO01001810.1_pt1 | contig 14454 bp, 9 predicted proteins | sample 1521531 | NCBI WGS metagenome assembly OFHO01 (sample SAMEA3504124, study PRJEB24116) | mouse gut metagenome | biome: mouse gut; feature: mouse-associated habitat; material: faeces | place: Denmark | collected 2011
GCTTCGGAAGATGAAACAAATCCCTCCGCACAGGCGGGAGGAAGCGACACCTACATAGTGCCGAAAGGCAACGCGCTGAAAATCACGGGTACATTTCTCGACGAAATATCCCACGACATCCCCCACCAGAATTGGGGCGAACGCGAATGGGACTCCGATTTCCGCCACATGAAAGCCATCGGCATCGACACCGTGATAATGATACGTTCGGGCTACCGCAAGTTCATCACCTACCCATCGGAGTACCTTATAGGAAAAGGATGCTACAGGCCGGGCACCGACCTGCTGGACATGTTCCTCAGGCTCGCCGACCGCTACGGCATGAAATTCTATTTCGGGCTGTACGACTCGGGACACTACTGGGACACCGGCGACCTCACCCTCGAGATAGACCGCAACCGCTTTGTCGTGGACGAAGTGTGGGAGCGCTACGGCTCGCGCCACAAAAGCTTCGGCGGCTGGTACATCAGCACCGAGATAAGCCGCAAGACAAAAGGCGCCATAGAGGCTTTCCACACGCTCGGCAAGCAATGCAAGGACGTGTCGGGCGGCCTGCCCACGTTCATCTCGCCATGGATCGACGGGAAAAAAGCAGTGATGGCCGCAAGCGCCACCCTGTCGAAAGACAACGCCGTGTCAGTGCGTGAGCACGAAAACGAATGGAACGAGATTTTCTCGGGGATACACGACGTCGTGGATGCGTGCGCATTCCAGGACGGCCATATAGACTATGACGAGCTCGACGCCTTCTTCGAAGTGAACAAACGGCTCGCTGACCGCTACGGCATGCAGTGCTGGACGAATGCCGAGACCTTCGACCGCGACATGCCAATAAAATTCCTGCCCATAAAGTTCGAAAAACTGCGCCTGAAGCTCGAAGCTGCAAAACGCGCCGGCTACGACAAGGCCATCACATTCGAATTTCCTCATTTCATGAGCCCGCAGTCGGCCTATATTCAGGCCGGCCACCTCTACAACCGCTACAGAGAATATTTCGACCTTATCTGAACCTGACCTGACAATTAACCCCTACCCGAAAATTGACATGGAAAACAAAAACAGCGTGAGCTTTGGCTATGTGGTGTTCCTGACGGTAGTGGCAGCCATCGGCGGCTTCCTCTACGGCTACGACACTGCGGTGATTTCAGGCACTATAGCCATGGTATCGGCTCAGTTCGGCCTCGACACCATGCAGCAAGGATGGTACGTCGGATGCGCATTGGTGGGCAGCATAGCCGGAGTGGCATGCGCCGGCATCCTCAGCGACTACGCCGGACGCCGCAACGCAATGCTTGTGTCGGCCGTGCTGTTCACTGCGTCGGCCGTAGGATGTTCACTGGCCGACAGTTTCGACTGGCTCGTGGCCTACCGTATAATTGGAGGTATAGGCATCGGCGTGGTTTCCATAGTCTCGCCGCTTTACATTTCCGAAGTGTCCGTGGCACGCTACCGCGGCAGCCTCGTGTCGGCCTACCAGCTCGCCATCACCGTGGGATTCCTCGGCGCATACCTCGCCAACTACATGCTGCTGCAGCTCGCACCGGGATTTGCCGGCTCGTCGGCCATAGTCGCAAAAGTGTTCTCGAACGAAGTGTGGCGCGGAATGCTCGGCCTTGAGACCGTGCCTGCCATGATGTTCTTCATCACATGTCTCATCATCCCCGAATCGCCTCGCTGGCTCATACTTAAAGGCCGCACTTCGGCCGCAGCCGCAGTGCTCGGCCGCATATACCGCGACACCGGCGCGGCCGAAAGCGAAAAACGCGCCATCAGCGAATCGCTCCGATCCGAGAACAAATCGGAATGGCGCGAACTACTGCGCCCCGGCATACGCAAGGCCGTGGTAATAGGCGTGTTCATCGCCATCCTCGGACAGTTCATGGGCGTAAACGCCGTGCTCTACTACGGCCCCACAATATTCGAAGACAGCGGCCTTTCGAGCGGCGACTCGCTTTTCTACCAGGTGCTCGTGGGTTCGGTGAACATGCTCACTTCCGTGCTCGCACTCGTAATCATCGACCGCGTCGGGCGCAAGACCCTCGTCTATTTCGGTGTGAGCGGCATGATTCTGTCGCTGCTCCTCATTGCCCTCTACTTCATTTACGGGCAGGAGGCGGGCCTGTCGCCGGTGGCGCTGCTCGTGTTCTTCCTCCTCTACATCTTCTCCTGCGCAATATCCATATGCGCCGTCATCTGGGTGCTGCTCTCCGAAATGTACCCCACCAAAGTGCGCGGCCTTGCCATGTCGATAGCCGGATTCTCGCTGTGGATAGGCACATACCTTATCGGACAACTCACGCCGTGGCTGCTTGCCGAACTCACACCGGCCGGAACATTCCTGCTCTTTGCCGCCATGTGCGTGCCGTATATGATAATCATACGCTTCTTTGTGCCGGAGACCACCGGCCTGTCGCTGGAGCAGATCGAAGACATATGGCTTGAAAAAAGAATTAAAAAATAACACACCATACGATGAAACAATCATTTAAAGAGCTTGCCGCGCAATACCGCGAGGAACTTTTCGGCAGCGTGCTGCCTTTCTGGATGGAAAAATCGCCCGACACGGAGTGCGGAGGATATTTCACCTGCCTGGACCGTTACGGCAATGTATACGACACCGACAAATTCGTTTGGCTCCAGGGCCGCGAAGTGTGGATGTTCTCTATGCTCTACAACAAGGTGGAAAAAAATCCCGAATGGCTTGAATGCGCCATCAAGGGAGCCGAATTCCTGAAAAAATACGGACACGACGGCAACTACAACTGGTATTTCTCGCTCACACGCGACGGACAGCCGCTCGTGGAACCCTACAACATATTCTCCTACACATTCGCAGCCATGGCATTCGGCCAGCTGAGCATAGCCACAGGCAACAAGGAATACGCCGACATCGCGAAAAAGACTTTCGACATCGTGCTGTCGCGCGCCGACAACCCCAAAGCAAAATGGAACAAGGCACACCCCGGCACACGCGACCTCAAGAATTTCGCCCTGCCGATGATTCTGTGCAACCTGGCCCTGGAAATCGAACCGCTGCTCGCCCCCGAATACCTCAACTCCACGATAGAAACCTGCCTGCACGAAGTGCTCGACGTGTTCTACCGCCCTGAACTCGGCATAGTGGTCGAGAATGTCACCGCCGACAACCAATTGTCCGACACTTTCGACGGGCGCCACCTCAACCCGGGCCATGCCATCGAGGCAATGTGGTTCTGCATGGACCTCGGAGTGCGCCTCGGGCGTCGCGACGTAATAGACAAAGCCGTCGACATCACACTGACAATGCTGAAATACGGCTGGGACGAGCAATACGGCGGCATCTTCTATTTCATGGACCGCAAAGGCTGCCCTCCACTCGAACTCGAATGGGATCAGAAACTCTGGTGGGTGCACATGGAAACACTCATCTCGCTGCTTAAAGGCTACAAACTCACAAAACGCCCGGAATGCCTCGAATGGTTCGAAAAGGTGCACGACTACGCATGGTCGCACTTCAAAGACACCGAAGCGCCCGAGTGGTTCGGCTACCTCAACCGCCGCGGCGAAGTGCTGCTGCCCCTCAAAGGCGGCAAATGGAAAGGCTGCTTCCATATCCCCCGCGGCCTGTTCCAATGCTGGCAAGTGCTCGAATCCCTCGCGGCAGAAGAATCTTAAACCGCCAGGAATGAAAAAACATATTTTATGCGCCATGGCGTGTGCCGCATCCGTTCTGGCGGGATGCACAGCCAAGTCCGTGCAGGCATCCTACGGCATCATTCCGCAACCGCAGGCCGTGGACGAAGCGTCTGGCGAACCGTTCAGACTCTCGTCGTCCACCACCATAGCTTACCCTGAAGGAAACGAAGGCCTTGCCAACGACGCCGAACGCCTCGCTGAATACATCGAGCAACTGACTGGCCACCGCCTCTGCGTGTCGACAGACACTGCGGCCGCCGGCGCCATCGTGCTCAAAGACGCCCTGCAGAGCGAAAACCGCGAAGCCTACGAACTTATAGTAGACAGTCGCAACATCGACATAAACGGAGCAAGCGCCGCAGGAGCATTCTATGGCATCCAGACACTGCGCAAATCCATTCCGGCGGCATCGTCCGGCGGCGCCGACGTGATGTTTCCGCCGGTCACGGTAAGCGACGCTCCGCGTTTCGCCTATCGCGGAGCCCACTTCGACGTGTCGCGCCACTTCTTCCCGGCCGACTCCGTGAAGGCGTTCATCGACATGCTCGCCCTCCACAACATCAACACCTTCCACTGGCACCTCTCCGACGACCAGGGCTGGCGCATCGAAATCAAAAGCCGTCCGGAGCTCACGGAGAAAGGCTCACGTCGTCCGTGCACCGTGACAGGACGCAACTCGGGCGTGTTCGACAGCATACCCGTGGAAGGATTCTTCACACAGGAGCAGGCCCGCGACATAGTGCAATACGCTGCCGACCCCCACATCCGCATCATCCCGGAAATAGACCTGCCCGGCCACATGCTGGCGGCCTTGTCGGCCTATCCGGAACTCGGCTGCACAGGCGGCCCGTATGAAGTGTGGAGCCAATGGGGCGTTGCCGACGACGTGCTGTGTGCAGGCAACGACTCCACACTGGCATTCATCGACGACGTGCTCCGCGAACTCGTCGACATCTTCCCGGCGGAATATTTCCACATCGGAGGCGACGAATGCCCGAAAACACGCTGGGAAAACTGCCCCAAATGCCAGGCACGCATCCGCGCGCTCGGCCTTAAATCCGACGCGTCAGGCTCCAAGGAAGCAAAACTCCAGAGCTACGTGATGAACCACGCCGCAGCGCTGCTGCGCGAAAATGGACGTCGCGTCATCGGCTGGGACGAAATCCTCGAAGGCGGAGTCGACGGCGACATCACCATCATGTCGTGGCGCGGACAAAGCGGCGGCATCGAGGCCGCACGCCGCGGACACGACGTGATTATGACTCCCAACACATACCTGTATTTCGACTACTACCAGACAGCCGACACCGAAAACGAACCGCTCGGAATAGGCGGCTACGTGCCCATCGAAAAAGTCTATTCGCTGGAACCCGTGCCCGCCGAACTGGAAGGCGCTGAGCGCGACCGCATTCTCGGCGTGCAGGCCAACCTCTGGACGGAATACATCAAGACATTCAGTCACGCACAATATATGGAACTACCGCGCATGGCGGCCCTCAGCGAGGTGCAGTGGACAAACCAGGGTAAAAAAGATTATGATAGGTTTGTGGAACGTCTGCCGCAGCTGCTTGACCATTACCGCGCAAACGGCTATAACTATGCCACGCATGTATTTGACGTCAAAGGCGAACTAAAGCCCGACAGCGTCGCCCGTGCGGTTTCCATAACTCTTTCGACGGTGGACAACGCCCCCGTCCGCTACACCCTCGACGGCTCTATGCCCACGGAGGAATCGGCGCTCTACGAGTCGCCCGTGCTCATCGACAACACAGCCACACTCATGGCTGTGGCCGTGCGCCCGTCAGGCATGAGCAACGTCTACAAAGCGTCGGCATCATTCAGCAAGGCATCGTTCGCCGAAGTAAAAGAGATGTCCGAGCCGCACCCCTCCTACAAAAGCGGAGGACGCGCATCGCTTGTCGACGGCATATTCGGAAGCAACGGCTACAAGGACGGCCTCTGGACCGGATTTACCGCCCGCGACCCCGAAATCGTCATCGACCTCGGCAATGCACAAAAAATCAGCAAGGTCACGCTGCGCTCGCTCGTGCACACCGACAACTGGATTTTCGACATGCGCGGAGTGCGCATAGCCGTGTCAGCCGACGGCCACAAATTCAGCGACGTGGCATCGGACACCTACCCCGCCCTGTCCGCTCCCGCCCACGAAATCGTGTCACGCAACCTTTATTTCGGTCCCGTGGAAGCACGATACGTGAAAATATCGGTGGAAATCGAAAAATCCATCCCCGCATGGCATCCCGGCAAAGGCGCATGCAGTTTCTTCTTCACCGACGAAATACTCATCGACTGACTGCTGCCGCCACACACTCCCTCTCTGCGCCCCGCTCAAAAAGTGCGGGGCGCTTTGTATTCTCACGCAATTGATATATTTTTGCAGCATATATACGCATTATCAATGCCACCATGAAACACTCGCTGATACTTCTCGCCGCAGCTTCCTTGCCGGCATGTATGTGCGCATCCGCTTCGGCTTCCGAGCCGGGTTTGCGCCACGTATTCGACATACATGCCCGATGCGCCGACGCCATCTGCACGGGCGACACTCCGCACGGACGGCGCATCATGATACCGATTGTAGGCGGCGAAGTGACAGGCCCCGCTCTCAACGCCGTGATTATGCCCGGCGGCGCCGACTACCAGCTCATCGACACCGCGCAGCACCGCACCGAATTCCGCGCCGTCTACTCCGTCATGACACCTGATTCTGCATATATAAACGTGGAAAACACAGGCATAAGCTTCTCACGCGACGGAGAACACTACTTAACCACCACACCTGCCTTCGAGGCCGACAAAAACGGCCCATACCGCTGGCTCAACGATTACATCTTCATCTGCCGCCCCGTCAACTTCGCTCCGGGAGCCGTAACGCTGCGTGTATGGCAAGTATTGTGACGCATCAATGATGGTGATGCCGATGGTGCTTCTTGTGCTTTTTATGTTTGTGTTTCTTGTGCTTTTTGTAATGGCCGTGGCCGTCGAAGTCATACACACATTCGTGCTCGATGCCTCCGAAAGCATGTATGCTCCCGCACGACGGCATGGCCACCCCCAAAACAAAACAGGCTGCGAGCGCCGCTATGGCGGCGCGCAACCTGCGGAATTTTATGTCAGTTCTCATAAGTGTCGAAACGTATTGTTTAATAAATACGTTTTCAGGCACAAAAAAGTTTACGGCGACGCGGCCTATTCCTCCACATAGGGGCGCAGAGCGTCGCGCCATATGGCATAGCCGGGGGCAAGCAGATGCAGGCCGTCGTTGGTGAGGTCGGCGCGCAAGTTTCCTTCTGCATCCGCAAAAAGACCGTGTATGTCTATCCACGTGGCCCCGGCGCTCTCCACCACAGGGCGCAGCAGGCGGTTGACATCGCGCACTGTCTGTTCTTTGCCGAAAACGGCCTTGTAGCGCCCGAAACTGTTGTTGATGGGCAGCAGCGACTGCACATATAGCTTCGTGGCGGGCGTGGCGCGGCGAATTTCACCGATTAGTCCGCCGAGCGCCGACACTATGGAGTCGGCGGAAAGATTGTGGCTTATGTCGTTGACGCCGCACAAAAGGAAAATTTTGGCCGGACGGCCGTTCACAATAGCCGGCAGACGCTCGCGCAAGCCGTCCACCACATCGCCGTTGATACCGCGGTTCACGATGTGCGGATTCCCGAACAGCTCATGCCACTCGCAGCCGTGCGTAAGGCTGTTGCCTAAAAACACTATTGACGTGCTGTCCGTGCCCAGCATTTCAAAAAGCGATGCACGCTGCCCCCAAAGCTCGCCGCGCTGCGCATGGCAACAACGACAGCAAAGCATGGAAGCGAACACGGCTATGGCAGAGACGATGACCGCCGCACGCTTATTCATGGCCTTCGCGGTATGTGTCCACGGCCTTTTTCACAGAGCCGTGCATCAGCAGCAGGCGCTTGGCTTCGTCGTAGGGCAGACCGAGTTCCTCCACTACCATGCGGGTGCCGCGGTCCACGAGCTTGGCGTTGCTCAGCTGCATGTTCACCATCTTGTTGCCCTTCACACGGCCCATCTGAATCATCACGGAGGTCGTGATCATGTTGCATATCATCTTCTGCCCCGTACCGCTCTTCATGCGCGAACTGCCCGTGACATACTCCGGTCCCACCACCATTTCGATGGCGATGTCGGCGGCGGCGCTCACGGGAGCGTCGGGATTCGACGTGATTGCGGCAGTGAGGATGCCATGGCGGCGGCATTCCTCAAGAGCGCCTATCACATAAGGAGTAGTGCCCGATGCGGCGATGCCTATCACGGTGTCGCGTTCGTTTATGCCGAATGCTTCAAGGTCGCGCCAGCCCTGCAGAGTGTCGTCCTCGGCATTTTCGATGGGCGAACGCAGAGCCTTGTCGCCGCCGGCTATTATGCCTATCACCCACGACGGGTCCATGCCGAACGTAGGAGGAATCTCCGAGGCGTCGAGCACTCCGAGGCGTCCCGACGTGCCGGCGCCCATATAGAAAATGCGGCCGCCGCGCTTCATGCGGCTCACAATGCCGGTGACAAGCTCCTCTATCTGCGGAATGGCTTTCTCCACGGCCAGCGCCACCTTCTTGTCTTCGTTGTTGATGTCGCGCAGCAGTTCGCCTACGCTTTTCTTCTCAAGATCGTTGTAAAGAGAGGGTTGTTCGGATATTTTTTCGAATGCCATTGTTTTTACTTGTTAAGAGTGGAACTTGATGAGTCCTTCCATAGGACTTTTCAGCACGGTGCCTACGCTGTAGCCGCATTCGCGGGCGGCTTCGGCGAGAACATCGCGGTAATAATAGGCTATGGAACCTATGAAATTGGCTTCAGGAGCGCACCGGCCTGCGTAGTGCGAGATATTGCGGCGGAAGAAGGCCTTGAACGAACCGAGCACAAGGTCGTGCACTTCCTTTTCGTTTATATTTTCTATCAGGAACGGGGTGACGGATGCCAGGAAGCGGTTGCCCTGCGGCTCGCGGTATACCTTGCGTATGATGTCGAGCAGGGTAAGGTCGTATTTGCGCAGGAATTTCTCGCACAGCTCCGCCGGCAGCTGACCTTTGAGCACATCGCCCACAAGCAGTTTGCCGAGCACGGCGCCGGAGCCTTCATCGCCGAGGATGTATCCGAGCGGCGACACATTGTCGCATATCTTTTCTCCGTCGTAGAAACAGGAGTTGGAACCGGTGCCGAGGATGCAGGCTATGCCGGGACGGCGCCCGCACAGAGCGCGCGCTGCGGCGAGCAGATCGGTGTGCACCTCCACGTCCTGTGCATTGATGTTGGCGCGTATCGCACGCTCCACATTAGCGCACACTTCCGGCGAGATGCATCCGGCGCCATAGAAGTGCACCGCCTCGATTGCGTCGGCGTAGCCCCCGAGTTCGGGCACAAGTTCGGCCGCCATGCGGGAGCGCATTTCCTCCTCGGTGAGCATCACGGCATTCATGCCGCAGGTGAACACCTGCTTTTCCACTATTCCTTCGCGGACAACACACCAGTCTGTCTTGGTGCTTCCGCAGTCTGCGATAAGTATCATATTTTTATGTATATTTTCTTTTTATATAGTACCAGACCCACGCACCAGTTGAGAAGCACAAAGGCCACGGCAAACAGAAGCGAAGCCAACGTCTCGTTGCCGCCGGCGCAGGGCACACACACAGCATTGTAAATCCAGCCCTTTATGCTGATGACGCCCGTTTCGGCCTCGGCCCAGGGCACTTTCACCACTCCCGACAACACGCTCAGCACGGCGGCAAGGCAGTAGAGAAACAGCGGGTTGATGCCGAACACCTCGAAGAATCGGCACCATCTGCGGTGGCCGCGCATGTCGATAATCCATATCAGCAGCGCAAGCAGGCTTGAAGCAAGGCCGCAAGTGGTGAGCACGAAGGTGGGCGACCATATTTTCTTGTTGAGGGGCATTCCGTAACTCAGCAGCAGACCGGCGAACGTCAGCACCGTGCCCACGATGAACAGGCGGCAGATGCGCTCGCGGTTGTCCTTCACCTGCATTATCATGAATCCGCAAAGGAAGCCTATAAGCATATGGGCTATGCTCGGCAACGTGCTCAACAGACCCTCAGGGTCGAATTTCAAGGTCACGCCTCCCACCACGTCGGTATACATATGGGCGGGACCCATCACCTTGTGATCCACGATGGATATTATGTTCGAGTCGGAAAACTCAAGCCCGTTGCCCACCAGGAGCACCACCCAGTAGAGAGCGAGAAGCCCGCCGGTAGTCCATGCAAGCGCACGCCGGCTCATGGCAAGGGCGAGCAGCGAACCCGCGCCGTAGCATATGGCCAGACGCGGCATCACGCCGAGCACGCGTATACTGTCGAACGTCAGCACCGCATCGGACAAGGAAGCCCCGTTGGCTATGCCACGCAGGAAAAGGCTAAGCCACGCTATGGCCACGCCTATGAAAAATATCACGACAGTGCGGCGCAGGATTTTCATGCACGCCGCGCCCGACAGCCTGAAATCATATTTGCGTAGCGACATATAGGTGCTCACACCCATTATGAACATAAAGAACGGAAACACGAGGTCGGTGGGCGTGAGGCCGTGCCACTCGGCATGCCGGAGCGGGGCATAGATATTGCCCCACGAGCCGGGATTGTTCACGAGTATCATGCCCGCAATGGTGAGACCGCGCAGGATGTCGAGCGCCAGCAGGCGCTGTGGTTTCTTTTTCTCAGTCCTCATTTTTCAGTTTTGCCGTGGTGCAGCCGTGCACCAGGTATGCTATTGATTTGTAAGGAATGCCGCTGTTGTCAGTGAGCCCTATCTCACATGTGCGCGAGTTGGAATAGCCTTCGCGCGCGCCTGACGCCTCGATGGCCGGACGCAGTTTGCGGAGCCCCCATCGGTTGAGTTCCGGATATGTGAAGCCCTTGTCGCCCGCAAATCCGCAGCAGCCCACTTCGGCCGGGACGGTTACATTGCGGGAGCACATACGCGCCAGATCCACGATTTTGCCGGCAAGACCCATGCGGCGCGTGGAGCATGTCACATGCACGGCCACCGGCGTGTCGACAGGATGGAATTCCAGATACGGCGCAAGATAGTCGTGGATAAACTCGGCAGGCTCATAAAGGTGCATTTTCTTTATATGCTCGCGCATGCGGTGCAGACACGGACTCTGGTCGCAAAGCACCGGAATGGTTCCATGCTCCGAAGCCTCCCACAGGGCGGCTTCGAGTTCCGCAGTCTTCGCATCCGCAATGTCAGGCATGCCCTTGCTCTCCCATATCATGCCGCAGCACAGCTTATCCATTCCTTTCGGAAACACGACCTCGAAACCGGCCTTGTCGCACAATGCCACCACCACCTGCATGAGTTCCGGCTGCTTCTTTCCGTCCTCGGGCAATGCACCCATGGCCCGGTTGAGACAGGATGGGAAATATACCACACGCCGCCGCGCGCCCTTATGGGGAGCGGCGGCGACAACGCGTGCAGGATGCGACGGGCCCGGGAGCGCCGGAGTCCACAGAGGAAGCCCCATGCGGTGCATCACACGGCCTGCTATACGCGTAGCGTCGTCGCCCAGCATGTCGTGGGCCACACGAGCCCCGGCCAAAGTGGCACGCAGCGTCCGGCTGACTCCTCCGAGATGGCGCGCGGCGTAATCCCCCGCGCGATAGCCCATGGAACCAATGGGCAACCTGCGCTCGCGCAGACGGTGAACGAGGTCGGCTGTGTTGATGCCCATCGGGCAGGAAGTGCTGCACAGGCCGTCGCCCGCGCATGTGTCAAGTCCGTAATAGCGGAAATCACGCTCAAGCGCCGCTGCGTCGGCGGCCGCATCACGCGTGCCGAGCGAACGCAGGCGCGCTATCTCGCGCGACACCACTATACGCTGGCGCGCCGAAAGCGTCAGCCCGCAGCTCACACAGTTCACCTCGCAGAAACCGCATTCTATGCAGCGATCCACGGTATTGTCCACGGCTGGCATGGGCTTGATGTCGCTTATGAAACATTCCGGGTCGTCGTTGAATATGACTCCGGGATTGAGAATCCCGTCCGGGTCCATGGCCTTTTTCAGGCGTTTCATCATTGCATAGGCTTTCGTTCCCCACTCTTTTTCCACGAACGGAGCCATGTTGCGACCCGTTCCGTGCTCGGCTTTGAGCGACCCGCCGAAACGGTCCACCACAAGGTGTTCCACTCCGAGCATCAGGCGGCGGTAGCGCTCCACTTCCGCCTCTGTGTCGAAACTCTGCGCTATCACGAAATGGAAATTGCCTTCAAGGGCGTGCCCGTATATGCAGGCGTCGTCATAGCCGCAGTCGGCTATAAGGTCGGCGAGAGCCACTGTGGCATCCGGAAGGTCGTCGATGTGGAAAGCCACGTCCTCTATCAGCACCGTAGTGCCTGCCGGACGCGTTCCGCCCACTGCCGGAAACACTCCGCTGCGCATGCTCCACCATCTGCCGGTCTCGGCAGGGTCAGCCGAAAAATAGGCGTCCCGCACAAGGCTGAAACGGCCCACCACGGCCATGATGGCGTCTATATTCTCCTGCAGAGCCTCTGCAGTGGCGGCTTTGGTGTCAAGCAGCAGAGCAGTCAGGCCAGGGGTCACACCCTCGGTGCCTACGCTCGCGAGCGACTTGGCGTCAAGCAGCTCGCAGCTGTCGACAGGAGCACCCTTGCGCATAGCCACAACGGCTTCGGCGGCCTCGCGCATACTCCCGAAATAGAGCATCGCGCTTGCTGCGAAAGGCATCACCGGCGAGGTGGCCATCGTGACGGAACTGATGAATGCGAGCGTGCCCTCGCTGCCCACTATGCAGTGGGCTATTATGTCGAACGGGTCGTCAAACATCACGAAAGGCCGCAGATTCAGACCCGTCACATTTTTTATGCTGTATTTCCGGCGTATCAGAGCCTCCAGTTCGGAATCGGTGCGGATGTCGTCGCGGATTCTCCCGATTTCGGCCAGCAATGCGCCGTGCGTGGCACGGAACGACGCACGGCTCACCTCGTCGGCCGTGTCGAGCACCGTCCCGTCGGCAAGCACTATCCGCACCGAGCGCATCACGCTGTCGCTGTTGGCGTGCGTGCCGCAATTCATGCCGGAGGCGTTGTTGGCCACAATGCCGCCCACCATGGCCGAACGCTTCGATGCCGGATCGGGGTCGAACTTTCGGCCATACGGGCGCAGGATTTCATTGACACGCTCGCCTATTATGCCGGGTTGCAGGGTGATTGTCTCCGCTCCGGGACCTATGGAATAACCTTCCCAGCGCTTCTCGGCGAGCACCAGCACGGAATCGGTGACAGCCTGTCCGCTGAGACTCGTGCCTGCCGCACGGAACGTCACCGGCGTACCTGTGTCGGATTCCGCACGAAGAATGCCGCGCACTTGCCGCTCTGTGTCGGGACGCACCACAAGCTGCGGAAGCAGCCGGTAAAATCCTGCGTCGGTGCCCCATGCGAGCCTGCGCAGTCGATCGGTGTAAACCTCCGGACGAGGTTCTATTCTGCCTATTTCTTCAAGGAAGGACTTCATTGTGTCAGAAAAAATCCGGAATACCCCTGGCCAATAAGTGTCAGGGCTACTTATAGAGATGATATTTGGAGGATGCCGCGCGGAAAGGCTCCACATCCTTGTTCCAGTAGGGTGCCATGTCGGCCACGCTGTGCCGCTTCGTGAACAGGCGGCGTATCTGTTTGCTGCCGGTCACCTTGTCGAACATGCCGAAACGTTTGGCCGCCTCCGGGGTGTCCATCACACGGCGGTCGGGATACATCGCCGCCAGTTCCTGCATCACGTAGAACTGCACAAGCGTCAGCGGTGCGGCTTCGGCGTCGGTCACATATATTTCCACACCCTGCAGGTTCTCGCCTTTGCCCGTGCTGTAGAAAGGCTTGATGTGAATGGGACGGAACATGACTCCAGGAATTTCAAGCGCATTGAGACGTCGGTTCAGTTCGGCAGCGTCTACCCAATCGGCAGCAACGAGTTTGAACGGCATTGTGTAGCCTACGCCGATGCTGACATAGTACAGCTCGCCGAGTATGCCTGTGGCGGGATAGTACAGCGCCGACTCGGCATTGGGCTGATGCGGCGAAGGAAGCACCCACGGCATGCCGGTGTCGGCAAAACTCATCTTGCGGTTATAACCTTCCATCGGCACCACCGTCAGGCGAGCCTTCACGCCGCCGGGCAGCAGCCCTTCCTCGTTGAGGTAAGTGGCGAGTTCGCCGGGGGTCAGGCCGTAAAGATACGGTATCGGAAACTGGCTCACGAACGAGAAACAGCTGTCCTCGACTATGCAGCCCTCTATCTTGTTCGCTCCGGCCGGATTGGGACGGTCGAGCACCACGAATTCCTTGCCCAGTTCGGCACAGGTCTGCATGGCAAGCCCCATGGTGGATATGAACGTGAACGAGCGGCAGCCGTTGTCCTGTATGTCATACACGAGCACGTCCACGTCGTCGAGCATTTCGGCTGTCGGTTTGCGGTATTTTCCATAAATGGAATAGACAGGCACGCCCGTGGCCGCATCGACGCTGTTGCCCACATTGTCGCCGGCATGCACGTCGCCGCGCACCCCGTGTTCTGGTCCGTAGAGAGCCGTAAGACGCACTCCCGGAGCCTCGCTGAGTATGTCGACAGTGCTTTTCAGCGTGTTGTCCACTCCCGAAGGATTGGTAATCAGCCCCACACGCTTACCCTGCAATATGTCGAAATTGCGGTCGCGGAGCACTTCCACGCCGGGCTTCACTTGGGCCGTGGCTGCAATGGCGGCAGCC
>OFHO01001812.1_pt1 | contig 14448 bp, 15 predicted proteins | sample 1521531 | NCBI WGS metagenome assembly OFHO01 (sample SAMEA3504124, study PRJEB24116) | mouse gut metagenome | biome: mouse gut; feature: mouse-associated habitat; material: faeces | place: Denmark | collected 2011
GGCCCCGGAGGCGTACGCCTCCGGGGCCTTTGCGCGGGGTTTGCCGTCCGCCGGGACGGCGGGGTGAGGGTTTATGCGTTCTCGCCGGTTTTGCTCAGATCCAGATTGTCCGCGACCTCCTCGCCGGGGGCGGAGGCGGCGGTGGACCACTCCTTCTCCAGCTGCACCCAGTCGCGGTTCTCCAGCAGCTCGGTCCAGTCCTCGGTGACATCCATCTCCAAGTGCTCGTAATCGTGGCTGTTGGTGGCCTCCTGCATGGCGGCGTAATACCACTTGTCCTCCGTGTTGTCGGGCCAGCGGATCATGTCGGGCAGCAGGTGGTCCTTATCCGGGGTGCGGTCCAGCATCCGGTTGATCAGGGTCACCGCCTCTGCGCGGGTGATGGGCTGGTCAGGGCGGAAGGTGCCGTCGGTGTAGCCCTTGATCCAGCCGGCCTTGACGGCGCGGTTGATCTCGTTCTCCGCCCAGTGGCCGGAGATATCGGAGAAGCTGACGGGGAGGTTCACCTCGTCGCTGAGGAACCGGGCCGCGATGGCCGCGAACTCGGCGCGGGTGATATTGCGGTTGGGACGGAAGGAGCCGTCCTCGTACCCCTTGATGATCCCGGCCTTCGCGCTGGTGGAGACGCCGTTGTTGAACCAGTTCTTCGCCTGCACGTCGGGGAAGGAATTCTCCGTGGCCCAGTGCTCCATCCGGAATTCATCCGTCATCAGGCGGAAGAAGATGGTCGCGACCTCCGCGCGGGTGATGTTGGCCTCCGGGTGGACCAGGCCGTCGGTGTAGCCGATGATATAGGCGTAGTGGTCCACGCTGTTGAGCCCGGGCGCGGCCAGAGGCACGTCGTCATCCAGAAGGGTGACGGTGTCCGGGCCGGGACCCAGCGGGGTGGGAGCCGGCGTGATGGGCGTGACGGTATCCGGAGCTGGGGGCGGGAAGATCGGATCGGGGTTCCCGGGCTCCTGGTTGTTCCGGACGAAGTACAGCCGCAAGACCGCGCCGCTTTGCGCCATCGCGGACAGGATATTGCCAGCGTTGCCTGCGTCGAAGACGTACCCGGCAATGGACATATCCCCGGTCGTGGCGCTGACCGTGCTGCCGGCGGCGGCGGTGCGGACTTCGGGGTTGTCGGCCTTGACTGCGCTGGGCAGCAGGCGGTTGGTGGACGCGTCGTACCACTCCACGCTGTAGCGGATTTCTGCCGGCTGCTCCTCATTCTTAGTGAAGTACAGCTTCAAGACCGCGCCGCTTTGCACCAGATCGGCGGACAGGACGTTCCTGTCGTCGTTCGCCTCGAAGGCGTACCCGGCAATGGATTTGTCTCCGTCTGTGACGGTGACCGTGCTGCCGATAACGCCGGTGCGGGTTTCGGGGTTGTCGGCCTTGACCTCGCTGGGCAGCAGATTGCCGGTGTCGGCATCGTACCACTCCACGGTGTAGGAGGCTTCTACCGTCCGGTCATACCGCAGGGTGATGGTGTTGGAACCGTCTACCAGGGTATACGGCAGAGCCGGGGCGGTGGAGGTGTAGGCGTATTCCTGACCGTTATAGGTGGGAACCTTCTCAATGTTCTCGGCCTTGATGATGTCACCCACATTGCCGCTGATAACGCTCTTGGTGTCGCCGTCTTTCACCTTGTTGGTGTAGTACTCGTGCACCACGGTGTAGTCGGCTTGTTTCGGTTGTTCCTCGGCGGGCTTCTCCTTCCAGATACCGGTAATGGCCACATCCTGTCCAGGCATTTCGAACTTGCCGTTCTCAATGACCGCATCATCGGTGGTCCAGCCGGAGAAGACATAGGTCTTGCCGTCCACAGTGATCTCCATGTCTTCGGTGTACTCGCTGTCCACGTCCACCGCCTCGCCGACCGTGTGGTCAGACTCGGCGGGCACGACAGGCAGGCCCTCGCCCTCTGCGGGCAGGCCGGTCCAGGTGTAGGTCACGGTGTAGTCGACCTCCGCCGGCGGCACCTCCTCCTTGTAGAAGTACAGCCGCAGGACCGTGCCGCTCTTCTCCAAAGTGGCGGACAGGATATTGCCTTGATTGTCCTCATCGAAGGTGTAGCCGGCAATGCTCTTGTCCTCTTCGGTAACTGAGACAATTTTGCCAACCGTGCCGGTGCGGGTTTCGGGTCCCTTGAGGACTTCACCTTCGGTATCGTACCACTGCACTTCGTAGTTTGCGTTGACAGGGCCGGCGTTCTCTTTCTCCCACACGGCGTAGAGGATCTTTGTGGGGTTGTCTTTGCTCAGTTTGATCTCGTCTCCCGCGTCGTAGTCAACGTCTATGACATACCTGCTTTCGGCCCAGCCTTTAAAGGTATAGCCTGGGTGGGTAGGCTCTTTTGAAGAGACAGTGAAGTAAACGCTGGATTCCGAGCTCGTTGCAGTCTGCGGACCGGGCGCACCAGAACCACCATTTGCGTCATACTTCAAAGTGAACGTGATATTCTCCTCGAAAAAGAGGAATAACGTTTCGTTAGCTTTGTAGGGAGCGCTTCCGGTGATGTTGTAGTGTACACTGGCATAGTTATTGTTCGGCGCCAGACCTCTTGTATATGTGGATGGCACGGTCGTAAATTTGCTCCAGTTGTAGCCCTTGTAACCGCTAAAGCCGGACTCATTAGCTAAAGCTCGCAAATTGGTGCTGTGATTGTAGCCGGAGTGACCGGTACTTTGCAGACATTTTGGAGTCAGAGTCACACGGTCTACTTCGTTTCCGTTCACGACCTTTACAACATCGACAGTAAATTTTTCGCCGCTGATCAGCGCAGCTTCGCTTGCTCCGCCGGTCTGCTTATCCGCCAGGGCCTGGAACCGGGCCAGGTCGTTTTCCATGCCGTCCCAGCTGTCCCAGTTCTCCGTCAGGAGCTCCAGCAGCGCGGCGGCCTGCATTCCCAGAGCCTGGTACTCTTCCTGGTTCTCCGCGGTCAGCGCGAAAGCCTCCATGGCGTCCAGCAGCTCACGGAACTGCTGCACCAATCCGGCCAGCTCGTCCGCGCTGTCGGCGGCGTCCTCTTCGGGCTCTGCTTCTTCCGAAGCGTCCTCAGCGTCAGCCTCCTCCTTATCGGAGGGGGCCTCAGCGTTGGGTTCCTCCTCGTTGGAGACATCTTCGGGGTTGGTTTCTTCCTCAATGGAAGTATCCCCAGCGTTAGATTCCTCCCCGTTGGAAGCGTCCCCGGCGTCGGCCGCTTCCTCGATGGGCGTATCCTCGGCATCGGCCGCTTCCTCAAGAGAAGCATCCTCGCCGGGCTCTTCCGCAGGGGCGTCCTGTTCGCTGCCGGTCACGGCGGCAGTCTCCGTCTGGGCGGGCTCCTCCGCCGCCATGGCGGTAACGGGCAGCAGGCTCAGGCACATGACCAGGGCCATGAACAGCGCAAGTCCGCGCTTGCGTGCGCGCTTCAAAATCTTCATGATATTCTTCCTTTCTTTGCGAAATTTACGGATGCAAAGGATCCGGCGGCCGGACGAGCGTATTGCGGAAACCGCAACTTAGCTTCCTGACTTTGCGTGACCGTCCTTTCGGACGGATTGCTGAAAGTTTCCAGCAGCCGGGCTGACATAGTATCCGCTGGCGATGAAATCTGGTGATACCTTAGTCCCCATGGCTTTGCCGTCCCACGGTTTCCCGTGGTTTGCCAAAAAAATGCTGTGGTAATTCGCGGACGTGCGGTCCGTGGCCCCGCCCCGGCGCCGTTTCCGGGGCGGCCTGCTCCATAGGCATCCCTCCCTTGCCGTCGTATGGTCGGACTTCGCTTGGACATCTATGCCGGACCTGCCCCGGCTGGGGTACGGGGCGGGTGGACATACGGTCAGAATAACGGGGAGCGGAACGCTCCCCCAGGACGAAAACTATCCGGCGGGCTGCTCGAATTCCCGCAGAAACGGGTCGAACAGCTCCTCCTCGGCCCGCTTCCGGGCCTTCACCGCGTCCTCGAACCGCCCGTAGCTGCCCAGGTAGTACCGCTTCCCCTTGAAACAGATCATAGCCCGCCACAGGCGTTTGTCCGTTCGCCAGTCCACGCCGGGGACGCCGCTGGTGTTGTTTTTCCGCACGGTCTTGGCCCGCAGCATCTCCACGCAGGTTCCGTCCACGTAGGTCAGGGCGGTGAAGCCCGGATTCTTGCAGCCGCAGCTGGTAGTTTTCCCGCAGCGGAGGTAGTAGGTCTTGACCACCGTTTCCTTCCCGCAGTCGCACCGGCACAGCCAGGCCGTCCGCCCCCCGATGTTCTCCGCAGGCCGGACCACGGTCAGCTTGCCGAACCGCTGCCCTGTCAGGTCCAGCTTTTTCCTGGAGTGTCCCATATTGTCAGGCCCCTTTCTGTAGACAAAATATATCTTTTGTCATTGAGGGGCCAATTTGTCATAAAATCTGGATAAAATTGCGAAAAAAGAGCAGAAAAACCAAGGGCTGCAAAAATTATCCGCTTGCAGTCCTCAATTTTTCATACTCTTTTCGTAATTACGCCGATTTTAGGGAAACGCTCTTCCCTTCTCTTTCCATTGTGCTATAATAATTTTAGGTGAAACTCAGCATTCCGCCTGTCAAGTACTGCCGAATTTGACAAAAGATATATTTTGTCTATTTCGCCAGTCCTGCTAGGTCACGAGGCCCAGCCGCTCCATCTGCCGGGCATGCTCTGCGCCGGTGGTGAGGAGGTAGAGCCGGGTGGTATTGACCGAGCTGTGCCCCAGAATGTCCGCCAGCTTCACGATGTCCCGGCAGGCCCGGTAGAAGGAGGCGGCGAACAGGTGGCGCAGGTTGTGCGGGAACACCTTGGACGCCTCCACCCCCGCCAGGGCGCACAGGTCCTTCATTTCCCGCCAGACCTGGCGGCGGGAAATGCCTTTTCCGCTTCCGGTGAGAAAGAGCTCGCCGGAGGTGATTTTCCGCTCCGCGGCGTACTTCAGCAGCTTACGGCACAGCTTGGAAGGGAGGAGGATCGTGCGGATTTTGCCCTTCAGGCTGATTTCCGCCCTGCCCTGCCGGGCGGCCTCCAGGGTGATGTAGCGGACCTCGCTGACCCGTATTCCAGTGGCGCAGATGGTTTCCATCAGAAGGGCCAGCCGGCGGCGTCCGCTCTCCCGCGCGGCGTCCAGGAGGCGGCGGTAGTCCTCCCGAGTGATTTCCCGCCGCTGCTCCCGGAAGGTCCGCCGCTGGAGGCGGAGGAACCTGATCCGGCAGTCCTCCCGGCCCAGAAACCGCAGGAAGCGGTTGAGGGCGGAGAGCATGGAATTGACGGTGGCGGGGGCGTAACGCTGGGACAGCAGGACGCCGCGCCATGCGGCGGCGTTTTCCCGGGTCAGCGTCCGCCGGTCCAGCCAGCGGGCGAAGGCCCGGATGTCGCGGAGGTATTTTTCGATGGTGCCCGCGCTGCGCTCCTCGCTTCGCAGGTAGGCGGCGAAGGCTTGGCAGCTGGTTTCGGTGATGGTCATGGATGCTCCTCCTTTTGTGTGATGCTCTATAGTTTCACATAAAAGGAGGAGCAGGTGTACTCTTTTGTGCAACTTTCTCCCAAATTTGTCGTGAATATAGGGAGGGGTGACATGAAAAGGCCGGCGCGGAATACTCCGCGCCGGCTCAAACTTATCGTCTCCGGAAAAACCGGACCTTTTCCACCGCCCAGGCCCCCCAGAGGCACAGCGCGTCCAGAACCAGGGTAAAGAGCGTCACAAAGAACACACTATTGGCGGCTCCCCACGGTACGATCACGATCGCGTTAATGCTGATGTGAAGCAGGATGCCCAGCAGTATCATCAGAATCATGGATTTCTGCCTGTTCCGGCACTTCAGCCAGATCCCGTACACCGCCCAGGCGAAGGCAGCCGACAGGATAACGATGCCGAGGGCGCGCAAGTCCCTTACGCCCAGGGAGCAGAGAAACGGGTATACCCCTGCGGACGCGATGATCAGCGTGTTGCGCACCGGCTTTTCCGTGCGCAGCAGGGGGTAGCATACCGCCCAGCCGAAGGCGATGCACTTGATGACCAGCAGAGCCGCCCACATGCTGCCGTGGGCCGCCCCGACAATCATGAGCACCAGCGCCGCAATCAGACAGCCGGAGGTCAGCGCAACAAAGGTCCACCACCGCCAGCGGTCGCGCTTCCGCCGGGCCGTCTCGGCGTAGGCCACGGCGTCCACCACCACGTCCTCCACCTCCGGCGGCACCAGGGACGCCTCGTCCCGCTCCCCGGCCAGCAGTTCGGTGACGCTGACATCCAGGGCCGCCGCCAGCTCCCGCAGGAGGGTGATGTCCGGATAGCTCACGGCCCGCTCCCACTTGCTGACGGCCTTGTCGGTAACCCCCAGCCTGTCCGCCAGCTGGAGCTGCGTGAGTCCCAGCTCCAGCCGCCGGTCCCGGATGAACCGGCTGATCTTGTGTTCTTCCATGTCTGCGCCCTCCTTGCGTTGATAGAGCCATTGTAGGCCGGTTTCCGGCGGAAAATCAACCGCTAATCGGTCGACCCGCCAGGTAAACCGGCGGTTTACCTGCGCTGAAACGTCGTTTCCATGATGATCTCGCCCGCATCCCGGCCTGTCTCCGCGAAACTGAAGTCCTGATCTCGCTTAGTTCTTCCAGCCGGATTACGGCGTCTCCTCGCCTTCGCTTTCCCGCTTCAGCTCCTCGTACACCTCCGAGAGCAGCCGCCGGTCGGCCTTGCTGCCCTGGAAGTCGGCTTCCCGGAACATATCCGGCCGCCGGCGCAGGGTGCGGAGCATGGACTGCCGCTTCCGCCAGAGGGCCACGTTGGCGTGGTGCCCGCTGAGGAGGACCTCCGGCACCTTCCGCCCGTGCCACTCCTCGGGGCGGCTGTACTGGGGGTATTCCAGCAGTCCGTTCCAGTGGCTCTCCTCCTCGTAGCAGGACGCCTCCGGCAGCACCCCGGGGACCATCCGGCACACCGCGTCCGCCACCACCATAGCGGGGAGCTCCCCGCCGGTGAGGACGAAGTCCCCTATGGAGATTTCCTCGTCCACGCACTCCTCAAGAAAGCGTTCGTCCACGCCCTCATAGTGTCCGCAGACCAGGATCAGGTGGTCGTAGTCCGCCAGCAGCTGCCGGGCCTTGGCTTGACAGAAGGTGGTCCCGCAGGGGGACATGTAGATGGTCCGGGTCCGCCCCGTGCCGAAGTTGGCCCGGATGTAGGCCCAGCAGCGGTACAGGGGGTCCGCCTGCATTACGGCTCCCCGGCCTCCGCCGTAGGGGTAGTCGTCCACCTGCTTCTGTTTGTTGACGGTGAAGTCCCGGATCTGATGGGCCCGGATGGAGATGAAGCCACGCTCCTGGGCCCGGCCCAGGATGGACTCGTTCATCATGTCCCCCACCGTCTCGGGGAACAGGGTCATGATGTCAATTCTCACTGCTGCCCAGCCCCTCCCATACGTGTATCTCCATGGTCCCTCCCGGCACGTCGATCCCGGCGATGAAGGCCGGCACAGCGGGGACCAGGTACTCGTCCTTTCCGCCCCGAACGGCGTAGATTTTGTGGGCGGGGTAGGAGAGGACCTCCGCCAGCTTCCCCAGCTCCTGGCCGGTGTCCGCGTCAAGGACGGTGAGGCCCACCAGCTCCTGGTCGAAATACTCGCCCTCCGGCAGCGACACGTCCGCGCGGCGGACGGATACGGACTTGCCCTTCAGGGCCAGGGCGGCGTCCATATCCTCGACGCCCTTCAGCTTCGCCAGCAGGCAGCCCTTGTGGACCCGTCCGGCGGTGAGGACGAAAGGCTTTCCGCCCAGATATAACGTGCCGCACGCCGCCAGCAGCTCCGGCTCCACCCCCTGGGGCAGGATCTTGACCTCTCCCCGGATGCCGTGGGTGTTGACCGCCGTGCCGGCGGTGATGAATTCCAATTCCATATTGTTCTCCTATGACAAGACCGGGTCGATCTCCCGGATATTTCCCCGCAGGAGCAGGGGACAGCGGGGGTACCGCTCCGTAAACTGCCCCACGATGCGGTCCAGGGCCACCCGGCCCTTCTCCACCGAGGGGGCGGGGAGCAGGAGGATGAACTGGGCCACGCTGTATTTTGCCACCACGTCCCCCCGGCGGAGGGTCCCCTGGATGCAGTCGGCCAGCTTGTCCATATAGCCCCCCAGCATCCGCAGGGGCGGCGTGGAGCCGTCCCGCATGACGGCGGAGATCATGGCCAGGCACACGCCGCGCCCGGACCGGGCGATGGACCGGGCCTCCAGATTATAGATGTCCGTAAACACGTCCAGCTCGCAGAAGAAGGCCCCGGTTAGCCGGTCCTCCCGCAGCAAAAAGCGGCTGACGGCGGCCAGGTCTTCGGTTTCCCGGACGGGCTCCCTGGTCCGCTCCCGGCAGATCTCCTGGTAGAGCTCGGTCATCTGGGCGGAGGGCGGCGCACCCAGCTCGGTATAAAAAATGCTGTACATGCGCTTGTACCGCTCCATTGCCTGCCGGGTCTGACCGGTCCGGATAAGGCCCCGGATCAGATAGTAGTAAAAGCTCTCCTCATACCCGTCGATCTGGATGGCCCGGCCGCAGACCTGGATGACCTCCTCCCAGCGGTCCAGGTCGGACAGCAGGCCTACCGTAGTCTGCACCAGCCGGATATACATAGAATGGTAGTAGGGGGCCAGACGGCTGACCCACCGCTCCCCCATGGCCTTGGACAGGAAATCCCCCCGGTAGAGGGCCAGGGCCCCCATGCAGACCTCCAGCCGCTCGTCCGGCGTCAGCCAGGCGGTCCCCGCCCGCTGGCAGGCCAGCTCGAAGAGATCCGTGTCCAGCCGGATGGGGACCCCGGCGTTCCAGGCGTAGGTTCCCCGGGTCATGAGGATCATGTCCCGGCTGTCGGGCAGGCCCAGCTCGTCCAGGAGTTCCCGCACCCGATAGACCAGGGTTTTCAGCGCGCCGGTAGGCCGGGAGCCCGTCTCACCGGGGTAGAGGAGGTTGATGAGGTCCTCCACCGGCGCCTCCTGGCTGCGGAACGCGATGAGGTAGGCCATCAGCATCCAGGGCTTTTTCAGGTGGTAGTTGGCGTCTCCGATGGTTTTGTCCCCGTAGGTGAGGGAGCATCCTCCCAGCATGCGGATTTGCAGAATCGGCTTCGATTCCACGGCGCGTCACATCCCTTCTCATTTGTTGGGGCGGAAGGAGGGCTTCCGTCCCGGCGTTTTTTCCATTATGCCATAAAAGGGAGAAAAAAGCAATTCCGGAAGCGTCCGGACGGGAAATAATTATTTCCAGTATGTGACCGGCTTTTCGCCGTGCGGAAAATTTTTCGCCGGAACAGTATCCGGCCATTGACAAAACAGGCAGGGAGTGGTATAGTATCCATAACATGTGGCGGCTTGCCGGAAGCGGCGAGTCACATCCATGTGACCGAACAAACGGAAAGTTAAGATTAGGATGGTGTTATGAAGATGAACAAAAAATGGTTCAGCGCCTTCATGGCGCTCCTGCTCCTGGCGGGCGTCCTGTGCGGCTGCTCCGCCGCCCCTGTGGAGGGTGAGGAAGAGCTGGTGGACCTTGGGGCCCTGCTGGACGAGGCGGTCCCCCTGGACGGCCTGCCCCCCATCAGCATCGTGCTCTCCCCCTCAGCGCCCGGTACCGCCGTGCAGCAGAACAGCTCCGCCGTCATTGACTATTCCAACGCCAAGGACGGCTACATTATGATCAAATGGACCGGCGGCAGCACCAGCTCCAAGATCAAGGTCCTCATCAAGGGGCCCAACAACAGCGAGGATTATCAGTACAACCTGCGCACCGACGGCAGCTATGATACCTTCCCCCTGTCCGACGGCAACGGCCAGTACTCCGTCCGGGTGTATAAGCAGGTCGACGGCACCAAGTATTCCCCGGTGCTGACAGCCAAGATCAGCGCGCAGCTGACCGACGAGTTCGCCCCCTTCATCCGTCCCAACCAGTACGTCAACTACTCCGACGACTCCAAGGCCGTGGCCAAGGCGGCGGAGATCATTCAGGAGAAGGGCGCCGGGGACAACCTGTCCAAGACCGAGGCCATCTACGACTGGGTGGTCAACAACCTGTCCTATGATACGCCCAAGGCCGCCAGCGTCCAGTCCGGCTATCTGCCTGACATCGACGTGACCCTGGCGGAGAAGAAGGGCATCTGCTTCGACTACGCCGCCCTGATGGCCGCCATGCTCCGCAGCCAGAACGTGCCTGTAAAGCTGGTGGTGGGCTGGACCGGGTCCCAGTACCATGCGTGGATCAACGTGTGGAGCGAGAGCGACGGCTGGGTGGAAGGCATGATCTACTTCAACGGCCAGAACTGGGAGCTGATGGACCCCACCTTCGCCTCCAGCGGCAAGCAGAGCAAGAAGATCATGGATTATATCGGCGACGGCAAGAACTACAAGGCCAGATTCCTGTACTAAAAATATAAAATATCCGGAGGAAACAGAATATGAAACGACTGCGCGTCCCTGCCCAGTATCTCCCGATTTTCTGCCGGGAGCTCTATCAGCTGGTCCGGACCGGCATCCCCATTGCCGAGGGCCTGTCCATGCTGCGGGAGGATGAGACGGATTCGGACGCCCGGTCCTGGCTGGATGCACTGTGTACGTCAACAGAAGAGGGAATGCCGCTGGCTGCCGCACTGCGGGAGTCGGGGGCTTTCCCCGCCTATATGACGGATATGGTGGCGCTGGCTGAGGAAACCGGGCGGCTGGAGGATGTCCTGCTCTCCCTTCAGCGGCACTATGACCGTCAGCTGCGGATGGCGGCGGATATCCGGGGGGCTGTCGCCGTACCGGTGACGCTGTTCGCCGTGATGGTGGCGGTGGTGATTTTGCTGGTGACCCAGGTGCTGCCGGTCTTTGACCGGGTGTTCGCCCAGTTGGGCGTCCGCATGGGCGCGGTGGCTACGGGTATGATGAACGCCGGAGCCGTGCTGGCCAAGGCAGGTACCGGCATCGCCGTAGCGCTGGTAGTCATCGCCGCCGCGGCGCTGGCGGTGGCACTGGCCCGTCCCCTGCGGGAGAAGTTTACCGCCTGGTTCCGCCGCTCTTTCGGCGGGCGGGGCATCCTGGGCCAGATGGCCGTATCCCGGTTCGCCTCCTCCATGTCCATGGCGGTAGCCAGCGGACTGAGCATGGAGGAGTCCGTGGCCCTGTCCGCCAAGCTCTGCGGCGGCGCCCGGGAGATTGACGAGAAGACTGAGCAGTGCCGGAAGGACATTGAGGAGGGCGGCAGTCCCGCCGATGCCCTGGCTAAGAGCGGGCTGTTCTCCGGCCGTGACTGCCGTCTGCTGAAGCTGGCGGAGCAGACCGGCTCTCTGCCGGACACCCTGGAGGACCTGGCCCAGCGTCAGGAGGAGGAGAGCCTGCGGCGGATCGACCGCACGGTGGGGGCCATCGAGCCGGCCATCGTAGTGATCACCAGCGCCCTGGCGGGGGTGATCCTGCTGAGCGTCATGCTGCCGCTGATGGGTCTGCTGTCCACCATCGGGTGAGGTGGGGCCCATGAAGAAACGAAAGTACATAAAACGGGGCGCATGGATTCCCATGCTGCTGGGCCTGCTCCTCTTTGCAGGGGTGGCGGCGTGGATGGTCCGGGGCGTCCGGGAGGCGTCGGAAGTCTCCCAGCGGGAGGGCCTGCGCATGGCCGAGGAGGCCGTGCGCCGCGCGGTGGTCAGCTGCTACGCTCTGGAGGGCGTCTACCCCGCCAACTACGAGGACCTGAAGGCCAAAAGCGGTTTGGTCATCGATGAGGAAAAGTATAAGGTGTTCTACGAGATCTTTGCCTCCAACATCATGCCCAGCGTCACCGTGATCGATCTGACGGAGGTGGCGTCATGAAGCGGCAGAGCGGAGCGGGCGCGCTGGCAGCCCTGGCGTTAACATGCGTATTCGGGGCGACGCTGCTGCTCAGCCTGGCCGCCGGGGCCGGCGTCTACCGCCGGGTGGCGGACCGGGTGGAGCGGAGCGCCGCGGACCGGGTCAGCCTCAGCTATATCACCGCCAAGATTCACGGCTCCGATGCCGCCGGACAGGTGGAAGCCGGTTCCTTCGGGGACGGCGACGCGCTGTTTCTCTATCAGGAGTACGATGGGATTGCCTATGAAACGATTCTGTACGTCTATGACGGGCAGCTGATGGAGATGCTGTGCGAGAGGGGCTGGGAGCAGGACCCGGAGTTCGGCGAGGCCGTCTGTCCCGCCCGTTCGCTGGAAGTCGGGCTCACCGAGCCGTGGCTTCTGCATCTGACGCTGACGGGCCTGGACGGCGGGACGCAGACTGCCGACGTATTTGTGAGAAGTGAGGGATAGGTATGGCGGAACGAATCAAACCCACACGCTCGGGGCTGTTTGCCATTGAGCTGCTGATCGCGGTGGGCGTATTTTCCCTGTGCGCCGCCATCTGCGTGGGGCTCTTTGTTCACTCGGAGGTTATGAGTCAGGACAGCGCCGACCTCACCCGTGCCGTTAGCGAGGCCAGGAGCGTGGCGGAGTGCTTCAAGGCCGCCGGAGGCGACCTGGAAAAGACGGCGGAGCTCACCGGGGGACAGATCGTTGAAGATACGGTCTTTGTGGCATTTGATGAAAATTGGGAGAAGCTGGGACCCGGAGCCCAGGGGACCTATGAAGCGGTTCTGGTGTGCAGCCGGGAGAGCGGTTATACCGGCGCGTCCCTGTCGGTGCAGCGGTATGAGCGCAGCGGCGGTGAAGCGACAGGGACCACGATTCTCTTGTGGAACATCGCGGCATTGGAGGTGGCGTCATGAAGCGGGGCGGAGGCGTATCCGGAGCGGTGAGCCTGGTAATGATCTTCTGCGTGCTGTGCCTGGCGGTATTCGCGGTGCTGACCTTGGCCACGGCGGACCGGGAGCGGAACCTGGCCCAGCTGACGGCCCAGAGCGCGGAGGCCTACTATGAGGCGGACCGGCAGGCGACGGAGGTCCTGGCGGCCCTGCGGACGGACGGGCCCATCCCTGCGGACGTGGCGGTCAACCGCGTGTCGTCCGACGCGCCGGAGGGTTCGGAGGAGACGGTATCCTTCACCATCCCCATCGGCGAGGAGCAGGGGCTGGAAGTGGAGGCGCTGCTGCGGGGCGGGGACGTGGAGGTCCTGCGCTGGCAGACGGCGTATACCGGCGGCTGGGAGACGGACGATACGCTGGATCTCTGGAGCGGCGACATTTATTGAGGAAAAGACAAGAGGTTCCACGAAACGAAAAGGAATAAGGAGCGTAAAGCATGGAAAGTGTCCAAACATATCTGAAGTGGGCTGTGGAGGAAAATGCCTCCGACCTGTTCGTCGTAGCGGGCAGGGCGGTGTCCATTAAGCGGGACGGCGAGCTCGTGTCCATCCAGGGTGACCGCCTGATGCCTGATGATTCGGAGGCGCTGGTCCGGGAGCTGTACAATATGGCCCACCGATCCATCGATCGGTGTATCTCCGTGGGGGATGACGATTTCTCTCTCTCTGTCACCGGCCTGGCCCGGTTCCGGGTCAACACCTACCGGCAGAGGGGTTCCCTGTCGGCGGTGATTCGGATAGTCAGCTTCGGCATCCCCAATTGGCGGGAAATGGACATCCCCGAGGAGATCATGAAGATCGCCAACATGACCCGGGGCATGGTCCTGGTTACCGGCCCTGCCGGCGGCGGCAAATCCACGACTCTGGCCTGCGTCGTGGACGCGGTGAATCGCACCCGGGACGCCCATATCATTACCATTGAGGACCCCATTGAATACCTCCACCGGAACGACAAGAGCATTATCAGCCAGCGGGAGCTGGCCATGGACACCTCCAGCTACGTTACCGCCCTGCGGGCCAGCCTGCGGCAGGCGCCGGATGTGATCCTGCTTGGCGAAATGCGGGATCTGGAGACGATACAGACTGCTATGACGGCGGCGGAAACCGGGCACTTGGTGATCTCCACACTCCATACCGTGGGCGCGGTGAACACGATTGACCGGATTATCGACGTCTTTCCTCCTGCCCAGCAGCAGCAGGTCCGCATTCAGCTGGCGCAGGTACTCAAGACGGTGGTGAGCCAGCAGCTGCTGCCCACCACCGCCGGCGGACTGGTGCCTGCATTTGAGATTATGCACCTCAACAACGCCGTGCGCAGCATGGTCCGCGACAGCCGCATCCATCAGATTGACTCCGTGATCCAGACCTCCGCGGCGGAGGGGATGATCAGTATGGATGAGTCCATCCTGCGGCTGTACAAGGCCGGGCGCATTACGGCGGAGACGGCCATTCACTGCGCGATGAACCCCGATCAGCTGCAGAAGAAGCTGGGGAAATAATTGAGACGCTTTAGGCAGTCCCGGCCTGTTCGGCAGGCCGGGGCTGTTTTTGGATGGTTTGCGGCGTTCTGGGGAAATTTTTATGCGGGAAGGGAAATCTACCCTTGCAATCTGTTCCGCGATGTGTTACACTAGGCTACGGTATTTGCCGGTGTGATGGAATTGGTAGACGTAGTGGACTCAAAATCCACCGCTGGCGAC